>OJJU01000127.1_pt1 | contig 33656 bp, 24 predicted proteins | sample 1596141 | NCBI WGS metagenome assembly OJJU01 (sample SAMEA4350150, study PRJEB24818) | metagenome | biome: human; feature: gut; material: faeces | place: Denmark | collected 2013-09
TATACAAGTTGACTACCTTCCTTCGCATCGTGCCGCCATATTCACAAAATGCGGGTGACGCCAGCGCGTATGTAACTGCTTGGCGACCGCTTGCATACCACGTTAGTCAACTGCTATATAGTTACCTTATTTTAACAAAAATCAAACGTTTTAAGGTTTGAGAATATATTCACTTGCAGTTTCCGGCGAAAAGCGATTGGCGGCAAAAGTCTCAGCACTGAATATTCATCATAACGGATAATAATTGTAAATTTGCGGTAAAGGAGGAATTGAATATGGACTCATTCAAGGAACTTGCGCAGGCGCGCAGAAGCCACAGGATCTACACCGACGAGCCTGTGAGCGATGAATATGTAAGGACGATTCTCAGGGCTGCCCTTATGTCACCGACGGCGAAGGGGCTCAGGAAATGGAGGTTCGTGGTCACAGACAATAAGGAGAAGATCGAGGATCTGGCCGGCATCAGAACGGCCGGCTCACAGTTTCTGGCTGGCGCTCCGGTGGTAATCGCCGTGCTTGGAGAGCCAGAGGAGCAGGAAATGTGGGTCGAGGATTGCAGCATCGCAGCGGTTTCCATGCAATATCAGGCCGAAGATCTTGGACTGGGTTCCTGTTGGTGCCACATTAGGGGCAGGGAAAGCAAGGATGCCGGGGTGACGGCGGAACAAAAGGTAAGGTCTATTCTGAATATTCCGGAAAAATATTCCGTTCTGTGCCTGATAGCCGTCGGACATCCTGCCGATGAGCGCAAGCCGCAGAACGAGGAAGCCCTCAAATGGGATCAGGTCAGCTATGTTCATTGAGCCGGTGGCCCGGTTCCGGTCGTCGTTCAAGACCAAGTTCGGGATTCCGAGGCAGGCCGGATTGGTTCCGGAGCTGAAAGGTCGGATTGTGTTCGAGCCTCGGTTCCGAAGCGCTGACGCTGTGCGGGGGCTGGAAGGGTTTGAATATATCTGGCTGATCTGGGGATTCTCCGGGAACAAGCCACGGCCGGCCGCCGAGACAAGTTCCTCAGTCGCTGAGCGACCATTCCAGGCGACGGTACGGCCGCCGAGGCTTGGCGGGAACGAGAGGATCGGGGTGTTCGCCAGCCGCTCCCCTTTCCGGCCTAACGGACTTGGGCTCTCGTCGGTCAGGATAGAATCCATTGAATATGACGCCAAGGACTCGGACGGGAAACCGATCGGGCCGGTGATCAATGTTCTGGGAGCGGATCTGATGGACGGGACACCGATTTATGACATAAAGCCTTACGTCACTTATGCGGACAGTCATCCGGATGCCGTGTCGGGATTTGTCGATGACAGGGAATGGAGGCCGTTGAAGGTCGTGTTCGCGGATGAGGTCACTGAGCCTGTCGAAGTGACCATCCCAGGCTGGACAAAGGCCGATGTAGCCGCCCTGAAGGAGGTATTGGCACAAGACCCGAGGCCCAGGTACCAGAACGATCCGGACAAGGTTTACGGAATGATATTCAATGATATGGATGTCAGGTTCAAGGTCGATGGCGATGTCCTTACTGTTGTCGGAATCAAACATCCGAAGGCCGAAGCCTGATCAACACACGCAAACAAAACGAACGAAAACAAATGAAGCAATACCCATCACTTGAGATAGTCCCTCCCCTGAAAGGGATGACCAAAAATGAACTCCTGAATGACATAAGACCGTTCATCGAGTTCAATCCCAAATACATAAACGTCACCTGCCACAGGGACGAGGTGACCTACGAGGAACAGCCTGACGGAAGCTACCGGAAGCGGCTCATACGCCGGCGCGTCAGCGAGACCGCCGTCTGCGGAGCCATCCAGTCCGAATTCAAGGTCAACGTGGTTCCCCACCTCATCTGCGGAGGACTTACCGCCGAACAGATCGAGTTCCAGCTACAAGACTTCAAGTTTATGGGAATATCCAATATCCTGGCCCTGAGGGGAGACTGTCTCACGGGCGAAAAACGCTTCTCCCCTGTCCCTGGAGGTTACGACCACGCCAACGAACTCGTGGGGGCGATACGCCGTTTCGAGAAGGAGAACGGCTGCGAGGGCTTTTTCAGAATCGGAGTCGGAGGCTATCCGGAGAAGCATTTCGAGGCCGCGAATAGGACGAGGACATCGCGAACCTCAAGCGCAAGGTCGATGCCGGAGCGGACTACATCACAACCCAGATGTTCTTTGACAACCAGGTCTTCTATAAATTCGTGGACAGATGCAGGGCGGCAGGAATCTCCGTCCCGATCATCCCCGGACTCAAGCCGATCTCAACTCCAAAGCAAGTGAGACTGCTCCCGGAATCCTTCTCAATCGACATTCCGTTCGAACTCACAAGCGAGATCTCCGCCCACGAGAACGACAGACAGGCGGTCTATCAAATAGGTCAGGAATGGGCCACCGCTCAATGCAAAGACCTTCTGGCTCACGGAGTTCCCGGTGTTCACTTCTACACGATGGGCAAGTCCGCCAACATCATCGGAATCCTGCGGGAATGTTTTTAGACAATCAATGAATATACCAACGCTATGCACGACATCAGGACCGAACTTTCCAAGCGAATCCTCATCCTAGACGGAGCGATGGGTACGATGCTTCAGCGCAAGGGCCTACAAGGCAACAGCGAATCATTCAACCTCACCAATCCCGAAACGATCGGTGAGATACACAATGAATATATTGAAGCGGGGGCTGATATAATCACAGCCAACTCATTCAGTGCCAACAGCATCTCGCAATCTGAATATAATCTGTCAGAGAAAGCCGGGCAGATGGCCGAGGCCGCCGCGCGGATAGCCTGCAAAGCCGCCGATGAGGCTCCACGCAAGATTTGGGTGGCCGGAAGCGTCGGGCCGACAAGCAAGTCATTGTCCCTTGCCCAGAACATCAACGACCCGATTTTCCGTCCATATTCATTTGACGGGATGGCGGAGGCGTTCGAGGTTCAGATCAGAGGACTTGTAAAAGGTGGAGTGGATCTGCTGCTGTTCGAGACTTGTTTTGACGCCCTCAACACTAAGGCTGCCCTGTATGCGCTCGGACATATTCCCGAAGCATCGGATATTCCCATAATGATTTCTGCGTCAATGAGTGACCGCAGCGGGAGGACGCTTACGGGGCAGACTATGGAGGCATTCTACCGCTCTGTCCAGCACTGCTCGCCGCTGTCGTTCGGGCTCAACTGCTCGCTGGGGGCGGAGGAGATGATTCCGCTGATCGCCGAAGTCGCGTCGTTCGCCACCTGCGCCGTCAGCTGCTACCCTAACGCCGGGCTGCCGAACGAGATGGGTGAATATGACGAGACACCTTCCCAGATGGCGGAGTCCGTGCGGAAAATGGCGCTGGCAGGGTCTGTGAATATTGTGGGAGGATGCTGCGGCACGACTCCGGAACACATCAAGGCTGTGGCCGAGGCGGTTAAAGGAATATCGCCGAGAGCGATTCCTGAGCCGGATGATGTACTCTATGTCAGCGGATTGGAAAGCGTGGCGGTTGACAGGAAGAATAACTTCACGAATGTCGGAGAGCGGACCAATGTGGCGGGCTCACGCAAGTTCGCGAAACTGATCGCAGCCGGGGACTACGAGACCGGGCTTCAGATCGCCGCGGGGCAGATAGAGAACGGGGCGGGCATCATCGACATCAATATGGATGACGCTATGCTGGACTCCAGGCTTGAGATGGAGAAGTTTCTGCGTTATGTCTCCAATGATCCGGCTGTGGCCAAGGCCGCTATTATGATAGATTCCTCGCATTGGGAGACGTTGGTGACAGGGCTCAAGAACGCCCAGGGGAAGTATATCGTGAATTCCATCTCACTTAAAGAAGGAGAGGAAATATTCATTGAGAAAGCTCGGGAGATCAATGCGTTGGGTGCGGCCATTATCGTGATAGCGTTTGACGAGGAGGGACAGGCTACGACTTACGACAGGAAGGTGGAGATCTGCCGGCGGGCATATTCATTGTTGACTTCCAAAGTCGGGGTTCGGCCTTGTGACATCATATTCGATGTTAATGTGTTGCCTGTTGGAACGGGGATTCCGGAGCATTCGAGGTACGGGATAGATTTCATTGAGGCGGTGCGGTGGATCAAGGGGAATCTGCCAGGATGCCGGACTTCAGGTGGTATTTCCAATCTTTCGTTTTCGTTCAGGGGAAACAATGAGGTGCGTGAGGCTATGCATTCGGTGTTTCTTTACCATGCTATTTCGGCGGGGCTGGACATGGGGATTGTGAATCCGGGGATGTTGCGGGTTTATGATGAGATTGAGCCGGGGTTGCTTAAGTGTGTGGAGGATGTGATTCTGGATTCGGATGCTGAGGCTACGGATCGGTTGATTGAGAAGGCTTCGAGGATTCTTGATGAGAAGAATTCTGTTGGGGTCAGCGCGCGCCCCGAAGGGCCGGAGGCGACCTGCGCTGCGCGCCCTATCCGGGAGAATGGTCGCCTCGCGGCATCAGGGGGCGCGCTGACGGGAGCGGAATCAAGTAATATTTCTTCGGTCGCTGAGCCTGTCGAAGCGGCTGTGGAGGAGAGACTGGTTCGGGCGTTAGTCAAAGGGGATTCGTCTGGACTGGAGAGGGACATCAATGAGTGCTTGACCCTGTACGATAAACCGGTGGAGATCATTGACGGGCCGCTGATGAGCGGGATGGCTCGGGTCGGGGAACTGTTCGGGGCGGGAAAGATGTTCCTGCCTCAGGTGGTAAAGTCGGCCAAGACTATGAAGAATGCGGTGGCTCTGCTGCAACCTTACATTGAGGAAGGAGGCGGAGAGTCGGAAGTTAGAAAGCCTCTGATTGTGTTCGCTACCGTCAAGGGGGACGTGCACGACATCGGGAAGAACATCACGGAGATCGTGCTGAGCTGCAACGGCTTCGAAATCGTGGATCTTGGGGTCATGGTACCGAAGGAGACGATTCTGGAGAAGGCGGCGGAGACCTCTGCGGACCTTATCGGGGTCAGCGGGCTGATAACGCCCTCGCTATACCAGATGGAGGAGATCTGCAAGGAGATGACGGCCAGAGGGTTGGACACTCCCCTGCTTGTGGGCGGAGCCGCTGCGTCGGCGCTCCACACAGCTGTCAGGCTGGCGCCCCTTTACGGGCATGTGTTCTATGGCCAGGACGCATCCGCAAGCGCGGTGCTTGCAAACCAGCTTATCACGGACAGAGAAGGCACAGAGGCCGCGGAGCATAAAAAGCAAGAGCATCTTCGTGAACTTTATGCACAGTCTTCACAGAAAAAGGCCGGTCACAAGCCCGTCGAACCGTTCCCGGCCTTCAGTTTCATTAAGGGGGAACCATTCGGGAACATATCGGGGAAGAGGCTCGGCATAGAGGAAGTGGAGCCGTTCTTTGACTGGAATATGTTCGCTGCGATCTGGGGAATAAAAAGTGGAACAGGACACGACGAACTGAGGAAACTCCGTGCCGACGCACATAAGGAAATTGATAGACTAAAGAACGGAAACGCTTGTCGGATAACCATTTCGGCAAGGTTTGACGGATGTCATAGCGAAGGGGACGACATTGTCTCCAAAGATTTCCGGCTGCCGATGCTCCGGCAGGAAGGCGAACGGTCACTGGCCGATTTCGTTCCGCCTAAGGAATATGGGTTCGAGTCGCCTATGGGGATGTTCGCGATTTCCGTGCGCACCGAATCACATCCATCCGGATGCGACTGTCCGGCTTGCGGCACGGAATACGGGCCGATGCTTACCAGGGCCGTACGGCTGACTCTCGCGGAGGCGGCGTCAGAATGGCTGAGCAGGCATATTCATAAAGAATTGCCATCAGAGTTCAGCGGGGCGAAGGTCATCAAGCCTGCGGCGGGGTATTCAAGTTGCCCGGACCACACGCTCAAGCGGGATATTCTTAGGTTGCTGCCTGAATCAGAGAGGCTTGGCATCACGCTGCTGGACAGTTGCGCTATGATTCCGGACGCCAGCATCTGCGGACTCATATTCATTCATCCGGAGGCCACCTATCCTGAAATCCGCCGCGTCAGCCAGAAGGCGATTGATGAATATGCCCGCAGGCGTGGTATGTCAGATTCCGAGAAGGCGCGCTTCCTGGGGCATCTGCTTTAGTACGCCATGTTCCACATGGCATTCTGGGCCGCTCCGCTCTTGGAGGCGTCCATCTTGCCGAAGTTCCATGTGAAGGAGAGGATGATCCTGCGGCCGAGCACATTGGTGTAGGAGTTCTGGACGTAATCATCCTGCACGGTACGCCTCAGTGACCTTGCGCTGTCGAGCAAGTCCTGAGCGGTAAGGGTGATATTGAAAGACTTTATGTTCTTTCCGACACTGAAATTCCAGCGGACATAGTCATCATTATAACCGGAACCATAACCTCGCAGGATTCTATAGGAGAAATCAGACTGGAACTCAAACTCGTGAGGTGATGTGTAGGATGGACTTATTCCAAAATTTGTATCCCAAACATCTGTATCCGCCTTTGAATCCAGGGAATATCTTGATTTTGAATTATTAACCCCTGACCCGAGTTGCAGAGAGAAGCGTTCGAGATTCAAGGTTACCATCATACTAATATTCGTTCTGACACTTCGTGTCAAGCTTTCCTGAAAGCCGCTCTGTCCGGAGTAGAAAAGGTTTCCGGAAGCGTCTCCCCAGAATTTGCTCATAAAGTCGGTGTAGTCAAAAGAGTCAAGGTCGATCTCAAGATTGTCGAGAGTGCCTTTGCTTTGATAACTTACAGATCTGGTGACACCAAATCCACCATTGACGGAGAGTTGCAGTTTACCGTCCTTTGACAATGGGGTGAAGAAATTAAAGTCGGAGCTGTAACTATAGGAAGGTTTCTTAGTGTTCACCGGAATCGAATATCTGACGCTGTTCTCATCAAACCAAATGGCTGACACCTGCGAATTGGAGGAATAATCTCCGAACAGCCATCCATTGAACCGGGCTTTCCCCCAAGAGCCCCTGTAGGTGGTGGTCACAGATTCTTTTGTAACCGGTTTAAGGTAAATGTTTCCCGCCGTTATCCTTGTCGGATTGACAATGTTGAATGTCGGCACGATGCTGGCTGAAGAAGGCCTGGCCGTTCTGCTGGACAGTCTGAAATACACATTGTTGTTCTTGTCGGAATATCTCACGTTCACGAAAGGCGAAAGCGTTGTCTGCCACTCGTCCACCCCTGTCTTGGTGTCAAGCCCGAAAGAACGGGCATAGTTCTCGTTCTTGTAGAGCCTTGCCTGACCACCGAACTGCACGTTGGTCTTTCCCTTGTTGAACTGAGCCAGAAGCTGTCCCTCATTGGAGAAATAGTAGTTGTCCGACACAGACGAGTAGTAGTCGTTGGCCGATCCGTCAGCATTGGACGCGTCACTGGTTGACTTCCTTACACTATAGCGCGAGCTCAATGTCGCGGACAGCGCCCAGTTCTTGCCGAACGGCTCGACGTATTTGAGCGATCCGCCTATGTCACTGTAACTGCCGTCCTTGTCGTAAATCAGATCACGAATGTCCTCTTTGCCTGAAGAAGCGAACGTTGTTTTTGAATATTCTGTCGATTTTCCGTCATTCGCACTCAAAGTGTAGTCAAGATCAAGGGTCAACGCGCGTTTATCTTTGCCGAGTTTCTTGATTCCGGCGCTCAAATCACCTCCGGTGGAGATTCCACTCTTCTTTGAAAATGTGTTTGACACCGAACGGTTTCTCTCAACACCTTCCATAAGCGACTGTGTGTTGCCAGTGGAAGTGTTGTTGTAGTCATACCAGGAAAAGTATGGCTCAAAGTAAAGTGATGTCTTCTTCCTGTTTTTCTTTTTGAACTCGGCGCGCACACTGAACTTGTCCAGATTGCCGTTCTCAACCTCGTCTGAAGTGTCGAAAAGGTCGCCATCCTCCTTGAATGAAGTCCGGTCAGTCCTCGAACGCTTGTCCACGTTCTCTGATGAGTAAACAACCGAAGCATCTGTGGTGAAGCCTTTTATCACATCCGAGTTCAAGTTCGTCCCCACCTGCCATCTTCTGTGCATGCCATTGTACGGCAACGACGGGACATCGCTCTCATTACCGTCATACATGACCAGCATCCCGGATCCGGGAGCCATGAAGTTGTAGCCGTTGGCTATGGTCGTGAGCTGGTTCCTCTCGCCGTAGGCCGAGACCATCGCGGAGCCGCTGAAGAGCAGATCCTTCCTTTCCTTGAATCCGTTGTCATCCTTGCCTGAAGCTGTCGTTCCTCCCGAGAGTTTGGCGTTGCCGAACCATCCGCTCTTATATTCCTCCTTCAGCTCGACATCCATCACCTTCTCCTTATCCCCCTTGATGCCGGTGAACTCGGCGGACTCGGACTCCTTGTCGATGACCTTCACCTTGTCCACGATCCGGGCCGGAAGGTTGTCGAGAGTGGCCTTGTTGTCCCCAAGGAAAAACGTCCTGCCTCCGACCGTTATCTTGCTGACTTCCTTGCCGTTGACCTTGACGGTTCCGTCCTCGCCTACCTCCACGCCTGGCATCTTCTTCAGCAGATCCGCAAGGTTGTCGTTGGACATCACCCTGAACGAGGAGGCGTTATAGACGAGGGTGTCCCCTTTCATCTCCATCGGAGTCCCGACCGCGGAGACAGACGCCGCCTTCAGCATCTTGTCGTCCGGTCTCATCAGGATCGTCTTCGCGTCATAGTTGCCACGGACATAAATCTTCTTATAGACAGGTCTGTAGCCGAGATATTCAATGCAAAGCAGATGCTCTCCTTTCGCCACTTTCTTCAACTCAGCCTTGCCGAGCGTGTCCGTCAGGGCGAAACTGGTGATGACCGTGTCCTTAGGATGCCTGAGATACGCCGAAGCGAACGCGATAGGCTCCCGCGTCAGCGAGTCAAGGACCTGCGCCTTCACCGTGAATGAAGTGCGTCCGAACATATCTTCAGATATGGCGATCTGAGCATCAAGCCTGGCTGTAAAAGACGCGGCGAAAAGCAAGGCGAGCGCGATGTATATTCCTTTCATCTAATTAAGCGGCAACAGAAATAACCCTCTATTTATGAATATGAACGCTTATTTGACGGGGATGCTGCGGCCCGGTTTTCCGAAACTCAATTTGGCGTCAACCTCGCGGATGTCGTCATCCGAGAACTTGATAGTCCATTTCGGCATCGTCATCAGTTCGAAAAGCGCGGCCTCGGTCATCGGAGCCGTGTAACGTATGCGGATGCATGGCTCCAGATCATCGTTAAGGGTGAGGTATGTTCCCAGAACCCCTTCATGGGAGGACAGATGGTTGCTGAGGAAAGGCATCCCTCTCTTCACGATAGGCTTCTCGTAGTTGCGGTCAACAATCTCGTACCACCACTGGGCCGTGTCAAGATTGGTTTCACGGGCATACTCAGCGGCGAACTGGTCGAACATCATCCTTAGGTAGTCTGGAGTGGAGATCATGGTGCTTCCCTTCTCCAAACGGATGAACTTGAATCCGAGATCGATCGTCTTGACCCCGCCGCCGTGAACCGGCATCTCAAGGGTCTTCTTCTCGACAATATTCTTAAACCACGCCTCGTCCAGATCCTCGTCAGGCGCCATGTACACTTTGACGATGAGAGGGCACTCGTAGATGGACTCCAGACCGAATATCTTCTTTTCCGTGAGTCTCATCTGCATTCCGAGGTAGTTGAGGTCGAGTTTGTCGAACATCTTTTCCGTCCTGATGGTCACGCACTTGAGCGAGTCGTATTGCTCCGGCTCCAGGCTGTTGACCCTGAACTTGGAAGGGACGAAGATCAGAGCCTCGACCTTCGCGGCGTCGATGGCGTTGGCGTCATAGGTGACCACGACCGTGTGGCTTCCGACGAATGTCCTGACTCCATGGACTCCCGCCACCTTCTCCATCCTGGCCTTGAAGGCCATCGAACTGCCGAAGCACTTGACCGACTTGAGGCCTTCCATCCTGACCGTCTCCAGTTTCATTCCCGGTTCTATCCCCCACTTCTCGTCGATTGTAGGCACCTCGAACTTTCCTCCGATGATGAACGCTATGGCGACAGCCACGACAGTCAGTACCGCAGGAATATACTTGGCTGACTTGCAGCGTTTTCCATCAACCTCCTTTCTTACGCCGACACTGAGGGCGCCAAGAGGGCAGGAGGCGACACACTCGCCGCAAAGGGTGCAGTCAACAGAATTGACCTTGCCTTCAAATGACGGGACATCAATATTATAAGGACAGTTCTTCTGGCAGAGACGGCAGTTGCCGTTGCATTTGCCGTTGTCGATAACCACGCCGAGCAGCTGAGGCTTTGGCCTTCCGCAAAGGATCTCCAGCAGGTAACCGAGCAGACACATGGCTCCAAGCAGCCAGACCCAAGGCAGCTGTAGTCCGAGAAGGCCAAGAATCCACCACACACCCACAAGCACGACCATCCACACCCAGAATTTGAGGGAGTTGCAGATCGCTCCGAGCGGGCAGATGTACTTGCACCAGAACCTGTCCACAAAAAGACCGGGGATAAGCACAAGCGCCAAAGCGGCGACGGACATCCAAAGCGTGATCTCACCCTTGAATCCCGTGGCCGTGGCGTAGTACGGGTCGAAATTCTTGCAGAAGAGCTCGCTTGCGGTCAATGTCATGTAGAAGGTGATGAACAGAAGCACGTACTTCACGATCCTCAGCACCTTGTCGGCGACACTGCGATCATTGATGTTGAAGGCGTTGAACCCGATGGCCTGCCTGAGTTTCTTCAGAAGATCCTCCACCGTTCCGACGGGACAGAGATAGCCGCAGAACAGCTTGCCGAGAAGCACGACTGCCGCCGCGAGGACAACACCCATAGCGATCTGCATGCTTGTCATCGAGCAAGGCAATGAACCGTTGGCGAAATAGGTTCCCAATGCCTCCAGGCCGCCGAAAGGGCAGTATTTTTCCGGATCCGGAGCATTCATGTCAGTGAACACGAGCGAAGCGAGTCCGCTCAAGAAGAAAACCAGCAGCGCCAGCACTCCCCACTGGAGAAGGTACTTCGGCCAATTGGACTTGAAGGTAGATTTCTTTGCCATATCAATGTGTCATTTATCGTCACGGACATCGTACCTTTCGGCACTCATCTCTAATTTTGCGAATATACAATTAAAATACTTCAAAACACACTTTCCGAAGCTAAATAATCATTAACGCTTACTAAATTCTGACAAATCAACAGAACGAACGCAAAACCGGACAATCGGGCGCGATCCCGCATCATATATTCGGGAATAATTTGGAATATCGACTTAATTTCCTACATTTGCCCGCTACATTTAATAACACTATTTTTAGATAGCTTATGTTCAAGATTCTTGAAAGAGTGATGCTGACTCCAAACATCTGCAAGATGGTGGTGTCGGCTCCAAGGATTGCCGAGGCCGCCAAACCTGGGCAGTTCCTGATTGTCCGCTCCGACGAAAAGGGCGAACGCATACCACTTACCATCAGTGACTACGACAGGGAGAACGGCACGGTGACCATCGTCACCCAGCTCATAGGAGCGTCATCGGCCGCGATCATCTCCAAGGCCGAAGGCGAGTTCTTCAGCGATGTCGTGGGACCTCTGGGCAACCCTTCCGCCTTCGTTGACAAGACGGATGAGGAGCTGAAAGGCCAAAGGTACATATTCATCGCCGGCGGTGTCGGCACCGCTCCGGTCTACCCTCAGGCTAAATGGCTGCACGAGAGAGGCATAGCGGTCGATGTCATCATCGGAGCGAAGACCAAGGATCTTCTTATCTACAAGGAAGAGCTGGCCTCCGCCTGTGACAACCTTTATCTTTGCACTGACGACGGTTCGGAAGGATTCCACGGAATGGTCACCGGCCTGCTTGAGAAACTGGTCAATGAGGGCAAGGAATATACCCAGGCAGTGTCAATCGGCCCTATGATCATGATGAAGTTCTGCACCCTGACCTGCAAGAAACTCGGCATCCCTGAGGACGTGAGCCTGAACATGCTTATGGTGGACGGCACGGGGATGTGCGGTGCATGCCGCGTGACCGTGGCCGGAAAAGTGAAGTTCGCATGCGTGGACGGTCCTGAGTTCAACGGCTATGACGTTGATTTCGACGAGGCCATGAGGCGTCTCGGACAGTACAGGCCCGAGGAGACGGAGGTTAAATCTAAAATGGGAATATAATGGCACAGAGAATACCAAGAGTACCGGTACGCGAGCAGGATCCGAAGGTACGCGCGCATAATTTCGAAGAGGTCTGCTACGGCTACAACCTTGAGGAAGCCACGACAGAGGCCTCACGCTGTCTCCATTGCAAGAATCCCCGCTGTGTGCAGGCCTGCCCTGTCAGCGTGAAGATTCCTGAATTCATCGCCAAGGTGGCCGCAGTTGACATCGCCGGAGCCGCCGCCATCATCGCCGAGGACTCCTCCCTTCCAGCCGTCTGCGGACGTGTCTGCCCGCAGGAGAGTCAGTGCGAGGGCAGCTGCATCCTCGGTGTCAAGGGTGAGCCGGTGGCCATCGGAAAGCTGGAGAGGTTTGTGGCTGACTACTCTGCCACGACCGGCGCCAATCCTGTCGAGGCGCCAGCCGCTCCGACCCCGGGCCGCGCGAAGGTTGCCATCATAGGTTCCGGCCCTGCAGGCCTGGCCTGCGCCTCCGACCTAGCCAAGAAAGGCTACGATGTCACGATCTTCGAAGCCCTCCACAAGGCCGGCGGTGTGTTGGAATATGGCATCCCTGAGTTCAGGCTTCCTAAGGACACCGTCCTCAAGCGCGAGATCGACGCTGTCAAGGCGCTCGGAGTCAAAATAGAGACCGATGTGATTGTCGGAAGGACGGTCACCATCGACCAGCTGATGGACAAGGAAGGCTTCAAGGCTGTGTTTGTCGGCACGGGAGCCGGTCTGCCGAAATTCATGGGCATTCCGGGCGAGAATCTCAACGGGGTTTTCTCCGCCAATGAGTTCCTGACGAGAAACAACCTTATGAAGGCTTTCCGCGAGGACTACCTGACCCCGATCCACGCTGGCAGAAAATGCTGCGTTGTCGGCGGAGGTAACGTGGCTATGGATGCCGCAAGGACAGCCTTGAGGTTAGGCGCCGACACGACGATTGTCTATCGTCGTACCGAGAACGAGCTTCCAGCAAGAAAGGAGGAGGTTCATCACGCCAAGGAGGAGGGCATCGACTTCCAGATGCTTACCAACCCGGTAGAGATCCTCGGTGACGAGAAGGGCTGGGTAAGGGCGATCAAGTGCATCAGGATGGAGCTCGGTGAGCCTGACGCAAGCGGCCGCCGCTCCCCTGTCCCGATTCCGGGATCCGAGTTCGAGATCCCGACCGAGACCGTGATCATGGCTCTTGGAACTGCTCCGAATCCGTTGATCGTCAACACGACGAAGGGACTTCAGGCCACACGTCGTGGCGGGCTTGAGGCTGATGCCGAAGGCCGCACGACCAGAGAGGGCATATTCGCCGGCGGTGATGCCGTCACCGGTGCCGCGACAGTGATCCTCGCGATGGGTGCGGGGCGCAAGGCAGCGGCGGCGATTGATGAATATCTCAGTTCCAAGTAACTGAGATATACTTCACCCCCAGTCCCTACGGGACAGCCCCGGTGGGGCACGGGGAAAGGATTCCCCGAATCCCCTTCGGTCGCTACGCGCTTCGCGCACGATTCATCCAACCCCCAGTCCCTACGGGACAGCCCCGGTGGGGCACGGGGAAAGGATTCCCCGAATCCCCTTCGGTCGCTACGCTCCAAATACCCATATTCTAAGTAATTATATTCCAGACAACTATATTCTTAGGAATTAGAATAGGGACCAACTGCAATAATCCCCTTCGGGTGATCCTCCCCGCTAAAGCGGGTTCCCTCCCTCTTCGGGAGCCAAAGTCACCCAAAGGGGATTATTACCAGTTAAACTTACATATTCATTAATTATCCGCAGCCAATATATTGACGGCCACCATCTCACAATTTCACATATTCAGAAATAATTGCTAAATTCGCACTCGGATTGTCTGAAAGACTTTATGTTGAGGAAATTGTCCATAGTGCCGATCTTTCTGGCGATGATGATGATGACGCTGGCGACTGTGCTACCGCATCATCACCATCAGACAATGATCTGCATTGTGGAGGAAGTCTGCGGGATGGACGGGTGCTGCGATGACGAGCACACGCACCATTCGGACACCAACCACAACCAGGACGAAAGCCACTGCGTGGCGCACAAGCAGTACTGCCCGTCGGAAAGGCTGCACATTGACAATCAAGATTTTGGCATTGACGCCGGCGACATATTCCCGATCCTTGCCATTCTCTCCAACCTACTGACCATCACCTCCGAAAGCACCGCTAATGAATATGCTTCCGGGGATCTCATACCATCTATCGCACCGCCATTGGTCTCTTCAATGGCTCCCAACGCCCCGCCCGTCGCTGCGTAACATTCAGTCCACCATCTTGGTTCCGCATCAAGTGCGATAAGCGCAAATTACTGAATGTTAACCGGTTGCAAATCCCTGCCCGGCTAAATCGGAGGGCAGGACTTACGAATATACTGATTATCAACACAGTACGGGAAACAGCCATTTTTACGGAATGACCATCCGTGCGATGTGATAAGCGTCAAACGGAGGCAATAATGCTAATTAACATGTCGGGACGCGTACAATGAATAGAGAGAGGCGGAATCAGCCTATTCAATAATTTTAGGATATTTATAACTCAAATATTCACTTAAAAACATATATTCACTTAAAATGAAGAAAACGATAATAACGTTGATGGCATTCTGCGCTATTTTGGCAGGGTGCGGTAACCATTCAAATCACGGGGATCACAATCGCGATCACGAGGCTGAGGCTCACGAGGAGCACGAGCACGGGCATAACCATAGTGGCGAGGCCTGCAAGGGGCATAACCACGAACACGAACACAGCCACGGTGAGGCTGACGGGCACGAGGACGGTCACGGGCACGATGGCGAGATCGAGGTGAGCCTTGAGCGCCAGAAAACATTCGGAATCACGACCGACACTGTAGCCGTGGGTGATTTCAATGAGGTGATCCACACAAGCGGACAGATTCTATCCGCTATGGGAGACGAGATGACCGTAGTGGCGAAAAGTTCCGGAGTCGTCAGCTTCGGGAAACTGGCAGAGGGCTCGGCCGTAGGTAAAGGCTCGCTGATCGCGACAATCTCATCCAAGGAACTCGGTGGCGGAGACCAGCTTGCTAAGGTAAAAGCCACATACGAGGCAGCGAAGAAAGAATATGAACGAGACATTCAACTGAGCAAGGACAACATTGTCAGCGAAAGCCATTTGGATCAAAGCAAACTGGCATACGAACAGGCCAAGGCAGAGTACGATGCGCTGGCTTCCGGCACATCCAAGGATGGTAACGTCAGCGTCACTTCCCCGCTTGGAGGATTCATCAAGAAACTCAACGTCAACCAGGGTGACTATGTCGAGACCGGAACCCCGATCGCGGTTGTCAGCCAGAACAGAAGGTTGAGGCTCCGCGCCGATGTCTCCGAGAAATACTACGGACTCATCAGCGGAATCAAGGACGCCAACTTCTCAACATCCTACAGCGACGAGACCTACAATATGAAGGCTTTGAACGGCCGGTTGGTCGGCTACGGAAAGGCCTCTGACGGAGACTATTATATTCCTGTGACATTCGAGTTCGACAACAAGGGAGACCTTATTGCGGGATCCTATGTGAATGTCTATCTGAAATCATCCTCGTCCTCAAGGGCCATAAGCGTTCCGGTCGGAGCGGTGGTCGAGGATCAGGGAGTTTACTACGTTTTCGTGCAGAATGACGAGACCGGCTTCCTCAAACGCGAGGTCAAACTCGGACAGTCTGACGGGCAGAGAGTCCTGATAAAGAGCGGATTGAACGAAGGCGATGTTGTTGTGGCCACAGGTGCCATCCAGGTGAAACTCGCCTCCGTAACAGCCGTTCCGGCAGGTCACACACACAGTCATTAGGCCTATGGAACAGCTCAAACACGAAAACGGACTGTTGAACGGAATCATCCGGTTCTCACTCAACAACCGAATGGTGATCCTTGTGATCGCCGCACTCTGCCTCGTAGCGGGGATATATTCAACAATGCACACTGAAGTCGATGTGTTCCCGGATCTGAACGCACCGACTGTGGTCGTGATGACGGAAGCAGAAGGGATGGCTCCGGAAGAGGTCGAAAGACTCGTCACTTTCCCTATCGAGACCGCCGTCAACGGTGCGACAAACGTGCGCCGCGTACGCTCGTCATCCGCAACCGGATTCTCTATCGTCAACATCGAATTCGACTGGGGAACAGACATTTACAAAGCCCGCCAGATCGTCTCCGAGAAAATAGCGATGGTCGGTGCTGACCTTCCAGAGAATGTCGGCAACCCGACTCTCGGACCTCAGGCCTCAATCCTCGGCGAGCTGATGATCATCGGCCTGACCGCCGACACGACCTCTATGCAGGACCTTCGCACGATCGCCGACTGGACGATCAGGCCAAGACTCCTCTCGACCGGCGGCGTTGCCCAAGTCGCGGTGATGGGCGGAGACATCAAGGAATATCAGATCCTGATGGACCCAGGCAAGATGCGCCGTCACGGAGTCTCGATGGACGAGGTCATCTACGCCGTCAAAGGAATGAACCAGAATGCCTCCGGCGGCACTCTCTATGAATATGGCAATGAATATATCGTCCGTGGCCTTCTGTCCACCAACGATATAGACGAACTGAAAAAGGCTGTGGTGAAGACCTCGGAGAATGGACTGCCTATAACGCTGGACGCTGTGGCCGATGTGCGCATCGGGCCGAAGACCCCGGTGCTGGGCGTGGCCTCCAACGACGGCAAGCCTGCCGTGCTGCTCACGGTCACAAAACAGCCCAACACCAACACGCTGGCCCTGACCGGAAGGCTTGACAACGCACTTGACGAGCTCAAGGCGAACCTCCCGGCTGACGTTAAGATCAACTCACAGATTTTCCGCCAGTCCAGGTTCATCGACAGTTCGATCGACAACGTGAAGAAGTCCTTGATCGAGGGTGCGATATTCGTGATAATCGTGCTGTTCATATTCCTGATGAACTGGCGCACCACCATCATCTCCCTCATCTCAATCCCGCTTTCCATCGTCTTCTCTTTGCTGGCGATCCGTTGGATGGGACTGACGATCAACACGATGAGCCTCGGCGGAATCGCCATCGCCATAGGTTCGCTTGTGGACGACTCGATTGTGGACGTTGAGAATGTGTTCAAGCGATTGCGGCAGAACCGAGAAAAACCTGAAAATGAGCGGGAGAGCGTAATCAAAGTTGTTTACGAGGCCTCGAAAGAGGTCCGTATGCCGATGCTTAACTCAACGCTCATCATCATCGCGAGCTTCCTGCCTCTCTTCTTCCTCTCCGGAATGGAAGGAAGGATGCTCAAGCCGCTGGGAATCACGTTCATCATCTCCCTGATGGCATCCACGCTTGTGGCACTGACTGTCACACCTGTCCTTAGCTCATTCCTTCTCGGCTCACAGAACAGCGACAAGACCGGCAAGGAACCGACTCTGGTACGCTGGCTCAAGAAGTACTATGAAAAGGCCCTCAACTGGTCTGTAGGACACAAAAAGAGTTTACTCTTCGGCGTCGGAGCGCTGCTTGCGGCTGCTGTGGTGATGTTCTTCACCCTCGGCGGAAGCTTCCTCCCGGCCTTCAACGAAGGCTCGTTCACAATCTCCATCAGCACTGTTCCTGGAATATCCTTGGAGGAGTCTGACCGTATGGGCCGCACGGCGGAGGAGCTCCTGCTCAGCATCCCGGAGATCAAGACCGTGGGTCGTAAGACAGGCCGGGCGGAACTCGATGAACACGCATTCGGAGTGAACAGTTCTGAGTTTGAATGCCCGTTCGAGCTTGGTAAGAAAACCAGAAAGCAGTTGACCGAAGAGGTACGTCAGAAATTAGCCGTGCTTCCTGGAGTGAACATTGAGATCGGAGGTCCTATCTCTCACAGAATCGATGCGATGCTCTCCGGAACAAAGGCCAACATCGCCATAAAGTTGTTCGGCTCGGATCTCAACAAGATGTACGAGATCGGCCAGAAGATCAAGACATCAATCTCTGGTGTGGAAGGCATCGCTGACATCAATGTGGAGCAGCAGGTCGAAAGGCCGGAGCTGAACATCACCCCGAAGCGCGAGATGCTCGCCCGCTACGGAATATCCCTGCCCGAGTTCGCCGAAGTAGTGAGGGTGATGATGGAAGGCGAAGTCGTTTCGACAGTCTATGAGGGCAACCGCTCGTTCGACCTCACGTTGAAAGTCAATGATGATGCACGCTCAAGCATCGAGAGGATTTCCGATCTGACCATAGACACCGGTGACGGCAAGAAGGTTCCACTGTCCTATGTGGCCGACATCAAGTCATCAGCCGGACCGAACACTATCAACCGCGAGAACGTCAGCCGTAAGCTGGTCGTTTCCTGCAACGCCACCGGTGGAGAACTCGCCAAGGCCGTCGGAGCCATCCGAGAGAAGATAGCCGAGAACATCGAACTCCCTGAAGGTTACCATATTGAATACGGTGGACAGTTCGAGAGCGAGGAAAGGGCATCCAAGACCATAGCCCTCGTGAGCATATTCAGTATATTCATCATCTTTATGCTTCTGTACGGCGAGTTCAAGAACATCTCGCAGTCGCTCGTCGTGCTGCTGAATCTGCCGCTGGCGCTCATCGGAGGCGTGTTCGCCATATTCTTCACCGACGGAATCCTGAGCATTCCGGCCATCATCGGATTCATCTCGCTGTTCGGCATCGCGACCCGCAACGGTATGCTCCTGATCGACCGCTACAATGTGCTCGCATCGGAGGGGCATTCGCGCGAGGAGGCTGTGATGATCGGCTCGCTGGACAGGCTGAACCCGATTCTTATGACCGCCATCACTTCCGCGCTGGCACTGCTTCCGCTCGCGCTTGGCGGCGACCTGCCCGGCAATGAGATCCAGTCCCCTATGGCTAAGGTGATCCTCGGCGGACTATTCTCCTCCACCCTGCTGAACGGGTTCGTCGTGCCGGTGATCTATCTCATCAACTCCAAGTCCAAGAAACATGGCTGATGAAAAATCATCGTCACACACTCCATTGGTCGCTGAACCCGTCGAGGCGAGCCAACCAAAACAACAAGAATTATAGTAATATTTTAATATGAAACACCGTAATATTAATAAGTTATTATTAACTATTTATATCTGTGCAGGAAGCACCTTTGCGGTCTACGCACAGACCTCCACAGAAGCCGTCCTCCGGCAAATAGAGACAAACAATCCGCAGTTGAAAGCCGCAGCCGCTGAAGTGGAAGCCGAGAAACTGGCCAACCGTGCAGACGCATTGCTGGAGAACCCGGAGTTCGAGTTCAACTACCTGTGGGGAGCCGACGGCATCGGCAACAGACGTGACTTCCGCGTTACCCAAGCGTTCGATGCAGCCACTCTGACCGGTATGAAATCCAGACAAGTAGCCGGACAGAACGAACTTGCCACACTGCAATACAAAGCCGAGAGGCTTAACGTGCTACTCGAAGCCAAGCAAGCCTGCATCGATCTCATCTACTACAACGCCCTTAAAGCCGAACTGGACACTCATCTGGCACAGGCACAGACTCTCGTGTCGTCTTTTGAGAAAAGGCTGAAAGCCGGTGGAGCCAATGTCCTCGACCTCAACAAGGCCAAGGTGCATCTGACAAGCGTACGTGGCCAGATCTCACAAGTAGAAGTTGAGCGTCAGACCCTGGTGGCGAAACTGAAGAGCCTCAACGGTGGGAACGACATCGCTCTTGAAGATTCCGCCTACGGCCTTTCAGACAACTTGCCATCCGATTTCGATTCGTGGTACGAGTCGGCGTCGCAGAAAAATCCAGTCCTGCAATATGTCCGTCAGGAGGTTACTGTAGGCAAAAAACAGTTGTCCATCGACAAGACTGCCTGGGTACCTGAACTGACCGTCGGCTATATGAGCGAGCTCACGACATCAGACAAGTTTCGAGGCGTGACAGTGGGTGTGAATATTCCTCTGTGGAGCAACGCCAACAAAGTGAAGCAGTCCCGCGCGAAGATCGCCGCCGCAGAATCCCGCAAGGCTGCCGCAGAGCAGCAGTTCTATTTCGACCTTCTGGTCCAGTACAACCGCGCCGCCAGCCTCAAGGAGAACTCCGAACTGATGCGCGCCTCCCTAAGCGAGACCGACAGCCGTGACTACCTGCTGACAGCCCAGTCCCGAGGCGAGATCTCGATGATTGAATATCTCGTCGAGACCGACCAGTACTATGAAGCCCTGGAGCAGACCCTCGCCGCCGAGCGAGACTACCATCAGGCACTCGCACAGCTGAACGCTGTGGAGCTTTAGCCTGTTTTAGCCGATGCACAGCCACGAACTTGGCACATCGACATATGACGTTGCGCGGCTGCTCGAATTCTTCTCGTGGCACCTAACCAACTAATAATGAGCATCAAAAGGTATCTCGTGGTCCAATTTTATGAACCACGAGATATTTCATTATATTGACAATCAAGGCATTATCTGCCACGCCAACGAAGCAAGTGTTGCCGTGGCACTCAACCGATTGAATATCAAGCATAATGACTGTCTCGTGGTTCAATTTCATGTACCACGAAACAGTTCTCTTACTTGATAATCAACAGATTATCCGCCAAGACATAAATTACATTTTGAAGTCTGAGTTGAATTGTCTAAATTGCAAACGATTAAATTGACCAGTGACTGAATATGAGTCGCCGTGAACCAGCCTCAGATGATCGCTTATGATGAGGCTCTTTTAAACACTTACTAAACTAATGACTATGATAGGGTCGAGATGCGGGAGCCATCAGGGAAACACTGTGGCACACATATTCCAAAGGGCACGGAATGGATTCGTTGTGTTCTACAACGTCAAAGATTCACTGTTTTTCATCACATCATTTTGTATTATCGCCCGACGGCATGGTGTCAAGGTGCTGGCACTATGCCTGATGTACAATCATGTTCACATTCTGCTGGACACAGATGACAAAGAATCTATAAGACTGTTCATCAAGGATCTGATGTCGTACTTCTGCAAATCATACAACCGCAGGTATGGGCTTTCCGGTGAGTTGTTCGGCAAGTACGGAATGTCGTTGAAGAAAGGAGACAAAGCCATCAGGACTGCGTTGGCTTACGTCAACAACAACCCGGTCGAAGATCACATCTGCGGGAAAGCCGAGGAGTGGCGATGGAACTTTCTGGCATATTCGGACTCTGACCACCCATATTCAGAGAAGGTCAATTTAGGCATTGCATCAAGAAGGCTGAGGAGAGCGGTGGCCAAAGTGAAGTACCTGCATGCGACCGAAAGACCTTTGACATACGAAGTGCTTGACAACCTCTTCGACTCGCTTGCCATAAAAGAAAAACAACAACTGGTGGACCTGATAATCAATGAATATGCAATCGTTGATTTCCGCCAGGCCATCAGTTTTTATGGCGATTACGACAAGATGCTTATAGCATTCGCCAGCAACACTGGAAGTGAATACGAGATCAGCGAGCCTTTTGACCCGCATTCCGGTCAGGCATACCGGAAAATGGCGGACTATCTGGCCAGGGACAACAGGTTCAAATCAATCGGCGAGGTGATCAATCTCCCATTAGGAAAGTTAGTGGAATATTTAGACGAACTTGTCAGCCAATGTGGCGTCAGGCAATGCCACGCGATGAAGTTCCTGCACATTATCCAGAATCGCCTTGGCACCTAAATACTTGATAATGTGCAAAATAAACTTTCTCGTGGTTATCATTTAGGAACCACGAGAAAGCCTTTTTAATTAATAATCAATACATTATCTGCCAAGCCCTCCGAAAAAGCTCGTTTGGACTGTGATGTCTCAGCTTGAAATAATAATCCAAATCTGCGATCTTGGCTAGATGAAAGGCTGTGCGCTCCAGCGAAGCTACTCCGCGGCGGCGATGCACTCGAGTCCCTCGTTGAGAGAGACGGTAATCCTATTCATTGGAACCAGCGAAGCTACTCCGCGGCGGCGATGCACTCGAGTCCCTTGTTTAGAGAGACGGTAATCCTATTCATTGGAACCAGCGAAGCTACTCTGCGGCTGCGATGCACTCGATCTCGACGAGGGCTCCTTTCGGGAGGGTCTTGACGGCGAAGGCGCAGCGGGCCGGGAACGGGGCCTTGAAGAACTCGGAATAGATTCCGTTCATCGCGGCGAAATCATTCATGTCAGCGAGGAATACGGTGGTCTTCAGGACTTTGTTGAGATCGGAGCCAGCCTGTTCAAGGATTGACTTGAGATTGGTCAGGGACTGACGGGTCTGCTCCTCCACTCCACCTTCCGGGAATGCACCGGTCGCTGGGTCAATCGGGAGCTGGCCGGAAACGAAGATGAAACCGTTATGCTCGATGGCCTGGCTGTACGGGCCGATGGCCGCTGGGGCTTTTTCTGTGCTTATCTGTCTCATAAAATCAAATTTTTGCCAAATTTAGGAAATTGAAAAGTAATTTGCCAAAAAACAGAGTAAAAGGGCTTCCAGGAAACTTCGCAAACATAGTAGTAAGCGTAAAAAAATGAGTCCACTTGAAAAAGTACCATTCGCCACTTTTTACCCCCGTTGGAAGTACCTGTGTGGCACATATTTTTTCGAAAAAGACTTTTTTCAAGTGGACTCAAAAATAAGTTGGTAAAGATTTGGCGGTATTTTAGAGGATGATGCCTTTGGGAGGTAGGAGTGTGCCGGTGGCACATGGCTGATGGGAAAAGACATATAGACCGAAAAGACATTCAAAGATAGCCAAGTTATTCTTTAAGGATTACATAATTGGTGGTAAAATGTGTAAATTTGTAGAACGAACATTAAAAACACATTTATCATGGCACTCGAACAACAGATCCAGAAGGACATAATGGAGGCGATGAAGGCTCACGATGAGTCTCGCCTTAACGCGACAAGAGGCATCAAGTCAGAGATTCTCCTCGCGAAGACATCAGGAACGGAACACGAACTCTCAGACGCTGACGTGCTGAAAATCATCCAGAAGCTCGTGAAGCAGCGCAAGGAGTCCGCTGAGCTCTACACCCAGGGCAACCGTCCGGAACTCGCCGAGAAAGAACTCGCCGAGATGAAGGTGATGGAAGCCTACCTGCCGAAGGCACTTTCCGAGGACGAGGTCAGGAATATTCTTAAAAAGGTTGTCGCCGAGGTCGGAGCGACCGGTCCTAAAGATATGGGCAAGGTTATGGGAGCGGCGACCAAGAAGTTGGCAGGGCAGGCTGACGGCCGTTTGATCTCGACTATCGTAAAGGAACTGCTCGCACAGTAGTATTTTATAAATATTTGAAGAACAACAGCATCTATGATTAAGGAATCACGGAATATTGCTGCTGCGATCGCCGCGCTGACATTGTCGGTCGCGGCTTTCGCGCATAGTAAAGAGAATGTGGCCGCCGGCGCTTCGACAGGCTCAGCGACCGGGCAGGATCTCTACAAGGAGTTCCAGAATCCGCCGAAGTCCGCCCGCCCGAGGGTGTGGTGGCACTGGATGAACGGAAACATCACCAAGGACGGAATCAAGAAAGACCTTCTGTGGATGCAGAAGACCGGAATCGTGGGATTCCACAACTTCGACGCCGGCCTTGAGACCCCGCAGATTGTGGACAAGAGGCTCATCTATATGACCCCGGAATGGAAGGACGCTTTCAAGTACGCCATCAACCTCGCGGACAGCCTTGACATGGAGATGACCATCGCAAGTTCCCCAGGCTGGAGCGAGACCGGCGGCCCGTGGGTCAAGGACGAGGACGCTATGAAGAAACTCGTCTGGAGACAGGTCGAGATCAAGGGCGGACAGCCTGTCAGCCTGAAACTCCCGGAGGGCTTCGACATCACCGGACCGTTTATGGATTTCACCGGCTCGTTCGACGGAGTATCTCAGGTTTTCCTCAGGAAAAAGTTCTACAGGGACATTGCCGTTGTCGGAGTGAAGCTCAGTGACAAGGACATCAACCTCAAAGAGTTGCATCCTGTAATCACTTCAAGCGGTTGCGATGCCACAGGCGAGGAAATGCTCGAAAGGATCACCGGCGACAGCGTAGGAGATTACCTCGACGTGAAAGCCGACAAGAACGGCAAGTGCTGGATCCAGTACGAATTCGCTGAGCCTCAGACCATCAAGGCCGTTGTGGTCTCCGAGCTCAGGAAGGACACAAATCCTTACGTCCACACAAAGGAACTCCAGTACAGCGACGACGGAATCAATTTCAAGAGCATCAATCTCTCCTACCAGGCCACGGCACAAAGGACCTACGCCATCCCGGCCACGACAGCCAAATATTTCAGGCTCAGCCTTAAAGACAATAAAGGGAAGAAAGACTGCGAGTTTGGAGTCGCCCAGTTCGCCCTCTCCACCGTCACCAGGATCCAGCTTGCGGGCGACAAGGCCGGAAACAGCTTCTACCGTCTGCTCTGGATGGAGGACACTCCGTACAGCAGTGAGGCGGCCAGACTTGAGGATGTGGTCGATCTCACACCATACGTCAAGGACGGCACTCTCACATGGAACGCTCCGGAAGGCAACTGGAGAATATTCCGCTTCGGCTACAGCCTGACCGGCAAGACCAACCACCCCGCCTCACCGGAAGCCACCGGCCTTGAAGTGGACAAACTCGACCCGAAGGCCATCACTGAATATTTCCACAACTACCTCCAGACCTATGCCGATGCCTCCGGCGGAAAGCTCGGCAAGGGTGGCATTGAATATCTCCTCACAGACAGCTACGAGGCGGGAGCGCAGACGTGGACCAGGAATATGTTCGAAGAGTTCAAGGCCAGAAAAGGCTACGATCTTCTCCGCTGGATGCCAGCACTGACAGGAATGGTTCTGAACAACACCGAGGAGACCGAGCGTTTCCTGTTCGACTGGAGAAGGACGATCGGAGACATGATCTCCGAATATCACTACGACCTCCAGAACGAGATCCTGAAGCCTTACGGAATGAAGCGATACACGGAAAGCCACGAGAACTACCGCGCCAACCTCTCCGACGGAATGGACTGCAAGAGGTACGCCGAGATTCCTATGTCTGCCTTCTGGATGGACTACAAGAACGGAAACATATTCAATCCTCGTTTCGAGGCCGACGTGCGCGAATCCGCCTCCGTGGCCCACATCTACGGCCAGAACATCGCCGCCGCGGAGTCGTTCACATCCGACGGCTACAGGGACGGGGCCTGGGTCTTCTCCCCTGCCGTGCTCAAACCAACAGCCGATGCAGCGATGGCCGCCGGACTGAACCGATTCGTGATCCACACATCACCTCACCAGCCGGTTGACGACAAGGTCCCGGGACTCGGTCTCGGAAAATACGGCCAATGGTTCGACCGTCACCAGACCTGGGCCGACCAGGCGAAGGCATGGACGGATTATCTGTCCCGCAGCTGTTATATGCTTCAGCAAGGTCGTTTCGTGGCCGATGTCGCCTACTACTACGGTGAGGACAACAACGCCACCGGCATTATGCTCAAGAAAGTCCCGGCCCTTCCTTACGGCTACAACTACGACTATTTCAGCCCGTCCGTGATCCGTGATCTGGTCAAGGCCGAGAACGGACTTATCACTGTGCCAAGCGGAATGAAGTACAAGGTTCTGATGCTTGACGCCAACGTGAAACACATGTCAATCGACATCCTGCGGAAGATCAAGGTGTTCGCGGACGCCGGAGTCGTGATCTGCGGAGCCAAGCCTCAGAAACTCGCCGGCAACACCGGCACGGAGGAAGAGTTCAAGGCTCTTGTGAAAGACATCTGGAACTCCGGGCGCAAGAATGTAACGGCAGGAGTGCCGGCGGAAAAAGTCCTTTCCGCCATGAGTCTCAAACCCGATTTCAGCATAGCAAGCGGAAACAACAAGGACATCAAGTTCGTCCACAGAAGCATTTCTGATGGCGAAATCTATTGGGTGACAAACCTTTCAAAGGACACGAAAGACATCACGGCCTCGTTCAGGACCACAGGCAAGAAGCCGGTCATCTGGAATGCCGACGACGCTTCCACCGAGCCTGTAAGCTATGAGATGGCTGACGGCAGGACCAACGTAAAGATGAGCCTGACACAGCACCAGTCTGCCTTCGTCATATTCACAGAAAACACCGATGTGGCGAAAGTTGAGCTGCCTGAGACAAGCGAAGAGACAATCGTGGAGCTCAACACTCCTTGGTCAGTCAAGTTCCAGCAGGGACGCGGAGCGCCGGAAACCGCCACTTTCAATCAACTCGCATCCTTGACCGAGAGTTCCGAGCCGGGAATCAAGTACTTCTCCGGAGCGGTGACATATTCGAACATATTCAAGTTAAAAAAGAAGGAAATTCGAGGCAAGGATTCCGTCATTCTGGATTTAGGTGATGTGAAAGATCTGGCGGAAGTGACCGTGAACGGAAAGAATCTGGGAGTGTTCTGGAACGCCTCGTTCAAGGTTGACATCACCAAGGCAGTGAGGAACGGCGACAACACCATCGAGGTCAAGGTCATCAATATGTGGCACAACCGCCTCGTCGGGGATGTCCAGCCGGGTGTGACGAAGAAGATCACCTACACCCAGATGGAGTTCTTCAAGCCTGAGGAGCCGCTGCTCCCTGCCGGACTTATAGGGCCAGTCAGAATTATAGGAGAAACAACGACCAAATAATTGATCATGAATATTAAAAGACTAATTTCCGCATTGATGGCAATCACCGCCTGTGTTTCGGTTTCCGCTAAGAAACCGTTGAAACCGATACTCAGATTCGGTTCGGATGGAGAATTCAAGATTCTTCAATTCACTGACACTCATCTAATTCCTTCCAATGAGACAACTCCGCTTGTCTGGGAGAACATCAGGAACGCCATCACAGCGGAAAAGCCAGACCTGATCATGCTGACTGGCGACCAAGTCTATGCCAAGCCTGCTCTTGAGAACTACAGGATCCTTCTTGACACACTCGACAAATTCGGTGTGCCTTACGGAATTGTCTTCGGCAACCACGACAAGGAGTTTGACCAGACCAACGCCGCACTTTTGAAAGATGCGATGACCAGACCGCTTTGCGTCGCCGGAGACACCCCGGGTCTGCACGGAGAAGGCAATTATTTCCTTGAGGTAAAGTCTCACTCAGCGGACACGACCGCCTCTGTCGTATGGTGCTTCGATACCGGAAGCGAATCGCCGCTTTCCAAGAAAGCCATCAAGAGCTATGACTACGACTACGCCCACTCCGACCAGATTGAATGGTACGGCAAGACAAGCGGCACCATCACCTCAGCACACGGCGGAAAGCCGCTTCCTTCCGTGGCGTTCATGCATATTCCTCTCCCTGAATATGCCTACGCGTACAGAGAAGACCTGAACTTCAAGGCGTACGGCACCCACCGTGAGACAATCTGCTCCTCGCATTTCAACTCGGGCCTTTTCTGCAAGATGCTGGAATGCGGGGACGTGATGGCGGTCTTCTGCGGGCACGACCACGACAATGACTGCTCTGTCGGCTACTACGGCATCATGCTGGCCTACGGGCGGTACAGCGGCGCGGCGACAGTTTACAACAACATCGGGATGAACGGCAGCAGAGTCATCGTGCTCCATGAGGGCGAACGGAAACTCGATTCGTACATCCGCCTGCGTGACGGCTCGACCAAAGACCTGACGCATTATCCTGAATATTACCAATGACAGCCTGTGGTCACCGAGCCTGTCGAAGCGACGTTACAAGTTGAAACGATCATGTCGCTTCGACAGGCTCAGCGACCGAGGATTTGCTCAGCGACTAGAAATACAGCCCAGTGACCGAAACCAAAGATAATCATTTTAAACCAACGATATTATGAAAACTGTTTTGAAAGCGCTCTGCGCGGCTGGAGTGATGCTCTTGGGCATGACATTGCCGGCAGGCGCGCAGACATCTTCAGGAGATGTCAAAGGGTTCAAGTACGAAGCCAACCTGATGGTAGGTGTGATGCAGATGGCCTACGACAGCGACGAGTTTCCGTCTCGCCATTATTACAGGAAAGAGCTCAGTGATTTCTATGAGACATACACCGGAGATCCTGGCTTTTCAGCCTTCTACACAGCGGATTTCAATGTCTATCTCACCAAGTGGCTGAAAGTCGGAGCCAGCGCGGGCTACGCCAAAGCGTGGGCGAATGTGTTCGACCCTCGGGGCTACAAGAAGATCGGAGAAAAGACCTTGAACGACTACTCTCTGCTTGGACAGGCAAAATTCACATTCATCAACAGGCAGTTGTTCAGGATGTACGCCGGAATCGGTGCCGGAGCCTCCGTCTGGGCCGGGAAAGACCGCGGAGAAACATATTCCAAGATTCTCCCTGCCGTAGAGTTCATTCCGCTGGGTTTCCAATGGATGGATCATAAGATATACACTACTCTTGAAATTGTGGTAGGCACCAGAATGGGCGGAGTCAGAGGAGGATTAGGTTACAGATTCTAAACTTGAATATCATGAAAAGAATTTTATCAATCGCGACAGTGATCGCGGCAGCCATTCTCACGGTGTCATCCTGCAGCAAGGCTGAGAGAGAGTTTGCAGGCAGCGATGGTGAGGTGACATATTCAATGGGCCATTACATGATGTGCATCGCCAACAACCTGATAGTTGACAACCTCAAGATTCTGGAGTACAAAATCAAAGGAAAGGCCAACATCCAAAGCAAGACTTCTGTCATGACACCGGATGACCCGTCATACAGAATCCCGGGAGTAAAGGTTGAGAAAGCGGCGGAAGACAGCACGTGGACCGTCTCCAACAAAAATCTGGAATACTGGTTCCTCGGCGACTCCTCCTACCCTACCGACTACACGATCACAGCAAGGATGCTGCCCGGAGACTACAATCACTTCCACAGCTGGAAAGTCACCATCGAAGGTGAAAGACGGGAACAGAAAGGCTACTCCTGCAAATTCTCCACACCGGAAGAGCCTCTTACCTACACGATCGGGGACACGGGATATTCATGGGGCAGCTGCAAGGGCCAACTGAATATGCTTGTGTACAAAGACGGCAAGGCCATTGATTCGATCGTCATGATCCTCCGCGGCGGGCTTGATGACTACAGCCTAGTCAGAACGTATTAATCGATCCGGACAGACATCGTCACACCTTTAGTCTGATCAATCATGAGGATAAACGTAACAGGAGCGGCCTTAGCGACGCTCCTTGTTTTTAGTACAGGACTTAAGGCAAGCGCACAGGGCACGCTTCTGAAAGAGGCCAGATACGAAGTGAACCTGACAGTCGGCATTGTACCTGGCGCACTGGTTTCATCCAATGAGTTTCCGAATTCGACGGTACGACATAATCATGACTTATACTATTTCTACGAACCGTACTATTCAACCGGGATGTTTCCGGAAGTGTCTATGGATGCCAACATTATGCTTAAGAAATGGTTGAAAGTCGGAGGAAAGTTAGGATACTACACCTTGTGGGGAGACTTGATCGACCCGAAAACTCATAGAACGATCGGAAAAAAAGAGTTTTCCGACTTTTCTCTTGCGGGTCAAGTCAGATTCACCTTTTACGAAAAGCCTCCGTTCAGTGTCTATGCTGGTATAGCGGCCGGAGCTACCTACAGACATGGCAATGATCAAGGCCACAGCATGTCAAAATTGCTTCCAGCCTACGAGGTACTCCCTCTTGGCTATCAAATCTCCTACAAATCCGTCTATGGCATAATAGAATGCGCCTTCGGCTCCATGGTTCTCGGAGGCCGTTTCGGTATCGGCTACAGATTTTAACGAAACGCGATTTTTCGAGAAGATGTTTTGATTTGTTTGTATAGCACCTTTCAAGATTAGTCTAGCATAATATAGCGCAGAAGGCTTTTCTAATATATTGTGACACATCATTGGTACAGGAAATGCGCCTCTGGTGTACCAAACGGACTATGACATGCCGTTGGTACAGGAAACGGGCTTCTGGTGTACCAACCAGACGAAGTATTCAGGAGAACTCAGCGAATCTGTCGGTTACAATAATTGAGAAAAAGGCTGGTTCCCGAAGGAGCCAGCCTTAATTATGAATATAATAGGGTCTAAATCACCTATTCAGCCTTGGTAACCTCCCAAGCCTGTTTGCCGTTGTATGTAATCTCTTTGGACACATAACCGTCTGGAACCCAGTTGGCATTCTTACCATTAATCTTATCAGCAACACTATTAGATGGATCAAAACCTACGAATATTCCACCTGTGACATTTATGGTACATTTATTTGCATTCACGGAGCTATCAAGACAATTTATCAAGAATGCAGGATCTCCTGCACATTCAAACACACCATCATAAATATTCAAGGTAGCATTCTGTTTCCATCCCGGTCTCAAGTAAATAACTGCCACTTTTTCAGAAGGATCGCTATTCTTATCCAAACCGGCATAAAAATAACCGCCATAGATATTAGCTATTCCATTGATAATGGTTACTGCATTATTAGCCTCACCACCGCTACCACCTTTAACAGTTAAATTACCATAAATATTCACTGTCAATTTAATTGAGCTTCTGTTGCTTCCCATAATTTCGATTGCACAAGCCCCATTTCCATCAGTACTATTAGAAGGACCTTCTATACTTCCACTACCGCTTATATTAACAGTTCCAGTCTTATTGGCAGTAGAAATTGTTTCCCCAACATCTGACCTATATGATGAAGATGGAGTTATTTTTCCTTTTTCACCTACAACAAGATTATATCCATTCGTCAAAGAAAGGTATGAGCTTTCCAATTCTATTGTGTTATTCACCAATACAGGTGCTGTTTTTGAACTGGTTATCGCTTTTTTCAAATTTGCCTCATCAGTAACCTCAGTGGCTTTTACAACCCTGTACCAATCACCGTCTTTTACCACGCCATAACCATCGGCAACGAAATTGGCGACAGGATTCTCGGAATGTGACGCGGCAGGATTGTACTTGTAGAACTCACCACCGGTTACAGAAATAATCGCTTCCTGATTAGGATTGTATTTGTTAAGTGTATATGTTTCGCTCCCGTACCATTTTCCACCGTTAATATAGATTTCAGAATTCCAATGATATGCATAAGCACATACATTGGCACTATAATATGAAGCATCACCTTCTATAGTCAAAGAAGCACCGACATTAACATAGAACAGAGGGTTAACATTCTTCTGAGCGGAATCTCCAAATGAACCAGAACCTTTAATTGTCAACGATCCTCCATCTATGTTGACTCCTGTGCAGTTTGGTTCATATCCTGTAATATTCACATTCTTACCATTCAGATTGATGGTAACCTTATTTTCTGAATATACCGTCAGTTGCGAAACTTCCATGTCTTTGAGAATGGTAATCTCCTTAGTGGCATCTTCAGAAGCTTCAATCGCAATTTGAAGTGAAGAATACTTCATTCCATCATATTCAGATACAGCCTCGGCCACCTCAGTATACCAAACATTTTTAGATTCAATGTATGTCCGTCCTATACCATACCCTTCAGCCAAATAATCCTTGCAGGAGTCATCGGAGAACTTGCCGCCGGAGATTTCTATTGTGGCGTTCTCATAATCCGGATATTGGGACGCTTTATCAACATAAACCGTCTGGCATGGCACAACAATGCGGCTGTCGCCTACGCATCCTTTCTTAGTGTCAGGATCAGTTGTGGTGAACGTACCACCCTTGATGGTCACCTTGCCGCCACGGCAGAGGACACCTACACCTCTCTCGATCTCAAATGTACCGTCGTTGACGATAATGATGTCCTTCCATGCCGCATAGATTCCGCAGGCAATCGAATTTCTGCCATTGTATGCCTCATCAGACATCTGTCCCTTGAAGGTACCGCCGTTGATGGTGATGGTGTTCGGATTCTCGCGCAGAGCAGTGTTCGTCTCATCATAAGGGTACATCCGCTTATTACCGTTTGTCAGGATGACAGCATTGTTGGACGAAGTGAACGTACCACCATTAATTGTGATGGTTGAACCTGTCAATGTGCTTGTGGCAATCGCGCCCTCCACACCGGTGATGTTGCAGTTGTCGAACGTGATGTGCTCATTCTGGCGTCCCTGCTTGAAGAAGAGTCCGCCATACTTTGTCGACACGATGTTTCCGTTCTTGAAATTAACGGTAAGGCCATTCTCGGCGATATAGAAGACATCATCGTCAGCCGTCACGGTGTGGCCGCCAAGATCGAAAGTCACGCTCTTGTCAATCAAGACCTTCTCGGTTGTGACATCGGAGACAACGCTGATTGTCGCTCCTTCAGAAGCCGCAGCCAAAGCGGCGCTCAATGTGGAATATTCCTTTCCACCAACAGTGGCGACCTTGGCCGAACCAGAAGTCTGGATACGGACCGCAAGATTCTTCGTGAGGTTGGCGCTTGCCTTAGTGAATGTGCCAAGCGCTACGGTCTCACCGCTCTTTGTGGTGGCGGTGAAAGTAAGCGTCTTCCCGGAAAGGTCAACCGGATTCAACGTGAAGAATCCACGGAAGGTCTCACCTGCTGCGAAGGAAATGCCGTTTCCGCCTTCCTCTCCAAGATTCAGGGTGATCTTGCGGTCTTTTGTGCCTTCGGTTATGGTAGAGGTGGTCACATCAAGAGTGCCTTTTGTGACAAACAGGTCTTCGTCTGCGTTAATCGTGACAGAGGTCACATTGTTCGTCGCATCAGTGAAGGTGTGATCAAGGACAATCCACGCCACTTGGTTCTTAAGCTCGAAACTTATGGTGTTCTTACCTTCTGCCTTGGTGGCGGACGCACATGCATAGTCGAATGACTTCAGGTGATCGCTGTTGCCGTTGGCTGTCTGTCTCTGTCCCATAAAAGTGACAGGAACTGAAGTGCTTTGTGTCGCGGCAGGTATTGTGTATGCCGGTAGGCATGCGTAATAGTTAACGTTGTCTTTCAAGGTGAAGCCCTCGCTTTCGAGTTTGGTGGACGTCTCCCCCGAGGTCAAGGAATTAAAGGAAGCCGCGTCCTTATTTCCGAACACCACAACCTTCTCGCCCTCGGCCCAAGTGAACACTAGCTTGCAGTTCTCATAGGCCAGACTTTTCGTGTCAACTGACACCGGCTGCTCTATTGTGGCATAGACACCCTCGCCTTTAACCTCCGGAACCAGCTCCTCTGATGTTTCGGAGCATGCCGCCAGTACTGCTAGGGCACACATGGCGGCCATCATTTGTTTTTTCATAATATGGATTTGAATTTTAAGCGATTATTCATCACCTGATCCCCAATCTTCGCCGTTTGAATCCTGGCCGGAGCCATACACTTCACCGCTGCCGCAGAGGACAGATGACAACGCAAGGTCAATCTCCTCGACCTCCGGTCTTACATAGTCACGAACTTCATTTACCTTTTTCATAGAAACTAACGAACTGACCGGAGACTCCTGACCGGCGGTTTAATAACATTGTTTTAGGGAGCAGATACCATAAACGCGGAGCCCAATCCTCAGCCTGTCACAACCGGCTAAACTTTAGCGCACCTTCTACGCGGAAGACGCTGACTGTAGTTTAATTGTTTCTAACAATAGCGTAAGATACGTCTATAATATGTGTCCGTATTTTTTTCGGCAGCCGGGTTAACCCGGCTGCCGAAAAAAATACGGACACAAAGATATATATATATATATG
>OJJU01000135.1_pt1 | contig 32613 bp, 39 predicted proteins | sample 1596141 | NCBI WGS metagenome assembly OJJU01 (sample SAMEA4350150, study PRJEB24818) | metagenome | biome: human; feature: gut; material: faeces | place: Denmark | collected 2013-09
CCTTATTATATATATACAGTGCCAATGATATTATATGGAAAAAGACAATGATGCCGTGGCTGCTTGCACTTGTCTGATAGTCTGCGTTGTTTCCTGCTTGGGCGCTTGGCGGTGCTTTATGAGATAGCTGCCGTCATGCGTCCAGTGGGTAGGGATAAATAAAAAAATGCTTCCATACTGCGAAAGTACGGAAGCATTTGTATGGGGGAAAAGCCAAGATTATTTTATAACATAACGGAAGATGTCAAAGCGAGAAAAGCCAATGCTTTCGAGAATTTCCCTGCTTTTGATTTGATTGCTTTTATTGTTGTAGTTTTTTATGAGAGGAATTCTGATAATGGTCTTATCTGCATACCCATTGTCTACAAGCCATTTGAGATTGGCTAATACAAAAGAGTTGTCCTTGCCTGTGTATTGCTTGTAAATAAACTCGTCCATATCTTTGATGTCAATCACTAAAAGGTCAGCAAATTGAGCAACTTTAAAGATATTTTTGTTCGGTACATTCAATGAAGATTCTATGGTGATTTTCCATTCCTCTGGCATTTTTCGAGTAAACTCACTTATAAAATCAGCGTACAGCAGTGGCTCACCACCACCAAAAGTAACTCCTCCACCCGTAGCCAAAAAATAAATATTGTCAGGCATCAAGCGTTCTATCAGTTTATCAACAGTAAGCTTACATTCTGGAGATTCTTTGAAGCATTGGGCGTTTATGCAATATGCACATCTAAGTGGACATTCATGAAATGCAACGAGAGTAGTGATGCCGTCACCGTCTGTAGCCAAGCGGTGACGGTCAATTCCTATCAATGGTGCTTCTAATGGTGGCATAAGTTACTTTAGCATAATATCTATTGGTATCATAATTTTCGCACATGTCGGCTTGCCGTCTTTTAAGGCTGGCTTCCATTTAGGCATCGCTTTTACAAGTCGTAACACTTCCTCTTTCATCTCTTGAGGACAAATTGTTATGACTTTAACATCGGCAAGACTGCCATCACCCAACACATAGAAAGAAACATTTATGCGCTGCTGATATGCTCCTTGTAAAGTTTCAGGTACACATAAATTTTGTTCTACAAAATGTAGCAGGGCACTGTTGCCGCCAGGATAGAATGGCCCTGTGTCAAAATCTTTATTTTCAACAACCATTTTTCCTTCCTGTTTTTTCTTGCGACGCTTCTTTGTTTTAGGCTTTTGTGGTTCAACTACAACCATTTCTCCTAAAAGATCATCGTCTTCTTCCGTTAGGCAAAGCGTGTTAAAGCCTTTCAAGTCCAGTTCGCTGAATGAATAGACCTTGTTTTTATAACCAATATATTCCAATCGTAGCGTGGAATCCCTTGGAAAGGTAACAGAAAAGTTTCCGTCAATGTCTGTAATGCTGCCGGATCGTTTGTTTCCTACAACAATAATTACACCAACAATAGGAGTTCCGTCAGCATCTTTCACACATCCATTGATTGTAACTTGTGCTCTTGTTGGCAGAGAGTCTGCTGCGATTACTTCATTACCAATAGGTACAGACGGTGACGAAGTTTGGGCATATACATTGTATGGGGTCGCCAAAATGCCAATGGCAACACCTGTAACACAAACAGCCTCTCCCATGCGTTTGCGTAAAGACAATTCCGACTCTATATATTTTCTTTCAGTCTCGCATGCTGGACATGTTCCACTGCAATGTCCTTTGAAGTGGCAAACTCTTGGCTCGTATGCAATGCCATTCATGTCAGCAATCTTTTTTCTGACAGCTTTCAGTACGTCGCAAATTTTTCTACCCCTATCCATAATATTACTAAATTTAACCTCACAAAGTTACACCATAAAAACGGCAATTTCCTCGTTTTATTGCATTATCTCACCCCACCAATCGCAATTGGATATAAATCGTGCTGTGGAAACTTTTCGCAGCCGATGTAGAGGGTATCGAAGGCATCGGTGCCATCGGTGCGGTGTTCGAGAAGGTCTTCTTCTGATTCAGGTTGTTTTCACCAAAAAAGGTGCAGATGAAGCGAAGCGTAACAGGAGATGATGCCGATGGCTGCTGCCCACAAAGGAAAAGCCCTTGTCCTACGTTGGTTGGGCGCAAGACAAAGGCTTTATCTGGAAATGCGGATTCGGATGGAGTCCACGTTAATATGTTCATTCAGTGAATCACTTCTTAAATTTAACTGGTAATAAATACCATTTATTACTCATATTACTCGTATTACTAAAATACAGAGTATTAAAAATACATATAATATCTACTAACATGTTGATATTCAAAAAATAATCATTAATTTTGCACGTAATATTGCCATAGGTATTATGTGCAAAATCAACTATTATATACATAAAAACAGAATGTTATGAGAAGATTAATTTTGTTGTTGTGCTTCATCCTCACCATGTTTGCTAACATGATGGCTGGTGAGCATCGTACCGTCATCATATCTCTTGACGGTTGTAGATGGGATTATCCATTGATGTATGACACCCCTAATCTTGATGAAATTGGCAAGACTGGTATAAGTGGCATCATGCAACCTTCTTTCCCTTCCCTCACGTTTCCTAACCATTATACCCTTGCCACAGGTTTGGTGCCAGACCACCATGGTATCATAGGCAATACCTTCTATGACAAGGAGAGTGGACTCACCTTTAGCTTGGGTAATAAGCAAACCAAGCAAGACCCACGTTTTTGGGGCGGCGAGCCTATCTGGATCACAGCCAAGAAGCAAGGCAAGAGGGTAGGAGTGGTGTATTGGCCAGGCTCTGACGTAGCTATACAAGGCACTTATCCTGATTATTACTTCGACTATGAGAAAAAGCCACTGCTTACCTTCACGGAACGAATCGCCGAGATTGAGCACATGCTCAAAATGCCAGAGGACAAACGTCCTCAACTCATCATGGCTTATTTTGATGAACCAGACCATTCTGGACATAGCTTTGGACCAGAGAGCAAGCAGACCCGTAAGGCCATCGAGACCTTGGACTGCTTGATAGGTCAACTTTGGAATGACATCAAGCGTATGCCTGATGCTGGTGACATCAATCTCATCATCACATCAGACCATGGTATGGGCAGAAACTCCAAGCAGCGTATCATCCATGTGAAGGATTACCTTGATAAGAACTGGTATGAGAAGGTAACCTATGGCTTCCCAACGATGATAGCTCCTAAGAAAGGTTGCGAGGCTAAGATTCTCAAAGCCATTCAAAATGTTCCTCACCTCAGAGCCTACAAGAAGACTGAGGTGCCAAAGTACCTAAACTATGGTACCAACAAGAATATTGACGGTATCGTGGTCATCACAGACATTGGTTTTGTAACTGGTGAGGGAGATAGAGTACTGAATGGCAACCATGGCTTCGATCCAACCTACGGAGATATGAATGTCATCTTCAGAGCTGTAGGTCCAGACTTCAAGAGTGGTTACACCAAGGAGGAAACATTTAAGAACGTGAATGTATATCCACTTCTCAATCACCTTTTGGGCACAACGCCTGCACCATGTGACGGCAATGTGGATGAGGTAAAGGAACTGCTGAAGTGATGTAAGGAAGGAATGATATAAAATAGGGAGGCAAAAAACTTTATAACAGTCTTTGCTTCCCTATTTATGTATAATGTATGGTTGAAATTTACGCTTATCCTTCTCATGCTCCACAATTACTGCAACCATTGCAGCACATCCTGCTGCCGCATGTTTGGCAATGTTCTCTAAAGAAAGGCTTTGGCTTTTTTGGATTTCCTGCCCAAACAAGTTTCCTTCAGGTAGCCTTAGCTTGTAGTTGATGGGCTTTCTTTGAAAGCTCAGTCCGCTTAGATAAGCTTGCTTGCTTTGCAACTGCTTGTTGGGCATCTAAGCTCCCAATAAAAGGAGCTGCCATGAAGCCTTTGTGCTTGGCTGGCAAGCCAGTAAGATGGGCAGTCGAAACCTCTGTCGTAAGTCTCTGCCTCGTGGATAATGGCACAAGTCTTGTCCTTGGGGGCTCCTGTGATGCTGCCAGCAGGCAGTTGAGCGGCGAGGATGTCGCCTATGTGCTGCCGATAATCATCTGGCAGTTTTCCGCTAATTTCAGAACTGGTTTGATTTATGGGTGTATTTGCATGATGTACATCTTCTTATCCTACTGGTTTCTTTTGTTTTTTCTTTCTTCTCCACAGCAGGAAGCCTGTAATAGGCAATGAAGCTGATGTAAGTGCAGCAAATAGCATGATGATTTTGCCTATCCAGCCCAAGATGATGCCTTCATGTAGGTCCAAAGTGGCATGAATCAGTTTATCTGCTGGTGTGCCATCCTTGTATCTGCCAGCATATGGGCCTGTTCCTTTTAGCTCTTTGAGAGTATATTGGTCAAAGAAGAGGTTGTCTTGTTTATAATAGGAACCTTTCTCATGTACCACACTCACTCTATAGCTTTCCTGGCTATCGGCAGGGAGTGCATAGTAGTATTGTACTGCGTTAGGACTCTCTTTTAGAATCTTGGCTTGCAGTAGGTCGATGCTTGCCGTTTTACTCTGGATATGGAGAGAATCGGACGGAGGCAAGGTGTATGCTTCCATCTGTTTTCCGCCAGAGACCAGTTGGTAGATACCATGACTGAACCAATCTAAGCCGAAGATAAGGCCTGTGATACTTACCACTATTATCGGTAGGAGCATGTATATACCCAATACACTATGAAGATCATATACGAATCGTCTCCACTTGAATGGACGATGAAAGGCGAGACGTTTCTTCAGAAGATGTAACGTGATATGCTTTGGCATCCAGATGACCAATCCTGTGAGGAGAGTCAGGAAGAAAAGCAAGACTCCATAGCTAACCAAAGGTTTTCCGATGGTTCGAGGAAACCACATATACAGGTGTCCGTTCATGATGAATCGGTAAAAGTCAAACTCATCGGTTCCTAAGTGGCTAGTATGGATTATCTTTCCGTCATAAGGGTTCAGATAAATGCTTGTCTGTCCCTTCTCTCCGAAGTAATCCACCCATACGGCTTCATCCTTTTCGCCTATAGTGATGGCGGAAGGACGCTCTTGGTGGCTTTGTGTGTTGGCAATCTCTATCAGCTTGGAAGGTTGGAGAAAAGGCTGATTCCTTGCCTCCACCTTTTTCCAAGGTTGATAGGTTGAACTGATCTCATCCTTGAAGAGATAGATGGCCCCTGTTATGCTGACAACAAAGACGATGATTCCAGTGGCTAGACCTATCCATAAGTGGAGTAGGTAGCATAATCTTTTGATGTTCATCCGTTCTTGATATATTTTTCCTATTTTCTGCTTTTCTGATGTTTATGGTAGTTTGAAAAAGCCTCCTACGAAAGATGTGGAGACACGAGCTCCTCTCTCGGCCTTGGCTGTGGCAATATCGGTTCTATAGATGTAGATGCCTTCAGTTGTTGACACCGGCAAGAAAGCGTAGCCGTTTTCAATGAGGCAAGCGAATCTTCTGCCACCATTTCCATTGTGCACAGGGATTCCTTCCACGTCTTTTACTGTTTTGTTTTTGAGGTCGATGATGCAGCATTTTAGGCTTTTGTCGCCCCATCTGTCATTGGCGGTCTGAGGGGTGATGGTACTCACTTCCGCAAAGACGAGTCCATTGCCGATATATTGGATATGGGCAGGTTTTAGCCCACCTGTAGCCTGTTCGAAATCGAAGAAGTAGTCCTCGTCAAAGGTGGTGGATCCCTTCTTGATTCTCAGAAAGCCTGCATGCTTGGTACTTTGAGAGTATCCGTTGGAAATGGCAGAGTTGGACATCACGTAGAGGTTGTCTTCTTCATCCTTGACAAATCCATTGAAGGCGTTCCATGATCCACCAGGTCCCATTCGCGTGTCTTTCATCAGCTTGACAAACTTGAACTCTGGATATGAATATACCGCTACAAAGCAAGTGTCAGTATAAGCAGTCTCGAATGTTTTGCTGTTCATCGGTGTATAAGTAACATAGAGGTTGCCGCCACTATGTGCCATTCCCGTGATGCTTGGCCAGTCGAGATTATCTATTGGAGAAACAGAAGTCTTGCTGTTTTTGGAAGTGATGGCTGCCGTATGGGCATCTACCGTATAAAAAGTCAATTTATTACCGCTTTCCTTATTGCTTGGCAGTTCCAGGGCCACCATCGTGTTCCCATCTACTTGGCAAAATCCATTGATGGAGTTGTTGAAAACGAATTCTCCTTGTTCCTTCAGAAGACCGTCGGAGCCTCTTACCACTCCTGTGGCGTTGGTTACTCCCAGTCCTCCGATGCAGAAGATGGTATTGCCGCCTTGCTGATAATCGTGATAGCCATTTTGCTCGATACCTTTTCCTACAGCATTGATGGTTCCTTCCATCAAGTTGTCTGTAGAAACCACGTAATAGGAGGTATTGCCACTGGAGGTTACGCCCAAGCTAAGTACGTAAGGGGCGTTTGGAATCTCTTGCTCGCCACTGAGGTCATCGTCGCATGATGACAGAGTGAGGGATGTCATGGCTATGGTGGCCATGAGCATGATGCTGCTATATAATTTTTTCATTGTCTAATCAAATTTCTTTTAATTCAATGGATGTTATTTGCTGATGTAATATCTGAACTTCATGTTGAATGTTCTGCCTGGTTTTTGCAAGCGATAGTTGTCATACTGTTTCTCGTTAGTGATGTCCGTGCATTCCAAGATGATGCTGTATCTGCCATCTTTCATGCTGTAGCCCAGAGATACATTGTGACTCAGCTGTTCTGGTATGACCTTCTTGGTTGCCTTGGCTCCCAGTCCGGTGAAGGAGAGATAGTAGCTATGGATATACTGTATGTCATAATTGAGGGAGAGGGTGTTGCCCTTCCACCCGAAATCAAAGAAATTGTAGTCAGCGTGCCCATTCATGAAGAGATATGGAATGTTTGGCAAGCGCTGTCCGTAGGTGATGTTCTCAGTGATGCCATCGCCCACGTAGGTATTCTGTGATTTCTCAAACTCCAGCTTGTCCTTGATGTCCTGGTAGGTGAAATTTCCATTGATATGGAGATTTCTCTTGTAAGAATATCCCAGAGAGGCCTCTATACCATGCGTATGCACCTTGCCAATGTTGTCATAACTGGTGGTAGGGTTGCTGGTCAAGCTCACTCCCTTCAAGATGAAGTCCTTGGTGTCTCTATAGATGTAGTTGACCTCTGCCTGCACTCTGTGAGGACCAAAGTTTTGGTCAAAGAGAAGGCCCGCATTGAAGTTGTTGCTACTCTCTGGTTTGAGGTCTGGGTTACTTTTCTGAACCATTCCGTCACCAAACATCTCCACGGTCTCTGGCATACGGAAGGCACGCTCAAAGGAAACCTTGGCTTGCAAAGAAGGCAAGATGTAATAAGTAGCAGCGGCTCCATAACCAAAGCGATGCTTTCTGTCAGACACCTTCTCCCATCGTTGGTTATCGGTGAACTGGTCCATCAGCTTATAGGTGGAGCTATAGAGTCGGTACATCTTACCGAAGATGTTGGCATTCCATCTTTGGAATCTCACCTGATAGCCCAAGCCAGTGATGTTTTTGGTGAGTTGCTGTGGTACATTGTTCATCTCATCGTCTGGGTACATCTTGTCATCGCTCTTTCTGCGCATGGCAGTGAATACATTGTTCAGAGTGACCGACTGGTGGTCATCTATGACGTAGTTCAGATTGGCATTGGCTTGCCACTGGCGTTCCTTGATGGTAGCATCGGTGAGGTAACCTTCACCAGCCGATGTACTGGTAACATATTCTCCCTTCCAGTTATACTTTCTGGCAAGCGTATCTACATTCTGGGTGTTCACGATATTGTACGTGCCATAAAGAGACAAAGACAGTCCAGGCAAGAACAAGTCATCTTTCTTGTACTTAATGCTTGGGATGATGGAGAAACTCTTGGTCTTTACACCACCATACACCGCATCCATTGTGGCTCCTGTTTGTACATTATTCTTGTCGGTGGATGCAATCAAGCCCAGGAGCAAGTAGTCTGCCCAGGATTTGCCCACGATGCCGCTTTCCACCTTCAAACCGAATGAGTGGTAGCCATCATTGAATCTTTTCACCCATTCATAGCCCTCTTGTTTGTTGGTGGAAAGGTTGACGATAGGTGCCCATACCTTATAGTTGTTGTCAGAGTAGTTGGCGAAGGCGTTGGCTCTGATGGTGAATCCTCCATGTGATGTGTAAGCTCCATTGATAGAGAAGCGGTGCGTATTATAAGAACCGATGGAGTAGGTGGCATCCAGGTAGTTGGCATTTTTGCGTGACACGATGTTCACGGCTCCACCCAGTGCGTCAGAGCCGAGATATACAGGTAACACACCCTTATACACCTCGATTCTGTCAGCCATGTTTGCGGAGATATTGGCCAAGTTGAAGGAAGAGCCAAAGTTATCCATAGGGATGCCATCGATGAAGAACTTCACCTGGTTGCCAGAGAAGCCATTCAGGGAGAAGCTATAGTTGGAACCCAGTCCACCGTCTTCTCTAATCTTGACGCTCGTAACACTATTAAGAAGCTTGTTTAATGGAGCCGCTGTCTGGTATTGTTCCTTTAAGTCCAAGACAGAGATGGCGTAAGCTTGCTCTTGCATTCTGCGTGCATTTGATTTACCCACTACCTGAACTTCTTCAAGAAGGACAGAGTCTTTTCCTACCTGTGCATTCAGATTCGTGCTGATGGCCATTGATGAAAGAATGCACAGACTTATTTTTTTGTTCACTCTCATATTAATTTTTGTCTTTTTACCTTATTTTCTTTTGATGGTGCAAAGGTACGGCTTCTATGAGGAATATGCAATACCTAAAAATTGTGATTTACGGTCCTCTTAAATGTAAGAATATTTTATTCAGAGTGTTTGAGGCGTCCATTTATTATGCTTATGATAAGAAGGAAAAGAAGCTTTATGTAAAGACTTCCACTGGCAATTATGAAATCTCCTTGGATGATTACTATGCCAAGGAAGAAGCCAGAAAGCTGGCAGAAAGACAGGCCCAGTTAAGGCATTTTGTGCCAAACAAGTGCAAAAGTGCAGAAAGTGCAAGGTGCAACAAGTGCAGAGCCTTATGAGTGAGTATAGATTCCATCTACAGAAATACAAGATGGGCAACCGATATTCTTGCCCTCAATGTGGACGCAAGCGTTGCTTTGTAAGATATATTGACGAGGAAGGACAGATATATCACTCTTTGAAGATGGCATTTCGTAAATGCCCTTGCAGAGGTAATTGGCTTTGCTAACATCATCGGTGGAGTATGGTCTTTACCGATGCCCTTTTAAGTCCTATTTATCATAACGCTGCATATTAGGTAAGAGTGGAGGGATTAATTTGAGGATAAAAAGCACTATCTGTATAGGCAAAACATGGAGCCATGAGCTCCTTGTCCCTCATAGTCTGCAACCAGTGGCAGCTGGCAGCATAGCAAATTGATGGCATCGTCATCCAAGTACTCGGCGAGTTCCAGAAGAAAGCCTGAGTCATTGGCGTGCAAGTCCCAGATGTCATAGCCACAAGCATTAACCGCAGTGGTTATGACATCCTGTAATTGCCAAATCTCTGTGTAGTCATTCATTGTTGCCATTTTATATGCAAAGGTACAAATATATGGTTAAATACGCAAATCATTTAGACTAATTTTTCTGTAAAAGCATAATTCTCTTTTCAATTTCGTTCGCCAAAAGTGTAACAAATCACAAAAATGACGAATAGCATGATGTATTCTCAATCAAAAAGCTTACCTTTGTATCTACAAAAGTATCTGCAAAATGTGTAAAGATAGCTTTGACATAGTGATGTTCCCTATAGATGGTCGCATTGGCAATGGATATACACGAGGCGCAAGGCTGTTTGTCGACCTGTTCCATGTGGGCTTGTTTGTTCCCATGCACTTTGTGGCGAGTGGCTTCAAGAGTGCATGGAGAATGAAGGAGTTTACAGATGCCAAGATAATTATTTGTATTACTTTTGCATAAGATAGGCTGCACTCGGCCTTTTGACAGCGAACTTTCATGTCCCATGTTTGCGCTATCTTCGCATCAAATTATCTACTTCCCACGATCTAGTGAGAGGGGAAGCCTCAACAACTAAAAACGTAAAACGATGGAAATGAGAACTTATACAAAATCGGAATTGGCAAGGCTCTACTTCCCCATGCTGGACGCAGATCTCGCCATGAGAAAACTGCGCCGATGGATCAAGCAGAACCCTGCACTGGATGAGGCTCTCTCGCTCTGCCACGTCAGCAAGAACGCCGACTTCTACAGTCGCAAGCAGGTGAGCCTCATCGTAGAATATTTCGATGAGCCGTAACACCGCCCATCCGATGACCATATCCCCCTACCCCTTGGATAGGCAATGGCCAAACAACTTTGCCGCATCCAGGCAAGGGCAATCCTTTGGCGTAGTGCCAGGCAAGTCACGATGCCCCACGATCTCTGCCTCAGGGAAAAGTTGGTGCAACTCCACGAAGAGAGCCTCCAATCGTTCGTATTGTGCAGCGGTGAGCGTGTTGGCAGATTTGCCATTCTCATCAAGACCGCCCTCGTAACAGATGCCGATGGAGCAACGATTGTAAGGTCGGGCATGCGCCCCCACCTCCAGGAGACGACGATGTTGCGTCATCGTTCCGTCACGGCGGATATAGAAGTGATAGCCAATGGTACGGAAGCCACGAGCCTTGTGGTCGCGCATCATCTGCTCCACGGTATAACTTCGATTACACCTCGTGGCAGAACAATGGAGCACGAGGAAGCGAACGGAGAATGGCGACTGCATCCACTCGCCGTCTTCCATGCGAGCAAGGAGGGCACGCTCGCTGCGTGCTACCTCCTCGCCTATCGATAAAGGAAAATGACCTGTAATCATCAGATAGGAATTTTTAATTCTTAATTACAACAAGAGCTGACTCCCAGAGCGGTGAGTGCGGCAATGATGGCTTGCACGATGGCATTGAGGATGCTCACCCAAGTAATCTTGGAAGAGGAAGTGGCTGCATCTTGATTAACTTTAAACAGTTTCATAAGGTAATGATTTTAAGGATGAAAAATGATATTCATAAGCCGTTGTCCCTTCATTGCCCTTAGTCAAACTCCTTTGGAACGTCGGTGCCGGAGTCAGAGGTGGAACCGCCGCTAGGGGTACTGCCTGTATCAGAGCCAGATCCGCCGCTTGGATTGCTGCCAGTTCCTGAGCTGGATCCGCCACCCTCCTGGGTGTTGTCCTTTTGGTCGGTAGAGCCAGCACCCGGTTTCAGTGGAGTGCCGCCATCGCCATCCTTCTCACTGTTGGTGCTGACCATCTTCTCGATGTCCTTCAACGAAGCATCAAGGTTGAGCTTGGCACGGGTCAACTCACCAGTGGCTCTGGCACGAAGCTTCACGCTCTCGATATTCTTCTGCACACTGAACTCAGCCTTGGTAGCAGCACCCGCCTTGTTGACGATGCCGAGTGTGAAGATGGCGAGATCGTCTATCTTGACTGCTTTTCCATCCAAGACAAGTTGTTTGATGCACTTCACCATGTCGGTGAGCATACCCTTCACCTGACCAGCCGAGAAACCCGTGTTGTGCTCAGCCATCATCACGGCAAGTTCTGCGATGCCCATGGTTTGCAAGATGACCGGCAACGCATAGTAGTTGCCATAGGCTTCCTTCATCTCTGGGTTGTTGTTTTTCTGCAATTTAAATAACATCATAGTAGTATAGATTTAAGGTTAACAAATCGAGGCCAACCTTTCTGATTGGCGATGCAAAGTTATGATATAGTTTTCATACCGAGGTGCCCAGATGGTCGCCATGTGCCGAAGTTGGTAGCACAAATCCGCAGGTGGTTTTACGGTTTGGCAAATAATTGCGGAAAAGCTTGCGAGTTTTAAATTAATGTAGTAATTTCGCCGATGAAAGTATATCAACAGATGCTCATCTAAACATAAAAAACAGAAAAGCCATGCCTAAGAAACTTTACACATCCGTCCCCCCACGTTATGAGGTTTGCCTTCACGCCGATTGCCCGAAGGCTGATGTCTGCTTGCATCAGATAGCCTATCAGAAATTGCTTTCAGAGCAAACGTTCCTGCACATTATTAATCCTAAGATGTGCAAGAAGAACGCTCGCTGCCCATTCTATCGCAACAGTACTCCCATGAGGTATGCTAGGGGATTCACTAATTTTCAGAAACACATGTATCCCGACCAGTATGCGGCGTTCTCCTCGATGCTGAAGAGCGAGTTTGGGCGCAATCCTTACTACGAGCGAAGAAAAGGGATAAGCCCCCTCTCCCTTGCCGAACAAGATTTGATTCTCAATGCCTTGCAGCGAGTGGGCGTGAAAGAGAAATTGGAGTTTGATGCGTATGAAGATGAAATCAATTGGTATGACTGAAAAGACAGATTCTGAATATAATGAAATTAGTCAGCAAGTTGCTGACCAATTTGAAAATGAGGGAAATGAAATTGGTCAGCATCCTCATTAGTTATATCATGTTAAAGAATCATCAAACACACCAAGAAAAGTCCTTAATATGGATGACTGCAGTCATCCATATTAAGGACTGCTGTCATTCATACTAAGTATTGGAGTCATCCATACTAAAGGACTGAGGGATGTAATTTACACCCCCTTGACAATCCATACTTCACTAGTTGTCACCTAGTCTATCCTATCGTCTAGCACCAACTTTTTCCCTATGGAATTAGCTACTTAAAAATGTTAAATCTTGGAAAAATGTAAGAATTAACCTCATTTTACCTTGGAAAAGTGTAGAAAATGGCAGACAGTGTGCTCCAAGCCCTTGAGAAATGCTGGAAAGAAAAGGTGGCAGTGGATGATTTTGTACACAAAAGGTTGATATATGCCTATCTATATGTTGATGTTCTTGGAGAAAGAACTAGTGATGGATTATCAATGCTTTAAAACCTCTTCCTATTGCCGATGCTTCATCCTCCAGAAGAAATGCCAAAGCCGATAGAACGGTTCCACCATACATTCACCAGGATAATACCACATCAGTTCCCAGTCCTTCTGCAAGCGATAGATGTTGTGCCGCCATGTCAAGGCACCACTTCGATTCTCCGCATGATGGCCAAAGTTGCCACCTTGCAATATCTCATCGAGCAGCATCTTGCCTCGCTTCTCATCCATCGGCGCAATCATCTGAGCCTCCGACAATCCCATCACCTCATGCAAAACATACATCACCGCACCGGCAAAATTCCACAACCCCAACTGCCGCAATGTCTTTTGCTGCATAGCGTCATTCAAATTGGCTTTCCCTTCGGGCACCAAACTTTGTTTCTTCACTCTTCGTTCTTCACTCTTCACTTGCATGTAGTAGTCCAGAAACTGCCTCAGCCCGATTCCCTCATACAAGTAATGGTGATAGAGGTGATAGAGCTGATACACCACATTGAAGGAAGCCGTAGGAATCGCCGCCTCGCATACTCTATCTGAAACTACACTCGCCAGCGGAACGATATGGCTGCATTGCTCCTCCACGTTCGCCCTCAACCACTTTTGCATGCGATGATGATGAAGCGGATTACACATGATGGCAGGAGTCGAATGGAGTTCCACGGAGATGCCCTTGATGGTCACCACCACGTGGTTGAGGCTCTCTTCCTCCACCTTGCCCATGTTATCGGCAAGTCTCTGGGCAAGTTGGCGAATCTCCTCCCTGCTGGCATTCACCCAGACATCGACATCACCAGGCGTACGAGCGGCAGGATTGGGATACAGCACTGCATTCCCCTGCCCCTTCAAGATGCAACACTGATACCCCTCAGAGACTATCTTATGATAGATCGCCGTGGTGGCCTTGTCTAGAATCACATTCTGCTTGGCTAACTTCTGACTGACGAAGAACCACCTCATCAAGAGCTCCTGCTTGGGAGCGACCTCTCTTGGCAACCGCTGCACACCATCCATGATGATACCTAGCAATGTCTGCTGACCAGCAAACTCATAAAACGCTTGCCAATCGAAGTTCTTCAAAGCAGAACCATCCAGGAACTCCTTTCCCTCCTCAATGCCCAAGGAGAAACGGATAAAACGAAAATATAATTTGTTCATACGATACCTATAAAAAAGCGAAGACATACATCAGCACCCTTCATTCATGATATGGTTACAATAACTGTTGGGATTCTCCATCGCCTCACCCACCTTTCGATAGTTCATCTTGTGGATGCTCACATGGGCTATTAAGTCCTGCCAGGCAGCCTCTTGATAATCTTTGCCTAGCGCAGAACCCAACAAGATGCTATGGTTACTGTTGGCACGAGGCATGGCTGCCCAAACATCCGGGAACTTACTGAGTACCTTGCCAAAGAATAAGTGGCAGATGTAATAATCCACCGTGCAGTCAAAATCTTTCCAATAAGCCAAGAGCATGTCAAGGACGATGGAGATGACCGGCTGCTGTGGAATGGCGGCAAAGAACCATGTCGATAACCCAACCGCCTCCTTGCGTCCTCGCTGGAAATACCTGAACAAGGTCAGTTCGCTACCCATGATCTGCTCCCATCGCTCTCGCAACTTCTCATTGCCAAAACCTGAGCAATACACGGAAGCATCCATCCACACGCCACCATATTGCTTCAACAGAGCCAAACGCAGCAAGTCGCTAAACAAAGCTGGTGGAATCAGCCCCTTTCGGAATTTCTCCTCGACATACTGAGGCAACTGCACCCAGTTGTGATAATTCGTCAAGTCAACGATGCGGAACTCATAACCCATCAGATGTCTCCTTTGCGATCGCAAGCAGACTTTCACGATGTCGGGCGCTTGCTCCATACCTTGCAGCCATGAAAACCAAACTATCTTGGGAACACGAGTTTGAGAATCCGATATTTGTCCATCTGCCTCAGAGGACTTACTCTCTAGTCTGTTTGCCTCAGAAATCTTACACTCCCCAAGCTTAGCCAACGCTTCATCCAAGATATATTGGTAGCGATCCAAAAGGATGTCATCCACCTTTTGGGTAACAAGCGCATAAGCCGTTTTCAGGGATTGCCCATGCCATGCGCAATGAAGCAATGCTTTGCCACCGCTCCATAGCACACCCATCTTGGCATATTGCCATACCAAGCGCAAGCCTCCGAATTGCAAGAATCGTCTTAATATCATTCTTCAAAATCTCAATTTACTGCAAAACTACACAATATTTTCGACACCTCCAAATAATTTGCAAAACATTTCTTTTGGCATCAGCCCACTTAGCCAAAAATATTTAAATATGAAACCTGATTCACCTCATTTCTACTTTTTTTTGCTACATTTGTATCCAACAATCTTTAAACACAAATAAAGTAACTAGTTTAAGGTGACGATATAGAGAACCATCCAAAAGGAGAATATCGCTACCCAAAAGAATCACTAATAAGGAGCCTTTATGAAACAACTCATCTTAACATGCATTGCACTGTCTTCTGTCATAGGCAGCCATGCACAAAACCCTATCAAGGTAAACCAAGTAGGCTACTATCCACAAGAAGCTAAGTATGCCACCATCGAGCCATCAGTAAAATCCAAGACATTCCAAATAAGGGATGCCAAGGGACACATCGTGTGGAAGGGCAAAGCCATTCAAACCACCACTTCACCTTTCTCCAAGAAGCAACGCCAAACCATCAACTTCAGTAAAATCACCCAACCAGGCACTTACTTGCTGACAGCTGGCAAATACTCCCAACCCATCACCATCAAAGAGCAACCATACCAAGATGCCCTCACAGCCGCTATCAAAGCGTTCTACTTGCAACGCTCTGGTATGGCCATCGAGAAGCAATACGCTGGTGATTACGCAAGAGAAGCCGCTCACTTAGACACAGAAGTGATGGTTCATCCATCTGCCGCTTCCAAGGAGAGACCAGCAAGAACCATCCTATCCTCCCCAAAAGGATGGTACGACGCAGGTGATTACAACAAGTACATCGTCAACTCCGCCTTTTCCATTGGCTTGATGCTGCAATCCTACCAACTCAACCAGAATTACTTCAATAGCATTCATACCAATATCCCTGAATCCACCAACCATATTCCTGATCTTCTCGATGAAATCATGTACAATCTAGAATGGATGCTTACGATGCAAGACCCTTCGGATGGAGGGGTGTATCATAAGCTCACCACTCCTAACTTCGAGGGATTCGTGATGCCAAAAGACTGCCATCAGCAAAGATACGTGGTGCAAAAGAGCACGGCAGCCACACTTGATTTCGCAGCTACCATGGCTCTTGCAGCACGCATCTATAACGCCTATCCACAATACCAAAAATTCTGCCAACAAGCCATCCAAGCAGCTGAACGAGCATACGCATGGGCTGTCAAGAACCCAACTGTCTATTATGACCAAGACGGTATCAATGAAAAGTTCTCACCTAAAATCAGTACCGGAACCTATGGTGACAATCATGCTGAGGATGAGTTCTTCTGGGCAGCCACAGAAATGTACCTCACCACAAAGGAAAATGCCTATTTAGAGCAAGCCAAGCAGTTTGCCCCTACCCGCTTCTCTATCCCTACCTGGGGACAGGTGGAGGGATTGGGGCTCCTTCAGTGGCTAAACCAAGACATCTTGAGCACCCCAGAAAAGGACAAATTCCCAATAGAAGCCATCAAAGAATCCCTCAAAGAGCAGTGTGAACAGGATATCCAAGCCCTCTGCACATCATCCTTCCATAGCGTATTCGGCAACAAGGCAAGCGATTTCATCTGGGGTAGCAACTCAGAAAAGTGCGCCGGAAGAGGCATCGCCCAAATGTACCAGTATGCCCTATCCAAGGATAACCGATATAAGGATGCTGCCCTTTCCACCATCGACTATCTCTTTGGAAGAAACGCCACTGGCTACTGCTACCTCACAGGATTCGGCACTCAGCCAGTAATGCACCCTCATCACAGAATCTCCACGGCAGATAGCATCGCAGCCCCAATACCGGGTCTCTTGGCTGGTGGAGCCAACGTAGGAAAACAAGACGCAGCCTTCGTGCCCCCTTACCCATCAGATGCTCCTGACGAGTGCTATCAAGACAATACGGGCAGCTATGCTTCCAATGAAATTGCCATCAACTGGAATGCCTACCTGGTGGCACTTCTGGGATGGATGAGCTAACAGAAAATAGGAAACAACCTATACCAAAGGCAGATTGAGTTCCAAATTCAATACCTCAGTTCGGGATAACGAACTGAGGTAAACTTTCTTCTTTTCAACATCTTATCCTGGGTAGATGGCTGTCTTGATGACACCATCTTTCTTATTCTCGAACACATCATACGCCTCCTCTATCATAGAAAGAGGAAAACGATGTGTAATGAGAGGAGTGGTATCTATCTTGCCCTGCTCTATCAGCTTCAAGATTTCCTCACAGTCGCAACCATCTACTCCGCCAGTCTTGAAGGTAAGGTTCTTGCCATACATATCAGGAAGAGGAAGCACCTGAGACTTGTCATACATGGCCACGATGTTCTCCGCAGAAGGTTTCCACATTCACTGTTACCCTGTCACCTGGTTTCACATGGGTTACATTCTCACCCACTTTCTCCACAATGCCCACCATCTCATGCCCTACGGTAATACCTGGCACAGAGCGAGGAACGCTACCATGCTTGATGTGGAGATCGCTGGTACAGATACTGCTCAGAGTAACCTTCACGATGGCATCATGTGCATCCAATATAACAGGCTTTTCCTTTTCTGTGAAGCCAAATTCACCTTGTCTTATATATGTATATGCCTTCATCTTATAATTTCTAATTTAAATTTCTTTCCTTTATTTTTCTTGCCATACCAGTTTCTCCTACATGATTACATTAGGCAATGCGCCAAACTGGCCATTCATATATGCCCGATGAATGGATGACAACTTGTTCAATCCCCTGAAGTCAACCAAAGAATATACCTTGTATTTGTCCTTTTTAAAGGCAAAGGTATAACTTTTCCTAAAAAAAACGAAATTTTAGGATGATTTGTTTCTAAAATCACTACCTTTGTATGTTAAACTAACAAGAATAACCAAATATGAGAATGAAAAGACATCTACTTACAGCCGCTCTAGCACTCTTTTGTCTATCGGCAGCAAATGCTCAACTGCTAAAAACTACAGTGGAGCAAGGAGAAATAGAAGGTGTGGAACATGAAGGATTCGCCCTTTACAAGAGAATCCCATACGCAGAAGCACCAGTGGGTAACCTCAGATGGAAAGCCCCAGTGAGCAAGAAGCCTTGGAAGGGAGTATTCAAGGCAGACAAATGGGGAGACCGTCCACCACAGCCCATCGACCCGAACCAGAATGGTGGTGAGCTGGGCATGAGCGAGGACTGCCTTTATCTCAGTGTGGAAACACCTGCCAAGAACAAGGATGACAAACTCCCGGTATTTGTCATGATTCATGGAGGAGCCTTCCTCACAGGCTCTTATAGTGGAACCCAGGAAAGCTTTGTCAAGGAAGGCATCATCTATTGTAGCATAGAATACCGCTTGGGAGCCTTGGGATTCATGGCACATCCTGAACTTAGCAAGGAATCTGGCAAGAACATATCAGGCAACTATGGCATACTTGACCAGATGATGGCTTTGAAATGGATACACGACAACATCGCTGCCTTCGGTGGAGACCCTGACAAGGTTACCATTGCAGGCGAATCAGCAGGTGGTATCTCGGTAAGTATGTTATGCGCCTCTCCACTTGCCAAGGGACTCTTCAGAGGAGCCATCAGCGAAAGCGGCGGTTCTTTCTGGCCAGTGGGTGAAGCAAGAAACGGCAACACCACCATGCTCACAACTAAAGCAGCAGAGGCAAGCGGACTGGCACTTCAAAAGAAACTTAAAGTAAAGAACATTAAGCAACTCAGAAAAGTTCCTTTCATGGACATCGTGAAGAATACCGCCATGGAATCCTTCTGGCCTAATGTGGATGGCTACAGTATCACAGATGACCAGTACAAGCTTTATGAGAAGGGGAACTACAATGACGTGAATGTTATCATCGGAACTAACAGCGATGAAGGAAGCATGTTCTGCCGCCCTATCAGTGTGAGCGACTACGAGAAAAGAATCCATGAGGTATATGGCAGCTGGGCTGATAAAGTACTGAGCATCTATCCTGCCAAGACAGAGGAAGAAACCTACCTCGCCCAATCCGACATTTTCCGTGATGGCTCCTTTGCATGGGGTACGTATGCCTGGGCAAACTTGCAAAGTAAGACTGGCAAGGGCAAGGTGTATATGTATTACTTTGACCAAGACTCAGAGAATACCATCGTAAGAAGTCGCAAGGGAGGAGCCAGCCATGTGGCAGAGATGCCTTTCATCTATGGCTATAAGTTTGGCTCTGGAAAGATGACCGAGACGGAGCAGCACATGGAGCAAATGATGTCTCGCTACTGGATCAACTTCACAAAGACAGGCAACCCAAATGGGGATAGCCTTCCATTCTGGACTACCTATCAAGAAGGTAAGCCAACGGTGATGATCATGAAGGAAGGACTGCATTTGGGGCCTGTACAAAATCAAAAGCAGATGGACTTCTTCGAGGAGTTCTTCAAGGCAAAAAGAAAATAAACCATCAAGTTCCAAGTGGAAAAATGCCACTTGGAACTTTTTCATTTAAATCAATAGGTACTGCCAATGCTTTCGGGTCTATCTGTATGCTCTTGCAGTCAAAGGTTTGGTCTTCCTTTCTGCTTTTGATTTCTTCTATAGTCATATTATACTGTGATTTAATCCGTCATGCAAACATTTTTGCATAACGGATTATTTGCATTTGTGCATCCACACATTCATTCATGCCATCTTGACAACATTTCAAGTTAGCTATCTGCATATCAAAGACTTACGATGGATTCTTCATGTATTGCACCAAAGCATCATGCAAGATTTCCTCAAATTTTTTCTTCGTTCTCAGCTTGGTGAGCATCAACTGTTCATACTCCTCATCGTTCAAGTAGGTCTGAACACCATGCAACTGAGCTCGCCTTTCTACCGCCTTCATCTTCTTTTCCTTAACCACCGGAGCTGCAGGTGCTGGAACTTGCTGAGACTCCCCTACCCCAGGACGAACTGCCTGGTTCATATTATTGAATGCCGCACGAAAATCCTTTGCCATAATCATTTAAGCTTTAAAGATTAAACAATTCCTTGATTACCTCACTATAGTCTATGGCTGCCGTGCAATAAGGCGAATAGTGGAAAAGGTCAGTCATCTCTGTCTGTGCCTCATTCACCTTCACGCAGCGGCGGATGCCATGTTTCAGGACTGCATCACCATAGCTCTCCTTTAGATAAGCCAATGCTTGACGCACGATACGTGGCCTCTCATCCAACATGACTGGTAACAACCCCAAGAGTTCCAAATCCTTATTCAAGGCGAAACGACCATTTTTCACCTCATTCATTGCTCCAAGGATGGCAGCCAAACCATTGACAGACAGACCCTCCATCTGGACTGGCACCAAGAGATGGCTCGCCACCACCATGGCATTATAGGTGGATTGCGACAAGGCTGGAGGACAATCAATGAAGATGTAATCGAAATAGTCGATCGGATTTTTGATGCCCTCACCCGTCATATCTATCGAATCACTGTTGATGCACGCTCCCAACACTTGTCTAGGAGCGCCGGTGTTCTGCAAGAATGGATCCACATCCTGCATCTTGGCAGAACCAGGTACATAATACACCCCAATCTCTGACTTATAGATTGGCAATCCCTTGCACTCTATCATAGATTCGAAGATGGTGGCGCACCCTTCTGGAGCATGATTCAGAAGCGTGAGGTTGCACTGAGGGTCCAAGTCGATTTCGAGGATTCTCAATTTCTTGTTCTTGCGAAGCATACCGGCAGCTAGATTCTGCACGGTTGTGGTCTTGCCAACCCCACCCTTGTTGTTGACAATGGCCAATATCATTTTCAACTTGCTTTCCATATTTTCACCAATTATATTTTATAAAGACGCTGCAAAGATACGATTTAATATTCATACAAACAAATTATTTTGCAAATTTGTTTGCATGACAACAAATCATTTTTCAAATATGTTTGCATTTTTGCATCCAATCAAACAAACATTTAGACATTTTTGAAAACAAACATTTACATTTGCAAACTGACAAATTAACCTCCAACTTCACTTGCAAACATGTATGGATTCATTTAACACTGCATGCAAAATTGTGTGGATGCAAAATTGTTGTTTTGCAAGTATGCAAACACGCAAACATGTCGGATTTACAAGAATTCAGATAAAATCAATAAGGAAACTGAGAGTTTTTTGGCATTTTATTTGCACATAAACAAATAAAAACGTACCTTTGCAGCATGACAGACAAGAAAAACGAAATCATCCAGTCGAATGAACAGTGGATCAACACCCCATTCAGCTTCACGAAGATAGACAAGCAATACTCCTTGTCGCAGCAGCATGTGCTATTTTGCGTGAGTTCGCATCTTCAGGAGTATGTCACACGCTTCTTCAACGAGAAGAGAGAGAAGGGTGGACTTCGGTCAGACTATCTCTTCGAGGTCGATAAAGAGCACGTGGCGATGAATGTGCCAAAGATTCGACTGAAGCTCAACGAACTGGGCATCGACTCCAGCCATTATAAGGACTTGCGCAAAGCCCTCAAGGAATTGTTGGACTTCAGCGTCAGGATCAAGATTGACGGTAAGGTGGTCATCCAACACGTTTTCTCCAACATTACGGAGGATGTGGTCATCAATGGATATACCAAGGAAGGCGTGGCATACGACCGTTCTAAAGGAGAGGTGGAACTGAAAATCGACCCTGTAGTGGCGAAATATGCCTTCGACATGAGCCAAGGCTTCATCCATCACATGGCGATGATTGCAAGATACGCCAACAGGGCCAATACTCCGCGAATCTATTTGTTTTTATTGAGACAGATGGGCATCAACAAAGGCAAGATGACTTTCCAAGTTCCCTTCATGGCACTGAAAGAATATCTGGGCATGGCAACCCTATCGGCTGATGGTACGGTGGTAGAGGAGCAATATCCGAAGTTCTCACAGTTCAAGAAGCAAGTATTGGATGCTGTCAAAGCAGACTTCGCCAAACTCAGCAAGGAAGACAAGACCGACATCGTCTTCACCGATTGCAGTCCGGTATATAAACGTGGCCAGACGAGAGGTAATCCTGAGGCTCTTCTCTTCAAGGTAAAGAGGACGGCACTAGGAAAGGCTCACATCGATGGCAAGGTCTTGGAGAGAAAGGAACAGAAGATGGGAAAAGCCAACAAGGAACCAGTGATAGGCGACTTGTTTGCCCATGTCAATACAACGGAATCACCCAAGATCAAAATCGTGAAGGGTGGGGAAGACAAGTGGCAAAGTTTCCAGGCGATGATCATCGACCCAAGTCAGCAGGCTTTGCTTAAAAGATTCAAATTTGTAGGAATGAAAAACGACAGGTTTTGCGTCAAGGCCACACAGGAAGACTTTGACTTGCTGAGAACTCTGGGCGTAGAAGATATAGCTAAAGAATTTTTTAACTGTAAAGGCTCGTATTCACCGACATTTTATAGAGACTAATAAAGACACGAGTCGAGTTTCCTTTGGATGAAGAGATTTCCTTCTCCAAAGGAAACTTTTTTATATATCTACGAAAGTGTTTACCTAGTTTTCGCTATCCATCTGATAATCTGCATGTTATGCCTCATATTTCTAAATTAAAATTGTTTTTATAAGTTATGATTAAAATCATTATATAATTACAAATAAGCTAATTTACTTATTTTCAAGAAGTTATAGGTTACGAGGTAAACAGTTTCGTAGTTTTAGGTAAATGAAATCGTAGATATAGGTACATAGTTTCGTAGATATTTGTAAACAGTTTCGTAGTTGAAAGTACATAGATACGCAGATAGGTTGCAGGGTAGGGGGGGAAAGAGGTTGGAAGCCCTGCTCGGCATGCTTTTATCTTCATATTATGCTCTTACATCTACGAAAGTATTTACCTTATTTCTCTATATATCTGATAATGAGGTATTTAGTATTGTATCACATGGACTTTTGCAAATGAAAAATGAAAACAATTCTGTAAAGAAATAATTCATCTAAAAGGTACAAACCTCTCATTATTAGTGATTTCTACAAACTAAGGTAAATAGTTTCGTAGATATGGCGCATGGGCAATAAGGAAATCAAAGCAAAAACTACGAATCTGTTTACCTAAAGTTTACAACATACTGAATATCTGACACTTATAGCAACTATTATTTTGCCTTCAAAATAGGGTGAATCAAAATTAAAGCTATAATGATGAGGCTTATCCTTCTAAATATCAGCCAATTACCACTGCGAAGTAAATGGTTTCGTAGATATTTGTGATGATTGGCTTATTATATCATCATTTCAGTATTTACTGGCATCAAATCTACGAATCTGTTTACCAACATCTACGAAATCGTTTACTTGCAAATGATTAAGTATCTGAAAATCAAATATTTACTTCTGACCATTCTTTCGATGAAATCTCTTTTATAAATTAAAAATTAGAATATTATTTATAATTACAAGTAAGTCAACTTATTGATTATTAGTATTTTACATTCATTAAGGTAAATGGTTTCGTAGATGTTGGTAAACAGATTCGTAGTTTAAAGTACATGATTTCGTAGATATAGGTGCATGATATCGTAGTTTTTGGTAAACGGAATCGTAGATGGCAGTTGAATGAATGACGGATTGTTTGTTTACATACATGTTTGCATGTTGCTTGTCAGCCTTGGTCATTGGTGTTCACGTCATCAAGTGTGACAGGACTGACACCTGTGATGAAAATCTTCTCGAAGGAACCTTTGAACTTCTTGAAGATATCGCGGTAAGCACCATGCCTTTGGGCTGTGAGGCAGAGATATCGGCAGTTACCTTGTCTATTTTCTTGACATATCATAGTTTTCCGCTCCCATTTCGATGCGTGCCACATCCTCGCCATCCTTCATTATCGACTCATCTGATGAAGCATCTCTCATTGCATCCAAGGCTTCGCACAGGTGGCGCTGACACGATACTCCGTGCGATAGAAGAACTCACTTGCAAGAACACAACATTTCTTATATACCGTGCTCGTATGGATTGTGACTCATGTTCGGAAGAGATTAATGGCAATTTCGGATCTAAAAAATCAGTCTCATTTGATACCAAGCTACGCCGCCATGAACAGAGGAGGAGATACCTTCATTTTTAAACCCAAATTGCTTATAGAAGGTGATTTTCTCATCCTTGCAAGTAAGTACGATGCCTTTTCTTCTTTCTATTTGGGCTTCCTCTATGAACCTTTGCATGAGCCGGCTTGCCAATCCTTGGTGTTGGTGCTTAGGATGTGTGACCACTCCAAATACCATCTGCCATTCTCCCTCCTCATTACAGAAGTTAGGGTCATCGTACATTTCGTCCTTCAAGTCCTTTTCTTGGGTTACAGGACCATTGATGAATGAAAGAATCTTTCCTCCCTGTTCCAATACCCAAAAGTGGGTAGGGTAGGCGAGAAGCCTCCATTTAAAGGCATCCCTACTGGCTGCCTCTGCTGGTGGGAAGCACAAAGCTTCAAGCTGACTGATTTCATCAAGGTCAGCGATAGTAGCCGTTCGAATGAGCTCCTCACGCACCAAAGCCTCCTTTTCTTTACTGTCACTTGTTTCCATACTCTGTTTTATTCATTTGTTCTTAATCTTTCTTTGAGCTTAGTGTTCCTTTGCTCCACAGTGAGATTCTTCACTGCATATCCCAATGCCTTCATTTGTCCGATGAGCACACAGATTTTCTTTGCTCTGGTGATGGCGGTATAGATGAGATTGCGCTGCAAGAGAGTGAAGAAACTGTAGAACACAGGAATGACCACGATGGGATATTCCGAACCTTGGCTCTTGTGGATGGTGGTGGCATAGGCAAGTACCAGTTCATCCAGCTCGCTCTTCTCATAGGTTACCATCTTATCACCAAAGGAAACCAAGAGTTCGTTTTCTTCCAAATCCACATCCGATATGGTTCCGATGTCACCGTTATATACATCCTTATCGTAATTGTTGCGTCCTTGCTTTCTGCTGCCATGTGGATGGCAGCTTGCTGCACATCATCATAGGTAATGTCCGATTCCTTCTCGATGGCTTCCATATTCACCTGACCAGCGAAAAGGTTATCTTGCTTGGCATTCCTGAGTTCCAAGAGTTTTTTAGCCACACCCACTTCCGTGTAATAGAAGGGTGGGAGATAGATGCACTCGTCCTCCACTTTGAGTTCTTCTGCTGAAATCAGCTCTTCTAAGGCTTGCTCCACAGGTGGACGCATCTGGGGAGTTGGCTCGGCAACCATACCCAAAGGGATTTCCTCAGTAATAGGGCTTGATGCTGATGTATTCGGCACTGTCGTTTGGGAATTGGCAGCGATTTCTGCCAACCCTAATCTTTCATTGGCATCCTTGATCAGCTGTTCCCTGGTAGCATAGACGTGTCCATCATTGGCGAGCTGGTTGAGTGAATAGATGATACCGCTCTTGCATCGGCGAATGTCGTTCTCTGCATATCCCATGTTCTTGGCGATGGAATCGGCTGTCTTGAAACCAATACCCCAGATGTCATCGGCAAGTCGATAAGGATTCTCCTTCACCTTGTCAATGCTCTCCTTGCCGATGCCATCCACTTCGGACAGTCGCTGGATGTCTTCCTCGATGATGTTGAGTGTTTCCTCACCAAACTTAGCCACGATTTTCTTGGCATAAACAGACCCGATGCCCTTGATAAGTCCGCTGCCCAAGTATTTCTCGATACCCACGATGGAAGATGGCAGTTCCTCCTTCCAATTGACGGCTTGGAATTGCTTGCCAAACTTGGCATCCATTCTCCAGTTGCCCTCCACGGCAAGTACGGCACCTACCTTGGTGTCACAAAAGTTGCCTACAAGGGTTACAACATCCTTGTATCCCTTGACGTTCACCCGAAGAACAGACCATCCGTTCTCCTCATTCTGGTATGTGATGCGCTCTACCGTGCAGCGAATATTCTCCATATACTATCGTGGTAAAAGTGAAAAAGTCCTTACTCAGGCATTGGCTTGATGTATGCCAAGAAATTCTCAGGAGAGTAGTTGAGTACTAATTCTTCTGGAAAATCGCATTTCTTAGCCAATGGCATGATGTTTTCGTAATCCGCAATCATCGTGGAGAAGTGGGCATCACTTCCGAAGATAACAGGAGTCTCGTATTTCTTGGCAAGTTCCAATAGTTGTAAGTTATTGGGTGCCGCCACGGTCTTGTGACGAATCGGTGCCATGGAGTGGTTGTTGATTTCGAGCAAGGTGTGGGTTTCCTTGGAAACCTTCATCAAAGCCTCGAAGTCAAGCTCTGCCGTTCCATCACCAGGGTGGGAGATAATCTGAATGTATGGATTGCGCATGGCGTTGATAACACCTTGCGTATTCTCTTCCTTGCAGCCTCCCTTCCAGCAGAGGCTGTGAATGCCGGCGATGCGGATGTCCATCAGTCGCCAATAGTTCTCGTTCAGATCGATGTCACCTTGGGTATTGAGGATGTTTAGCTCCGCACCTAACATAAGCTTGATGCCATAGAGGTTGCGAGGCACCACATGTAGGTTGCGAAAATAAATAGGGTCACAAGTTCCTGGGATATTGGGACCATGCTCCGTGATGCCCAATATCTCCAATCCTTTTTCCTTGGCTGCCAATGTCATTTCCTGCAAGGTGCTGAAGGCATGACCAGAGGCAATGGTATGTGTATGTACGTCTAATAGAGTCTTCATTATTCTTTTAATTTCTTGCAAAGGTAGCAAGAATAGTCGAGAATAAAGAAAACTTGTAAGATGTTTATGATATTTTTAAGAAGAATGATTTTGTCTGCGCAATGATTTTACCCACTTGTATGTTACCTTTGCATCGCAAATTAAAACGAATAATATGACATTACGTGAATTATTGAAAGAAACAGGTTTTGATCCTATGGTTCCTTTCATAAAAAAATTAACCGATCTGACGATGTATGCTACTTTAAGCTGGCATACGATATTTGGTCATATAGGTAGATAATTAGTTCCCTGCAGCTTATTTACCATTTTGATATTTTTATCTACAAAATCAAATGCCTTATAGGTATATCGCTGAATAAAATCAATATCTGTACCTCCAAAAATGCCCATATTATAAGCTTTGTTATCAATATGAAGGTCATATCGTTTCATTTCCTCTGGCATATAGCTGATAGCATGACGGATATCACGCCACATCTTTCCATAATAGTCAGTTGTAGTTTCTTCATTCTGGACAATGAGTTCATGATCCCTTAGGCTTTCATCAATTTTTGTCCAAATGAAAACATCGCCATCAACATGGATAAATGGTTCCTTTATAGACTGGTAGGCCTTAATTTTTGCCAATGCCCACAAGTTCGGATTATAATGATTCAGGCAGTCAAGAGATACGATTACATCCGTATATGGCAAGTGCAATTTGTTGATAAGAACATCATATCCTTGACTGTCGGATCATCATAATAACGTCGTAACTGATTACAACTAATAATCCAGCTCAGATAGTTGAATATAGGTAAAAGCCATCCATAACTATCGGTCAGACTATTCTTGTTGCCGGTCCAAAAACTTTGTATAATTTTCATTTTCTTATTTCTTTATATCAGGCAAGCGATTAGTTTCATTGTTGCTGATGTTTATATCTGCCTTTTTAGCTTTTTGCTTGCCGAAATTATAAGTCAATCCCACACGGAATGAGGTGTTGTCATTGTTTATTCTGTTTCTAAAGACATAATCTTTATATTCAGTTCTGTTATTGCTCTTAGTACCACTAAAGATGTCTTGGGCTTGTATATTCAAAAGAAGTTTGTTCTTAATAATATCAATCTTGCATCCTAAGCCGACACAATCGATGTTTCCAGTGTGAAAGGATTCTTCTATTCCTGGAAGCACATGATAATAGTTCGCATAAAAGTTCAAAACTTTGTAATGGTAACTTAAATTGGCAGAAAAAGATGTATTCAGACTTCGCAAATCTTTGTCATCCAGCTCGTCAACGTAAGATTTTGCTTTAACGTAGAACATAGATACACTTGAATACAAATTGAATTTTCCAAATGAGAAATTATAACTAGCATCTGTACCAAAAGTATTAATGGTAAGACAATTCTTTGGAGAATACTTGGTGAACAAGTCATCCACTACCTGAGTCAGATTCTGTATGGCATCAGATGTGTGATAATAATACAGGTTAAAAGAGAAATTTCCTTTAAACACATAGTTAAACTCCAAATTGTCCATGACCGATGGTGTAAGTCTATCGTTACCTTCGGTGTATGTGTAGGTGTTACGAAAAACACGTGTAGGATTCATATCATTCATAGAAGGTCTGTCAATACGTTTGCTGTAGCTTAAGGCAAAGGAATGATTATCTGAAGGATTGTATGAGATTTCTGCAAATGGGAACCAGTGATCATATTTATTAGAAACGGACAGCCCTTCTAATGTTATTCCATCATCATTGGTGTGTTCATATCGTAAACCAGCTTTGGCGTAAAAAGAACCAAACATTCGATTGACATCTGCATAGAAGGCTGTTACCGTTTCTTTATATAAAAAAACATTTCTACTTCCAAACTCAGAGACGTTATTGGTCCTGAAATGGGAATATTTTCCACCTAACTCAAAATTTAGCCAAGTAAACGGAAGGTTTAAATCTGCGCTCAGGGTATTGACGATATAGCTATAATCATTATTGCTGTTCGAGAAGTTGTGTGCTGTACTCGAATCAAAATTCTGATTAATTTTGTCAATGACATGGATATAGTTGTAATTTACCGTTACTTTTTTGCCTAAGCTATCAAGTTTCCAGTCCACATAGGGGGAGATTGTCTCCAAACGGTATTTATCGTGATTCGACTCGGAATAAGAATTCGATGGACATGCGTCTGCATTGAAAGTCATCTGCCCCATTTGGTGGGCTTTACTGCGAGAATTATTTAATGTTGCAAAAAATCCCAAATTCAAATCGCCTAATTGGTAATTGCTATTTAGATTCTGACCTAGTATGTCATACCTATTTAAAGTATTGTCGGTCGTAAAGCGCATATAGTCAGGATAAGAATAAGTATTCTGTACTATTTGGCGGCGCTTTTCATTGGAATTATTTATTTTGTATTCAACAGAAAAATTGCCTGAGGAAAAAGACAGTCCAATTCCTTCTTCTGCGCTAAAGTGAGAGCGTTGTGTTAACACCGTGTGGACATTCCCATCAAACCCCACAGGCTTACTCTTTAGAATAATATTGATTACTCCGCAATTGCCTTCTGCATCAAATTCGGCAGAAGGATTGGTTACAAGTTCTATTTTGCTTACATTTTCAGATGGTAAGGTGCGTAGGTACATATCCAAATCTTTACCATCTAAGTTAATGCGATGACCATTAACCAAAACAACTACACCGTTTTTGCCAATAATCTTTATTTCATCACTTGTCGGATCTATACGAGGAATATTATGGAGCATATCTCGCATATTAAAACCACTGGCAAAGGGACTGTTTTGAACAAGATAAACAAGTTTGCCAGCTTTCTGGCTAAATAGTCTGCGCTGAGAGGTAATCATCACCTCATTCAGTGTGTGCTCCTTCACAGTCAACATGATATCGCCCAAATCAACATTGTTGTGTACGTCAATGGTGTCAGCTTTTAATATATCACCTAATTGTCTGTATCTGACGACAAACTTTCCTGACGGTAGAGAGAATGTAAACTTTCCTTGATTATCAGAAAAACCACTGGAGATAGTTTCTCCATCAAGATGACTTACTATTATTTCCGTGGCTTCCAACGGTAAAAAGCCTGCAGCTTTATCAAATAGTCTTCCTGTTAAATTCCATTCTTGAGCAAATGCCATATTATTCGAAATGGATAATGCTATAATAATTATAAACTTTAGTTTCATAATAATGCAATGAGTCCGCTTGAGAAAATTTTCTGCTATCCTTGCATGACTTGGTAACTATAGTTTTTAAAGCCTTAGCCATAGGAAAGAAAAACTCAAGTTTTCTCCTTTTTTAAATGTTATACATATTGCGGAGGTATACAGCCTCTTTCTTTCCATTTGCAAAAGTACTAAAAATGCAGATACGAAGAACTTTTATGTTGATATTTTAAACTGAATTAAACTTAATAACTGAAAACATTATTGCAATTCCTGTTATAGACGCTAATATTCCCCAAAGACAAATATAGTTCATAATATTACTTACAATCTTCTAATTATAGTCAATATTTGACTGCTTTTAAAATTTTCCCATTGCGATTTGTCCAAGCCTTAATACGACATTCCACAGCACCCAAGCCTGTGGATGAAATTGTATAGGTGGAGTTCGCTTTTAGTTTTATCTTTCTTTCAGATGATGGTATTCCACCACGGCTAACAATATATCCATTTGGAATATAGTTGTTCAAATCAATTTTTGTAGGAGGTACACATAATGAATCTTGCCATATCAAAAATAATGCGCCTTCGTATGATTTTCCATTTGGAAGAACGGAGTCATTTTCAAAACATAAGTCATAAAAATAGTCATTACTGATATGGAGAGATTGTTTGTAGGTGTCGAAATCGAAATCAATCGTTCTTCTACAACCACAAATAAGAAAAGCGAGAAGGCAAATCACGAATTTCTTCATTTTTCATTATTTAATTTAACCTTACAAAATTATACCATAAAAACGGCATTTTCTCCGTTTTATTGTATTATCTCAGCCCACCCACGCAAATTGGGTACAAATCGTGCTGTGGGAACTTCTCGCAGCCGATATAGAGCGTATCGAAGGCATCGGTGCCGTCGGTACGGTGTTCGAGAAGGTCTTCTTTTGATTCAGGTTGTTTTCACCAAAAAGGTGCAGATGAAGCGAAGCGTAACAGGAGATGAAGCCGTTGGCTGCTGCCCACAAAGGAAAAGCCCTTGTCCTACGTTGGTTGGGCGCAAGACAAAGGCTTTATATGAAAAGGCGGATTAGAAGTGTTTCCGCTTCAATAACAATATAGTCCTTGGATACTTTTACATTTTACTAATATCATCATCAAGTTGTTTCCTCCAGATTAAAGTTCCGATACCAGAAAAGATGAACGTGAAAATTAAAGCCGCTTGGGCATAACCGACAGGCAAATAATCTCCTTCAAAAAAAAGATAATCCGTTTCTGAAGCATAGTATAGTTTAGGAAAGATTCCTGACTTTATTTTGTTCAAGTTTCTATCTCCTGTATGCAATCTATATTGCTTTGATTTATATGTTATTAAAATTGTATTTGAACGTTTGTAATTAAGTTTTTCTTCATATCCATTATACTGATAATCTACAATAGGCTTCTGAGTTTTTTCGATATGGTTACCATGTAAATATAACAAATATAAAGCAAGAGATAAAACTAACCCTGCACAAAAAAGTGTTTTAAAGAATGTCCTTATCTTCATATTTCTGTAGATTTATTCGTTGCCATAAAAAGGGCATTAATCGATGCTATAGTTTTTAATCATAACGGATGAAAGTAAGCCCTTTTTATAATTCCCCGAAATCATTACTTGCGCTCCTTTATTCAGTTTATTTTTTATAGGATATTCGTTTTTTACGACGATTGAAACTACTCTGCTATTTAACTTAAAGGAAATAGATGATGGTGAACGATAGCCACTTGCAGCCACACTTTCTATTTTGGATTTAAAAGAAAATGTGTCTTGCTGCGCATTGGTATATATGAGGTTTGTAATTCCATATAGTGTAAACGTTGTGCAAAATACAGTCCAAAGCGCCATATATAAAGACCCCTTACGGAGATTCTTTATATACATGAAAAACAATGCAGCCACAATACATATTGGAAGTACAATTAAATATAAGAAAGAGAATTCAAGATAATGAATACCAAAACGTTCTGGCAGAAATATGCCTACAAGTAAAATGATGCAGCAAAGCACAAAATACTTGTAGTATGGTTCTTTCGCCTTTGTCATTTTTTGTGGCATCTTATTTGAACGCCACTTTATTTTTCGTTTTGTGGAACTCATTTACCGTAATATTGAATTTGTGAAGAGTTTTCTTTTATATTATAAGAACGGCAATTTCTACGTTTTATTGTATTATCTCACCCCTCCCACGCAAATTGGGTATAAATCGTGCTGTGGGAACTTCTCGCAGCCGATATAGAGCGTATCGAAGGCATCAGTGCCGACGGTACGGTGTTCGAGAAGATCTTTGTTCTCACCAAAAAGGTGCAGATGAAGCGAAGCGTAACAGGAGGTGAAACCAAGGCTGCTGCCCACAAAGGAAAAGCCCTTGTCCTACGTTGGTTGGGCGCAAGACAAAGGCTTTATCTATTAAGGTGGATTCGGATGGAGTCCACGTTAATATGTTCATTCAGTGAATCATTAGCATGTAATTTACCAAAAGGGTCAGTATAATAATATTTGTAAATATTTACTCTGGCGCCCATTCCAGTATGTGATACTATATATTGTGTATTTGGCAATAATTTTATGAATGAAGGGTCGCGATTATATTCTCGTGTGTATGAAGAAGATTCAATTACTTCAAATTTATTTGGAATCTTCCTTTCTAAATAAATGGTGTCA
>OJJU01000138.1_pt1 | contig 32410 bp, 19 predicted proteins | sample 1596141 | NCBI WGS metagenome assembly OJJU01 (sample SAMEA4350150, study PRJEB24818) | metagenome | biome: human; feature: gut; material: faeces | place: Denmark | collected 2013-09
GTCTTGGTAATCAGACCCACGAGTACAGCGGTTTCCGCCTTGACTTCTGATATTACAAATTCTTTCATCTATTTTCTTTATATATATAATAATGTGAAAAGATAGTGCAAAGATAGTGTAAAATACAGAGAAAACAAAATATAGCATCAATATTTTAACTTTTTTATTAATGTGGCAGAAAATATTCAAAAGACACAAAATGCACAGCTGTATTTTAGCCACAACAGCGCACAAATGGTCTTTTTGGTGCGCAAAAATTGTAAACGTTTACGTTGTTTTTTGCATAAAAAATCGAGAAAGATTTGATTTATATCAATATTTGTCTTAATTTTGCACCCAGAAAAAGGAATTGATTTTCAAAAACGATAAAATCATAACTACATAAAAAACACAAACTGCTGAAACATTCAAAAACTTCAAAGGCCTCGACGCGATGTCGGGGCTTTTTGTTTCTTCTCATCTAAAGTCTTTTCCTACCATTTATTTTTCCTCGTTTTTGTCTCTTTTTCGTTAGTTTTTACGAAAATGAATGCTTTTTGAACAAAAAGTACACCCCTTTTTCCCCGAAATAGTTTATCTTTGCATGCAGTTCTGTTGCACGCAGCAGGAATGGAGCAGGAATGTAGACTATACTGCTGTAGCATCACAGAGAAGATTATAATATCAACCTAACAATAAAATGAAAATGAAGCAAAAATTTTGTATTACTAGTATTTTGTTGCTCGGCACGGTTTGTGCACAAGCCAACAATTATGAAGTAAGTTCACCTGACGGCAGATTGGCGGTCAAGGTGGAATGTGTAGATGGAAAGGCTTTCTATTCGGTAGAGTTGAATGGCAAGCAGATGCTTAAACCTTCTGCCTTGGGACTGGTAGCCAACTATGGCGATTTCTCCCAGCATCTTACCATGGGTGCGATGAAAGGAACTGAGAAGCATCTTTCTTACGACATGACCCGTATCAAGAAAAGCCACATTGAAAAGGATGTTTATGAGGCTACCATCGGATTCCTCAATGCCAAGAAGGATTCCATGACCTTGCATCTCCATGTAAGCAACAACGATGTTGCCTACAAATATGAGATGATCCGTCCGAAGAAGGATAATCCTAAGTCGGTGATTATATATAATGAGGTGAGCGGTTTCAATTTCCCTGAGCAGACCACCACTTTCCTCTGTCCTCAGATTGGCCCGATGGCGGGTTGGGAACGAACCAAACCATCTTACGAAGAAGAATATACTCCGGATGCTCCGATGGCAAAGAAGTCGCAGTTTGGTGTGGGCTATACCTTCCCTTGTCTCTTCAAGGTAGGTAATGACGGCTGGGCATTGGTCAGCGAAACAGGAGTATCCAGCGCATATTCTGGTAGCAGACTTTCTGATTATGATGCAGAGAAGGGATATACGGTAGCTTTCCCTCAGAAAGGTGAAAACAACGGATTCGGTTCTGAATTTGCCGGTATTGCCTTGCCTGGCGAAACACCATGGCGTACCATCACCGTTGGCACCACATTGGCTCCGATTGTTGAAACTACCATCCCTTATGATGTGGTAGAACCTCTGTATGAACCAACTCAGCAGTATAAGCCTTCACGCTATACCTGGAGTTGGCTGATCTGGCAGGATGAGAGTATCAACTATGATGACCAGGTGAAGATGATTGATGTTGCTGCGGCTCAGGGCTATGAGGCTATCCTCGTAGACAACTGGTGGGACCAGCGCATCGGTCGTGACAAGATTGAGAAGCTGGCTCAGTATGCCAAGAGTAAGCAGGTAAGTCTGATGCTCTGGTATAATTCGAATGGTTTCGAGAATGATGCTCCACAGACTCCTCGTCAGATTATGAACAATTCCATCGCCCGCAAGAAGGAGATGGCTTGGATGAAGAAAATAGGTGTAGTGGGAATCAAAGTCGACTTCTTCGGTGGTGACAAGCAGGAGACGATGAAACTCTACGAAGATATCCTGAGCGATGCCAACGATTACGGTCTGGAGGTGATCTTCCATGGCTGTACCATGCCTAGAGGTTGGGAGCGCATGTATCCTAACTATGTTTCCAGCGAGGCAGCCTTGGCTTCTGAGAATGTATATTTCATGGATTATCATGCCAAGAAGGAGGCTTTCGAGATGACGATGCATCCATTCTCAAGAAATGCCGTAGCCAGCTTCGACTGGGGTGGTGTGATGATGAACAAATATCTTTCAAGAGATAACAAGAGCCGCCATCAGCGTTATACAAGTGATGTATTTGAGATGGCTACTGCCATCACCAATCAGAGCAGCGTAAACTGTGTTTGTCTCTATCCTAACAATCTGCAGGATGTTCCTCAGTGGGAGCTAGACTGGTTGAAGGGCTTGCCGACAGCATGGGAGGATGTGAAGTTTATCGCCGGTTATCCTACCCAGTATGCAGTTGTTGCCCGTAAGGCGTCACAAGAGAATGGCTCTGGTGCAGCGGTCAATAACGGCAAATGGTTTGTCGGTGGTTTGAATGCTACAGACAAGCCGCTCACCCTGACCCTCAACTTGCCTATGTTTGCAGGTAAGACAGTGGAATATCTTACCGACCAGCCAAAGAAGCAGGGTGAGAAGTTCTACACTTCGGTAAAGAAGACCTTGAAGGTAGGCAAGAATGGTAAGGCAAAGGTTGTGATTCAGCCAAATGGCGGTATTATCATCAATTAGAAAGCTGTTCATCTGCCAGTAATGAATCCGCAGAAACAACACATAATAAATAAAAAGGGGTGATTACAAGATCATCCCTTTTTTCGTCTTAAAACTAAATTAAAAACTAAACGAATAACAATAATGATGACAGCAAACTACAGCAGAAAGTGGATGATGGCAGGTCTTCTTGCTTTTTCGGCCTTTACCTCCCCAGTCATGGCACAGTACAATGGACTGGTAGATATGAGCCACAGCAAAGAAGCCAGAATGGTAAATATGCCTTTGGGAAGTACCCGTTGGACAGGTGGTTTTTGGGGTGACCGATTCAAGGTCTTTTCAGAAACCTCGCTTTGGGATATGTGGAAAACCTGGGATACCCCCGAGGTGTCGCACGGTTTCCGTAATTTCGAGATTGCGGCGGGCGATGCTGAAGGCGAACATTGGGGACCACCTTTTCATGATGGTGATATGTATAAATGGCTTGAGGCATGTGCTTCTGTTTATGCAGTAACTCATGATCAGAAACTGGATGCTCTGATGGATCGCTTTATTGCCGAAGTGGCTAAGGCGCAGCGTGCCGATGGTTATATCCATACCCCTGTGGTGATAGATGAGCGCCATAAGGGCATTGATACGCATGCTCTCAAAGACCGGAAGGATGAAGCCGAAATCGGTATCACCGTAGGCGGAAAAGATGAGAAAGGAGCCTTTGCCAGCCGTCTCAACTTCGAAACCTATAATCTGGGACATCTGATGACTGCCGGTATCGTACATTGGCGTGCCACAGGCAAGAAGACACTCTTCAACTGTGCACTCAAGGCAGCCGATTTTCTCTATGATTTTCTGAAGAACCAGCGCGATGAGTTGGCGCGCAATGCAATCTGTCCTTCTCATTATATGGCAGCTTCAGAGATGTACCGTGCTACCGGCGACAAGCGTTATCTGGAACTGGCAGAGGGGTTGATAGCCATTCGTGATGAAGTGAAGAATGGTGAAGATCACAATCAGGATCGCCATCCTTTCCGTGAGCAATATGAGGCGATGGGGCATGCGGTGAGAGCCAACTATCTCTATGCGGGTGTAGCTGATCTCTATGCCGAAACAGGCGAGAAACAACTCATGAAGAATCTGTCCAGTATCTGGGATGATATCACCTATCGCAAGATTTATATCACAGGTGGATGCGGTGCCCTCTATGATGGTGTGTCACCTGATGGAACCACTTACGATCAGCCAAGCATTCAGCAGATTCACCAGGCATACGGCAGAGCATATCAGTTGCCAAACGAGACTTCGCATAATGAAACCTGTGCGCAGATTGGTAATATCTTCTTATCCTGGCGTATGCTCGAAACCACAGCTGATGCCCGCTATATGGATATGGTGGAAAACGAACTTCTGAATGGAGTCTTGCCGGGCATTTCGCTCGATGGTACCCGATATTTCTATACTCAGGCTCTGCGCCGTACGGGCGATTTCCCTTATGTGATGCGCTGGCCGAAAACCCGTCAGAAGTATATCAGTTGCTTCTGCTGTCCACCTAACACCCTTCGTGCACTTTGCGAAGCGCAGGAGTATGCTTATGCCGTGAAAGGTGATACTTTGTGGGTGAACATGTATGGTGATAATCATCTGAAAACAAAGGATGTTGATATAGAGATGACTTCTGGCTATCCTTATGATGGCAAGGTTTCCATTCGCATCAACAAAGCTAAGAATATCAGAACCTTGATGCTCCGCGTGCCGGGAGAGGGTAGATATGAGGCGATTTCTGCTACTGATTCAAAAGGCAGACAGACTGGTTGGAAGAAGGGAACCCTCGTAGAACGAACATTTGATATGAGACCTCGTCTAGTGGAGGCTAACCCTTTGGTTGAAGAGAATAAGAACCAGATAGCCGTGATGCGCGGACCTATTGTCTATTGTTTGGAAAATGTGGATATCGATGCTTCTTCTGTTCCTGCTTCCTGCAAAGATAAGTATGGTAGGGTAAGCGTGAATGACATCGTGATTCCTGCTGATATCCAATGGACTGAAGTAAAGAAGACGATCGATGGTCACGAGTTTGTTGCGCTCCAGGGGGAGGCGCTGCTTGCTGAAAAGGGAACAGCAGCATCCTGGCAGAAGAACCAGCTTTACCGTACACTTGCTCCTGCCCGTAAAAAGGTAAATGTTACGCTCATTCCTTATTATGCCTGGGATAATCGGGGTAGTGATGTGGAAATGTCGGTTTGGCTTTCAGTTAGAAAATAATTATTTTTTAGTTATGAAATTAAGAAGAATCCTATTGCTGGGAATGCTGGGCTTCAGCCTCGCTCTCTCTGCAGGAAATAAGAAGATAGGCTATGTTCAGGTATCACCCGATTCTTCTCTCGCTGATGCGGTTCGCAAGGCTCGCGAGATGAGAAGATTGGGACAGGCTGATTCGGTAGTAGTTAAAATGCAGGCTGGTCAATACCGGCTCTATGAACCTCTGGTGCTCCGTCCGGAAGACAGTCATCTCTGTTTTGAGGGAACGCCTTCGCAGGAGCATTCGGCAGGTACGGTGCTTACAGGAGCCGTACCGGTTAGCGGATGGAAGAAACAGGGCAGATATTGGGTGGCTGATGTGCCTGATTTCAATGGACGTCCTATGGATTTCCGTCATCTCTGGGTGAATCATTCGCGGGCTGATAGGGCGCGTAGCGTGAGTGATTTCAATCAGATGCCGCGCATCAGATGGGTAGATAAGAAGAAACGCGTCATCTGGGTTCCGGCTTCTGCTGTTCGTCAGCTTCTGACGGGTGCCAAGGATAAGGCGGGTAACAGCATCATCCGACCGGATGCAAGATATGCAGAGATGACGCTGCATCAGATGTGGGAGGTAAGCTATCTGCGTATCAGAAACATCCGTATTCAGGGCGATTCTGCTGCTGTATCTTTCCACGATCCTGAGGCTAAGATTCAGTTTGAGCGTCCTTGGCCTTCACCTATGTATAATTGTGAGCACAATTCACCTTTCTTTATCTCGAATGCGCTGCCTCTTCTGGATAAACCGGGCGAATGGTATCATGATATCCGTACGCATAAACTGTATTATATGCCTAGGAAAGGGGAACGTATGGATGTTGCGGCGCCGGCTTTGGAAACGCTGGTGAAATTTGAGGGTACCAGAGAAAAAATGGTGGATGCTGTTACTTTCAGAAATGTGAACTTTGAAGTTACAACATGGAACCGCCCTTCTTACAAGGGACATGTGCCTTTGCAGGCGGGAATGTTCATTACCGAAGGTTACAAACTGCGCCCTAGTATCGACCGTGTGAACAACCATAAACTGGATAATCAGGATTGGCTTGGCAGACCCGCTGCTGCTGTTGAATTGCGCTATGCAAGCAGAGCGGTTTTCGATTCATGCTCTTTTGGACATCTGGGTGGCGATGGTCTCGATTTTGTCGAGGGTTGCCGGGATGGAGCAGTACTTAACAGTACCTTCGAAGATATAGCGATGAACGGATTGGTATGTGGCAGTTTTTCGCCTGCCGGACTGGAGACGCATCTGCCTTATCGTCCGCAGGATTTGCGTGAGGTGTGCAGCGGACTGCATGTCAGGAACTGTGAGTTTTCTGATGTTACAAACGAGGAGTGGGGTACCTGTGCCATCGCTTTGGGTTACGTCAGCCGTATGAACATCGAACATAATTATATTCATGATGTCAGTTATTCGGCTATCAGTATGGGATGGGGTTGGAACCGCGATTGGGTTGTGATGCATGATAATCGCATTCATGCCAATCTCATCGAGCGCTATGCTGCCCACATGTACGATTGCGCTGGTATCTACACGCTTGGCAACCAGCCTAACACGGTTATTTCTGAGAATGTGGTGCGGGATATCTTCCATCCTTCCTACGTACACGATCCTCATCATTATTTCTATCTCTATACTGATGAGGGTTCTTCTAATATTCTCCTGAAAGATAACTGGACGCCAGAAGAGAAATTCCTGAAAAACGCCTGCGGTCCTAATAATGTCTGGCAGAATAATGGTCCACAGGTAGCTGATGAAATCGTGAAGAAGGCAGGAAAGATAAAGGAGTAGAGATGAAGTGAAAACTGCTGTCTTTGCTAATTATAAAGTTTAAGTTCAAGGTTCAAAGTTAAAAGCTTATGAAATTTATCGGAATATGGATGGCCAGTATGATGCTGCCATCTGGATTACATGCAGCCACATGGCTGAAGAATCTGAAAGTGGAATATCGGAATACTCCACTGGCAGTAGGTGTCATGCATCCTCGGTTTGCCTGGCAGATGGAGGTTGATGACAAAAGTAGAGGAAATCAGCAGAGTGCTTACCGGATATCTGTTATTGATGAAACGGGTAAGGAAGTCTGGAATACAGGTAAGGTGAAGAGTACCGAATCGTTAGGCATACAGTATGCTGGCGAATCGCTTCGCCCTTCTACACGCTACCAATGGCATCTTACAGTCTGGAATCAGAAAAACGAAGAGCTGCAGGCTTCTTCTGCTTTTGAAACAGCCTTGGTGCTGGGTACAGACTATAACCATCCTGTCGCGACAGCCGGAAATGGAACATATCTGGCTTGGGAAGGTGCTAAATGGATAGGAAGAGGCAATGCTCCCGTGATGTTCTATGCCCCTTATTTTCCAACCTTCCGACTTCATTACGAACTGCAACTCGATAAGAAATCGAAGTCAACGGCAGCTTCCTTCATCTTCGGTGCCAACGACCCCCGACTGATGGATCGCAATAAAAATCTCTTAGGGGTATCCAATGCGAAGGATTCTTCTTATATCCGCGTAGAACTTGATATTGCGCCTCTCAGAAAGTCGAAGCCTGCCCGTATCAATTTCTATCGTCGGGGCTACAAGGTTGGCGAGACGGATGCCGCACCTTTGGTTTCCTACGATATTCCTGCTGCGGTTATCAACAGGCAGAACCAGTATGCTGCCCATCAGATAGATATCTCGATGGATACCGGTGCTGCTACTCTCTTCCTGGATGGAAAGGAAATTGTTGGTGAAAAGGTAGAAATCGATACAGATGGCAAACGGCATTCTGTAGGTAGTCTGATTCTGAATCCTACTGGAGAACAGGGTAATAACTATATTGCCTATCCGATGCTAGCCGATTGGGGATATTATGTAGCTAAAGGTCAGAAGGCTACTTTCAGCCATGTTGAGGTTAGAAACTTTAAGTCGCCTCAGAATGTGGTAGCTGCTCCTTTACAGCAACTCTCTGCCAACCAGCTCTCTGTAGATGGAAAGAAAGAGGGCGCGCTTGGCATCTTTGCCTTTAAGGAGAATACTGCACCTATGCTTCGTACAGAGTTTGCTACCTCCGGCAAAAAAGTCAGAAAAGCCCGTCTTTATGCTACAGCACGCGGAATCTACGACATCTATTTAGATGGTAAGGCAGTAAGTAAAGCTTATTTCAACCCTGGTACTACAGAGTATAACCATACTCATACTTATCAGACCTTCGATGTAACGTCTTTGCTTCAGCAGTCGGGTGAGCATGCTATCGGAGCCGTCCTTTCCGAAGGATGGTGGAGTGGTGGTGCCACCTATGTAACCGGAAATTGGAATTTCTATGGCGACAGGCAGTCGTTAATGGCAAAGTTGCAGATAACCTACGAGGATGGTTCGCAGCAAACCATCGTTACCGATCCTGCTACCTGGAAAAGCTATGATGATGGAGCAGTAAGATATGGCAGTTTCTTTATGGGTGAGGTGTATGATGCACGCAAGGAACAAGACTGCAAAGGATGGGCGATGCCTCATTTTGATGACAGAAATTGGCAACCTGCGGTAGAAGTGAAGGAATCTGATTTCAAAACTTCAGAGGATTTCCAACTTCTTCCAGATATGGCAGAGGCAATCATGCCTGTTGATACCCTGACGGCTCTCAACTGCGTAGAACCGCGCAAGGGTGTTTATGTCTATGATCTCGGACAGAATATGGCGGGTGTTCCGCTGGTACATTTCTCGGGTTTGAAACCTGGCACGGAAGTAAAGATCCGTACAGCCGAAATCAAATATCCTGATTTGCCAGCCTATCAGGAGCATGTAGGCATGATTATGACCGAGAATCTGCGTGTGGCAACTTCGCAAGATGTTTATATAGCCAGAGGAGGTGAAGAGACATTCTCGCCAAGATATACCCTTCATGGTTTCAGATATCTCGAGATTACGGGTGTTGATGCTCCGGTAGCGCCCGACCAGGTAAAGGCGATAGTAGTGAGTTCGATGAATGAGCAGGCTTCGCAATATTCTACCTCCCGTTCTGATATCAACCGCTTGTGGCTCAACTCGGTATGGTCTACGCGTTCTAATTTCATGTCTGTTCCTACCGATTGTCCTCAGCGTAATGAACGTTTGGGCTGGATGGGTGATATTTCTGTATTCGGGCGTTCTGCTACATATATTACCGATGCTTCCCAGTTCTTGCGCCGCTATCTTATCTCGGTCCGTGATTTGCAGAGTGCTAAGGGTCAATATCCTGATGTGGCTCCAACCAATTGTGGTTTTGGTGGCTTGTTATGGGGAAGTGCCGGTGTAACCTTGCCTTGGGAACTCTACCAGCAATATGGCGATAAGGCTATGCTGGCTGAACATTACGCATCGATGAAGCGCTATATCCAGTTTGTGCTGGATGAGTATGTGGATAAGAAAACAGGACTTATCGTACAGCATCATCAGTGGGGCGATTTGGGCGATTGGCTCAGTCCGTTTTATGAAAAAGATGATAAGTCGCTCGTATGGGAATGTTATTTCATATTCGATCTGGATATTCTTTCTCAGATGGCACAGGCATTGGGCAAGACAGAGGATGCGGCATGGCTGACCAGGTTGGCGAACGAGCGCAGGGCATTCTTCAGGAAAACATTCGTGGATGAGGCTACAGGTAAGACCATCTGTTCGTGGTATGATGCTGAGCGCAAGGGTCAGTTGATTGATACCCAGACATCTTATGCTCTTCCTTTGGCATTCCATGTGGTAGATGGTGACTTGCGTAAGAAGATGGCGGCTCATCTCGCTGCAGCCATCAAGACTCCGATGGCCGGTTATCCTGCTTATTCGCTCCTGACGGGCTTTATCGGTACCGCTTGGATCAGTAAGGCACTTTCTGATAATGGCATGTCCGAGGAGGCTTACCGTTTGCTGCAGTATGAGGGTTATCCTTCCTGGCTTTATCCTGTAAAGAATGGAGCCACGACGATTTGGGAGCGTTTGAACTCTTATACGGTAAAGGATGGATTTGGCGAGAACAACAGTATGAATTCGTTCAATCACTATTCTTTTGGAGCAGTGGCATCGTGGATGTACAATTACTCTCTCGGTATCTGCCGTGATGAGAAGTCGCCTGGTTTCAAACATTTCATTCTGAAGCCGGAGGTTGACCCTACGCGTGGTATTATTCATGCTGAGGGTTATTACGATTCAATGTATGGCAGAATCAGCAGCCGTTGGCAATATACTGATTCTGGTATCCGTTATGAGTTTACGGTTCCGGCTAATACGACTGCCTCTCTCTACTTGCCAGCCCCTGCCGTCTCTTTCATTTCAGAGAATGGTAAGCCGTTGAAAAAGGCATCGGGAGTCAGATACGTAAGTGCTGATAAGGAACTCCATCATTTGGAGCTCGCCTCTGGATCTTATCAGTTTGATATAAAACAGAAATAACTTACTAAAGTTCTGTAAAATAAAAAATGAGGGTGTGTCATAAGCTTATGACACACCCTCTTATCTTTATGATTTAAAACCTGTTTCCTGCGGATAGATTATCTGCTGGGATTATTGGTTTTTGAAGACCAATCCATCTGCATCTGTATGATCGATGGTGATTGGCTTCTCTCTGCTAACCTCTTCTGCAAGAATCTTCTTACTCAAGTCGTTTAATACATAATCCTGGATAGCGCGCTTTACAGGACGGGCACCAAACTCTGGGTCGTATCCAACCTTTGCCAGATACTGGATAGCTGCAGGAGTCCAGCAAAGTTCAAAGCCCTGAGGCTCCAACATTTTCTTTACTCGCTTCATCTGAAGTTCTACAACCTCAGCAATCTGCTCCTGGGTCAATGGCTTGAAGGTGATGATGTCGTCAATACGGTTCAGAAACTCAGGACGGAAGGTCTTGCGCAACATCTCACGGCTTGCGTTGGAAGTCATGATGATGATGGTGTTCTTGAAGTTAACTACACGACCCTTGTTGTCGGTCAATCGACCATCGTCCAATACCTGCAACAGAGTATTGAATACATCAGGATGCGCCTTCTCAATCTCATCGAAGAGAACCACACTGTATGGTTTGCGGCGTACAGCCTCGGTCAACTGACCACCTTCATCGTAGCCTACATACCCTGGAGGCGCACCGATCAAACGGGTTACGCTAAACTTCTCCTGATATTCACTCATATCAATTCGGGTCATCATCGACTCGTCATTGAACAGATACTCAGCCAGCGCCTTGGCAAGTTCAGTCTTACCTACACCGGTAGTACCGAGGAAGATGAAGCTGGCAATAGGACGCTTAGGATCCTGCAAACCGGCACGGCTACGGCGAACGGCATCACTTACAGCGGTGATAGCCTCGTCCTGTCCGATGACTCTCTTGTGGAGTTCTTCCTCCAGATGGAGCAGTTTCTCACGCTCACTCTGCATCATACGGCTTACTGGTATTCCGGTCCAGCGGCTTACAACCTCAGCGATATCATCAGCAGTAACTTCCTCTCTTACCATCGCTGCGCCACCCTGTGTACTCTTCAGCTGCTCCTGAATCTTCTTGATGTCATCCTCGAGCGCCTTCAGTTTAGAATAGCGTATTTCAGCCACACGCTCGTAATTGCCTTCGCGCTCCATGCGTTCAGCCTCAAACTTCAGGTTTTCTATCTCCTGCTTATCCTGCTGAATCTTGTTGACGAGTGCTTTTTCGCCTTCCCATTTAGCACGGAAGTCATGTTCCTGATCCTTCAATTCAGCAATTTCCTTATCCAACTGCTGAATCTTAGGTTGGTCATTCTCGCGCTTGATTGCCTCACGCTCAATCTCCAACTGCTTCAAGTGGCGGGTAATCTCATCCAGTTCTTCTGGTACAGAGTCACGTTCCATTCTCAGTTTTGCTGCTGCCTCATCCATCAGGTCGATAGCCTTATCTGGGAGGAAACGGTCGGAAATGTAACGCTCAGAGAGTTTTACGGCTGCAATGCAGGCATCATCCTGAATACGTACCTTATGATGGTTCTCGTAGCGCTCCTTGATACCACGGAGTATGCTGATGGCATCTACCTCGTCAGGTTCATTAACCATGACGGTCTGGAAACGGCGCTCCAGAGCCTTATCCTTCTCGAAGTACTTCTGATACTCGTTGAGGGTAGTAGCACCGATGGCTCTCAGTTCACCACGAGCCAACGCAGGTTTCAGAATGTTGGCTGCATCCATGGCACCTTCGCCTCCACCAGCACCTACCAGGGTATGAATCTCATCAATAAAGAGGATAATCTGGCCGTTGGCGTTGGTTACCTCTTTGATGACGCTCTTCAGGCGCTCCTCAAATTCTCCCTTGTATTTAGCACCGGCTACCAGCGCACCCATATCGAGAGAATAGAGCTGCTTGTTCTTCAGGTTCTCTGGTACATCGCCACGTACGATACGCTCGGCAAGACCTTCTACGATGGCAGTCTTACCTGTACCAGGTTCACCTATCAGAATAGGGTTGTTCTTGGTTCTTCGTGACAGAATCTGGAGCACTCTTCTTATTTCCTCATCACGTCCGATAACTGGGTCCAGCTTGCCACTTCTTGCCTGTTCTACAAGGTTTTTCGCATATTTCTCCAAGCTCTGATAGTTGTCATCAGCGCTTTGTGATTTTACGTTCTGTCCCTGTCTCAGTGCCTGAATGGCAGCGAGCATATCTTTAGCATTTGCACCAGCATCCTTCAGAATACGTGCAGCAGTAGAGTTGCCCTGAACGATAGCCAACAGGATAGGCTCTACGCTAACGAACTCGTCGCCCATTTTCTTGGCGGTATCTTCGGCATTCATCAGTATCTGGTTAGTCTCGTTGCTGAGGTACGGCTGACCGCCACCCTGCACACGAGGCAGATGTTGCATCTCCTGACGCAAGAGCATGGCGATTTGCTGTCCGTTCATGCCCAACTTCTGGAAGATGTAGTTGGTCACATCGGTAGCCTTTTCAAGGATACCGCTAAGCAGATGCACCGGTTCGATGGTTTGCTGACCATTTCGCTGCGCAATGTTTACGGCTTCCTGTACCGCCTCCTGCGCCTTGATAGTAAATTTGTCGAATGTCATATTTATATCTCCTTTCTAAAATATTATATATTCATATTTCTGTTATTTGGATTAGCCCCGGAATCTCCTCTTCGGAAACCTCCCGGTGCGTTCCTCCCATCCTTTAGCGAAACTTATGCCTATTCGTTGAAAATCAGTGATTTACTGACAATTTGTCTTGCTTTGGGTGGATAAAAGATAGAATTAAAAGATATTTCCGGACAGAATGACAGAAGAAGGCGGTTTGAGTACGGGCTGAAGACCCAGGCTCCTTTCAGGGCGTGTGGGGCTTACATGCCAAACTTGAGTTGCTTATTTCTTGATTTCTCTCAATTATCTTTTAAATATCCTTTAAATAATGCTATTTTATGAGGGGAAATGTTGTGTAATCAAAATAATCTTCGTACCTTTGCACCATCATAAATTATAATTTATAAGTTCAATGGCTGAAACAAAGAAAATCAAGACAGCGTTGGTGTCTGTCTTCCACAAGGATGGCTTGGACGAATTGCTCGCCAAGTTGAATGAAGAGGGTGTAAAGTTCCTGAGTACTGGTGGTACCCAGAAGTTTATCGAATCTTTGGGTTATGAATGCGAGAAAGTTGAGGAGGTCACTACCTATCCATCTATCTTGGGTGGTCGCGTAAAGACTCTTCATCCTAAAATATTTGGAGGTATCTTGGCTCGCCGTGACAACGAGGGTGACCAGGAGCAGATGAAGGAATACGAAATCCCTTCAATCGATCTCGTCATCGTAGACTTGTATCCTTTTGAGCAGACTGTAGCTAGCGGTGCTAGCGATGCTGATATCATCGAGAAAATCGATATTGGCGGTATCTCTTTGATTCGTGCAGGTGCCAAAAACTTCAAGGACGTGGTTATCGTTCCTAGCAAGGCAGAATACGGCGTATTGCTCGATATCCTGAAGAAGAAGGGTGCTGAGACTGATATCGAAGACCGCAAGATGTTTGCAGAGCGTGCATTCGGTGTAAGCTCTCACTACGATACTGCAATCCATGCATGGTTTGCTAAGTAAACTCTCGGAAAAATAAAGTAGTTAAGGAGTTAAGAAGTGGAAGAAGTCAGGACAAGTGTCTGCGGGGATTCCATCCCCGGTATATGACAGACTGTTGCCGTGGCTTCTATGCTCCTTTAACTCCTTAACTCCTTAAATAAAAAGAAAATTTTAAGCTTAAAATAATTTAGAAACGAAATGGGATTTTTTTCATTTATTCAGGAAATCGCAATGGACTTGGGTACAGCCAATACCATCATTATCAGTGATGATAAGATTGTAGTGGATGAACCTTCTGTTGTAGCCCTTGACCGCCGTACCGACAAGATGATTGCTGTGGGCGAGAAGGCTAAGATGATGTACGAGAAGACTCATGATAATATCCGTACTATCCGACCATTGCGTGATGGCGTGATTGCCGACTTTACTGCCTGTGAGCAGATGATGCGTGGATTGATTAAGATGGTTCATACAGGTAGCCGTCTCTTCTCTCCTTCACTCCGTATGGTTATCGGTGTACCTTCTGGTTCTACCGAGGTTGAGCTTCGTGCAGTGCGCGACTCTGCCGAGCATGCAGACGGACGTGATGTATATTTGATTTTTGAGCCAATGGCTGCCGCTATCGGTATCGGTATCGATGTTGAGGCTCCAGAGGGTAATATGATTGTTGATATAGGTGGTGGTTCTACCGAAATCGCTGTCATCTCATTGGGTGGTATCGTATCGAACAACTCAATCCGTACAGCAGGTGACGACCTTACTGCCGATATTCAGGAATATATGAGCCGTCAGCACAACGTGAAGGTTTCAGAGCGTATGGCAGAGCGTATCAAGATTCATGTGGGTTCAGCTCTGACCGATCTTGGTGATGAGGCTCCAGAGGACTTCATCGTACATGGTCCTAACCGTATTACAGCGTTGCCTATGGAGGTGCCTGTATGCTACCAGGAGATTGCTCACTGCTTGGATAAGACAGTGGCAAAGATTGAGAACGCTGTGCTCTCAGCATTGGAGAATACACCTCCTGAGCTCTATGCCGATATCGTGAAGAATGGTATCTGGCTCTCTGGTGGTGGTGCTTTGCTCCGTGGTCTCGACAAGCGTTTGCAGGATAAGATCAATATCCCATTCCACATCGCAGAAGATCCATTGCACAGTGTTGCCAAGGGTGCTGGTATTGCGTTGAAGAATGTAGACCGATTCTCATTCTTGATGAGATAATCAGAACTTATTCTAATATAAGAATAAAGTATGCGCAACCTTTTAGAGTTTTTAGCGAAATACAACCATTGGTTTGTCTTCCTGATTCTTGAGGTGGTGAGTATGGTGCTGTTGTTTCAGTATAACAGCTATCAGGGCAGTGCCTGGTTCTCCTCGGCTAATGCCGTAACGGGTAAGTTGTATGAATGGGATGCGAATGTAGAAACATTCTTCTCACTTACCAAGGTGAACCAGGAACTCACACAGCGCAATGCGTATCTCGAACAGGAGGTGCAGAAACTTTCCGACAGTCTCGTGAGCGTGACCAAGGATAGCAGCATCTACCATCGTGATCAGTTTGCATTGCTGAGAAACTATCGTCTGATTCCGGCTAAGGTGGTGGCGAATAGTATCGATAAACCCGGCAACCTGATGACAATTGACAAAGGTAGCGCGGATGGCATCCGTAAGGATATGGGTGTAATCAGCGGTACGGGTGTTGTGGGTATCGTGTATCTGGTGGCAGAACATTATGCTATCGTGATTCCGGTATTGAACACGAAGTCGAACATCAGTTGTATGATTCAGAATAGAGGCTATTTTGGCTATCTGCGCTGGAAGGGTGGTGTGTCTGACCTTGCTTATCTGGAAGAGGTGCCACGTCATGCTCACTTTAAATTGGGTGACTATGTGGTAACGAGTGGCTATTCTGCTGTATTCCCTCCTGGTGTGAGAGTGGGCAGAATATTGCACGTGTTCAACTCTGCCGATGGGCTGTCGTATCGCGTACAACTTCGCCTCTCTACCGATTTTGCCCGCCTGCGTGATGTGTGTGTCATTGATGATACCGCCATGAAAGAGCGTTTGGAGATTATGCGTGCAGCACAGGATAGCATCGAATCAAATGGAGACAATAATCAATAATGACGTATAGTAAGAGGATATAAAAAGCAATGAGTATAGATTTAGTGAAAAGACTAGCTACCTTTGTGGTGCTCGTGCTGGTACAGGGATTGGTGTTTAATCATATTCATCTTTTCAATTGTGCCACCCCCTTGCTGTATATCATTATGGTACTGCATTTCCGCCGCAACCATCCTAAATGGGCGGTGCTATTGTGGTGCTTTATGATGGGGCTTTGTGTGGACGTATTTGCCAATACGCCAGGTGTTGCAGCAGCTTCGATGACAGCTGTGGGACTGCTACAACCTTATTTGTTTGAACTTTTCGTACCGCGTGACAGTGCCGACGATCTGGAACCGTCCATGCATTCTATCGGCGTAGGTGCATATTGCTGGTACGTATTTATTATCATTCTCGTTTATAATCTATTGTTCTTTACACTCGAAACTTTCAATTTCTTTAATTGGGTTCACTGGTTGGAATGTATAGGCGGAAGTATGGTTATCACTTATGTATTGGTGATGGCGACAGAAAGTTTCAGGAAGTAAGATTCCGGATAAGTGATGAGAGAGAAAAGAACACGATTTTTAGTTTGCTATATATAATAAGGTATGTTGGATTACAATCTTGAAAAACGTAGATTCGTTATCGGTGGAGTGGCCACAGCTATTGTGGTCATTTACATGATTCGTCTGTTTACGCTTCAGATTATGAGCGACGACTACAAGAAGAATGCCGACAGTAATGCCTTCTTGAAGCGTATTGAGTTTCCGGCTCGTGGTGCCATTTACGACCGTAATGGTAAGCTGCTGGTGTATAATCAGCCGTCTTACGACCTGATGGTGGTCATGAACGAGGAGAGCGGCAGGCTTGATACGATGGATTTCTGTAATTCGCTGGGTATTACGAAAGAGTTTTTTATCAAGCGAATGAACGATATCAAGGACCGCTCTAAGAACCCGGGCTATTCGCGCTATACCCAACAGCTTTTTATGGGACAGCTGAGCGATAGGGATTTCAGTGTGTTCCAGGAGAAGATGTTCCGATTCCCCGGTTTCTATGTCCAGAAACGTACCGTCAGAGAATATACCTATCCTTATGCAGCCCATGTGCTGGGTGATGTGGGTGAGGTTTCGCAAAGCGATATTGAAGACGATGACTACTATCAGGCTGGCGACTATATCGGAAAACTGGGTATAGAGAAGTTTTATGAGAAGCAGCTGCGTGGTGAGAAGGGTGTGAAGATTATGCTGAGAGATGCTCACGGCAGAATTCAGGGTAGTTATCAGAATGGTAAATTCGACCAGAAACCTGTGGCAGGAAAGGACTTGACGCTGGGATTGGATGTCAAGTTGCAAGCCTTGGGCGAACGTCTGCTGCAGGGTAAAATCGGCAGTATCGTTGCCATCGACCCTAGAACGGGCGATGTGCTGGCTATGGTTTCTTCTCCTTCTTACGATCCAAGACGTCTGGTGGGTAGAAACCGCGGCAAGATGCACAAGTGGCTCTCGCATAATCCTTGGAAACCGCTCCTGAACCGTAGTATTCAGGGTCAGTATCCTCCGGGCTCTACCTTTAAGACCAGCCAGGCGCTGACTTATCTTACGGAAGGTATCATCACACCGGGAACAGCATTCCCATGTAATCATGGTTTCTCTTATAAGGGTCTGCATGTAGGCTGTCATGGTCACCCGTCGCCTATTGCGCTGATTGATGCCATCAGTACCTCTTGTAACGGTTACTTCTGTTGGGGTCTTTACTATATGATAGGTAACCGTAAGAAGTATGGCAGCGTACAGAATGCGATGACCGTATGGAAAGATTATATGGTGAGCATGGGATTCGGCTATAAGTTGGGCATCGACTTGCCTGGCGAGAAACGCGGTCTGATTCCGAATGCACAGTTCTATGATAAGGCTTACAATGGTTCATGGAACGGACTGACGGTAATCAGTATTTCTATCGGTCAGGGTGAGGTTAACCTTACGCCGTTGCAGATAGCCAACCTAGGTGCTACCATTGCCAACAGGGGATACTATTATGTGCCTCATGTAGTGAGAAAGGTGAAGGGCGAACCGCTTGATACGCTCTATACCCGACGCCATTATACCAAGGCTTCCCGACGGGCTTACGACTATGTGGTAGCCGGTATGAGAAGTTCGGCACTGAAGGGAACCTGTAAGATGCTCGGCCGCTACGATTTCGAAGCTTGCGGCAAGACGGGTACGGCACAGAACCGTGGCCACGACCACTCTGTATTCATGGGCTTTGCTCCGATGAACAATCCGAAGATTGCCATTGCCGTGTATGTAGAGAATGGTGGTTGGGGTGCTGACTATGGTGTGCCTATCGGCGGTCTGATGATGGAGCAGTATCTGAAGGGTAAGTTATCTCCTGATTCTGAGCGCAGGGCTGCAGAGATGCAGGCCCGGAGAATCGCCTACGGATTAAGCAGTAGATAGTTTTCAGTTAACAGTTTATAGTTGATAGTTTATAGATTATGATCGATAATAAACAACCTAGTGTGCTTGCTTCACTTGACTGGTGGACGATAGGTATTTATCTGGCACTCCTCATCTTCGGATGGGTGAGCGTCTGTGGAGCCAGCTATAACTATGGTGACAACGAGATATTCAGTCTGGGTGCCCGTTCGGGTATGCAGATTATATGGATTGGCACATCCATAGCACTGGGATTGGTAATCCTGCTGCTTGATGACCGGTTTTACGATACCTTCTCGTATGTCATCTATGGCGTCCTGATACTCTTGCTCTTTGCTACGATATTCAATCCGCATAGCATCAAGGGCTCCCACTCCTGGCTGGTGTTGGGACCGCTCCGACTGCAACCGGCTGAGTTTGGTAAGTTTGCTACGGCTCTGGCAGTAGCCAAGTTTATGTCAAGCTATGGTTTCAGTATGCAGAACCTGAAGCATTTCATGGCAGCCGTAGGCATTATCGTTCTGCCGATGCTCTGCATCGTTGGTCAGCGTGAAACGGGATCTGCTTTGGTTTATCTTTCTTTCTTCCTCATGCTTTACCGCGAAGGAATGCCGGGTGCCATTCTCTTTACCGGAGTGTCGATGGTGGCTTACTTCGTAGTGGGTGTGAAGTATGAAAACGTGATGATGTGGGATACCTATACTTCTGTGGGTAAGTTTGTCGTGCTTTTGCTGGTGCAGATTTTTACCGCGGGTATGGTGAACTCTTATACGGGCAATAAGAAACAGGCGCTGATTATCCTGGCTTATTCGGTAGGCATTACGCTGCTCTTCGTGCTCTTTTCTACCTATGTCATTCCGTTCGACATTGTGTGGATTCAGCTCTTCCTGTGTGCCATGATGATTGGATTCCTGGTTTATCAGGGTCTGAGAACCCGGTTCCGGAATTACTTCCTCATCTCAATCTTTTCGTTGGGAAGTATCGCTTTCTTCTATTCTGCCGATTATGTGTTGAATCATGTGATGGAACCTCATCAGCGAGTGCGTATCAACGTGCTGCTGGGACTGGATGAAGATTTGGCTGGTGCGGGATATAACGTGCATCAGAGTGAGATTGCCATTGGTTCCGGCGGACTCCTGGGAAAAGGTTTCCTGAATGGTACACAGACCAAACTGAAATTCGTGCCAGAGCAGGATACAGACTTTATCTTCTGTACGGTAGGCGAGGAGGAAGGTTTCTTCGGTTCGGCAGGCGTGCTGCTGCTTTTCCTGGCTTTGATATTGCGGTTGATGCATCTGGCTGAGCGGCAACCTTATAAATTCGGGCGTATCTACGGCTATTGTGTGTTGTCGGTATTCCTCTTCCACCTATTTATTAATGTGGGAATGGTGCTGGGTTTAACACCGGTTATCGGTATTCCGCTGCCGTTCTTCAGTTATGGTGGTAGTTCGTTATGGGGATTCACCATCCTTCTTTTCATCTTCTTGAGAATTGATGCGGGAAGGAACTTAGTGAGAAGTTAAAAAAAAAAGAGGGTGTGCCATGAATTTATGACACACCCTCTTTTTTTATTGTATCTTGGAAATCTTGATGCCGATGTCGCTTACACCAGGGAGGATTTCTCTTTTCATATCATGTCTGATGGCTACGTGTATGGAATCGCCCTGATGCATCTGATAGATGTTGATAGGGAAGTTATACTGATAGTAGCTGATACCCTGTCCTTTACTTGCGCCGTTTTTGTCAATCAGCTGGCAGTTGACCGTATCTATCTTGCATTCGCCAGATATCTTTTTGTTTCGGTGATAAACCGTCTGTTCAACGATGAGCGTAAGTCCCATGAACGGATAGGCACCTGTAATGCGAAGTCCCAGGCTTTGTTTGTAATGCCCGGCTTCGAGTAGAGGTGATACTTCGAATGATAGGGTGTCGTTCTTCTCCCATCCTGCAATCGGTGTATGGGCATACTCATCGTATACCGTAGAACCGCTGCAGGCAGAGAGAATGTGAACGATCGCTGTCAAAACGATGAAATAAACAGTCTTTTTCATCTTTTTCTAGCTCCTATTCTTTATTCTTGTGGGGCATTATTGCCTTGTGGCTTGTTTCCACCCTGTGGGGCGTTATTGCCCTGTGGCTTGTTATCACCCTGTGGGGCGTTATTGCCTTGTGGCTTGTTGCCCTTGTTAGGCCGTCTGTCGTTTCTTGGCTGGCGGTTGTCACCCTTAGGATGATTGCCCTGATTACGGTTGTCGCGGCGCTGGTTGTTTGGCTTGCCTTCATTCTTCTGAGGTTTGTTGTCGCCATTCTGCGCGCGGTTCTCGTTCTTCTGAGGCTTGTTGTCTCCCTCCTGCTGACGAGGTCCCTTGTTCTTATTGTTCTTCTTCTTCTTTTTCTTAGCCTTGTCAAAGCGGCTCAAATCGGCTTCGGCAAGCAGGTCGATAGGCTTGGCTACAGGTTTTGCCTTACCGTTTTCCAGCAGACTCAATGGCTTCTCGCCCTGACGGTTCATTTCGATAATTGCCTTGGCACGCTCGATGCTGATGGTTTCGAGGTTGGAAGCAAGGTTCTTGTCAGAAGAGTAAGTGATAAGACCAGCCAGGATATCCACCTTGAACTGATGGAAATCACCGTCAGCAGTCTGCAGTACGGCATCCTTAGGAGGTAACTTTCTGCTAGCCTCTACATAGTTGTCTACCTCGTAGTTGAGACAGCACTTCAGTTTGGCGCACATACCGGCAAGTTTCTGAGGATTCAGTGAGATATCCTGGTAGCGTGCTGCATTGGTGCTAACGCTGATGAAGTTCTTCATCCAGGTAGCGCAGCAGAGTTCTCTGCCGCAAGGCCCCGTTCCACCGATACGTCCTGCTTCCTGTCGCGCACCAATCTGCTTCATCTCAATGCGCACATGGAAGGTTTCGGCAAGAACCTTGATGAGCTGGCGGAAGTCCACACGTTCGTCAGCGATGTAATAGAAGATAGCCTTGTTGCCGTCTCCCTGATATTCTACATCACCTATTTTCATCTTCAGTCCGAGATCTTTGGCTATCTGGCGGCTCTGAATCATGGTGCCGTGTTCACGGCTCTTAGCCTCCTTGCATTTGTCAAGATCCACCTGCTTGGCGATACGGTAGATACGCTTGATATCATCCTGCGACTTGAGGTTTGCCTTCTTAATCTGGAGTTTTACCAGTCTTCCGGTCAGCGTAACCACACCGATGTCGTGACCCGGGTTAGCCTCTACCGCCACTATATCGCCCTTCTTCAGGTCGAGGTTATTTACATTGTGGTAATATCCCTTACGGGTGTTCTTGAACTGTACCTCCACGAGGTCAGTACTTTCAGCATTGCCAGGTACATCGGCAAGCCAGTCGTATGTGTTGAGCTGTCTGTCCTGTCTTCCTACGCCCTTAGCGCACAGACCACGGTCGCAGCCGTTACACATCCTGAATTTCATATTTTTGTAATCCACGATAGTCTAATTTATAATGTATAATTTATAATGTACAATTTATAATGTCTAATTTATAATGAACAATGAACAGAACTTTCGCAAGTTTTGCCCCATGCGCCCTGTTTTGCCCCATACGCCCTGAAAGGGCAGAAGCTCCTAGCCCAGGGCATCGCCCTGGGTTATTACGGGCGCTAGTTTGTCGCCCTGTAAGGGCAAAAGCTTTAAAACTCCAAACAAGACATAAAGCTTTTGCCCTTACAGGGCGCCTTGTTGTCTGCCATTATACCCAGGGCGATGCCCTGGGCTAGGAGCTTCTGCCCTTTCAGGGCGTGCTGCTTCTGGAACTTCTGCTCTTTCAGGGCGTGCTGCTTCTGGAACTTCTGCTCTTTCAGGGCGTGCTGCTTCCTGTCTTCACTTTCTCAAGAGGAGGACGATGATTTTGAGCGCCATATCGAAGAAAACGATTTTGGCATTGGCATTTTGCGAAATCATGCGTTTGCTGTCTTCGAAGAGGTTGGAGATGTCAATGATGTTTGCCTCGTTGATGAAGCGGGCAAAGTTCTTGGCAAAGTTCTCCTCATCCTGCGTCATGTAGCTCAGTTCCGGATTCCGGAAGTTGTACATGAAACTTTCTCTGAGCATGTGCATGAAGTAGTCGAGCATGCGTTTCTGCTTTTCTCTTCCGAAGGTCGAAATCACATCGGTCCACTTCTTGAGGTCACCAATCTTGCGCATGTAAGCCAGTCGCATCAGCATGATAAACATGTCGAGATGCTGCCGGTTTTCATTTCCTGCATCCAGTTCTTCGAGTGCGAGGTTCCAGTTGCCGTTGGCGATACGGGCTATGCGGTGTGCCATGTTTGGCTCCAGCGCTCTCCGTTCCGTCAGCGCTTTTTCCATCTCTGCTGTTTCTATCTTCTTGAAGTCGATACGCTGCGTACGGCTTCTGATGGTTTCGAGCAGCAGTTCCGGATTCTCGCTTACCAGCAGGAATACCGTCTGGCGAGGCGGCTCCTCCAGCAGTTTCAGTATCTTGTTGGCACTCTGTATGTTCATACGTTCCGGGAGCCATATCAGACTTATCTTATATCCGCCCTGACTCGACATCATCATCAGTTCGTGAGAGATGGCATCAGTTTCTTCGGCAGTGATGATAGCCTGTTTGTTATAGTCGGCATCCGTCTTGCCCATCTTCTGCATCCAGTCGCTAATCTGGATATAGGGACCTTTAGAAAGCAGCAGCTCTCTCCATTCCTTGATGAAGTCGAGGCTCACCGGTTTGTGTTCGCTGCTCATATTGGCGGTCTTGATGGTAGGAAAGGTGAAGTGGAGGTCCGGATGTTCCCATTTCCTGAGCATCGGTGAATCGCCCAGAAGATAGCTGGCAAAAGCCAGTGCCATCGCCAGTTTGCCGCAACCCTGCGGACCGCAGAACATCAGCGCATGGGGCAAACGGTTCTCCTGAACCATCTCCATAAGACGGTTCCATACTTCTTGCTGACCTATAACTTCATTTCTTTGCATTTAAAACAGTATTTTTGCTATTTGCTTGACGCTATCTACAGCCGATACGGTGAAGAAGTGAACATTGTTGTAACCATGTTCGAAGAGATCTTGCACCTGAGTGGTAGTCCACTCGATACCGAGCTGCTTGGCATCTTCGTCAGTTTTACATTTCAATACTTCCTGTGCGAGTTCTTCAGGAATATCGCAGTGGAAGGTTTTCGGCACTACAGTGAGCTGGCTCAACTTGGCGAAAGGCTTGATGGCAGGAATGATAGGGATGGTTACGCCTATCTGTCGCGCCTTTTCAACGAAAGCATAGAACTTCTCGTTGTCGTAGAAGAGCTGGGTAACGGCATACGCTGCGCCCAACTGTTGCTTCTCCAGCAGATGCTGCATATCCATTTCGAGGTTTGGCGCCTCTTCATGTTTCTCCGGATAGCAGGCTACACCGCAGCAGAACTTGTCGCCCGGGTGCTTGATGGGAGTGCCATCAAAGAAGAAACCATCATTAAACTGATTCACCTGCTTCAGGAGGTCGGTAGCATGGGTATGACCGTTCTCGGTTGGTGTAAACTGCCGGTCTTCTTTCGCCTTGTCTCCTCGCAGAACGAGAATGTTGCTGATGCCCAGAAACTGGAGGTCGAGCAGTTCGTACTCGATGTCTTCCTTCGTAGCACCGCTGCAGATAATATGAGGGATGACAGGTATGTCGTACTTATTCTGTATAGCGCCTGCGATGGCCACGGTGCCCGGGCGGCGGCGTACACGCTGGCGAGTGAGGAGACCGTTTTCCAGTTCCTTGTAAACATACTCGCTATGGTGCGTAGTGATGTTGATAAAGCGAGGACCAAACTCGCTCAGCGCATCGATGGTACGGAAGAGTGCTGCTGTTCCGTTACCTTTCAGCGGAGGTAAAACCTCGAACGAAAAGCCTCGCTTATCGCCTTGCTGATGTAGAAAATCTGCTATGTTCATATTACCTAAATTCTATGTTTCTTCTTATTTTGGTGCAAATTTACAAAAAAAATAGGGGAAAACCGCATGTTGAACGTAATATTTATAAAGAAAAAACGTATATTATTAGGTGGAGATTGATTTTTTGCATGAAAAAAGAAGATTTCCAGCCGTTAAATGCTACGCTATTCTACAGAATTAGCTGAACTTTCGCATGTGGTTCAAGAACGGGCTGAAGGCCCAAAAGCTCCAGAAGCAGCACGCCCTGAAAGGGCAGAAGCTCCTAGCCCAGGGCATCGCCCTGGGTATAATGGCAGACAGCAAGGCGCCCTGTAAGGGCAAAAGCTTTATGTCTTGCCTGGAGTTTTAAAGCTTTTGCCCTTACAGGGCGACATACTAGTGCCCGTAATAACCCAGGGCGATGCCCTGGGCTAGGAGCTTCTGCCCTTTCAGGGCGTGTGGGGCTTACTGGCGAAACAGGGCATGTGGGCTTACTTTCTGGGCGTATGGGACAAAACTTGCGAAACTTGAAAAATTGATTAAATTTTAGACCTAAAAAATAATGGAACAAAAACAAACAGGCTCTAGAGCCTATCTTATTTCAATTGTGATGGTAGCCGTTTTGGGCGGCTTGCTTTTCGGTTATGATACCGCGGTAATCTCGGGAGCCGAGAAGGGTTTGCAGGCATTCTTCATGGGTGCTGAGGATTTCACCTATACCGATTTCTGGCATGGATTCACTTCTTCCAGTGCCCTGATTGGTTGTATCATCGGTTCGGCGCTTTCGGGTGTGCTGGCTTCTAACTGGGGCCGTAAGCGTTCGCTGATCTTTGCGGGTGTGATGTTCTTCATCTCTGCATGGGGATCTATGTGTCCGGAGTCTTTGGTGTTGCCAAAGGGTGAACCTAATCTTACGCTTCTCATCGTGTTCAACCTCTATCGTGTGATTGGCGGTATCGGTGTAGGTCTGGCATCTGCTGTGTGCCCGATGTATATCGGTGAGATTGCGCCTAGTAACATCCGTGGTATGTTGGTCAGCTGGAACCAGTTTGCTATCATCTTCGGTCAGCTGGTAGTTTATTTCGTCAACTTCTTCATTCTTGGCGATCATATTGCTCCTGCTATCCAGAGTGTGGGCAATGGTATGAACCAGATTCTGAATGGTGGCGAGGCTGCCTGGGCTATTGAAACCGGATGGCGCTATATGTTTGGTTCTGAGATGGTTCCTGCGGGCTTGTTTGCTCTGCTTATCTGTTTCGTACCGGAGACTCCCCGTTATCTTGCCATGGTTGGTCAGGATGCGAAGGCTGAGCGTATTCTGGCTCGCATCAATGGTGCTGACGAGGCTAAGAAGATTTTGAACGACATCAAGAATACGGTTACTGAGAAGAAGGAGAAACTGCTTACTTATGGTGTGCTCTGTATCTTCGTAGGTGTGATGCTTTCTGTATTCCAGCAGGCTGTAGGTATCAATGCCGTGCTCTATTATGCTCCTCGTATCTATGAGGCAATGGGCTTTGACAATCCGATGGTATTGACCGTATTCAATGGTATCGTGAACCTCGGTTTCACCTGTGTAGCCATCTTTACGGTAGAGAAGTTGGGACGTAAGCCTTTGCTCATTACCGGTTCTCTGGGCATGGCATTGGGTGCCATCGGTGTAGCCATCACCTTCGGTAATCCTAATCTGCAGTTGTTGTGCATGGTATCCATCATGGTTTACTCTGCCTCATTCATGTTCTCTTGGGGACCAATCTGCTGGGTACTTATCGCCGAGGTATTCCCTAATACGATTCGTGGTGCTGCCGTAGCGATTGCCGTAGCCTTCCAGTGGATTTTCAACTGGATTGTTTCTACCTCGTTTGTACCATTGGCTAACAGTATGGGCTATTGGTTTACCTATGGATTGTATGGTGTTATCTGTATCCTCGCTGCCATCTTTGTATGGAAGCTCGTTCCTGAGACCAAGGGTAAGAGTTTGGAGGATATGACCAAGCTTTGGAAGAAAGACTAAGTTCTTATTCTGTGAAATATCAAGACCGTCAGGCGTAGAAAGAAACGCCTGGCGGTTTTTCTTTATGCCCCCGGCTTCACAACGCTTAATCCATACCATGATATGACGGCGCGCTGTCGCTCCGTCGGTTGTGTCGGGAAAGTAGAGCAGACCAAGCTCGGTCTTGCTGTACATACGTTGGGGATAATTCATAAGCTTTATATTTTTTATGATGCAAAAGTAATTTTTATTTCAGACTTACGCAAATTTTTGAAGAGAAAAAATGCATTTTAATAGCTGATTTGTTGAAAAAAAAAATCTTTTTCCTCCCGTATTACGTATAGTGTAAAAGATGTAAATGTATATATATAATATACTTGGTATAGTGTAGGGAAGAAAATTATGCATTTAACTGCCTGATATTCAACGTCTTACATTTTTAAGATTCGCTCTAGTAGTCATTCGGGCATATTCTGAAGAAACATGATTCGCTCTGATGGTAACTATTATTGGCCCTGGTAGTATCCTCAGAAAGGCTTATTTGCCCTGGTAGTAATTGAACACTCAAATGAGGTAAACAAACGATGTGCTTCCGTTTACCAACTGATGCGGCTGAACTGGGTTAAGGATATGGCTGAACTGGGTTACGCAGACGGCTGTACTCGCTGATTGAGCCACTTGAGTAATCTGATTGAGCCACTTGGGTAATCTGATTGAGCCACTTGGGTAAGCTGATTGAGCCACTTGGGTAATCTGACTGAGCCACTTGAGTAAGCTGACTGAGCCACTTGGTTATGGGAGATACGCAAGTCCGCTAGGCGTTAGGGAGATAAAGCTGCTGAAAGCGGAGATGTAGATTATGAATATCACCATATAATCAAGGGTCTATACGCCACCTGTTCATCGTGGCATATAGACCCTTGTCATTTTTTTTATTCATTTTATCCATCGTATTGAATAAAATCAGTACTTTTTTATTCAATACGAATGATATATTGAATATTTTTTGTATCTTTGCCCCGGTTTAATCAATTCATCTGAAGAGAAATGAGAACAATTATCAATAACCAGAAAAAGGAACGGGATATTCTGCTTTCCCGTCCTTATCTTACACGTCATACCAAGTATGATGTGGACGAGCTTTTGGCAAGTAAGCAAATCAAGTTGATAACAGGGCCAAGAAGAACAGGTAAGTCAACAGAGGCTTTGCTGATGTTGAAGGGCAGGAACTTTGCCTATTTGAATTTTGATGACGGAAAGTTACTGAATGCCTGGGACGATGATTTGGTTTGGGAAACTCTGCTTGCCGTTTATCCCGACTTCGAGTTTCTTCTGCTTGATGAGGTTCAAAATATGGATGGTTGGGATTTGTGGGTCTCCAAGCTTTACCGCATGGGAATCAACATGGTTATTACGGGAAGTAACGCCAAACTGCTGAGTAGCGAAATGGCAACATTGCTTACAGGTAGATATATTCAGATAGAGATGCTGCCTTTCAGTCTTTCTGAATTTTTCATCTGGAATCACAGAAGTCTTGCAGAAGTATCAGATATGAAAGATAGCGCATCCGACTTCTCGCTTATGGCAGACTATCTGCACCATGGTGGCTATCCGGAGACAGTAGCAGCAAGAGGTCTGACTCAAAACTATCTTTCCACTCTTTTTGATTCCATCATCTGGAAAGACATCGCCAAGCGTCATAGAGTGCGTAATGTAGAGGACTTAAATAACTTGGCCATGTATCTGGTATCTAATTTCTGCAATCCTTTCAGTGCCAATGAACTGTCAGAAGAACTTGGATTTTCCAGCGTAGCTACAACCAAGAAATTTATGGAGTATTTAAGAGAGCCCTATCTCTTATATTATCTGCCGCGTTACAGCAACAAGCTGAAACTGATGAAGAAAGCTCCCCAAAAAGTATATGTGGTTGATAATGGTTTTGTAGAAGCCAAGGCTTTTAGCGTGAGTGAGAACTTGGGCAGGTTACTGGAAAACCAGGTCTTTATCGAGTTGGTTCGCAGGGGGTATCATACGGAAACCTCTCTTTTCTATTACCGTTCCCGTAATGATAAGGAGACGGATTTTGTGACCAGGCAAGGTACCCATGTAGAGAGTCTCATTCAGGTATGTTATGATCTTTCTTCCGAACGGACACTCAAGCGTGAGGTAGATAGCATCATAGAATGTGCCGGAGAACTCAAATGCTCCAATCTAATCATTGTCACGATGAGGGAGGAAAGGGTAATTGAGAAAAATGGATATAAGGTCAGGGTTTTACCTATATATAAGTTTTAAAGGGAAGTTTTTCTACCTGTATGGTTGGAGCTGCCTGAAAGGGCAATTTAAACCATACAGGTAGAAAAGCTTTGTTTTTTATTTGGTAGTTCCAAAAAAAGTTTTTAACTTTGCAGCACAAAAAGAAAGACTGTTCATTCAACTAAAGATAATAAGCCCCTCAGGCGCGCCGAAAGGCAGCATACTAGAGGGGCGTTACTTATTTTAGGCAGTAACGAAATCCATGGGGATACGTTACTGCCTAAATTCATTTTATACCTGATGGTATCGGCGAATCGGTACTATCATATCACTCGAATCGGCTTTGCAGTGACGAAAAGTGGTAATGTTGCCACTTTCCGGTTTTAAATTTATCCGACTCATGAAGCAAACTTCCTCGTTATTGTCGCTAAAAACCGGTTTAAATTGTCTTAAATTGGTATGATGGCATTGATTTTTCCATCATTTCTTATCGTTTCTCAGAAAAAATCCGTACTTTTGCAGTTGGACTAATCTGATATGTCCTTTCCTAAGAAATGAATGTTGACATTGACTAATGTAACATCAAAACGAGGTCGAAAACCTCCCTGCATTGGACTTGCATCCAGTGTCTCTCCCGAAAAACATAGAAAAGGGGTGTCGGTAAGGTACGCTCTATTCCAAACAAGTTTAGATGGAGCAACTTCTATAGTAAATATTTGTAAACTAATAATTTAATTTGAATATGAACGCAAATAAAACAATTAAAAGTATTTTGGTATGTCTTTTTTTGTTCTGTACAACATGGTGTTGTATGGCGCAGACTATTGTGACATTGGATAGTAAGGTGAAACCAACAAAGCAAGAAAAGATTGTGATGAAACGAGTGGTAAAAGAATCTTTTGCCAAAAAGGCTGTTATTAGACAAGAAGAAGATGGATTTCGTTACATTTTTCTTTCTTCAAAATATGGGAAAAAGGGCATCTATAGTGTAGATGGGCAGTGTATATTACCATTGAAGATGGACAAGGTGTATTATTTCCCAAAAATGTCAGAAGGATATTCTGATATTACTTGTTCTGACCAAAACGGTAAGACAAGAGAATACCATTTGTATCATGGTAATACAGATGCATCATTTTTTTGTGTAGATGGGATAAATAGCATGATAACCGATATTAGCGGTCGAGTAAAAGCTGAAAAAAGTGATAGTAGATTTTGTTTGTTCCCTGGATATATTCTTATTGGTACAGAAGATTTGGCTACAATGGTTACTACATTAGTAGAATATAAAACAGAAATTGTAAATTTGTTTGCAATAGCTTATTACTCAAACCTTTCACTTTATTCTACAGATGGAAAAGTAATCGTAAATGGAGCAGAAAAAATATTGTTTCCTAATAAAAGGCATCTGAAAGATAATCATATCGTATATGAAAAGCGTAATGCCGGGATAATACAAAAGGGAGGTTTGTTGTTGGATAATCTTTCTGATAGCGTGCCTTGTCTGTTTTCTGATATTAGTTATCATTATCCCAAAGATTCTAGTGAAAAAGCTTATTGGAGCATAAAAAGATCAAAAAATAGTGACGATGAAGTTTACGATAAAAATAGAAATTACAATGTCTTGTACAGAGATAAAGGTGAAGAACTTTTCGAAAAAGGTAATTATGAAGGAGTAATTAATTTTTATGCAAAAGAAGGAATTTCGGCACCTTGGGCTAAGTTTTTCACAGGAAGATCTTTGTATGAATTAGGAGTGAAAGAAGTTGCTCATATAGATCTATGTACGGAATACTTGAATGAAAACAGAGAATTGCTTGCCAATAGTTTTTCTTTTGATTTGAAATTGGCCAAAAAACAATTTGAACTTTCCAAGCAAATATTAAATGCTTATTTAGAAGAGGATTCTTTGTATAAAGGCAATGCGAAACTATATTTAAGAATGATAGACTTGGATATTTCAGAATTGCCCCAGAAAGAACTTGCCTATCAGAATGCAATTAAAAATCTAGAGAAGCGTAAAGAGCAAGCCAAATTAGCTCAGATACAGCGTGAGCGTGAAATACAGCAAAGAAAGAATGAGCAAAGCTCTCAGATAATGATGGCTATTCTTGGTGGTTTTGCTAAAGCTTTACTTTCTGGAAGTAATACCACTCAACAGACTTATAGAAACAGTGGATTTGTATCTTCTGGTAATGTAAGCTCTGGCAATTCTTCATCAAAGAATGACAAGTATCGCCAAGAATGGCTTCAGCGTAAACGTAATGCAGAGAAACAGTTGGATTACTATCAAGAGCAACTGAAGAAAGATCCTAATAATGCTGCTCTAAAACACAATATTAGAAAACAGCAGGAAATTATTAGAAATGCAGAAAGCATGTTATAAATTATTGAATATAAAATAGAAGAATATGAACTATAATAATAAAACTGAATACGGTTAACGAAATTTAGCATAAATATGCTTTTCGTAGGCACATAGAGGGTCTTCAGGACTGATATCTCAGCCCCTAGCCGCCAAGGCGTCCCCCAAACGGAGAGATGGTTTTATGGCTTTACAGACTTATATCCATCTATATATTTCTTCTCATGTGTAACAACAGCGAAGGCTTGCCTGATAAGTTTGTTGGCAACAGCGACAATAGCGACCTTTCCAGGCTTTCCATTTGATCGCAAGCGGTCAAAGCATGCTTTGCATTCTGTGTTGCACCGCAATGATGCCATAGCTCCAATATAAAGCTGACTACGTAGGTAAGCATCTCCGTTACGATTAATGTGCCCTTTGACATTGACTGACGTACCAGACTGTTGGTAAGTAGGTGACAACCCTAAATATCGGGTAAGTTGCTTAGCATTATCAAAGTAGGTGAATCCGCCTGTGGCAATGATGAGTGCAGCTGCAAGGGTTGCTCCTATTCCTTTAATGGAAGTGAGTAAATTCATCTGCTTCTTGTATTCTATCTCTGCTAAGGACGTTAGCTCTTCCTCCATTTCTTCGATTTGTTTCTCAAGAAACTTGATAGTCTTCTCTAAGACTTTCTTGCACTTGGAATCAATGAATGGCAGGACTTTAAGTGAACCTTCAAGGTTTCTGTTAGCGGTAAGCTGCTTCTTCAGTTGACGTAATACAGTGCGTTTCTGCTTGAGTAACAAAAGGGAATCACTACGGAGCTTGAATGGAGCTGGTTGCATTCTCTCACCATACAAGGCAATGAGGCGAGCATCAATCACATCTGTCTTTACAACAGAGAGCATGACACGAGCAAAGTTCTTTATCTTCAGAGGATTTTCCATGCTGACAGTAACGCCTGCCTTGGAGAGCAAATAGACAAGCAGCATACTGTAGTTGCCTGTTGCTTCTAACACACAATGGTTCTCTTTTGGAGAGATGGTTCGGATAAACTCTCGGATACCCTTTGTGGTATTCTTGAAAGTTTTGGTTTCACTGCTTTTGGCAGATGAATAAGCAACAACGAAGGTTGCTTTGCTGACGTCAATTCCTACGTAAGTCATAGTCATAATATTTATAATTAAACAAACATCGATACATCATGAGCTATCATTGCGAATACGGGGTCTATGCCCTTTGAACTATCCAGGTTCTGATGTAAGGGTGTGGGGACGGAACATATTCTACGGCTTGCAAAGCTAATGAAAACTCGGTCTTATTCCACACCCTGATGTTGAATTTCTATGCAAAGATAATAAAAAAAAGTAATATACAATGAAAAGA
>OJJU01000142.1_pt1 | contig 32016 bp, 25 predicted proteins | sample 1596141 | NCBI WGS metagenome assembly OJJU01 (sample SAMEA4350150, study PRJEB24818) | metagenome | biome: human; feature: gut; material: faeces | place: Denmark | collected 2013-09
AAACAAAACGAAGGAGGATTCCTCATGGTCAATTTTACATCAAATACTTATCAAATGAAACGGGAAATTTTATCTTTTTCAAATAAAATTTCAAAACACCTGTCCAAGCCGGACAAGAAGTTTTCTGCCGATATGACTTATGGTATGCTTGCTGCCGGAAGCTGTCTTTTAACCGATGTTGTGGATCAGCTTCATGAAGATACTAAAAAGGTCAATTCTGTTGAACGGCTGACCAGACATTTAAACAAAGGTACTTCCTCCACCGCACTTAAATCTTATCTTACCACCATCCGTAAATGGGCTCCGCAGGAACCTGTCATACACATCGATGACAGTTCTCGAAAATTCATTCCTCAAAGGAAAAGAACTTTACGTCCAATAATGATGTAACCTTTTCTGCAATGGAACGTGGTGCAGCTCTCTTTGGCAAAGCAACCTTTGCCATGGACAGAGGCTACGATGACAACAAGATGTTTCTGAAACTTGATGAACTGCAACAGGACTATGTCATCCGTCTTACTGCCAAAAGAAAACTCTTCTTCCATGGAAAATGGGTTCCTGCCACACAGCTTCGTAATCAGAGAAAGGGTAAGCTCAAAACTGCCCTGACATACAAGGGGCAAAAGCACGATGCCTATCTTTCTCATGTGAAAGTGCAGATTACCGCTTCAAAGAAAGATATTTATCTCGTACTGGTTTAGCAGATGTTCCAGTTTGAAAACTTCCGTGCGAGGAAGCTCGCTGCAATCATACAGAAAGCAGACCCACTAAAAGAAAAAGTTCAGTTCAGCTATTACCGGTTAGCTAAAGGTATCTCCGGCATACCGTCAACTCTGCCTTAAGCTGACCACTTAAATAGATAAAAGTATATTTCTCCCAAAGCCCGGCTCCGGTGGGGGTTATTAAAGTACCTCTATTCGTAAAACTGCTATTCTCAACGCTTCAAAAATTCGGCAGATTGGTGCTTTGGGAAGCTGTGTTCATTTTAAAAGTACATTCTGCGGAAACTCAAGTGTTCAAATTGCACAAATATAGAAATGCTGTTATAATAAGCGAAAAATTGTGCAAAAGGGAAATGGAACTTATGAAAAAAAGATCAGATGCAGTTTTCGGTGCGTTATTGTTTTTGATCAGTATGGGATTTTATCTGTTTTTTGCGTTTTATGATGGAGCAGTGATCTGCGTGGATTCTCCAAGCTATATTAATATGGAGATATCCAGAGAGCCTTTATATCCTATGCTGCTTTTGCTTTTCAGACAGGTGTTTTCATCAGCCGGTGAGGGATATCTTCAGGGAGTTGCTATTTTTCAAAGTATGCTGGCAGCCTGTGCGGCTCTTTCACTAACCTGTTTCCTGAGAAAGGAGTTAAAACTCGGCAAAGCAGTCAGCCTTGTGGTGTTGATGATCCCACTGCTGACCTCCCTGCTGTGCAGATTCGCAGCAAAGCGTGCCTCCATGTATTCTAACAGTATTCTGACAGAAGGAATTGCCACTTCGTTGTTTCTTTTATTTTCCAGGTATTTAATTGATTACTGCATAAAAGGAAAAAAGAAGGCACTCTTTACAGCAGCATTTATTTCCTTTTTACTTATTTCCACGAGAAAACAGATGGTTATAACGGTACTGCTCCTGATATCGGCTATTGTATGGAGAAGTATAAGAGAAAAAACGGTGAAAAAAGGACTCCTTATTTTGACGGTCTGTGTTCTGGGTATAGGGACAGGAAGCTATCTCCTGGACTGTGGTTATAACTACTGTGTCAGAGGTTCTTTTTCGAGGCATACGAATGATAACCGCTTTTTAGACACTGTGATTATTTATGCATCTGAAAAGGAGGATGGGGAGGCGATCAAAAGAGATGATACCAGAGAACTGTTTGAAAGCATCTATGAAATCTGTGATGAAGGCGGCTATCTGATGCACAGTGCCGGTCAGGGATGGTATGAAAGATCAGCGCATTTTGGGGATTATTATGACTGTATCCAGATTGATACTCTCTGGCCGGCACTGGAACAGTATGTCAGAGAGCATTATGAAGGAGATAATGCCAGTCTGGAAAGGATTGTAGATGATTATAATGCACAGATCATCGGGGCATTAATGCCAAAAGTATTTCCGAGGCTTATGAGGGTTTTCACAGATAATGTGCTGAATGGAATGGTCACGACAGTGGCGAAGAAAACGCCGGTTCTGGTATGGTACAGCGTGGTGGTGTACATATTGTATATAGTGCTGTTGATAACTCATGTAAAAAGAAATGGGCTGGATGGTAGGGCAATTCTGGCGGTGTATACACTGCTTGCTGTCATGATCAATGTAGCTGTGGTGTCGGCAACGATCTTTTGCCAGACAAGATATATGATCTATAACATGCCGCTGTTTTATATCAGTCTGATTCTTTTATCTGGTTCTTTTAGCACAAAACCAGCTGTTTGCGCAGGTAGTAAAGGTATGGTATAATTCTTATAATTATGTGTGCAGAAAATAAAAACAACAGACAGAATGTTTACAAGTTTATAATACAGCTGACAGGAATACTTGTCGGAGCAATCCTGCTTGGGTTCGTGCTATTGGTTCTGGCATATATGCTGCCAACAGAAAGAATGCGCCAGAATGTAGCAGTGACAGCGGAGCAGATTAATACAGAAGGACAGTATTACCAGTGGGCCAAAGGATATAAAAATGCCCAGACCGATACCTATACAGACGCTTCGCTGCTGCTGAATGCGATGTATCCTGGCTCAGGAAGTGCAGTCAGGGATGCAATGAATGCGCCAAGGCTTCTGTATGGTGATGATAACAATGAGGTGTCAGTAGTGCTGCTGGCAAATGGTGATACCGGGGAAACCCATGAGGTATGCTATGGACGGTACTGGCATGGTAGCCTGATTTTGCTGAAGCCGTTACTATTGCTGTTTGATCTTGGAGATATCAGGATGATATCCATGATCATACAGATGGGATTGCTGTTCGTAGTGATCATGGGCTTTTGCAGTCGGCAGCTGTATAAGGAGCTGACGGGCTTCTTTGGCGCGATCATCACCCTGAACCCGGTGACAATGATATTTGGCTGGTGCTTTTCCGTAGAATATGTTCTGATGCTGCTTATGACAGCTATTCTGTTATATTTTCATGAGGAGCTGCAGAAGGGATATAATTATTATCTTTATTTCCTGATCAATGGAATTTTGTTTGTATATTTTAATGAGCTGTCATTTCCCATGATAGGTTTTGCCATTCCCCTGATCGTTTATCTTCTTCTTTCTAAGGAAAAAGTAAAGGAAAAGATAAAAAAAGAAGTGGTATTTGGTATGCTGTGGGGAGTGGGCTATGCTGTGGTATGGCTTGGAAAATGGATTCTGGCATGGATCTTTACCGGTTATAATTATTTTAAGGAAGCTATCGAGCAGGCAGAACGATATACCTCAGATCACGCAACATGGGAAGTAGAAAATCCCACATTAATTGACAGACTGGTAAAAAACATCAATATGTATATGAAATGGCCATTTCTGATGATGGCAATTGTACTGTTAGGAATTATCTGTGTAAGCATGATAAGAAAGCATGCTAAAATAACCGGGGAGAAGCTGGTGGCGGCATTGCCATATTTACTGGTCTGCTTATTTCCGTTTGCCATATTTACAGTGCTTGGAAACGGATACTCCTATGTACATTACTGGTTTACACACCGTCTGCTGGCGATCAGCGTATTCGCGGGAATCACAATGCTCTTTACAATAACGGGAACGAAGGAAAATCATACATGAAAAAAATAACATTACTTGGCAAAGTAAGAGCAATCTTTGACAGAAAACAGAAATGGCAGTTAGTTGGCCTTGGCATCATGATCTTTATCGGTGGCCTCCTGGAGACACTGGGGGTCAGTGCCATGATCCCGGTGGTACAGGCTCTGCTGGCACCGGACGAGCTGATGGGGTACATTGACAGGATCCCAGTAGTGAAGAATCTTTGTGATGCTTTATCCATTACAACGGTGAAACAGGTCACCATGGCACTGCTCTATGGAATGATGGCCATTTATGTGATCAAAAACCTGTATATTCTGCTGCTGACCTATATGCAGAATACCTTTATCACAAAGAACCGGAACCGGATGATCAGCCGGGTTATGGCTGAATTTCTGAACCGTCCATATGAAAAATATCTGGGAGCAGATATTCCTACTGTGTTCCGGATCACAGACAGTGATATCCCACAGACCTTCTCCCTGATCCTTGCCATGCTGCAGCTGGCAAGTGAAGCCGTGGTTACCTGTCTCATTTTTATGGTGCTTCTGCTGAATGATCCCAGAATGACTTTGTTTATCATTGCAGTATTTGGTCTTCTAACCCTGTTTATTGTGAAGGTGTTTAAACCAAGGCTGAACCGGATCGGTGCCAGGAACCAGGCGATCCAGTCAAGGATCGCCAAATGGAGGATCCAGGCAACCTACGGACTGAAGGATGTCAAGGTGCTGAACCGGGAAGAATTTTATGTGAGGAACTACTATGAAACCGGTAAGGTTGGCGCAGAGGTGGCCAGAAACTATGCAGTGCTGAACAATATGCCAAGGCTGCTGATCGAAACCGTGTTTATCGTAAGCGTACTGGGATTTCTGGTAGTTTACATTAATGGTGGTGGCGATATCACAGCCATGGTAACAACGATCTCTGCATTTGCGATCGCAGCAGTACGAGTACTGCCCAGTGTGAACCGTATCAATACGTATATTACAGAAATCGCCTATACCCAGCCAAGTCTTGATTTTGTGTATGACAATCTGCAGGAGGGCATGAAAACAGATGCTATGCTGGCAGAGAGAAGGGCTTATTCCCAGGTGGAAAAGCTGAAGCTGGATCATCAGATTGAGCTGGATCATATCAGCTTTCATTATCCTGATTCTGACAAAAATATTTTCGAGGATGCACATATGATCGTTCCCAAGGGAAAATCAGTGGGAATTATCGGAACCTCAGGAGCCGGTAAGTCAACGATCGTGGATATCCTGCTTGGGCTTTTACATGCACAGACCGGTATGATCACCTGTGATGGGGTGGATATCTTTAAGAATTATGAGTCCTGGCTGGCACAGATCGGCTATATTCCACAGTCTATCTATCTGATCGACGAATCGATCAGGGATAACATTGCTTTTGGTATTGATGCAGACAAGATTGACGAGAAGAGGATCTGGGAAGTGCTGGAGGAGGCACAGCTGAAAGAATTCGTAGAGGAGCTGCCGGAGGGGCTGGATACGACGATCGGTGACCGGGGAGTCAGGCTTTCCGGAGGACAGAGACAGAGGATCGGTATTGCAAGGGCTCTGTACAATGATCCGGAGATCCTTGTATTTGACGAGGCAACCTCTGCACTTGACAATGATACAGAGGCAGCAGTCATGGAGGCGGTCAACAGCTTCCATGGACGCAAGACGATGATCATCATTGCACACCGGCTAAATACCATTGAGAAGTGCGATATGATCTACAAGGTAGAGAACATGAAACTGGTGGAGACTACGCTGTAAAAAGATAAGAACAGTAACAGGAGCAGATTTATGATAGGAACAGAATTATTGGCGGGACAGGGACTGGGAAATCAGCTGTTTTGCTATATCACGACAAGATGCATGGCGCTGGATCATAATTTGGACTTCAGCATTCTGGGAAGTGAGACAGTGGCCAATAATATGCACAGTAGCTGCGGAATGTATTTTATGGATCTGGATTATGGAAAATCATCCAGCAAGGAGGACTATAAGCAGATCTACTATGAAAAAGAAGACAGGCTTTTTCTTGGAAATTCAAAACATGATTTAACACATGGCTGCTACGTGACAGGAACGGATGATGCTCTTTTTCATCCGGTAGATGGGACATTGTATTATGGAAATATGCAGGATGAGGCATACTATTTGAAGCATAAGGAGGAAATCCGGGAATGGCTGAAGGTAAAGGAAGAGTATGACTGTATGGAATTCAGCAGGGACGATCTCTGTATTCTTCATTTACGCTGCAGCGATTATCTGGATTGCCCGGAACTGTATCTTCGTAAGAAGTACTGGAAGGATGGCATCCGGAATATGAAAAAAGTTAATCCTGATATGAAATTTATGATAATCACTAATGATGTGAAGGAAGCAAGCCGGATCTTACCTGGAATTCCTGCATATAATTTTGATCTTGCCAAGGACTATTCAATCATAAAAAATGCGAAATATTTGTTGCTGTCTAATTCATCATTTGCGTACTTTCCTGCATTTACAAGTACAACAGTGAAATTTATTCTGGCACCAAAGTATTGGGCAAGACATAATGTATCCGATGGATACTGGGCATCTGAGCAGAATATTTATCAGGGCTGGCATTACCAGGACAGACATGGAAAAGTATATACAAGCGAGGAATGTAAAGAGGAACTGGAAAAATACAAAAAGACTTCTTCAAGATATCAGAAATTAAATCAGAAACCGGAAGGATCAGAGCTGAGAAAAGAAGAAATGCAGAGTACACTTCGTTATAAGGGATATCATGTGATTCGGCTGATCAGGGGTGCCAGAAGAAAGGTAAGAATGCTATGGAAGAGAAGTTAAAGCTTCCCAATGTAACGCTGGCTGCCATGACCAGTGTGAAGCTTTATGAAACGATCAGGGCACTCACCTACAGTATGCAGGGAATCGAATTCGGGGAAGTCGTACTGATTACCCACAGAAAGCCTTTTTCTCTGCCAAAGGAAATTACCTACAAGCATACTTCCAAGCTGACGGATATTGACTGTTTTAATTATAAGATGGTTTACGAGCTTGGAGATTATATTAATACAGATTATGTGCTTCTGGTTCATTATGACGGGTTTGTGGTACATCCGGAGATGTGGCGGGAGGAATTCCTTCAGTATGATTATATTGGATCTCCATGGCCCATTCCAAAGCCGGGAACACAGCATTGCTATCATGATATTTACGGAAATCTGTGCCGGGTAGGAAACAGCGTGTCACTTCGCAGTAAACGCCTTCTTGAGTTCCCAAGGAAAGCAGATCTTACCTGGGAAAAGGATGAGGACGGATTTTATAATGAAGATATCTTCCTTTGCTGCATGAACAAGCACAGGATTGAAGAGGCGGGCATGAAGATCGCACCGGTCGAGGTGGCGAAATATTTTGGACATGAGCATCCTGTTCCGGAAGTGGCAGATGTGGAGAAGCCTTTTGTTTTTCATAAATGGTGGGGAAGAAATGAGCAGTACCCCAGGTTTGAGAATCCATGGACGAAGCGGTGGAAAGCATTTAAAGATGTAGTGAGACCCCTGCTGTTCTGGAGAAGGATCAGAAGATAGGAAGAAAGAGGAAACAGAATGGTATACGATTGTATCCCGTTTTTTAATGAAATTGATATATTGAAGATGCGGCTTCACATCATGGATCCGATCGTAGACCGGTTTGTCATCGAAGAGGCTACGGTGACCTTTTCCGGTGAGCCAAAGGAGCTGTGCTTTGAGAAGAATAAGGAGCTGTTTAAAGAATTTTTACCCAAGATCACCTATATTGTAGTAGATAATTCACCGGTTAATACGACTACCCACTTAAGGGACAAGTTTCAGAAAAACGCACTGGTAAAGGGACTTGCAGATGCAGCAGATGAGGATGTGATCATCCTAAGTGATGTGGATGAAATTCCCAATCCCAAAACACTGCAGAAGGTTATTGATACCTTTGATCCTGACAAGGTATATCATTTTGCCCAGAGGATGTTTTACTGTTTCCTGAATATGGAAGAGGTGTCAGGAAAACTCCTGTCCATTACCGGGGAATTTCCGGGAGTAAAGAGAAAGCTCTGGCTGGGAACCAAGGTATTCTCTAAAAGGAGCATACCGGAGGATGGGATCATCCAGCTCAGGGAAGCCAGTGTGACAGCACCAAATGCAGTAAGAGTAGCTGATGGCGGCTGGCATTTTGGATATATGGGCAGCAGCGGCGAGAAGGATGTGGCCAGAAGAATTGGCACAAAGGTCGTAGCAGCAGCCCATCAGGAATATAACGATTCTGTGCTGCTGGCAGAAGCAGCAGACAGACTTCTCCTTGGAGAAGATATGTTTGGGCGGGAAGCCAGATTTGAAAGAGTGGAAATAGATGACAGCTACCCTGCGTATCTGCTGCAGCACCGGGCAGAATATGAGTATCTGATCATGCCGTCGGTTAGCAGGGCGAAAATATTCTTTACCAGAGTGACGCTGAAGGGGAAAAGGCTGGTAAGAAGAGGAATCAGGAAGCTGAAGAGGATTGCAGCAGGAAAATAAATGGGAAAATATAAAGTATTAATGGTAGGGCCTGATCGAAGTGTTCACGGAGGAATCTCCGGAGTGGTAAATAATTATTATGCCGCAGGTCTTGATCAGAAAATAGAACTGAAATATATTGGAACCATGATCGAAGGCTCCAAAGTAAGAAAACTCTGGAGAGCCATGAAAGCATACATGCAGTTCCTGGTGCAGCTTTCCGGGTATGATATTGTCCATGTGAATATGGCATCAGATGCAAGCTATGTGAGAAAAAGTTTTTTTATCAAGGCAGCGAAAAGAGCCCGGAAAAAGATAGTGATTCACCAGCATGGCGGGGATTTTGAGGGATATTATGGACAGCTTTCCGAAAAAGGAAAGAAAAGAGTAAAAGATATCCTTTCCATGGGAGACATTATGCTGGTACTGGCTCCGGCATGGAAGAAATTTTTTGGCACATTGATTGATGAAAATAAAATCATTGTTTTTCCTGACTGCATAGAAATGCCGCCAGTATATCAGAAGCAGTATGGTCAGCACAAGCTGCTTTTTCTTGGCAGGATCTGTAAGGAAAAGGGTGTCTTGGAATTACTGGCTGCCGCGGAAAAACTGCAGCAGAAATACCCTGGAGCAAAGCTTTATCTGGGTGGTATTTTTGAGGATGAAAAACTGAAGGAACAGATAGAAAAAAACAGCGATTTTATAAAGTATCTGGGGTGGATCAGTGGAAAAGAGAAACAGAAATATCTGCAGGAAAGTGATATTTTTGTCCTGCCCTCTTATTTTGAGGGTCAGTCAATTGCAATTCTGGAAGCAATGGCAAATTATTGTGCAATAGCAGCGTCAGATACCGGTGGAATTCCACAGATGATACAGCAGGAAGAAACAGGACTTTTGTTTGAACCAAGGGATGAAAAAAGCCTGTATGCAGCGCTTGACAGACTCCTTGCGGATAAGCATTTATGCAAAAAGCTTGGAAACAGCGCAAGAGAAAAAGCAGAAAAAGAATTTTCCATAGAAAAAAATATGGAGGAACTGTTGAAGATATATGGAAGCATATAAGATCAGCATGATCATACCAGTATACAATGCAGAACAATATCTGAAGAAATGTGTAGATTCTGTAAGAGCACAGACCTATGGAAATCTGGAGATCATGCTTGTAGATGATGGCTCGACAGACAGCAGTGGAGAGCTTTGCGATACTTATGCGGAGAAAGATGAAAGAATCCGGGTAGTTCATAAGGAAAATGGCGGTCTGGTTTCGGCATGGAAAGCAGGTGTGAAAGAATGCAGTGGAGAGTATGTCAGCTTCCTGGACAGTGATGACTGGATCAATCCGGAGATGCTTTCTGAAATGAGTGCTTATCTGACCGGAAATGACCGGGAGATGGTGATCAGTGATTACATCATTGAAAGAGACGGCGGGAGTCAGGAGTATGTATGGCAGAAGCTGGCACCAGGTGAATATGGCAGGAAAGAGATAGAGGAAAAGATATTTCCCTGCCTGCTTGGACAGGAAGAACGGTATATTACGATTTCACGCTGTATGAAGCTGATTTCAAAAAGACTGATCTCAGAAAATGGAAATTATACTGATCCGGCAATCATTGTTGGGGAAGATACAACAATCATGCTGCCGGTGCTGCTTGACTGTCAGAGAATTGTAGCTATGGATCATAAGGCTTATTACCATTATCTTTATGTAAAAGAATCCATGGTGCATAAATATAATGAAAAGCTGACAGAAAATATCCGAAAGCTGATACAGACAACGGATCGGATACTGAAAGATAAATTTACCGGGGATAAGCTGGAAGAACAGCAAAGACACCTGGATCAGGAGTCAATACTTTGGTATTTCCTGGTACTCAAGAACGAAGCCAGAGGCAATCCGTCCGGTTACCGCAGGAATATCCTTAAGCTTTGCAGGTCAGAAGAGATCAGAGATCTGGTAAAGAGGACAGAAATTACGGTAAACCAGCCGGCGAACAAATTGTTGTATCTGGTAATGAAGCATCCTGGTGAAGTGACGGCAAGACTGCTCCGCCTTGCGATGATCTGGTATTACCGTTCCTGAGATGAGAAAGGAGGCCGGAACATGCTGGCAGAACCAAAAGACAATTTACTGCTGATCAGTGTGATCGTTCCGGTCTATAACGGCGAAAGCTATCTGAGAAGCTGCATCGAGAGTATTGAAAACCAGACGTATCAGAAGCTGGAAATCATCATCATCAATGACGGATCCACGGATAGTACTGGCAAAGTATGCGTGGAATTGAAAGAAAACTATGAAAATATCCGCATTATCACTATGGAGGATGAAGGTGTTTCTGCAGCACGCAATGCCGGTCTTGATCTGGCAAAGGGGGCACTGATCACCTTTGTGGATGCCGATGACAGGCTGCGTCCGAGGACTTTGGAAGTCCTTGCCGATGTACTCCGGAAGACAGGCAGTGATATGGCAGGCTGCAGCTTCCATGCCTGGTCAACAGAAGAGGAATGGGAAGCATTTCTGACAGAACGGTTCCGGATCGGAGAGCCGGTTACCTATACAGGAGCACAGTATCTGAGAGAGGAGCTGCTGCAGGGGAACAGCAGATGCTGGAGTAAGCTGTACCGCAGGTCACTGATCGGAAAGCTCCGTTTTCAGAGAGGCCTTTCGATCGGGGAGGACATGCTTTTCCTGACAGAGCTTCTTGGATATGCGAGAAAGGTATCGGAGATTGACTATCCTGGATATGGATATTATCAGAATGCCAAGGGGGCTATGAACAGACCCTTTACACCATCTTATATGGATCAGATCACCTGCTGGGAGCTGGCAAGAGACAGGATCCTTGCCATAGATAGCACTCTGGAAGCGAAGGTGACCTCCATCCTGATCATGGGTATTATGCTGACAGCAGGAAAGCTTGCCATGCTGCCTGCAGCAGACAGAAGTAAGAATGCACAGTATATTCAGATATGCAGAGACAAATTGAAGCAGGAGCTGCAGGTTTCAGGTGCATATGAACTGCTTTCCGGTGGATACCGGTTGAAAGCGAAGCTGTTTGCAGCAGCGCCGGGGCTATACCTGTATGGTTATCATTTCAGAAAATATAAGGACTGAATTCATGAAAGAAAAAAGACTGGTTATGTATATGCATGCAGGAAGCGGCAATCATGGCTGCGAGGCCATTGTGAACAGCACCTGCCATATGATCAAGGAAAAACCTGTACTTCTCAGCTATTACGGCGGAGAGGATAAAAAATATTCACTGAGGGAGTTGTGTGATATCCGGGGAGAGAAGAGCTTTGCAGATCATAAGCTGGCACATGTCTGTTATTATCTGTACCGGAAGCTGACAGGAGATGAGGAGAGCTTTATCCGTTACCGCTATGGAAAGACCTTCCGGGAGGATATTCCCCTTGCCATATCGATTGGCGGGGACAATTACTGCTATGATAACATGCGGAAGGATCTGCGCCTTGCCAATCAGGCCTTTGTAAGAAAAGGGACAAGAACAGTATTGCTTGGCTGTTCCATAGAACCGGAGCTCATTAAGAAACCGGAAATCGTAGCGGATCTGATGAAGTATCACACGATCATTGCCAGGGAGAGCATTACCTTTGAGGCATTGCAGCGTATGGTGGCGCAGCAGCAGGCAGGGCTGAAGGGATTGCGGAGCTGTGACCGGGCAAGATATAATGTACCTAAGGTATACTGTTTCCCGGATCCCGCCTTTACCCTTCAAAAGAAGGAGCTGCCCCTGCCATCAGGCTTCCAGGAGGGGAATACAGTCGGAATCAATATTAGTCCCATGATTCAGGATAATGAGGAATCAGCGGGGATTACCATGAAAAACTACCGGGCGCTGATACGGTATATCGTAGAAAATACCGGCCTTCAGATCGCCCTGATCCCACATGTTGTCTGGGACAGAAATGATGACAGAAAGCCGATCCATGAGCTGTATGAACAGTTTAAGGATACAGGAAGGATACTGGAGCTTCCGGATGGAAACTGTGAGGAGCTGAAAGGCTATATTGCCAGATGCCGGATGTTTATCGGGGCGAGAACCCACGCTACCATTGCAGCATACTCCAGTCTGGTGCCGACACTGGTGGTTGGCTATTCTGTGAAAGCCAGAGGAATAGCCAGAGATCTGTTTGGAACAGAAAAAAATTATGTGCTCCCGGTACAGCTTCTTCGGAAGGAAGAAGATCTGACGGAGGCCTTCAGGTGGCTTGCTTCGCAGGAAGAAGCTATCCGCAGCCAGCTTGCAGCCAAAATGCCTGCATATAAAGAAGCAGCCATGCAGACAGGGAAAGAAGTAGATCATTTATGGGAAGAGTGCAGTCAGCAACAAAGAATATAGTATTTGGACAGATCGGTAATCTTGTGACGCAGCTTCTCGGCTTCGTTCTCCGAAGTGTGTTTATTGCACACCTCGGGGATACCCTTGTTGGTGTCAATTCCCTTTACACCAGTATTCTGTCCGTGCTTTCCATGGCAGAGCTTGGGATCGGCACAGCGCTGAATTACAGTCTGTATAAGCCGGTAGCCAATAAGGACTATGAGAAGATCAAGTCCTATATGCTGCTTTATAAGAAATCCTACAGGATCATAGGTCTGGTCGTAGCGGGAATTGGACTTGTCATTTCACCATTTCTGCCCTATCTGGTGAAGCAGCCGGATGGTGTGACAGTCAGGGATCTGACACTGTATTATTTCATTTTTCTGTTTAATACAGTCAGCACCTATTTTGTCGCTTATAAATACAGTCTGGTCAATGCCGAGCAGAAGAATTATATCCAGACCAATATCATCACGGTCACCAAGATGATCACGGTCAGCCTGCAGATCATAGTGATCCTGGCAACTGGCAACTTCTATGCTTATCTTCTGACGGCGGCAGCAGTGGAGCTGCTGCAGAAAATATATGTGAGCCACTATCTGAACCGTCTGTATCCCTATCTGAAGGATAAAAGGGTGGAGAAGCTGACAAAGGAAGAAACTGGCGAGGTAGTCACGAAGACTAAGGCACTGGTACTTCATAAGGTGGGAGATGTAGCGAGGCTCCAGACCGACAGCATGATCATTTCCAGCTTTATCAATGTTACCGTCAATGGCTTCGTGGATAACTACAATATGATCATGAATTCAGCGGCAAACGTGGTGAATATTGTCTTTAATTCTGTGCTGTCAAGCTTTGGAAACCTGATCGCCACAGAGTCAAAGGACAGACAGTATGAGCTTTTTAAGGTATACCGGTTTGCAGCGAGCTGGATCTATGGCTTTGCAGCTGTTGGATTTGCCATTCTTCTGACACCATTTATTACACTCTGGGTGGGTGCAGAGAGAACACTGGCATTTTCGGTCATTGGCTGTATTTTGATCGATTTTTACTTTAAAGGGGAGAGGATCGTACTGTCGAATTTCAAGACGGCAGCAGGTGTTTTTGAACAGGACAAATATCTGGCACTGATCCAGGGCGTAGTGAATCTGGTCATTTCCATTGCACTGGTCGTAAGGATCGGCCTCATCGGGGTATATATCGGAACGATCGTGTCAGGACTGATCGCCAATGTGACCAAGCCGATCATCATTTACCATGTGATACTGGACCGGAAGGCCGGAGAATATTTCAGGGATTCGGTGAAGTATTGCTTATTGTTGGTGGTCCAATATGGGATTTTTTATGGTATTTCAGGGATTATAATGAAGGAAATTACGATACTGACATTTCTTGTGATGTTTGTGATCATCTGTGTGGTGTTTAATGGTATTTTCCTGATGGTATTCAGGAAAGCGGGAGAATTTCAGTATCTGGTTACGATTGTAAAGGGAAAGTTCAGAAAAAGGAAGGAGTGATCCGCAATGCTGGATATGGTAAAAGAGGCAGAAAGGGAACTGATCGACTATCCGGGATATACTGGTACCTATTATATGAAACGGGCTTTGAAGCAGATCTGCGGGAGGAAGGTTCCACCGGCAGACAGATTTAACTGGCCGAACGGGCTTCTAGCCAAGGCGCTTGCAGATTATTATCAGGATCATAAGAATTCCGAGGAAGCCAGAGTGATCCTGGACGTCTTGAAGAAATATTATGACAGATGGATTGCCGGAAAGTGCAGAATGTATTATCTGGATGATGCTGTCAGCGGTATGGCACTGATCGATCTTCATCAGATCACAGGCGAAGAAAAGTATAAAGAGGCAGCAGACAGGATAGCCGAGTATCTTTTTCATCATGAAACAGATGGCGGTGGAAATCTGCCCTACAGACCGGAACAGAAAAACGGATATATTTTTGCTGATGGTATAGGCATGATCTGTCCGTTCCTCTGCAAATACGGGGCAGTCTATGATGATATGAATGCTGTCAACCTGGCAGTTACCCAGATGATGAACTTTATCCAGATGGGAATGGATGAGAAGACAGGCCTTCCCTATCACGGATTTGAATATGAAAGCGGCGTGAAATATGGTATCATAGGCTGGGGACGGGCTGTAGGCTGGCTGATGATCGGTATGGCTGACAGCCTTGCTTATATGGAAACCGACAGACCAAGCTATGAGCCGATTAAACAGGCATACCGCCGTCTTGTTGACAAGGTAGAGGCCTATCAGCTGGAGGGAGGACTTTACAGCTGGCAGCTTGGAGCCAAGGAGGGACCGGTAGATACTTCGGCTACGGCTATGATCCTGTATGCCATTGCAAGATCTTTGCAGACCAATGTCCTTATCGGTATACATAAATCCCGTATGGTCCGGGGAAGAGAAGCTCTCTGGAACTCAGTAAAGGAGGGCAGGATCTATGGATGCCTTGCAGAATGTCAGGGTTTTTCCATGTATCCGCAGGTGTATGGAGCCTATCCGTGGTCGCTGGCACCGGCATTATCCTTGTTTACGATGACAGAAGAAAGGGGATGAAATGATTAATAGCAGGTTAGGGTGGGAAAAAATTGATTATAGAAAAATAGAAATGATTATGGCTATATTGTTTTTTCTGTCACTAATTCCAATAATGTATTGCTCTTTGTTTAATTATGCGACAGGGGATGACTTGTGGGAAGGAGCAGTTGCAAAACAGGTTATTACAAATGGAGGTAATATTAAGGAATTTGTACAGGCTATATGGAATTGGGCAAAGGTAGATTATTATGGATGGGAAGGAAATTGGTCATCTATTATACTTTGGTGTTTAGAGCCAAGTATTTGGGGAGAAAAAGTATATCATATTACAGCGTGGATTGCGTTGGTTTCCATATGTGGTGGAAGTTATTATTTTTTTAGATATTATTTAAAAAAGTATTTTAATGCACCAGGCAATTTAATCAATATTACTGCAATTATTGTGTGTTTTTATTGTATTCAGTATATGCCATATGTCAGATCTGGCATTTTCTGGTACACTGGAATGATAAATTATGTTCTTCCATTTGGATTGTGCCTGGCTTCATTTGTGTGGGCAGATAAATTTCTTGTGTCAGGGAAAAAACGATGGCTGACAGGTGTCAGTATTATCTTTGCCTATCTTGGAGGGGCAGGATATCCTCCAATTATTTTAGCACTTGAGATTATGATATTGATAAGCTTTGCGTTTATGATTCAAAATAAAGGATTATATAAACGGGGACTATTCTTATTAATTCCAGTTTTCTTACTGGTGGCAGGCTTTGTTTTCAGTGCTCTTTCTCCAGGAAATGCGGTGAGAGGAGGAGAGACTTATTATTTTAGTGTTCAGCGAGTAGTGGAAACATTGATGCAATGTCTAATTCAAGGATGTGGGGGAATTATTGACACTTTTGTGAGAGTAAGACCCTTGTTTTTGATGATACCAATCTTGTCAATTGCAACATGGGAACTTGTAGATGTAAATAATATTGAATGTAATCATCCGGTCTGGGTGACATTAATACTTTTTCTGATTAATTGTTCTGTATATACACCACAGATTTATGCACAGTCTGAAGTTTCCGGCGGAGTACCAGATGTTATTTATTTTGTACTGATTCTTCTGATTGTAATCGAAATTATATATATAAATGGTTGGATAAAGGGAAGGATTACTGCAAAAGGGGAAAATATCTCTCCGGATATCATGGGAAAGACACGAATCGGAATTTTGATATTTAGTGTTATGTTTTGTGCTGTATTCAGCAAATTCCTGATTGGCAATATGACAGATTATATTTGCATTGAATATGTTAAATCAGGGCAACTTAAGGATTTTGACAGGCAAATGAAGGAACGATTAGCAATATTAAACAGTGAGGATGAGAATGTAATTCTTCCAGAAATGAATGATGAACAGGGACCTTTTATGCATATGGCTATAACACGGAATCCTGAGGCATATACAAATAAGGCAACAGCCAGATTTTATGGAAAGGAGTCTGTTGTTGCTATACCTAGAGATGAATACAATGAATTATATGGAATTACAGGAGATGAAAAAGAATAAAGGCAGGATAGTATGATTATTATACAGGTGGCAGGCGGACTGGGAAACCAGCTTCAACAATATGCGTTATATCGAAAATTGGTGAGACTCGGAAAAGAAGTAAGGCTTGATATTTCCTGGTTCGATCAGGTACAGATGAAAGAAACAGAACATACCAGGGAAACGGAAAATGTACCTGCTGTGACCAAACGGGTTCTGGAACTGTGGTATTTTGACAGGCTTATTTTTGAAACCTGCACAGAAGAAGAAAAAACAGCATTGATCGGTAATGACGGGATCACAGGGAAAGTACGAAGAAAGCTGTTTCCCTTTACTGTAAAGTGGTTTCATGAGACAAAAATGTATCATCCGGAGATTTTTGATTTTGAAGACATGTATCTCTCCGGATATTTTGCATGTGAAAAATACTACAGTGATATTCTGTATGAACTTAGGGAAAAGATCCAGTTCCCTCAAAGCCAGAATACACGAAATGCAGAATTAACCAGAGAAATGAATGCGCAGGAATCAGTCAGTTTGCACATTCGAAGAGGAGATTATCTGAAACCGGAAAATGCAGCGATGTTTGGAAATATCTGCACCCCCCAATATTATGAGACAGCGATTCAGATGGTGAAAGAAAAACAACCGGAAGCACATTTCTATATTTTTTCTGATGATATTCCTTATGTGACAGAGCACTATCAGGGGGATGAGTATACTGTCGTAGACATCAACCATGGAAAAGACAGCTTTTATGATATGTACTTGATGAGTCAGTGCAGGCATAATATCTGTGCAAACTCAACTTTCAGCTTTTGGGGAGCCAGACTGAATGGACATGAAAATAAAATGATGATCAGACCGACGATCCATAAGAACTCACAGGTTTACGTAAAAGAAGAGATGGAAGAACTGTGGCCGTCATGGATCTTTATTAGTCCGGAAGGAATATTGCAGTAAATAAAGTTAAGGGAAGCTATAGATGAAAATAGAGCAAAAGCGGATTGAAAAAATTGCATATGGCAGCTTTTATCTCGGAGTGATCATAGAGGTTCTGATGGTTATCATTGATAAGAGTGCGTTGATCAACCCGATAGAGGGCAGGCTGTTTCAGTTGACATTTCTGCTGTTTCTGATCAAAACCTGCCTGACCAGGTATGATAAAAAAGAATATGCTGTGATAGCAGCTTTTCTTGCATTGGGAGCAGTATCCTATTTTGTGACGGACAGGAATGATATTGTCAGGATTGTAATGTTTCTGGCAGCCTGCAAAAATGTGGATATGCAAAAATGCATGAAGCTTGTATTTTATATGACCTTGACAGGGTGTCTCATCATTATGTTCCTGTCATTCTTTGGAATTGGGGGAGGCATGGCACTGACCCAGGACTATGGAAGGGGCAGTGTGGAAACCAGATATACATTTGGAATGGGACATCCCAATGCGCTCCAGTGTATGGTGTGGGCGCTTACCGTGTTGGCATTGTATCTGTATGGGGAAACGTGGAGATGGTATGGGTACACTATTACAATTGTGGTAAATATATTGTTTTTTTTACTGACAGATTCAAAAACAAGTCTCCTGGCTGTATTGTTTGCAATTGTGATAACATTTATTCTAACACATGTCAAATCGGAAAACATAAAAAAAATATGTGGTGCATGTTGCATACTATTAACAGTGGGAAGTATATTTTTTTCTGTACTGATAGCTGGAATGGCTCATTATGTATATGAATATGATTGGGGGATCAGCAGAGGAAATGTTCAAGTTATATGTAAGAAAATAGACACGTTACTAACGGGCAGGATTCGGATTCTCACTGAAACAGAGAGGTGGGAAGGAACAATATCTACGTGGAAATTGTTTTCAAGTAAGATGAATCATTATTATTTTGATCTGGGTTGGGTTCGACTTTTTTACTGGTACGGAATTATTCCGGGAATAATAATTGTTTTGCTGCTGGTCATATGGCAAATAAAAATGTTTCAGAGGAAAAAGTACTTAGTATTAAGTATAATTATGAGCTTTGCGGTTTATTCGATATTTGAAGCTCATATTATATCGGTATATATAGGCAGAAATTATTTGCTATTTTTATTTGGCACATGGTGGTATAGATTATTGAATGCTGGAGTGTATGAGGAGCAATGAAACAAGAGAAGATATATACAGTTAAACTAAGTCATTTGCTTTTTGGGATATTTGCCGGGAGCATTTTTGCAGCAAAAGGACTTGGATTATATGATGGACAATTAATATTTAAAATAGTGCTTATATTGGCAGGAATCAGTTGGATAATAAAGATTTTCCTGACAGATTATACCAGCAAAGAACTTTTAGAATGTCTGGGGATACTGGTACTTGGTACAATTTCCTATATTATTTCAGGCGATAAAGGGTTATTACTTTATATTATGTTATTGGTGGGAGCCAAGGATATTGAAACAAAAAAAATTTTACAGATTGCGTTATGGATATGGGGAATTGTATTTATTGGGATAACTACTGTTACATCGTTGCATATTATTGATGGTCCATTTAAAGTACATGTGAAATGGGGGGAACTTATTATAAGATGGGGATTGGGATATTCTCATCCAAACGTATTGCATGTTTCATATCTTATCCTATGCTTGCTGATTGGATATTTTCTGGCAGAAAGAGTAAATATGAAGTGGATATGTGCGATGGCGATTGGAAACATTCTGATATTTCTTTATTCAGTCAGTTTTACAGGGGCAATAGTTGTATTTATATATCTTGCTATGGAGATGTATTTTTTTGTATTTAAGCAAAATATAGGTTTGAAAGAAAATATTTTGATAAAAGTTATAGCAATTGCCTGTGTGCTGGTTTCGCTGATAGCGCCTGTGCTGTTAAAGGGAAGGCTGTTTGATATAGTAAATCGATTAGTGAATACAAGGTTGAATTTATCAAGACGATATTTGATGGAATATCCTGTTTCATTACTGGGACACAAAATTTCTGAAATTACAGATCGTAGCGCTACGATGGATTGTTCTTATGTGTATGCATATGTAGCCTATGGAATTATTGTATTTGCTTTTTTACTTATTACATATGGCAGGATGATCTGCGAATTTTGCAAAAAAAACAGGATAAAAGAGCTTACTGTTATTCTAGCGTGCCTGATAGCTGGTATTACAGAACCATTTCTGTTTAACTCATCATTTAAAAATATATCCATTTTATTTGCGAAAGAATGCAAAGAAAAATGTGGCAGGTCAAAAATAATATGGAATGGAAGCCGTTTTGATAAGAAGATTAAATTACCATATTTAAATGCACGGATAAGATACAGGGAAATATTGGTTTATAGAAAAAAAATGATTATTTCATTTATAATAACATGTGGAATTGGAATGTTAATAACGGGAGCTGTGATAAAATCTCCAGAAAGAATTATTGTTCCAAGAAGTGAGAGTGATTTGGATCAAAGCGATTATGCAGAACGAAATATTGAGAATTCAGATATAGCGCCTGAGGATATAGTATATGGAGTTCCAAGAGATGGAACTCCGTGGATGAAACTGGAGGGTAATGCTTTAAAATTGGAAAAAATAAGGAGTATGGTAGCATACAGTTGTATATTTGGAGCTGGCGTTGTCATGATTGAAGGAATATATTTTCGATGCAAAAAAAGGGCTTAAAAATATGAGATATTGTCAGATACTTGGCACCAATATTAATGTTACAGACATGGAAAATGCAGTAGCTTATTTTAATGAGCATCTGGATGAACTGAGAGGAAATTATGTGTGTATATCAAACGTACACACTACAGTAATGGCATATCGGGACAGCGAATACCAGAAGGTTCAGAATTCGGGAGCGATGGCATTGCCAGATGGCAAGCCATTGTCTATTGTAAGCCGGAAAAGAGGATTCCCAGATGCCCAGAGAGTACCCGGTCCAGATTTGATGATACGCATTTTTAAAGAATCTAGAGAAAAGGGATATCGCCATTATTTTTATGGCAGTACAGAGAAGACACTGGAAATGCTGAAAAAAAGGCTACTGGATGGATATCCATGGCTGAATATTGCTGGGATGTATTCCCCTCCGTTCCGGCAGTTAACGGACAATGAAGATCTGGAAATTGTAAAGCAGATTAATGATGCAGAACCTGATTTTATATGGGTTGCATTGGGAGCCCCAAAACAGGAAAAATGGATGTATCAGCACAAAAATAAGCTAAATGGTGTTATGCTGGGTGTTGGTGCAGCTTTTGATTTCAGTGCAGGGACTGTGAAGCGGGCACCTAAATGGATGCAGGAATGCTGCCTGGAATGGATGTATCGAATCTTACAGGATCCTGTCAGATTGATTCCAAGATATTTTACGACTAATTTTGCGTTTCTGTGGCTCTCAGGAAAGGAAAGCTTTACGACCAGAAAGGCAAGAAAGAAAAAACGCATTGCCATGATTGGGCATAAGCGGATCCCTTCCCGGGAGGGTGGTGTTGAAATTGTTGTAGATGAGCTTGCAACAAGACTGGTGCAACATGGATTTTCTGTAGATGCCTATAACAGATCAGGATATCATGTTTCCGGCAAGGAATTTGATGAAAAAAGAGGAAAAGTATATAATGGCATAAAGCTGATTACGATTCCAACATTTAAAAGCAGCTCTTTAAATGCCAGTGTTTATTCACTGCTGGCAACGATTCGTTCTTTGTTTGGAAATTACGGTATTTATCATTATCATGCAGAGGGACCATGCATCATGTTATGGCTGCAGAAGCTGTTTGGGAAGAAGATTGTGGTGACGATACATGGGCTGGACTGGCAGCGGGCAAAATGGGGAAATCTGGCAGTTGATGTTCTTAAATTTGGAGAAAAGCAGGCAGTCAAACATGCAGATGAAATCATTGTACTTTCTCAAAATGTAAAAAATTATTTTACTGAAACCTACCATAGGGAAACCTGGTATATTCCAAATGGTATTTCCAGACCAGAGAAAAAAGAGGCAAAAGTCATTACCGATAAATGGGGATTAGAAAAAGACAGTTATATCCTTTTCCTGGCAAGACTGGTGCCTGAGAAAGGTGCGCATTATCTGATTGATGCATATCAGAGAATGGATACAGATAAGAAGCTTGTGATAGCTGGAGGAAACAGCCATTCAACAGAATATGTATCAGAAATCCATGATAAAGCAAAGGCAAATGAAAATATTATTTTAACAGGCTTTGTCCAGGGAGAAGAACTGGAAGAACTGTATTCAAATGCTTATTTATTTGTTCTTCCCAGCGATATTGAAGGAATGGCACTCAGCCTTTTGGAGGCAATGAGTTATGGAAACTGTTGTCTGGTAAGTGATATATGTGAGAATAAAGAAGTGGTAGAAGACAGGGCCATTACCTTCAGAAAGTCAGACACATCAGATTTACAGGACAAGCTGACATTTCTTGTAAAACATCCGGAAATAGTAAAGGACTATCAACAACAGAGCAGTGATTATATATGCAATAAGTACAGCTGGGATCAGGTGACAGAAGAAACCATTCGTTGTTACCGGAAAGCATTGGGTGAACATGAAAGTCTTAATTGTAAATAAATTTCTATATCCAAATGGAGGGTCAGAAACCTACATTTTCAAAACTGGTGAAGAACTGCAGAAAAAGGGACATGAAGTTCAGTATTTTGGGATGGAACATACAAACAGGATTGTAGGAAACCATGCAGAATGCTATACGTCAAATATGGACTTCCATACAAATAAGCTTACGAAAGTATTATATCCTTTTAAGATCATATATTCTGCAGAGGCCAGAAAAAAAATAGGAATCGTACTGAGAGATTTCAGACCGGATGTGGTTCATTTGAATAATTTTAATTTTCAACTGACTCCGTCTATTCTGTATGAGGTCAGAAAATATGAGAGAGAAGAAAAGAAGAGAGTAAAGATCATATATACGGCGCACGACAGTCAGCTTGTATGTCCGGATCATCTGATGCAGCAATATCTGACGCAGGAAAGGTGTGACAGATGTGTTACAGGATCACCATGGAACTGTGCAAAGAATAAATGTATCCATGGATCTTTAAGTAAGAGTATTATTGGCAGCCTGGAAGCATGGATTTACCGGACACTGAAAGCATATCGTATGATCGATGTGATCATATGCCCGAGCAGTTTCTTGAAAAAACAGCTAGATCACTGCAGGGAAATGGCAGGGAAAACGCTGGTTATGCATAACTTTATTGATATTCCGGACAGTAAAGCAGAAAAAAGGGATGACCGGAAATATGTTTTATATTTTGGCAGGTATTCCAAGGAGAAAGGCATGGAAACCCTGCTGCAGGTGTGCCAGGAACTGCCGGAGATTCCTTTTATTTTTGCTGGGAACGGGCCATTAGAAGAAAAAGTAAATGATGTAGATAATATAGAAAATAAGGGATTTCAGTCAGGAGAAAAGTTATATTCATTAATTCGAAATGCCCAGTTTACGATATTCCCATCAGAGTGCAATGAAAATTGTCCCTTTTCTGTCATGGAATCCATAGCGGAAGGAATACCGGTTATCGGGTCAGATATCGGTGGAGTGCCAGAACTGATTTCTGATGGGCAGAATGGCTTTCTGGTTGCACCGGGAAATGCAGAAGAATTAAAGAGTAAAATCAGCTGCTTGTGGAATGATGATGATAAACTGAAAAGTATGAAAAATAACTGTAAAAATACGAAATATGATTCCCTGTCGGAGTATTGCGATAAGCTGGTGGAATTATATCAGAAATAAGAATGGTAGACGATATGAAGGTAATTTTTATTGTACCCAGCATGGCTGGCGGAGGTGCTGAAAGAGTAGTATCCGTTTTGGCCAATACATTTACAGAAAAACAGATACAGAGTAAGATCATGATGACGGCAGGGTGTGAGTGTGCATATCCGCTTAACCCTGAGATAGAACTGCTGCAGGCAGGAGGACAGACCGGAAAGAGTATAACCAAGAGATTTAAAAGAATATTTACCATGAGAAAGTTATTCCGGGCAAACAGGGATGCAGTGCTGGTGGCATTTGAGCCTGATGCTGCCTTTTTTGCCGGAATTGCCAAGGTCGGACTAGGTATGAAGCTGGTTGCTTCTGAAAGAAATGATCCCCGCTCATTTGGTAATAAGGTTACCCGGAGAATTGCATATGAAATTGCAGATTTTCTGGTATTCCAAACGCAGGATGCGAAAGAGTATTTTCCTGGGCATCTGCAGAAAAAGTCACAGATTATAGCCAATCCGGTAAAAGATGATCTGCCTGATATTTACGAAGGAGAAAGAAACAAAACCGTAGTTTCAGTAGGCCGTTTAGAAGAGCAGAAGAATCACAGACTGCTGTTACAGGCTTTTACTGAATTTTATCAGAACCATCCGGATTATTCGCTTCATATTTATGGAAAAGGAATGCTGGAAGATGAATTGAAAAACATAACAACAGAGCTGGGGATAGAAGATAAGGTAATATTTGAGGGATTTTGTAAAGATGTTCTTACCCAAATAAGAAAATCTGGTATGTATGTCCTTTCATCAGATTATGAGGGAATTTCTAATTCCCTGCTGGAAGCTATGGCAATCGGTATGCCGGTTATTTCTACTGACTGTCCCTGTGGCGGGGCAAGGATGCTGATTGAGGATAGTGTGAATGGATTACTGGTTCCTGTCAGAGATCAGAAGAAGCTGGCAGAGGCGATGACTTATATGGCAGATCATGAGGAACTGGCAAGGAAGATGGGGCGGAAAGCCGGAGAAGTGAGAGAAAGATTTTCCGTTGCGCATATTGCAGATCAGTGGATCAGTACTTTGAATAAAATCTCGAAATAGAAGTGAGTAGCTTATGAAATTTCTGTATGTGGCACCAAGATATCATACGAATCAGATCCCTGTTATGAAGGGATTAAAGGAGCATGGTGATGAGGTATATTTTTTCAGCCATTATGCTGGTAAAATTGAAGATTATGAAGATGTGAAGCCTGATGTTATTGGATATAGTCCTGTTTATCGGATGCTGGATTATCTTTATGTAAAGGTGTTACATAAAAATGACCCTGATGCCGGAAATAAAAAATTATTACTGGGTTTTCCGCCGGTTTTCAGATTGAATCGGAAAATGAAAAAGATTAAGCCGGATGTGGTGATCATCCGGGAGCGTTCTGTATATTCCATGGTGGTATATTTACTATGCAGATGTCACCATTATGATGCAATTCTGTATAATCAGAGTCCGGTTGAAGATCAGGACAAGACGGATTTTGCACATAGAGTAGTATGCAGTCTGACCCCGAAGGTGAGGATGACACCGGTCAGAGGGGTGAAAAAAAAGGCTCCTGCGCCCAACAGTTTTTTTGTTCCGTTTGTTATGGACCTGCAGGCGGCAGCGGAGAACAGAACCTACTGTGAGAACGGAGAAATTCATATTTTTACCGTAGGAAAGTATGAGGAACGAAAAAATCTATTTATGATGATAAATGTGATCAGACAGCTGGCAGGTCAGTATCCTGTGAAGCTCACGATTGCAGGAGAATGCAGCAATCAGTTTCAGAAGGATTACTACAGCAGACTGAAGCAGAATGTTAAGGAAGCAGGTCTGGAGAACAGAGTGAGACTTCTGTGCAATCTGACAAGAACAGAGATGAATGCAGAATATCAGAAGGCGGATCTTTTTGTATTGCCAAGTACAAGGGAACCGGCCAGCATATCGCAGCTGGAAGCCATGGCTTTTTCTGTGCCTGTAGTGTGCAGTGATACCAATGGTTCAGCCTGTTATGTTGAGGAAGGCCATAATGGCAGACTCTTTCAGGATAATTGTGAAGAGAGCCTGAGAGAAACAGTAGAAACGATGCTGAGAAGTCAGGATCAGCTCATTCAGATGGGAAGAAATGCCTATCAGGATGTGAAAGAGAAATATCAGTTTTCTAATTATTATAACGGTATCAAGAGATGCTTGGACTGTTTGAAAAATAAGATAATATTTTGAATTTGAGAGGTTGGATTACATGATAAACAAGATAGGATATATTTTTGATAAAAAAGAAAAATTGAAATTTGCTATATTAACGATCATGGTTGTGATAGGAAGTTTTTTTGAACTATTGTCAATTTCTCTGTTTTCTCCCTTTATTGAGCTGATTATGGATTCTGAGGCGATTAATGACAATACAGTGCTAGTGTATATTAAAAATTTGCTCTCTTTACAAAGGACGGAGGATTTTCTTACATTACTGGCGATTGTTATTATGTTGGTTTATATCATTAAGAATGTCTTTATTATCTGGCAGAAAAATGTAATCTATCAGTTTTCTTATGGTATGCAGAGAAAACTGTCCACTCGTCTTCTGAAAGCATATATGCATGAACCATATACTTTCCATTTGAAAAAGAATATTTCGGAATTACAAAGAAGTATGCAGGAAGATGCGGGACAGTTTGCAAATGGAATGCTGCATTTCATGGAAATGGTTGCTGAGATATGTGTGTGTATAGTAATAGGAGTTTATCTGTTTATCGTAAGTAAATCGATCACTGTAATTATCGTTGGACTTCTTATCACTTGCCTTGGTATATTTACTGTTATTACAAAAAAGTATTCACATGAATGGGGAATAGAAGGACAAAAGAGTAAAGCTAAAATATATCAATGGATGAATCAGGCGCTCGGTGGAATTAAAGAGATCAAAGTGCTTAACAGAGAAAATATATTTGTCAGAAATTATGATGAATATCATGGAAGATACGTGCGTGTACTGAGACTCAATCGACTGATTGGCACTATGCCAAAGTATATTATAGAGATGGTAAGTATTGTTGGTATGCTTGCGGCCATTATTGTTAAAATGCATTTTGGACAAAAGGAGCTGCAGGATTTTGTGCCACAGTTGGCAACCTTTGCGGTAGCTGCTTTCCGGTTACTTCCTGCGACAGGAAGGATTAATGAACATATGTCAGCGGTAATTTATGCAAGTCCATCCGTTGATTTAATATTCCATGATCTGAAAGAAGTAGAAGCTCTGGATTATACAAACAAACCCGTAGATCAGACATGGCATTTTGACAGACAATTAGATATAAAGCATGTCAGCTATCATTATCCAGACAGCAGTGTAAATGTTATTGAGGATGTTTCCTTTAAAATTGAAAAAGGAAAAACGGTTGCTTTTATCGGAGCATCGGGTGCTGGAAAGTCAACAATAGTAGATATTATTCTTGGACTTTTACCGCCAACAATGGGAAAAGTATTAGCAGACGATTTGGATATATATAAGAATCTGCCGACATGGCAAAAGGAAATTGGATATATACCTCAGACTATTTATCTGTCTGATGATACAATTCGAAATAATATTGCATTTGGTATAGATGAGAAGCAAATTGATGAAGAAGCAATAGAGAGAGCTTTAAAGCAGGCACAGTTATTTGAATTTGTGGATTCGCTGGCAGAAGGATTAGACACATTGGTTGGTGACAGAGGGGTAAGATTATCTGGAGGTCAAAGGCAGAGGATAGGAATTGCAAGAGCATTATATCATAATCCGGAGGTTCTGGTTCTGGATGAGGCAACTTCTGCACTGGATACAGATACAGAAAAAGCGGTAATGGAAGCAATAGATAATTTCAAGGGTGAGAAAACAATCATAATTATTGCGCATCGTCTTACAACAATTAAGAATGCGGATATTGTTTATGAGGTGGCAGATGGAAAAGTTAATCCAAAGCAGTAATACACCAATGTTAACCATAATAATTCCAGTATATTGTGTAGAAGCGTATATAGAAAAATGTGTAAGATCAGTATTAGATTCAGATTACTCCGAAATGGAGATTATATTGGTGGATGATGGATCTACAGATTCTTCGGGAGAGTTGTGCGATAAACTGGCAGAACAGTATAAGAAAATTAAAGTAATCCATACTGAAAATTACGGGCAGAGTCATGCCAGAAATGTGGCTTTGGATATAGCCATGGGGGAGTATATAGGATTTGTAGACAGTGATGACTGGGTGCATACGAATATGTTTTCGGAGATGATGAAAATTGCCGAAGCGGAGAATGCAGATATAGTTGAATGTAATTTTAACGGCAGGCGGTATGCTGTTCCTGATGAGTTAGAGGAAGATACACAGATAAAAATGAAAGGCAGGGAGGCTATCAGAAAACAGTTGGATTGCAGGGAAAAGTCCCGATATCCATCAACATCTGTATGGTCTAAAATTTTTCGCAGGGGTTTATTGGATGGAGTAAGATTTCCAGAAGGACATGTACATGAAGAGTTTGCTTTTTTATGTCAGGCATTTTGCAAAGCAGAGAATTATGTTTATTTGAATAAGTCTCTATATGAACATATTTTAAGAGAAGGCAGTACAACAACAGAAAAATTTTCTGCCAAATCTTTGGATAAATTATATGTATATCAGCAGAGAAGTGAATATTTAAAATCAATTTCCAACAAAGAATTATATTTTCTGAGCAAGGAAATGGAATATGAACTGATGATCTATCTGGCTGGAGAAGCTGCCAGATACTATATGTTTAATGAGGAAGAAAAACTCAGAGATGCTATAATGGAAGAAAAAGAGGCAATATTGTCAAGCGGCTTAGCGAAAGCCAAAAAGAAACAATACAGGCTTTTTTTTGTAAGTCCTTTTCTTTATTATACCATCAGAAATATCAGCGAAATTTTAAAACACCCCAAAAAGTATATAATACAAAATCTACAAAAAAAATTTACCGTAAAAAATATCTTAGCTTCAGCACGTGGAGAAAATTATTATATTATTCGGTGCAATCAACCACAATGCGGTTTGTTTGCTATATTTATGTTTATACTGGATCATCTGGCATATGCAGAAGATAAGGGACTGATACCGGTTTTAAAAATGCAGAAGCGAAATTGTCTGTATAGAGAAAAAAAGAAAATTAATGGAACGGATAATCCGTGGGAGTATTATTTTCAACTGCCTACTGAGGTTTCAATCACAGAATTATTCAGAGCTAAAACAATAACATACGGTCAGAGAGCTTTTCTGAGATATAAAGGGATTTATTATTATGCTGAGAAAAATAAAAATATTCTGCCATCCAAAACTCAAATCCATGAATTGCATGGTCTTGTAGAAAAATATATTCGTTTTCAACCAGGGCTTCAAAGAGAGCTTGATGAAACATGGGAGAATGTGAGAAAGAAGTATCATCGAATGATGGGAGTACATGTCAGAGGGACAGATATGAATGTTGCGGGAAAGCAGCATAATAGACCTTCTGTGAAATTGGCTGATCCGGACTGGCAGCAGAATATCATGATCGAGAATAATATAGATGGTATTTTTTTGTGCACGGATGATGCTAATGTTGTGAGTCATTTTAAAACATATTTTGGTGATAAGGTATTCTGTACTGGTTCGGTACGACAAATAGAAGGAAAGACAGAAGGAGTTCATTTCGATAAAACGTTGGGAAATGGAAGACATAACCATAAGTATCTGCTTGGTAAAGAAGTAATTACGGATATGTATCTTCTATCGAAATGTGATATACTTGTGTGCGGACCATCAAACGTGGCTTTTGCAGCTATGATTTATAATGATGGAGCATACGAGAAGATTATTTATCAGATATAAAATGTAGTTGAGAGATTAGAAATTTCCGGGAGAACGAGGATATGCTGGTGAAACAGTTGAAGCAGAATTGGTGGGTCATTCTGACAATTATAGTATGCATGATGGGTTTATATAAGAAAAACACATATTTTAATATTCCAGTTGTATCCAATCCTGATGCTGCTGTTACTTTTTCTGCCGATGACGGCAGTATCGAGCAGACATGGCAGGCGGATGTTAAGAGAATAAATGCCATTATATTGCCATGTACGGCACTGGAGCCATTTGAGGGAAATATGCAGATGAGTATTACCACAGATAATGGCGAAAATATTATTCTCTCTGAAATGAAGGAAATAAAGCTTTCAGAAGGTGAAAAGGGAGAGTTGGTTTTTTCTTTTCCTGAGGTTAATACAATACTGGGTGAACGATATCATATCCAGCTTTCACTAGAAAATGGTGCAACCGGAAAAATAGAGATACCAGTGGGTGCAAATTATGCAGGTGGTAAAATCGGAGCTAGGGAGATTGATGCGGCTTTAGCCATTACTGTGGAGGGGGTAAAGAATTCAAAGATTTTCTGGGGAATTGCAGTCTTATTCCCTATATGTGCGGTTGCTATATTACTGATGATTCTTTTTCAATGTAAATGGGAAGAGGTCGCAGCACTTGTAATATCTTTACAGGGGATAATTTTATATCTGTTTGGATTGACGGGACATCTGAAAACAGGGATTTATACTATTTATGCAGTTGCTATAGTGGCATTTGTGTTTGCGGTATATCTGTATAATCGAAAGAATATGAGTATACAGCAATTTGTATCCCCGGGATTAATTGTATTTTGGATTATATTTGGAGTTATAGTACTAATAAATCAAAATATTTGGTATGGACGGTTTGATGAGTATTCTCATTGGGGACTGGCTGTGAAGGATATGTTTTATAATGACAGTCTTGCCAAGCATCTGGGTACAACAGTCTTATTGCCACGGTATGTACCGTTTGTAACTCTGATAGAATACTATTATGTGTATCTGAATGGATTATATGTACAGGACATTGTATATATTGCATTTCAGATTATCATGTTAAGCTATGGAATTATGCTTTGTAAACCTCTTCAAAAGAGCAGAAGTTTATGGATACTGGTAATTTTGAGTATGTTTTCTATACCGCCAATATTTTTTGAAGACTTTTCTAACTGTATTTACGTAGACCCATTGCTTGGTTTTATGGTGTTTTACATTCTTGCATGTTATTTTTCGGAAGAAAAGATAACGCTCAGAGAGTTACAGATTATATCTGGGATGGCAGCTCTGGTCTTAACGAAGGATATCGGACTGGTATTTGCAGGGCTTACAGTTATAGTAGTATTAGTTCATTGTGTTTGGGATAAATATAAGACAAGGGAAAAGTGGAGTAAAGACATAAGAGTCTTTATAGGAAGATGTGTCATAATTTTGGTATGTTGGCTGAGCTGGCAGATCTATATGAGTATACCACTTGAATATCAAAATGTTCAGATAGTGGCTGAAATGGAAAAGCAGAATGTGGAAATGACAAATACTGATGTACCGGATGATCCTGCTGTATCAACTAAGGTATTTCAGGGAACTGTAGGAGCCAGCGGATTATCATTAGAGGGCATTGTGAATTTGCTGAAGGGGCAGGGGAGTGATGCTCAAAAACAGATCATAAAGAATGCAGCAGTACAGTTTTTTGATGGAGAGACCTATTACATAGGCAGCATTGGGTTTTCTTATATGGATATGTTACTTATAATCAGCCTGCTGGCGGTAATAGCGACATTATTTATTAGGGACAAAAAGAAGAACAGTGATATAAAAGTTCTTTTTGCCTTGTTGTTAGCTGCAGGGATCTGTTATGGTGCTGTGTTGTGCATTTTATATTTGTTTGCATTTCCTGTAGAGGAAGCATTAAAGTTAAAATCAATGAAACGATATCTGGGATCGTTCCTGATGCCGGTAGCGTTAATTTTGACATATATTGTTATTGACGAAATAAGTAATATTAAAGACAATAAAAATAAACGAAATATAATTGTGTTACTTATATCTGGTATATTAATAGCAATATTACCTGTTCAAAGCTATATTGTGAAAAACAGAGATCAGAGTATCACTGCAGACATGGTATACTGGAGTGAAGAAACAGAAGAAATATTCAGAAGCTTTTCTCGAAAAAGAGAGAAGACTGCTTTTATCTGTGCAGATGGTGGAAATGAATCGTATTATATTTTCAGAAATACAGTATCACCTGTTATATCTGAAAGGGAGTATGTAAATATTGTTGCTACAGAGGATATAGCAAAAGAACAGAAACAGTGGTATGCTGAACAGGAAAATGTCAATAATGCTACTGTGGAAGTGTTATCGGAGGCAGAATGGAAGAGATATCTGCAAAGCTGTGATTATTTGTTTGTATTGCATACAGATTCCTTTTTTGAAGAATCATACAAAGAAATTCTGGGCAGTGATGCCAGAACAGAGAACGGGAGCATTTATCAGATACAGAAGGATGCCGGGGATATAAAACTTTCGCTTATAGGCAGAACGGGTGTTAAAAAATACAAGTAGATTATTGAAAAACTGGCAGGATAGGAAGGGGTGACAGAAGAAGTGAAAATAAGAAAGATAATAATGAATAGAAGATTTCAGACAGGGCTCGTC
>OJJU01000145.1_pt1 | contig 31531 bp, 30 predicted proteins | sample 1596141 | NCBI WGS metagenome assembly OJJU01 (sample SAMEA4350150, study PRJEB24818) | metagenome | biome: human; feature: gut; material: faeces | place: Denmark | collected 2013-09
TCGAAGCCTTCTGAGAATAAATCAACGCTCACCAGTACCTCAATCTCCTCGGAAGCATTTGAAGCAGATTTTATGGAAGAGGATAGCGAGGAAGATTTGAACCGTTCTATCATGTCTTTTCGTTCAGTAAGCGGAGTCTTACTCGAAATGGCAACAGCCTTGATACCATTCTCCCGATAGAACTCCGCGATATGTTCAGCATGCTGAATACTGATAGCATATACGATGCCTTTCTTTCCTGGTACATACTGCTTGATAGTAAGGCATAGTCTTTCGAGTGATGGCTTCACATCCATCACTTCGTTCAACTCCTTCTGCTGATAGTCACCATCAGCACCTCGCTTCTGCAACGAGTCAATCAGCAGCTGGGCAGCACTATCAGGCTTGATGGAGTAGTAGTCATACAGACTCAATCGTCCCTCGGCAATAAACCTTTCCATGCTCCAGGAGCACAGCAAGGTGTCAAACAAATCCGTGAATCCCTTTCCATTCAAGCGGTATGGTGTTGCCGTCAGTCCCAATTTCTTCGCCTTCGGATAGGCTTTCATCACCTCAGCGTATGTCTCAGCCAAAGCATGATGCGCCTCGTCAATCACTATCAACCCCGGCTTCTCTTCCATCTCTCCATAGTGTCTCGACAGCCATTGTATCGATGTCACTTTGATGGAGGTGGTTTTTAGGGAAGAGAAGAATCTTTCCAAGGTGTCCTTGATTTGTGAAACGAGTTCACGACGATGGGCTACCACCCACACTTCCTCTTTCAGGAACAGACCTACGAGGGCGGCAAGCAGATACGTCTTTCCCGTTCCAGTCGGCATTTGTACCATCACTGAGTCATGGTGTCTAAATGCTTCTTGCACTCTCTTCACCATGTCCTCCTGATAATCAAAAAGCTGAATATCTTTCATCATTTCAGATTGATTGTCTGTGTTTTTCCCGTGATGCCTGTTGCCACAGCGATTCCATTGTCATGAATCTCCACCTTCTCATATTTGGCATCAACAATAACTTTTCCTTTTAATGTCATAACACCCCAATGTCTGGGAATTTGTTCAAAGGCGCAATAGGCACCGACAGGTTGCGCTATACTGTGGTATAGGGGTGGCACGATAACTTTACCATCTACCTTCACACCCCATTTCTTTCCGGCTTGATACAATTCCACATGTCCTGCCTCTGACTTTTCATGCAAAAGAAGCATCTCGCTTGCTTCCATTTTCTTCTTTTGCAACACCATCTCATGATAGTATTTCTTGCCAAGGCGAAGCATCACGACATTTAAATCTTCCTTCTCATTCTTGGGGGTATTACACCCTATATAGGTCTTCTTCAAATTTGAATCCACCAGATAGTAGTCCTGCTTGCTATCCATGACAACAATATTTTGGCCATACAGTTTAGCACATAGCCAATATACATGCTCATAATCATTACGCAAAAAGCACACATCCTTACTCTCTATAGAATCCTTACGCATCAAACCGTCACCGCCTTCATAATAGTACCATACTTGACAACCACTTCCTACGGAATAATTATTGTGATATATCAAGTAATGCCCACGGTTCAATAGGTCATATTGTGAAGGGCGATAAGGTAAAGCAAAGTTCTCGTAGGTACGAGACCTAAAAAGTCCATTATATTCAACGAGCTCCCATCCATTAATGGTGATTACCTTGGGAGCATCCTTCGCATGAATGTCCTCGTCGATGACAACTCTTGCCAAGAGGTCGTAGTAACACACTGTCTTTCTGCGAGGTCGATAGGATAAGATATTACCTCGCAAGAACTTCATTTCATAATAGTTGCCTGGTTCTATCACCTGTTCGCCTTGCCGGTTTACCACCGTCATCTTTCCGTCTGGTAACTTGACGATGGCAAAATCATCATTGCAATCCACAAACTCCCGATACAGCAACGACTGCATCAGTTCCTCATGGCTCATCACCATCATCATTTCCGAGTCTTGGCCAACAGGCACAGTTTCTTGCGTTCCGTTCATCAAGAAGAATTCTCTTTCTTTCGGAGTCTCCTTCTTCCTGCCGTATTTCAAATTACCTTCAAAAGTAGCCTTCCAGTTCCACACTTGCGAAGGCAACCCGAACACCCGATACAGTCCCACGTTATCAATAATCACGCAGTTCTTCTTCCCCTTAGCTACACGCAGTCCACGACCCACCATCTGCAGATACTTGGCAAGCGAGAGAGTAGGACGAGCCAACTGCACAAACTCCACATCCGGGCAGTCGAATCCCTCCGAGAAAATATCCACATTCACCAGCACCTGAATATCGCCATTTCTGAAAGCCTCAATATCAGCCTGTCGTTCAAGAGCAGGAGTCTTTGAATCTATGGCAACCACCTTGATGCCATGCTCTTGATACAGCTCCATAATTTTTTTGGCATGAGAAATATTAATAGCATACACGATGCCCTTTCTATTTTTGCCATACTCCTCAAAGCTTTGGTAGAGCCTTTCGATGGAAGGTTTCTTATTCAGCAACATATCCATTTCCTTGTTCTGATAGTCACCATCCGCCCCTCGCTTCTTCAGGGAGTCGATGAGCCATTGCGTTACACCATCCGATTTGATGCTCACGAAATCGTATGTTGCCAATCTTCCCTTGCAGATAAACTCAGGAATGCTCCACGCCTGCACCAGCACGTCAAACAAGTCAGTAAATCCTTTCCCGTTCAATCGGCAAGGAGTAGCCGTCAGTCCCAGGAACTTAGCATTTGGGAATCTCTCCCACATTTCCTTATAGGTCTTGGCAAGCGCATGGTGCGCCTCGTCAATCACTATCATCCCCGGTTCTTCCTCTATCTCGTCATAGTGCTTCGACAACCATTGTATCGACACAGCCTTTATCGGCATCATGTCAGAATTAGGATTAACAGAAGAGGCAGAAGTAGCAGCAAGCCCATCAGTAGGCCGCAAGCAAGTAGCACCCAGGCGGTCCCATCCCGCACAATCTGGCGAGACCTTTGATGGTCCGCCATCCTTAGAGCGTAGCGGTTCCGAGCACCGAGTAGGGCGGTTACATCCCCGCTTCCTGAGGAAGAGGGGCTTGGGGAGAAAGTGGAGCCCTCTTTGGAAAGAGGGACGGGGTGATTCGAAAAATCCTTCTCTAATAGTAAGAAAAAACTCCTTTTGCTAGCAATGCCAGCTAAAAGGAGTTATAAGAGTTAATCAAGGTGGTGATGAGCGGCCCAGCTGCAAGCATCAAAGCCCGGACACTCCTTCGGAGTAGTCCCCGGCAAATCCCGATGCCCTACAATCTTCGCTTTCGGAAAGAGAATCTTCAGATTCCTGAAAAGATCCACGAGTCTCGTTTCCTGTTCAGCCGTCATGGTATTGCATGGCTTGCCATGCTCATCCAGACCACCTTCATAGCAGATGCCGATAGAACATCTATTATAAGGTCTGGCATGAGCACCCACCTCCAGCAACATCCGATGCTGCGTCATCGTCCCATCCTTCCGGATATAGAAGTGATAGCCGATATCATAAAACCCACGCGCCTTATGGTCACGTTTCAGCTGTTCCACACTATAGTCCTGATTGCATCGGGTAGCCGAGCAATGCAGCACCAGATACTTGATATCTTCAGCCGACATATATTGACTTTGTCTCATAATTCAACATTCTACTTTTAACATTCAACATTCAACATTTAACATTAAACATTCAACATTGCACTTGTGCACGAGCTTACCCCCAGTGCCGTGAGCGCTGCAATCAGCGCTTGTACGATGGCATTCACGATTTGAGTCCACGAAATCCGGTTCGGATTTGATTCAGAGTTAGAACGAAACATTTTCATAATCAATGATATTTAAAAGTGAAACAATAAGTTAAGGGTAAGCAGTGCCTCCCTTTTTCAGAGGCAAGGCACTGCTAAGAGCGACTATCCCATGTTGCCGTCTGAACCAGCATCAGTTCCGCCACCGTCGGTACCGCCGCTTTCACCACCGTTCTCGGTGCCACCACCTTGAGTGTTATCACCCTTGTCAGATGGCTTGGTGTCAGGATCAGTAGTACCGTCGGTAGCCCCGTCCTTCTTCTCTTCACCGTACTTCACAAGTTCGATGGAACCAGGAAGCAGGTTGTAGATACGGCTACCATTCTGCAACTTAGTGAATGAAGGTCGGAAAGCAGGAACAAGACTCTTCACGAGTTTGGCGTTTGCCTTATTCACATCTTCTACAGCTTTGCCGGTAATGAAGCGGATGTAGAGCTTACCGAATCCGAGCAATTCGATGTCGTAACCCTTCTTCAGGTTCTCCTTCACGTAGTAAGCATAGCGGTCGAGTACCGCCTTGACGTCTGCAGGAGTAGCTGTAGACTCCACTGCGATTTGGTTAGCAACCTCCTCGGTGGTCAAGGTTCCGTAACTGTACGGTCTAACAGAAAAGAGTGTCTGACCCTTCTTTTCACCCATGTTAATGGTCTTCTTTGCAACTTTGTAGCTTTTACTCATAATTAAAACATTTAAAAGATTAATACTAAAGTTTTGTCATCGTCAGTCCAAAGAGATTTGCAATCCCGTTTGTTCTGATTGACGTTGCAAAGATACAACATTGGCGAGGCGAAAGCAAATGCCTTCACTGGCGTTCACTATCTGTTTACTACTCATTCACTATACGTCCACTTTTAATAAAAATCATAGCAATGGAAGATAATAACAAGGCAAATATCGTCTTTAACATCTCTGGCGGTAACAACCAGATTTTGCCCAATGCTACAAAGGCTGAGCAAAACTTTTATGGCGACAAGTACATAGAGGAGATGATGAAGGCGAAGACCAAAAGTCAAGAGCCTGTTCTCTCACCAGAAACAACCCGTCTCTCCTTATATATTAATAATGTGGAAGCTTTAGCAGAATATATAGCCAAGCTCTCTGCATGCACCAATGCCAAGGAATTGGCTCAGGTGGTGATGGATATGGTGAATGATACAGATGTAAAGGTTGACCAAGATATTATGGTGAAGCAGGAGTTCATCGAAGTCTTACAGCCCTTGGCTCCTCAGGTTACTACAGGCATCAGTAATATCCGCAAGTATATCAATGAAGCTTGGTATAAGTGGAAATGATTACCAATGAAGTAGCGTAAGGAAAAATACTGACAAAAGGCACTTTTACGCACTCCATAATTTCAGAATTTTCAATGAATCCAAATTCGTTTTGTAGAATTGAAAATATGCTAAGGTTTGGTAAATTACTGATAGTCAATAGTATACGAAAATGAAAAATATGCTTGAGCTTTTAAAAATCTATAGTCGTACGACTATGACCCCTATAGTTGTACGACTATAACTCCAGAGTTGTACAACTATAGCATGTATAGTCGTACAACTGTAGCTTTACAGTCGTACAACTATAGAATTTTCAACTCGCAAAACTTGCGGATTATGGTCAATTGCTGCTGAAAATTGGCTTTTATTGATTCTAGATGGTTAATTTAGTATGGAGGATAAATATTTGTACATGATACGAAAGGCACAGGAGTTCATGAATGAAAATCACTTTGCCGACGTCTCCCGTGTGCAATGTCTGCTACGCAAGATGATGTCCAAGGAGTATCATGGCCTCATCGATCAAATCAAGGAGTGCCAGGATCCTCATGTCATCTTCAATATTCACGGAGGTAACAATCTCATTGCGCCCAATGCCAGCCAGGCAGAACAGAAAGTGGTGGAGAAACCTGCTGACGAGTTAAAAAACAAGATAAGAAACAATCAAGAAAGAAGACCTATGGACTTACAGGTACAACGATTTTCAGATATCGATCTCAATGATTCCTTTTTCGATTCATTGAGAGCCAGCTATCCGGAGTTTAATGAATGGTATAACAAGAAGGCTGCAGCAGGAGCCACAGCTTATTGCTATTATGTAGATAACGAGTTGAAAGACTTTCTTTATTTGAAGATAGAGGAAGAGGAACTTTCCGACCTTACCCCAGCGCTTCCTGCCAAGAAACGCCTGAAGGTGGGTACCTTCAAGGTGGACAATGAAGACCGACATACCACTCGTGGTGAGCGATTCATGAAGAAAATCATGGATATGGCAATAGCTGAAGATGTAGATGAAATCTATGTCACCATGTTCCCGACAGAGGAGTTGCAAGGTTTGATTCGTATGTTTGAGAAATTTGGCTTCTCTCATATTGCAGACAAGCCACATGAGGGCGGTAATGCGGAATATGTATTGATAAAGGATATGACAACCCATGTTGATGACTTCAAACTCGACTATCCTTTCGTAAAGAAAGCTAGTTCAAATAAATATGTACTTTCTATAGTCCCAGAGTTTCATACGCACCTCTTCCCAGACTCCATCTTGAAGAATGAAAAAAAATATGATCTCATCCAAGATGTATCTGAAACCAATAGCATCTATAAGATTTATCTCTGTTGGATGCAGGGTACACGTAATTTAAAGGCAGGAGATAAACTAATTATTTATCGGACCTCTGATGAAGAGGGAAAAGCGTACTATCGTAGTGTTTGTACATCGGTATGTACGGTATGTGAGGTAAAAACATACAGAGACTTTGAAAATGAGGAAGAATTCATAAAATATACCAATCGCTATTCTGTATTCAAAGAACATGAATTGCGAAGATGGTACAAGTACAAAAACAATTTCATCGTCATTAAGATGGTGTATAACATAGCCTTCACCAAGAAGGTAATCAATATGGTAATGAAAGAGCAGGTTGATTTGAAGCCCAAATATTGGGGATTCTTTAAACTTACCGATGCACAATTTGATAAACTATTGGAATTAGGAGAAATAGATGAACGTTATATTATCGATTAAGCCTGAGTTTGTAGAGAAAATCTTTTCTGGGGAAAAGCAATATGAGTACCGTAAGGTTCTCTTCAAGCAAAAGGTGGATACCGTATATATCTACGCCAGTCGTCCCATCAGCAGGATAGTTGGTGAGTTCAAGATTGAGAAAATCATTAATGATACCCCTGCAAACATATGGAAGCAAACGAAAGAATACTCTGGTGTAACCAAGTCTTTCTTCCAACAGTATTATGCAGGAAAAGATAAAGGCGTGGCCCTCAAGATAAAGGAATGTAAGCTGTACAAGGAGGCTGTTGATCCAACAACAGTTATTGCTAACTTTATAGTTCCCCAGTCGTTTATATATACCAATAATGCATTTTAGTATGGAATCAAAAGTAAGCCGTCACTTTAGACCGGTATATCACCATTACAGCGTAAGGTTTTAACACTTAAGATGGGGATAAGGATTATAAGTCTATGTTTCCATGTTATGGTGTTAAAAAATAGATGAGGTGAAACTGTGTGCTTAGCAATCCTTCACTCTAAAGATAATGCAAATGAGCGCAATGAAAGCTGGCTTTCAAATTGCCGAGTGCAGCTTATCTTCTACAATAACGATACAAAATATAAAAAACTGATAGGTGTAACTACTTGCAATATAGTGGGGATGCAGTATTGGTGAGATATACAATTTTCACTCCTTTAGGAAGTCCTATTATTGTCCCATCCCGCACAATCTGGCGAAGACCGCTTTGGTCCGCCAACCTTAGAGCGTAGCGGTTCCGAGCACCGAGCAGGGCGGTTTCCCTCTTCTTCCCTAGAGGAGAAGACCGAGATGAGAGGTGGAGCCTTCCTTAACGGTAAAGAAGGTTTCTGTCCCCCCGGGAACGGGGGAACCGAAGGGGGTGTAAAGACCATTGAGGGTAGGTTTTCGAAAAATCTTATAATAAGAACAAAAATTAAAACAAAAACAATGAATATAATTAAAACAGAAATAGAAGGCGTCCTCATTATAGAGCCACGCCTCTTCCGCGACTCTCGTGGCTACTTCTTCGAGAGCTTCAGCGAGCGAGAGTTTGAAGAGAAGGTAGCCCCAATCCTGGGACATAATGTTCACTTCTGCCAAGACAACGAGTCTATGAGCAGTTATGGCGTGATGCGAGGCTTGCACTTCCAGCGCCCACCATATACTCAAAGCAAACTGGTACGTTGCGTAAAAGGTCGAGTACTCGATGTAGCAGTAGATATTCGCAAGGGCTCGCCAACTTATGGTAAACATGTAGCTGTAGAACTGACTGAAGACAATCATGTCCAGTTCTTCATTCCAAAAGGCTTTGCCCATGGTTTCGCCGTTCTCTCAGAAACAGCCGTCTTCCAGTACAAGTGTGATAACTTCTATCATCCAGAGGCAGATGGAGGTATCAGTATCCTCGATGATACCCTCGGTATCGATTGGAAGATTCCAACAGAACATGCCAATCTCTCAGAGAAAGATACGAAGCATGCAATGCTGAAAGACTTTGATAGTCCATTCGATATCAACGTGGATTTATACTAAGTCATACGTTGTTCTTGTTAAGCATTGATTATGCCGTAATGGAGAAGTCGAAGGAAATCTATACCTTGCCAGCCGAGTTTGGCTGGAGCGACTTAGGTAGCTGGGGCAGCCTCCGTACCTTGCTTCCATAAGATGAGAATGGTAATGCCAAGGTAGGCAAGGACATCCGATTGTATCAATGCAAGAACTGCGTGGTTCATGCAGCCGATGAAAAGAAGGTAGTAGTACAAGGCTTGGATGGCTATATTGTGGCAGAGAAGCATGGACAACTGCTTGTCTGCTCATTGAAGGAGAAACAGAGGATAAAGGAACTTGGTATGTAATCCCCAAAAACTGTATAATGATGAAACTTAAAATATTGGATAGAAAGGAAGGATGGATATTGGCAAAAGTCTCTCTTCTCGATTATATTGAAGCCCTTTCTGAGCAAAATTTCAATTATGACATTCAAAGAGGTATAGTAAACAATCCTTTTTTAGATTCCATATTGGATGCTGTCGTTGAAAAGAAATCTTTACCTCCAATTTCATTGGTAACCCAAAAGAAAGAAAGTTCCTCAGATGTAGTAGAGATATGCCGTTTCAATATATTGGATGGTTTGCAACGTACATTCCGTCTTTGGATATATTATAAGCTTGCAGAATTGGCTATAGGGAGGCATAATTTTGATTACAAAGCTATTACTAAAGAATTTCGTAATACTTGTGATAAATATACGATGGCAGTTTCCCCAAGACAAGTGAGAAACTTGTTTAAAAAAGACAATAGCATTAATGTATGGAATCTGAAAGATAAATATTCCGCTTTTGACTTATATATGTATATATGGATGGATTTGACAACAGAAGAAGAAATCAAGCAGATGTTGATTTTAAATGCTGGTCAAAAGCCAATGAACCTAAGCCATCAATTTGAATTGATGTATATGCGCTTATTCGAAGAGCATAATTTTGATGATGATAAAATCAAGATACTTCGTTCAAAAGATGGGAAGGTTACACAACGAATAATAGGGAATTATATGATGTCATCTGTTATTATAGGAGCTTTGTCTTTGTTAAACATGAAACCAATGCGCCTTTCACGAGATATGATATATAAAGATTCTGATGTTGTATCAGATTATTCCTTGCCATACGTTGAAGATGTATTTACAACTAATTTTATTCAAAACTTTTTGCGCTTACTTTTTAAGTTAGATACTAAGATTAGTAGTGACAAGCTCGCATCTGATTGGTTTGCAAAGGATACAACTTTAGCAGGCATTATGGCAGGTATAGGTGTGCACATTAACGCCTTAAGCAATAGCCCTTCTGAAATATTACAAAAAATGGAATCTTGTATAGAAAGAATTCATGGCGCAGATGATTTTTCTTTGATGGAATATACAAAAGTCTATGACGGATTGTCTGGAGCTAAAATTAATATTGGAATGTCGGTTCGTAAGGCTGTTATGCTTTATACAGAAGACTTATTGGATGGGAAACATCCATCGTGGGTTATGGCTTTTGAAATGTCAATAAAGAAATAAAAATGAAAAGGTTTCAATTATACAAAGAACTTCTTTGGGAAATTTTGAAGTCATATTCAGGAATCACAAAAAGAACAGATGAGTATGAAGACATTCAAGACTTTTTGGAAGATGACAATATTAGTCAAGCATTAAGATGTCTAACAACTTCAACTTCTTTGCGGCATGAGTTAAAACCCTTACTCATAACAATATATAACTTTATAGAAGATGGAAGCGTTGATCTTTCTGCTAATCTTTCTGTCGTTGGTCAAATCAAAATGTTCCAACCGCATCATGATAAAAAATATTCCCGTTCATTAGCTTACTATAGTGCCAATCTCAATGTTGTAGAAACTTGTACTTTGTATAAATCAGACGATGAAACGTATTCTTTGGAATGCCTTATGTTTTTAGAAACGATAATGGTATCCCCAAACAGACGGAAAAATTTGCTGAGAGAACTCTGTAAAAAAGAAAAAAGGCAGACTTACATAATACAAGTAAATAAAACAAGTATGGGCTTATCTACAAACGAACCAAATAACTTTGAGAATTTATATTCTTATGCTTTGGCTGCCTATATGAACAACAAGAAGGTTATCGCTATTCCTGAAGAATTAAAATTTACTTGGGGAACAGCTCCTATTCTATCTTCATTTGTCTACAACAAGGAAATTATATATCAAGAATACTATGATATTTATGATGTCTTCAATGATTGGCTTCATGCTACAGATATTCTGACCGCATTCTTAAAAATGTATCAAATAGCAGAATATATGGTATATCGTAGTCAAATGGCAGAAATTGTCAATCGAGCTAACATCAAACAGTCATTTCTTAGAGAAGCAAAAAATTTAAGTTCAAGATATACAAAAAATGAAAGAGACACTGTTGTTTCTAACTTTATAAGACTTTTCCATGATTTTATATTGTCTCCTACAGAGGTTACTAACAGTTGGACTTTCGTGGACAAATATTATGGAATGACAAAAAGTGGAAATCATTATTTGGATGCTACGAATTCACAACAAGATATAGATAAAGGTGTTGCTCGTTTCGTATATGATACTCGTTGTGCAATAGTACACAACAAGGAATCAGAATTCCATATACTATATAATAACTATGAGGAATATCAGGAAATAGTTCCGTTAATGAAATCCATTAATAACATTATGGCAAGTAAAATACTGGAAATCATTAATACACAAGGAGCAATATTGCATTACGAGCATCAGAAATTAGATTTGTATTGATTTCAAAAACTAAAAGAATATCTCAAATGTCAGAAAATAATAAACGAATTACGAAGAATACTTTGATTCTATATTTCCGAATGCTCTTTATGAAATAATGTCTTATGCATAATTATAATGACATACAAATTATAATCATGGCCGGCGGCGTAGGCAGCCGCTTCTGGCCAATGTCAACCCCCGATTACCCAAAGCAGTTCATAGATGTGATGGGAGTCGGCCGTTCCCTCATTCAATTGACAGTAGATAGATTGAAGCCAATCTGTCCTGTTGAGAATATGTGGGTAGTGACAAACGAGAAATACATTCGCATAGTCAAGGAGCAAATCCCTGACATGCCAGTAGATAACATATTAGCAGAGCCGGAGGCTCGCAATACTGCTCCATGTATCGCTTATGCCTGCTGGAAGATCCAGAAGAAGCATCCTGATGCAAACATTGTGGTGACACCATCCGGTGCCCTCGTCATCAATACCTCGGAGTATCAGCGAGTGCTCAGCAAGGCATTGAACTATACTTCCGATAAGAACGCCATCGTTACTATCGGTATTAAGCCAAGTCGCCCGGAAACAGGCTATGGCTATATCGCCGCTGCGTAGGCAAGGACATCAGATTGTATGAATGCAAGAACTTTGTGGTTCATGCAGTCGATTTGATATAAAAAACATTTTATAATAGATAAAAAATAAAACAATGGAAGAAAAAGTAATAGAATTGATTGCTCGTGTACTTAATGTACCAACAACAGAAATCGATATGGATACCGAAATCGGTGAGCCGGATGAGTGGGATTCTCTACATAATGTAGAGATTATTTCTCAGTTGGAGAAGGAATTTAATGTGAAGATTACATCTGATATGATTATGGACTTGGAGGATGTATCTGATATTGTTAGTCTCATCGAGGATTTGACAGAATAATATATCTTAGAGTTCAAAGAACATAAGAGAGACGATACAATAGAAATATATAACACAAAGGATAATTTATATGTTAGAAAGTATCGAAAAACAAATATGGCAGTGGGCGGCCGTGCAGCCCGATAAGGTAGCTGTAAAGAGTGGAAAGAAATCTGCAACATATCTTCAGTTAAGTCAACGCATATTGGGAGCAAGAGATTATTTCAAATCTCAATTATCACAAAACGAAGGAAATGTTGTTATTCTTGCAGCCGGTAAGCAGATAGAGTTTGTGTATGCATATTTTGGTGCACACTTAGCAGGATTAAAGGTTATTCCTATTGATGCAGCAACTAATCCTACTAGATTGGAGTATATTGTGAAGCAAACGCATGCAAATCTTCTGGTAGGTTTTGATGAGAGTGAACTGGAGGTTGCTAAGGCTAGATTGAAAGACTTTGCTGAGTTATCTGCTGATTTCTCTACACCTTTGTTTCCTGATGGAAATGAAGTAGCTGACATCCTTTTTACAACAGGTACTACTGGTAAGCCTAAAGGGGTGCCTTTGACTTATGACAATGAGGCTGCTGCAGCAAGAAATATCAATGAGTTTATTGGTAATTCACAGGAAGATGTCGAACTTTTAGCTCTTCCTGTCAGCCATTCCTTTGGCTTGGGTAGAGTAAGATGTTGTCTTTCTAAGGGAGCGACGTTGATCCTGCTCGGTAGCTTTGCCAATGTAAAGAAGATATATCGCACGATGGAGGAAGACCATGTAACTGGTTTCACAATGGTTCCTGCCAGCTGGCGATACCTCAAAAAACTTACTGGCGATAAACTGGGTGAATTCAAGAATCAGCTTCGATATATAGAAATGGGCAGTGCCTTCTTCTCAAAGGATGAGAAGCAGGAACTTGCCGATCTGCTTCCTCATACTAGAGTATGTATGCACTATGGTTTGACAGAGGCTTCTCGTTCTGCTTTTATGGAATTTCATCAGGATAAGGCACATTTGGATTCTGTAGGAAAGGCTTCACCAAATACAGATATCAAGGTGCTTGATGAAAATGGAAAAGAGTGTGCTGTTAATCAAGAAGGTGAAATCTGCGTAAAGGGTGATCATGTAACTCATGGATATCTTGATTTGCCAATAGAGGAATCTTTCTTTGGTGATTATTTCCGTACTGGTGATTGGGGATATAAGACAACAGAAGAATATATTTATTTAATAAGCAGAAAGAAAGAACTGATTAATGTAGGTGGTAAAAAGGTAAGTCCTATTGAAGTAGAAGAGCAATTATTCAAAATTTCGGGTATAGCAGATTGTGCTTGTATTGGCGTGCCAGATGAGGAAGGTGTTCTTGGCGAGGTTGTTAAGGCATTCATCGTGAAAGACAAAGATAGTGACATTACTTTTGATGATATTAAAAACCAACTGAACGGTAAACTAGAGTCTTATAAACTTCCTGTTCACTATGAATGGATAGATGAAATACCAAAGACTCAGAATGGAAAAATTCAACGAGGTTTATTAAAATGATTGATATAAAGAATAAAAAAGATTGTTGTGGTTGTCATGCTTGTGGTGATGTGTGTCATGCCCAGGCGATTACTTTCCATACCGACCATGAAGGATTCTGGTATCCTGAGGTTGATAAGGAAAAGTGTACTGATTGTCATCTTTGCGAGAAAATTTGTCCGATGATTAACATCGACAAGTTGAAGCATAATGATTTGTCAGAGCCAAAGGTTTTTGGTGGTTATAACAAGGATATTGTTATTCGCTTTGATAGTACATCTGGTGGTATCTTTACTCTTCTTGCACAAGCCATGTATAAGCAGAAGGGATATGTTAGTGGTGCCATCTATACGGATGACTTGAAGGTATTCAACTTCATTTCTAATGACAAGAAAGATTTGAAGCGCCTTCGTAGTTCCAAGTATGTACAAAGTAATGCGGAAGGTCTGTATAAACAGATCAAGCAGTTGCTGATTGCTGGCGAAAAAGTTTTAGCCTGTGGTTCACCTTGTCAGATGGCTGCTCTGCGAAGCTTCCTTCGTAAGGATTACGATAATCTTATCATTGTAGATTTCCTTTGTCGTGCAACGAACTCTCCAAAGGTCTTTGAGAAATATAAGGAGTCTTTGGAAGCTAGATATGGTTCTAAGATTGTATCTATTAAGGACAAGAACAAGGATCACGGTTGGCATAGTCTTGCCAGAAAGATAACATTCGAGAATGGTCAGGTATATTATGGCGAAGGTCATGAGGATGATTATCGCCGTGGATACCATGACAATGTCTTTGAGCGCCCTTCTTGTTATGAATGTAAGTTCAAGGGTATTCCACGTATGAGTGATATCACTCTTGGTGATTTCTGGGGAATTGGTCAGGTAGATTCTTCTTTGGAACAGAACTTAGGAACCTCCCTTATCATGATTAATTCCAAGAAAGGTTTGGAATACTTTGATAAAATTAAGGATAAGTTAGTTGTTAAAGAGTTTACTTTGAAGGATATTGTCCCAGGTAATAGCACTGCTATAATGGGTGGTAAGCTTCCTTATCCTGCCAATATCAATCGAGATGAATTCTTTAAGGCACTTGATGAAATGCCATTTGATAAATGTGCAGCTAAGTTCTTCCCATACGAGAGTAATGATAAGATTTCTGCTAAGCGAAAGGTAAAGAATATCCTTCGTGTCATTTATCACAATAAGAAGAACCCAATGCAGTTGCTCCGTATCTTCTATTGGAATTACTGTAGAAAGAATATCCATAGCAACCTGTTAGAAGGAAAAGTCTTCAATGTCCTTTCTCATTGTGCCATAGATGTCGCCAAGACCGCAAATATAGAAGTTGATGGTCAGGTAAGTCTTAATCTGAAGCGTACACGTGGTAGCAAGGGTGAATTCCGTCTTTTGGTAGAAGATGGTGCCACACTGAGTTTTGGTAAAGGTCATTCTTATTTCAAATACGATAGTGATGTGCAGGTATTCAAGGGCGCACAGTTGTTAATAGGTAGTTGTGCAACCAATATTGGTTTGAATATAGTTTGTTCAGAGAAGATCGTAATGGGGGATGATGTTCACATTGGTCGTGATGTTTGGATACGAGATAACAATGGCGGTCATCATGTCATCATTAAGGGATACAAAGACAAGGCACCGGTCATCATTGGTGACCATGTATGGATTTGCTCAAACGTTAGTATCACGAAGGGTGTTACAATAGGCGAGGGAGCAATCATCTCTGCTAATAGTGTTGTTACAACTAACATCCCTGCTCATTGCATCGCTTCAGGTAATCCAGCCAAGGTGATTGCTGAAAACATTTATTGGAGACCATAATAAAAAAGAATATATGGCAAATAATAAACGAATAGCAAAGAATACCATGTTCCTGTATTTCAGAATGATGCTGATAATGGGTGTTACCCTTTATACTTCACGTATCGTTCTGAAAACTTTAGGAATTGAAGATTTTGGTATTTATAATGTGGTTGGTGGAATTGTAACGATGTTTACATTCTTAAATGGCTCATTGGGAGCCGCTACTTCTCGTTATATAACATTTGAATTGGGTAAAAAGAATTACGGACGATTAAACCAGGTATTTAATGTTGCCTTTTTAATACATATTCTTATAGGTGTGCTTGTTATACTTTTGGCAGAAACAATAGGCCTTTGGTTCTTCTATGAAAAGATGACAATCCCTGAAAATCGTATGTTTGCTGCATTTTGGGTATATCAAATATCTATTCTTACCTGTTTTTTCACATTAACGCAAGTTCCGTATAATGCTACCATCATTGCTCATGAGAACATGAAAATCTATGCATGGGTTGGAGTAGTTGAAGTAATATGTAAATTATTGGTGGTTTACTTGTTGATGGTCTCCCCTTTTGATAGATTGATATTTTATGCTAGTCTTCTTTGTTTGATACAAATCTCTATTATATGCTTTTATCGTATATATTGTTCAAGGAATTATGAAGAAAGTTCTTTGAAGCTTTATAAGGATAAGGAAATGTATAAAGAGATGTTTGGATATGCAGGTTCTGATTTGATAGGAAATATTTCTGCTTTAGCCCAAGGACAAGGCTTGAATTTATTGTTGAATGTTTTCTTTGGTCCTGTGGTAAATGCAGCACGTGGAGTTGCTTATCAAGTGCAAGGTGCTGTTACGCAGTTTTCCAATAACTTTATGACGGCAGTTAGACCTCAGATCATCAAGTCGTATGCTCAAGGAGATGTAAAGGGTATGATGAAATTGGTTGTGGATAGCAGTTGTTTTTCATATTACCTGATGTGGATGATTTCCTTTCCCATTATGCTAGAGGCCGATTATATATTAAGATTATGGTTGGGTAAGTATCCTGAACATACCGTAAGCTTTCTTAATTTGGTTTTAGTTTTATGTTTGATTCAGACATTAAAGACGCCAAGAAGTACTGCCTTTCATGCAACTGGTCATTTGAAACTTTCTAATATGGTTGTTGGGGGAATTTTATGTGCTGCATTTCCCTTAGCATATTTATTATTGAAATCCGGAATGTCACCAGAATCTGTATTTTGGGCTGCTAATATAACAATGTTTGTGTCTGAATTTGCTAGTGTTTTCATATTAAAGAAGTATATACAATATTCAATACCTTCGTATTTACTCCATGTGCATGGTAGATGTTTGCTGGTATCATGTATTTCTGCTATAGTACCACTTTTTCTTTATGATAAGTTTATGGAACCTTCTTTTATCCGTCTTTTGTTGACTTGTATAACAACGACTTTGTTTATTGTTGTTACAGTGTTGGCAATAGGAATGGATAAAGAAATGAGGATGAAAATTTTGACTTTAATAAAAAATAAGATTTAAGATGAACAGCGTAATTTTAAGTAATGGTGTAGAAATGCCAAGTATAGGTCTTGGAACATTTCCTTTGTATGGAGATGTCTTGACTAATACGTTGTATGAAGCCTATAAGATAGGTTATCGACTTATTGATACTGCAGATAATTACTATAATGAAAAAGATTTAGGTGAAAGTTTAGACTATTTATATAGCCATTCTTCAGCTACACGCAAGGATATGTTTCTAGTTTCAAAAATTAGTGATGATTTATATCCACAAGGTACAATTGATGCAGGAAATAACATGGGAAAATATTTTTGGAAGTCTTCTTCCTATATGCAGGAAGAACAGGCTGTGAAAAAAGTAATTACCCATAAGATTGAGGAAAGTTTGACCTCACTTCATACTGATTATCTTGACTTGTGGTTAATGCATTGGCCATATCCTGATTATTTTGAAGAAATATGGTATGAAATGGAACAGGTATATAAGCAGGGTAAGGTAAGGGCAATAGGATTGTGCAATAGTAGAGAAAGACATTTCGAAAAGCTTAAGAAATGTTGCTCTGTATTCCCTCATGTGAATCAGGTTGAAACTTCTCCGCTTAATACAAAAGAAGATCTATTAGAGTATTGTAACAATAATAAAGTACGAAGCATGGTCTATTCCCCTTTAAAGAGTTTGTCGTTTCATATTAATGAAAAGTATGATAAATATGTAGAGCTCTTAGCTAAGAAGTATAATAAGACTAAGGAGCAAATTGTTCTTAAGTTTCATATTCAAAGAGGAACCGTGCCAATTCCCAAATCAACTCATACAAGTCGTTTGAATGCAAATTATAATATTTTTGATTTTGAAATTTCAAATCAAGAAATGAATACTTTGCTTTCATTTAATATGGATTATCAATATATGGCAGAATCTATGAGATGCCCAGGTCTTTAATATTGGAAAATTATGATTATAAATAAGATTATAAATAAGACTTTTAGTATTGTCAATAACCATATAGTTCTGCCATCAGAATATTATAAAACTATATGGGGTGGAGCAAACAAATTTTGGCATATTCGTAATTTCAATCTTGATGTTGTAAATCTCGGGTCAAATAGTGGCGTTTATGCTTTTGACTATTCTGAAATGAATCTGCTCGGTATGAATTGGGCTTTAGGACCACAGTCTTTGGTTCATGATTTCTGTATTTTGAAAAACTATTTTAGTTATTTGAAAGAAAATGCAATTGTGATAATAACACTCTGTCCTTTCTCATGTTTGGTTTCATCATACAATAAGCAGCAAAATTTTAAATATTATACATTTTTGCATCCTGCCACAGTACAGGAATTTGATGAGTCTGAACACATTAGAGCGTTAACTTTAAAAAAGCAGAATGTTCTTAGAACAGCTCCTTTACATACACTGAAAGGGTTGTTGAGAAGTTACAAACGATGTGTCTCAAGTAAAATCCATTCATGTGATTATGAAAATAATGCATCTAATTTCATTGAAAGTTGGAAAAAGCAATTTGGTATCTCCGATTTGGATGCTTGCTTATCAAGAAAGCATTTACAAGAGCAGGAATTGCGAGCAAGTAATCTTTCTGAAATGATAGACTTTTGTTTGGAGAGAAAGCTGAGACCTGTATTGATAATTCCTCCGATTCATCCAGAACTTCGTAAATATTTTACGGATAGTTTTGTTGAGCATTATATAAACGATTTCTTGAAAAAAGGAAATATACAGTCTGCATTCTTTAGAAATTATATGTTTGACCAGCGTTTTGATTCAGATAATTATTTCTTAAATTCATTATTCTTGAATAAAAAAGGAGCTAAGAAGTTTACCAAAATAGCATTGCATGATATTGGATTGATTCAATGATGCTGCAAAAATAGTATTAAGGGAAAGAAATGTCAAGTAAAATGATTGGGTGAGAGAGGGCTCGGAGAGTATCTATATGTTGTGATACTAATCTTTATTATTATATCAGAATAATAGTTATGTATATTCTCATTCTAAAATATATACTCATTGCATTGTGTTTAGCATATGTAACCCATGTATTTTCTAAGAAACGGGAAGTGATACTTGACGTGAAAAGGCATGTCTTGGAAAAGAGGCTGAAGTTATATGCCTCATTGCACAAGTTGATTCATCATAACTCTCTGCTTATTGCACCACCAGTTATCATGGAGCAATATTATTGGAGTTTGATAGATGGCATGCCTTTTCGCATTGGAGATCAAAAGATGGAATATGTCTCTTATTTCAGTTCTTATGACAAATTGAATGGATATTGTAGGTTGATTCAAGAGCAATCTTCTCAATCTTTGTTCTGGCCTAAGGATATTGAAGCCATTTTAGACTCAGTAAGTGAATGGAACGATGGTGTTTTGAGTATTCTTACAGCATTTAAAATGATGGAAGAAGAAAACAAATCTTTAGATGATAAGCGAAGAAAAGAGCATCTTGATTTGGCTTGCCAGATTTTTGGAATAGCATTGCAGCACGACATAGTGTATATCAGCGAATATTTGAAAAGTACGTTGGCTGATAGATTGCAAATGCCCAATTTCCTGAATCTGTTTAAAGTTTCTTTTGTTGAAAAATATAGGTTGTGGCTTTTCGAACGTAATGTTGATAAAGCAGATTTATATGAGCATGGTCCATCGTTGATGGTTCTTCTCTTGTTTATTCATATAAGGGATGAATATACCAGAGATGAATATGATGATTTGCCTGTAAAGAACAGAAATGCTATCTTGGAAAGATTTCATACGTCAATAATTAAATATTTACCTCATGATTGATACTTTACACCAAATAGTGACCGAGATCAACCTGTTGCCTGAGTATTTAGGCAAAGGAATTCTGGAATTAATCATCCTTATTGTTGGTGGCATCGTTGTGGGTTGGATAACATCCACCTATTTTGCACAAAGGGCAGCCGAGTCTGAAGTAAAAGGGGATATCATGAAGAAAAAGTTAGATATTTATGAAGCATTGGTGGTAAAGCTTGAAGCGATGCAACAACAAGTGGTGTTGCCACACAATATAATCAATATCGCCGTCAAAGATATCAAAGAACTTGAATTTCCTTTGGAGTATGTTCCGCAATATCCGGTTTTAGATATATTTCAAACGGGGGATAAATTGACTGCAGCTGTGTTGAATATTGATCGTTTTATTGGTACCAACAGAATCTATTTCGAAAAGGGTCTATATGAAAAATTGCAGTTTTTTCAAAATTATATACTCGTTTTCAATCGTATGATAGTGATGTATCAGGAGCATTTCATAGATAGCCATATTCCTTTAGAAAATAAGAACGTTAAAATGTTTGAGAATGTGACGGCTATAGAATTGGGGCTTATATTTCAAGATGAACTGTCGGAAGAAATAGAATCAGTATATGATGAAATACGAGATAGTATCAGTCATATTAAGTTTAAGGTGCAGTCTAAACCAGATCATTCTGAAAAGCGTTTAGGATTTAAGGGTGAAATCATACAACAGATGTTGGATATGAAGATAATGACAGAACGTGAAAAGATACAGAAACTAATAGCGTTGAATATAGCTAAGGCCATGGTTGTTGAAAAAGGAAAGAAATAGTAACTATGATTGTGGACAATACATATTGGGGATTTGATCAGGCAACCTGGGAAGATATATTCTCATTGTTAGAGGTCTTGTTGCCAGGTCTCATTATGGCTTTCTTTGGTGCCTACTATCAGACTCGTAAGAAAATGGAGATAGCTCTTAAGGTAGGTATTACCCGATTGAGGATTGCCGCTTATGAAGATATTGTTGAAACTGTCAGCAAATTGGCAGAGCAAGTATCACCAACCTTATCTGATGATAAAAAGATAAAGAAAATCCTGAGCTTCTATGGTTATACGGATTTAAATACAGATTACAGTTCCATCATTGGGACAGAGAAAGGTTTTGATTCTTTTTATGATTCCATTTGTGAAAAAGTAGATGAGAATGACATTTACTTTGACTACAAAGTTCACAAGCAATGTACTGGTTCAATAGCTATCTTCACGCACATGAAAACTATTCTAGATGCGTATTGTGACACAATGCGTGTTTTGGAAGAGAAAGGAAAGAATGATAGAAAAATACAGGAAAAGATAGATATTGCTTATCGCTTGGCTGCTGTATTGCTTAAAAATGAAATCAATAAAGGCTTTGTCCTGGTTGGTGATATTATAGCTAGGCAGATAAATGGCGTTCGAGTGAATTATCGAAAATATCGCATAAGAAAGATTGCCTATAAGTTCTTTGAACCTGTTTTACGTTTGGCGGATAGTTATATGGCTGATGAAACTTGGAGAGGTAGTCTTAGCAGAATGTTTCTTTTTGGAATTCTTGGTGATAGATTATCGCTCGTGGCAAAGCTAGCTGTATTCGTGGAAATATTAGCATATATTCATGTGTCTGATCAATATTCGCCAAGTGCTTATTTCACGATGGACGAAGATTCCAGGATAAAAGCTTCTTCCAAATTCATGAGCAGTTTCTACTTTCAATTACATCATAATAGATGACTTGCGAAATTGCTTTAGAAAATCATTCCTTGTGTGAAATTGTAGTATATACACACGAGGAAATAAAAGAATAAATAAGAAATAATATAATACAAAATGAGAATAGGAATATTAACGTTACCCCTTCATGCTAATTATGGAGGGATATTGCAAGCATATGCTTTGCAGACTGTTTTGGAGAGAATGGGGCATGAGGTGCAAGTTATTCACACCCCATTTATAAGACCTAGGGCTTCAGTTGTGACGAAAATGAAGAGGCTGCTAAAATTAGCATTGGGCAGATATGAAGGATACATTGATTTTGAGGAAAAATCTAATGAATGGTTACCTATTGTAAGTCAAAATATTACTCCTTTCATTGAGAAACATATTAAATGGTCAAAATTGTATACTGGCTATACTGAAATATCTGAAAGTGATTTTGATTGTATTTGCGTAGGAAGTGATCAAATCTGGAGACCAAAAATGCTTCTTTGTAATATTTCAAATGCGTTTCTATCATTTGCCAAAGGTTGGAATATAAAGCGAATTGCTTATTCTGCATCTTTTGGTACAGATGAATGGGAATATACAGAAGAAGCCACTAAAACCTGCCAAATGTTAGTAAAAAAGTTTGATGCAGTTAGTGTCAGAGAGTTGGGGGGTGTGAAATTATGCAAGCAAAATTTAAATATCTGCGCTATGCATACATTGGATCCTACGATGTTGCTGAGTGCGAATGACTATTTGGCTCTTATAAAAGACGAACCAAAAGAGAGTGAAGCTAACTTCTTGTTTTCTTATGTTTTGGATGTAACAAAAGAAAAGACAATGTTGGTGGAAAACTTTGCCGAATCAAGTGGAATGAATATCAGAAAAATAGATATAGAGATGGGTAATAGAAAATGTAATATAGAGGAACGCATTTTGCCTTCTGTTGAATTTTGGTTGAAATCTTTTCGTGATGCTGATTACGTGATTACAGATTCTTTTCATGCTTGCGTCTTTTCAATCATCTTTAGAAAGCCTTTTGCTGTGATTGTTAATAACGCTAGAGGCGCAGCAAGATTTTTTTCTCTTCTTTCCATGTTGGGTATTGAAGACAGAATTATCAAGACGCAAGAAGAAATAAAACTACTCAAGAATATAGATTATGATTCTGTATATAATAAGTTGGAAGAAAAAAGATTATATTCATATAATTAGTTAAAGAAAAGCTTATGTTAATATTATTTTTAAAACGTATAAAGCGAAGAGCTTCTAAGATTTATCATAATTTCAAAATGACTCATGGTTATATTCATGTAGTGCATGAAGGTGTGGGAAGCTATAAAAAATATTGTGGGGGGGGCAAATAATATGGTGATTATAAAAAAGAATTGTGTTATTGATAACCCCGTGTTTCATATTATTGGTCATAATAATAAAATCACGTTTGAAGAAAATTGCCATATTGGACCTAATTGCAGTTTTTGGATGGAAGGTAATGATATTCATATAACAGTTGGACGACATACTTCATTTACAAATAATGTCCATGTAAATGCACAGGAAGATAATATGAGTATCGAGATAGGCAAAGACTGTATGTTTTCGAATCATATTATTATCCGTACCAGTGATTCTCATGCTATATATTCTAATGAAACAAATAAACGCATCAATCCTGCAAAACCTATAAAAATAGGTAATCATGTATGGATAGCCCCTGGTTCTGAAGTAATGAAAGGTGTCAATGTAGGTGATGGGTGCATAATTGGCTCCCAAACAATGGTGACAAAGGATGTTCCTGCCAATAGCTTAGTTGTCGGGAGACCAGCAAAAGTCGTAAAAGAAAATATACGATGGACAAGGGAGGATGTGATATTTCATAAACACTGAAGATAATGGAACCATATATATTAATTTTCATAATAAACTTATGCTTGTCTTATGTAGCTAATATCTGCTATGATAAGAAATATAAATTGGTATCTATATTAAGTATATCAATTTTAGTATTGGTAAATGTCATATTTTCTGGATGTCGAGATTTTGGAGTTGGAATTGATACTAATGTATATATAGAGTCTTATTTTAACGCCTCAGCAGATTTACAGAGTTTAAAATCATCCTGGAGCATTGAAGGATTTGACAAAGGCTTTTTGCTTTTGGCATACGTGTCAAACCTGTTTTCTGATGATGCCCAGTCTTTACTTGTGGTAACATCATTATTTATTCAGGTATTCTTTTATTTAGCCTTATGGCAATATAAGAAAGTCTGTAATATAAGTTTATTCGTAGCGACATTATTGTTTTGCCTCATTTTTTATTGTCACACATTAAATCTGATGCGACAGTTTTGTGCTATATCTCTACTTGCCTATGCTTTCTCATTATATATACAAGGAAATAGAAAGTTATATTTGCTATTACAAGTTCTTGCATTTTTCTTTCATAGTACATCTGTAATATTTATTTTTGTCCCTTTAATTTGGGAGCTTTCATATATGAAGAATGATAAGAAAAAGACAATGTATGCTCTTTTTATTATTATTGGACTTCTAATCTTCGTTTCCTCATTCTTTTATTTTGCAAGTCTTTTAGGTGACTTGAGCCTACTGTCAGAGGTTTATGTAGATAGATATGGTACAACTGGAGAATTTATAGTGGGAAGTCAAGCAATTGGTGGTACAGGTTTAGAAACTATATTTAGTTTAACCTACCCTATTGCATTTATTCTCTATGCAAAATATGTTAAGTCTCTTGATAAGAATATTTTTTTCTTTATCCTTATGCTGTGTTTATGTTCTTCGATTTTGCAGTTGTTGAGCTACCAGGTAAAGTTTATCGATAGAATCGCTTTCTATCTAAGTTTTATCATGTTCATATTTCTTCCCAAGATATTTTCAAGTAAGAAAATGAACATCTCCATTAAAGCAATAGTGATACTACTATATATTTCTAACTGGTATAATATCTACATCATAGGTCATGGTGGTGATATATATCCTTATACCTCAGTTCTATTAAATATAAAATGATGAATATTCCTATGTTTTCTATTATTATGCCTGTTTATAATGCAGAGAAATATATTTGCAAATCAATAAACAGCATTCTTTCTCAGTCATATCAAAATTTTGAACTTATTTTGATAAATGATGGCAGTATAGATAGATCTGGCTTTATTTGTGAGCAATTTCAAAATAAGGATGCTAGAATTTCCGTAATACATAAACAAAATGGTGGACCAAGTAGTTCTCGCAATTGTGGTCTTGATAAAGCAAAAGGTAAGTGGATTATATTTATCGATTCCGACGATTATGTATCGAAAGAATATTTAGCAACATTTTTACGATATAATTTGTATGATGAAGAAACTCAAGTTATACAAGGGTTTCATGTCGTAGATGAGTATGGAAAAGAACCTAAAAACATACCATTGTCTTTGAAGATAAATAGTTACGAATATGGCAATATAAAAATCTCAGAATATAGTGAGTTGATAGGAAAATATCGTTTGTTGCATCGACATGAAATTTGGGGTAGGACTTTTTCACACAAAATAATAGCAAAGTATCATTTGAGAATGGATGAGGAAATTCATAGTTATGAGGATGGTATTTTCTGGTTAGAGTATTTATATCATATTGCTAATATAATAATAGTTCCAGAGCGCGGATATTATTATTATTATCCACAAAAATCTTCATCTATAATGCACACTCATAAAAAAAATATGGATGAGATTATTAAGACGTTAGAACATACAAAGAAAATACAACAAAAGATATTACGTACTTTTGATTTACGAGGTAAGTATCGTGAAGATTTTTATAGGATATTTTTTAATCAATATAAACATGTTTATCTAAATGAAAAAATGAATTATGAACAGGCAATACGTCTGAAAAAGCTTCGTCCTATATCTCAGGATTATATAAAAGATTATAAAGATTTATTTTTTCTTTTAGTAAATCAACTTCCCTTTTTTTTGTATTTAAAAATAACTAAACATCTGGTGGATTATGAATAATAGAATTTTTATTTATGATATAGTTCGCTCGTTATGCGTTTTATGGATAGTTGCATTTTGGCATATGCTCGATTATTTCAAGTTAACAAAAGAGTTTTCAGAATATGGTTTTATAACTATAGGAGTGTTATCTTGTTTTACATTTTTGAGTGGCTTATTTTTAGGTAAAAAGTGTATTGATATGAAAACTTTTTATGTCATTCGATTTAAAAGATTTTGGATATTATTGTTCCTTTCTTCAGTAAGTTTTTATATTATTGGCTACATAAAAAGTTCAAGCGAATTTATAGGCACAATAACAGGATTGTCATGTTTAGGTTTACCATGGGCAAGAACTTTATGGTATTTTGGAATGTTGATATTTTTCTATTTATTAACACCGTTTTTGTTAGATGCAGACAACAATAAAAGAAAAGTTTTAGTTAAAGGAGTTCTTATTTTTATGGTCATACTTTTAATAAGTTATATTACCCCCCCCCTAAAAAAATCATTGGTTAGGGTTATTCCTTACTATCCTTATTATTTGTTGGGAATTTTAACACCATTGAATATAGTTGATAAGATAAAACAAAGTCAAAGAACAATCTTTGTGTTGTTTTTTATCGCTATTTCTTTACTCTGTTTTGCAAAGTATGTGTGTTTTGGTAGTATACATGTAATGGCATTAAGTGTTTTTATTTTTATCTTTTTGATAAGTATAATTATCGAAAAATTACAATTGAAATTAATCAGGAAAACAGTCTCATATGTTGCTTTCTCTAGTATGTGTGCTTATCTTTTTCATAGACAAATTTATGGGGTGATAGCCAAAACTAGTATTTATTTATTAGGCTGTATTCACTTTTGGGAGATTCCTATAATGTTAGGTTCTCTTTTTATAATTTCATACTATATACAAAAATATTATAATATAATAATTTAATTAATATGAAACCAAGATTTATCGCTTTTTATTTGCCTCAATTTCATCCAATTCCATGTAATGATGAATGGTGGGGAAAAGGTTATACTGAGTGGAGAAGTGTAACACAGGCGCGCCCTCTATATAGAGGGCATTATCAGCCTCATGAGCCTGCGGACTTAGGCTATTATGATTTGCGTTTACCTGAAGTCAGAGAACAACAAGCAGAATTGGCACGTGAAGGGGGAATTGAAGGCTTTTGTTATTGGCATTATTGGATGGGTAATGGTCGAATGTTATTAGATAGACCATTTGAAGAGGTCTTAAACTCTGGAACCCCAGACTTTCCATTCTGCTTAGGTTGGGCTAATCATAATTGGACCAATAGAAATTGGACTAAGCATAGTGCGTTTTTGAAAGAAAAGAACTTGATAGAAATGGTGTATTCTAAAAAAGATTATATAGAGCATTTTAATCATGTCTTGCCCGCATTTAGAGATCATCGCTATATCACTGTTGACGATAAGCCATTATTCTACATTTTTGCACCTGATTCAATTCCTGATACAAAAGAATTTATAGAAACATGGCAAGATTTAGCTCGTAAGAATGGCTTAAAAGGGATTTATTTTGTTGCAAATACTCAAAATATGAATGTTCATTTTAAAGATGCCAATGGTAAATATATGATACCAAGAACAGATGAGTCGGGTAAAATCTATCAGAAATATCTTTCTTTAGGATATGATGGCATTAGTTCTCGTGGTGATATGAGAGCTGAAATTTTGGTAAAAGGAAAATTTCAGACTACTATTTCGAGAATTTTAAGAAAGTTCTTTAAGTATGAGACTCTTAAAAAATATCCTTACAAAAGAATTATAGATAAATTGTTTGTAGAAGAAGATAAATGGGAAAATGTATTTCCATGTATAATCCCGAATTGGGACAGAAGTCCACGTGCAGGTCGTGAAGCAGTAATATATGACGGTAGTTCTCCAGCATTGTTTGAAAAAAGTGTAGAGGATGTCTTATCTATTATAAAGGATAAAAAGGAGGAACATCAGATCGTTTTTATTAAGTCATGGAATGAATGGGGAGAGGGAAATCATTTGGAACCTGATTTAAAATTCGGACATGGATATCTCCAAGCAATTAGAAATGCTGTAAACAAATATCGAAAATGACAATGAAACTTCATTAAGTTTGGTTTGGCGAGAATCAGCTTCCTAAAAATGTCTTGAGTTGTAAGTACTCAAATTAGGGCTTAATATAGAAAAGATTATCTTTGCTGTTGAACTGATATATAAGTTTTATATTTTTTAGTTCTAATATTTGAAAAATCATGTATAGCAGCGAAGATTTGGATTTTTTTCGATAGGTAAATACAATGAAAGCTTGTTTTATTTTGTCGAGCGAAGAATTCTCTTGCGAACGAGTGCAGAACCAAGCTTGCTTGGACTATGACGAGTGCAGTAGAAATCATTTGTTTGTAATATTTATGCACCAGATAATCTGGATGAAATTTTACAACTCTTTATATAGGCTCTTTTAAAGAGTGCCTATATAAAGGGCTATGCCATAAATTGAGCACAAACTTGCAGATATAGATTTGATATTATATGATATCTCTGTTTTTGCTACTCGCAAAACTAAAAACAAAGACAGTTATTTAGTATACAGGGGTGATCAAGGTTGGCATAATTCGCAGACGATCAAAGAAAAAGTCACAAAGCTTCTGAAGAAATATTTATTTTTTTGTTAGAAATATATGAAAATTTTATTCGTTATCCGTTCTGTCGGCATGGGCGGTGCTACCAAGCAATTGGCTATGACAGCCAATGCCTTAGCAGAAAAGGGACACAAGGTTTCGATATACTCATATTGTTGGAATAAGCCATACGAAGGATTTTCTGATAAGGTGAAGTATATTCCTTCAAAGGATTATGGAAAGTTTAAGGAATATTTTCATGCTGTGTCTAATATAAGACATACAGTAAGAAAAGTGAATCCTGATGTTGTGATTTCTTGGCGTGCAAATGCAGGATGTTTCACTCGTCTTGCCACTTTAGGGATGAAATGCAAGGTCGTTTATAGTGAGCGAACTGATCCATATATGGAGACATCTGCATTTTTAAAGTTTGCTACTTGGATATGCGGTTTTTCCGATGGTGGGGTATTCCAAACGGCAAAGGCAATGGCTTATTATCCTAAGTTAACAGATAAGGCTACGGTTATACCTAATCCTTTTGACTGTAAGGTTATGCCTGATATTATGCCGTTGGAAAATCGAAGAAAGGAAATCGCTTGTGTCGGCAGATTCTTTATGGTTCAGAAAAGGCAAGATATTATGCTTGATGCGTTTCGCTTGATTCATGATGAATTGCCTGATTATCGACTTGTCTTCTATGGCGATGGCGATGATTTTGAAAAAGTAAAGAAAATGGCAAAAGAAAAAGGGTTGCAGGACTTTGTAGATTTCAAAGGAGCTGTCACTGATGTTATTAATAAAATAAAATCAGCTCGTGTTTTTGCATTGTCTTCAGACTATGAGGGAATTCCTAATGTAGTGCTTGAAGCTTTTGCTGCGGGGACTCCTGTTGTGGCAACAGACTGTAGTCCAGGAGGTGTAAGAGTGTTAATCGACGATGCAATAAATGGTTTTATTATTCCAATAAGAGATACAAAGTCTCTTGCTCAGAAAACTCTTCAAATAATAAAGGACAATGACTTGTCTATGCAGTTCATCGTGCATAGCAGAGACAAACTTTCAAAATTTAAATATGAAAATATTTCTTTTTTATGGAATGAATATCTTAAAAAGATACATCAAAAAGGCGATACAATATAAGAAGATTGAGAAATGAAAACAAATTTAAAAAATGTTGTCATAATAAATGATTTCGCTTTTATTAATGGTGGAGCAGGAAAAGTTGCTTTAACTTCTGCTAAAGCTCTTGCAAAAGAAGGTTATAATGTGACTTTATTTACTGCAATGTCGCCAATAGATACAAGTCTTGAACGAATTGGTGTAAATGTGGTTTGTTTGAATCAAAAAGACATTCTGTCAAATTCTAATCGGCTACAAGCTATTTGCCAAGGTCTTTGGAATAAAAAAGCAGCAGATAAATTTGCAGAACTATTAGGCTCTTTAGATTATAAAGAAACCATTATTCATTTTCACGGTTGGACAAAAGCCTTGTCTGCTTCATTGTGGAAAGTAACAGCCTTATCAAAATTTAAGGTGACAGTTACTTTGCATGACTATTTCACATTCTGTCCTAATGGCGGATTATTTGATTATCACAAGTTACAAATATGCAATAAAAAGCCTTCATCAGCATCTTGTTATTTTTGTAATTGCGATTCACGTAGTTATTTTCAGAAAATATGGAGAGATGTCAGACAATTATTGCAATGGTATTGGCTTAAGAGAAATAAGAACATATCATTTATTTCCATTTCCGAAATAAACGAAAAAGTATCTAAACCTTGTTTGGAGAAAATTTCTAAGAAATGGTTTAGATTACAGAATCCTATTGAAATAAATAAAAAGGCGCCAATAGACATTTCTAAAAATAATGCTTATTTATTTGTTGCCAGGTTGTCTGCGGAAAAAGGCGTAGAAATGTTCTGTCAAGCCATGAGTGAATTGAATTTAAATGGCATCGTTTTAGGCGATGGATACCTTAAAGATATTTTGAGTAAAAAGTATCCTCAAGTACAATTTATAGGTTGGGTTACAGGCAAAGAAAAGGAAAAATTTGTAAGAAAAGGAAAAGCTTTGGTCTTTCCTTCATTGTGGTATGAAGGTGCTCCTTTAACCATTGTGGAGATGCAATCGTATGGTCTTCCTTGCATAGTTCCTAATATGTGTGCAGCCAGTGAAGAAGTAATAGATAATGAAACTGGCTTTGTCTTCGATTCTGGAAATATTTCCTCACTAAAGGAAGCCATTTTAAAATTTGAAAAATGCAATGTGAATATTATGCAAAAAGAAATCCTGAATAATTTCTGTGCCGAAAAATATTCTGTTCAAAGACATATTGAAAATTTAATTCAAATATATCAAGAAATTTTATCGTGTGAATAAAAGTTACTTTTAATTTGCAAAACATAGAGTTAGAGTTATGAATAAATATCTACGTGCAGGATTACTATTTTTACTTCCTTCAAAATTATCAAAATATATTTTCGAAGGCGGTAAATGTGGCTTTTCTTTAATATTGGTTGATGATTTCGAAATGGCTAAAGATGCAAAGATAGGTCATTTCAATATCATAAAATGCCATTATCTAAAGATGGAAGAGAGAAGTAAAATAAATCATCTAAATACCATCTCAGGCAATTTTGATATAGTGATGGGGCAAAATTCAGTTCTGATGAATTTGAACAGACTCGCTGGTGCAAGGAAGAGCAAATGTTATTGTACTCCGTGCTTCATGATGCATAAAGGGGCAAAGATAATGAGCCGTCATTTCTTTGATCTTATTCAAAGCATAGAGATTGGAGAACGAAGTATCTTTGCCGGTGCAAGAAGCCAATGTTGGACGCATAGTTATCTTTATGGAAAAGTAAAACACGCACGCCTGGATGGAAAGATAACAATTGGTAAGAATAGCTATATTGGTGCTTCCTGTATATTGCTTCCGGGAATAAAAATAGGCAATGACATTTCGCTTGGGGCAGGAACAGTTTGTTCCAAGTCTATTTCTGAAGCTGGACTGTATGTTTCTTCTTGTATGCGCCATATTCCATTTGATGCCGATGACAGAATCGCATCTTTGGGTAAACCTGAAGCTGTAATAGATGGTGTTGAAAGATATTGTAAACAAAAATAATTCATGAGAATATTACACATTTCAAAATACTATTCCACATATCTTGGTAGAGTTGGAAAATCTGGAAGTATCTTGCCGAGGCTGATTTAAATGTGACAACGGTAGTGTGCTTCTATGATAAATACAAGGAAGAATGTTATAGGGACAATCGAATTCTTGTATGAGAATAACAAACATGTACGTTTGGAAGGTGAATTTTCAGGAGCCCTCTGCTCTTTTAGGTGAAATGGAGTAAACCTCAAATCCGCAACCTATTGGGTTTCGTGGGATTTTGCTTGTAAAAGACAAAAATTCATTTTATTGTACATATTCCTTGCATAACAGAAACGTCGTAAACACAAAATCCCCTTACCCCATAA
>OJJU01000146.1_pt1 | contig 31455 bp, 23 predicted proteins | sample 1596141 | NCBI WGS metagenome assembly OJJU01 (sample SAMEA4350150, study PRJEB24818) | metagenome | biome: human; feature: gut; material: faeces | place: Denmark | collected 2013-09
ACTTTTACAGTGGCACCTATCAGAGGCTCACCTGTACCGTCAACAAGATTACCCTTGACCTGGATCTTCTGTGCCTGAGCATTCAGGCTGCAGAAAGCTCCCACCAAGCATAAGGCTGCTGTCCGTTTCATTGTTAACACTTGTTCAATCATGTTCTATTCATTTTTGATTTATGCTTTAAAAATTTAGGCGTGCACTAAAATTGATTATTCACGGCGGCAAAGGTATGGATTTCTTTCGAAACAAACTTTGCGTGGTGTAACAGAAAGTTTATCATTTTAGAAAAACCTTGCGAGAACGTATTTTTCCATTACTTAACAGTTGTTTTATTATATAAACACCTGCAGTTGGCTTTTCAACTTCTTTTCCTTCTATATTATAATATAAGGTGGAAACCACGTCTGCCTGGGTTTCTAATTGTTTAATTCCTGTTGTATTTTGTTTCAAATACCATTCTTTATACCAGTTCATACAGGCATAGCCGCAACACTCTTCGAACAGTCCGCGCTTCTTGGCATTCTGGAAACCTGGCCGCACGATTCCGGTCTTCAAGTACTCATCAATATCGTAATACTCCTGTGGATGAGTCAATGTCATTCCGATATTGCCAAAGTGGTCGTGAACTGCCTTCCATGCCAATCCCCATTTTGAGGTAGATGCTGTTGCCCAGCTTCCCAGGTTAGGTTGTGTCCACTGTCCCCACTCATTCCAGTGACCTTCATTCGCCTTGTCCGGATCTTCCGGACTCCAGTCTATCTCAGTTACCATGATAGGTTTCGTCTCTACCATCGGCACCTGACTCTTGAAGTTGCGGATGAAAGTATCGTGATTGCAATTATTATCGGTCATATTTCCATACCATCCGGAATAAACATGCACGGCATAAGAGAAATTGTCCTCGCTATCGGTGATAGGATACTTGGCGTAATTCTGATATTGGCTCTGATAGCCTGCACCCGGAACCCAGATGATGCCCTTGAAACCCTGTTTTCTGATTTCATCAACCACCGGCTGGAAGTAATCATGCAAAGCCTTTTCCGAATCCTTACCATCTGAAAGATGAACTCTCACAGGCTCGTTGGCAAGTTCAATGGAGATCAATCCCGAATTCTGCTGAATATACTCATCGGCAGCAAAGGCCTTCCATACCGACTTGAGATAGCGGTTGTACTTATCTCCAACACTAATGTCTTGTGGACAGACTCCCGGTGGACGGACGATGACGTAAAGTCCATGAGCGATGGCATCCTTGATGAGAGGAATATAGAGTTTCTGGAGATAGAGGCGATAGCGCGCCATGCTGAATGCCGAGATATCAGCCTCGTTTGCCGCCTTCTTAGTCGGATCATTGGTCCAGCATGGATCCATGTGCAATCGGAACACCGTACAATAAGCTCCCTGTTCTCTGTCTGTGATGGCCTTAAACTGCTGAGAGAAATATTCCAAGCAAGGTTTGATGTCGGCTTCTGAATAATCAGCCTTCCATTGTTGCCATCTCCACCCATTGAAGTAACGGTTCGGTGTATCCATCACACCATGAAGAACCACAGTCTTACCATTGGCATCCACCAGATTCTTACCCTGCACACGGAGTGCCGGCAGATTATCGGCAGCCAGCCCCGCCATTGACAGCATAGCCATAGCGAGTGATATTAACAATTTCTTTCTGTTCATTGTTATAATTATTTTTAGATTTATCATATATTGTCAGTCACCTTATTATATTATGAAGGATTGCCAGGTTCTAGTTTACAGAAAAGGATGCTGGTCTTTTAAAATAGAATGGCGCGTAATCACTACGCACCATTCCCGAAAACCAATTAATCATGATTCTATATAAAAACCATAATATCTAAATCCTTTGAAAATCTTAAACCTAATTTCATAAACCTATTTATAAACCTAACTAACCTACATAGTCAAAACTATTAAAAAACAACCTAATTAAAATCGATGCAAAGATACTCCTAATCTTCCATATATACTTTATGATAAGTAACCAATACTTTTACTGCCGTATCACACGTAACATTAACTTTACCCTACGTAACATTTTAACATCTTTTTTCATACATTCTCGTAAAAAACATACTCTTCCATGCATTATTCTCCCATTTATTTTGTATTTTTGCAAACGAATATAAAAAAATCGAAAGACAATGAAACCAAAAATCATGATGATTTCCATGAAATCAAACCTCAGAATAGTGAGATACATCGGTCTTTTACTGATGTTTATCTTCTGTCTCACTGCGCAGAACATGATGGCGCAGAGAGGAAAACTCTTCAATTCAGACAACCAGCTTTCGAGCAACCTTGCCACTCAGGTGTTCCAGGATTCAAATGGTTTCATTTGGATTGCCACCCGTAACGGCTTGAATATCTATGATGGCTATAACTTTACGGTCATCAGAAAAGCCTACGACAACAGTGACGGGCTCAACAGCAACTATATCAACTGTATAACACAGGATGAAAAGGGACGTATTGTTCTGGGAACAAACAAGTCGCTACTTATATTTAATGGAAAAAGGTTCAGCAACGTACCTATGCTCGATTCCAAAAACAAGCCTATAAGTACTTATGTAACCCAGGTAAGCCGTTTGCATAATGGCGACATTGCCGTCGCCACCTCCGGTTATGGCATCATGACCAAGAAAATAGATGCAAACGCCTGCTATGCCATGAAAGGAGAGATAGAAAAGCTGAAGTATATACACAAGATATTGGAAGATAGGCAAGAAAGGCTCTGGATTATCCTGGAAAACGGAAAGCTGTATCGGAAAGAAAAGAACGGCAAGCTTGTTTCACGCATCATGGGAACAGAGCAACTTAATACACAAGATATCAGGCAAGACGACAAGGGCAACATCTATCTTGCCACCAAGAATGATGGTGTTTACCTTCTCAAGGCAGGTTCAACCGTCTTCACCAAGATAGCCGGCATAGGCAATCTTCCTATTGGCAACATCTATATCAGCCGCGACCAGCGCTTGTTTATCGGTTGCGATGGTATGGGTATCTTTGTGTATAATCCTGTAACAGGATTCTTGCAAAATAATCCTCTGTTCAGCCGTGAAGTAAATCTTGCCAAGAGCAAGATTACCAGCATTATAGAAGATTTTACGGGAAACATCTGGGTGAGTATGCTCCAGAAAGGCGTATTCATGCAGTCGCAGGCTCAATGCGATTTCAACTATATGGGCTACCGTTTAGGCAACCGCAACGTGATAGGCGAAAACAGCATCACAAGTCTGTGTGCCAATCAGGGCAATCAAGTCTGGGTGGGCACCGACAAGGATGGTCTCTACCTCTTTGATCTAAAAACCGGTAGTATCAACAGCCATTTATTAAGCAACACCACGGTACTGACACTCTGCAAAGACCGGAAGGGCAGAACATGGGTAGGAACCTATACTGACGGCATCGGAATTATAGATGCGGGGGGGTCTTTCCATCCATTCAGCCTGGGCATTGGCAACCAGGCTGGTATCTTCGATATCAAGGAAGACCCACAAGGCAATATATGGTTTGCAACCATGGGCGAAGGACTTTTCCGCCTTTCTCCAGATGGAAGCATCAAGCAATGGAAAGCACTATATGGTGCCGACAACAACCTGAAGAAGAACAGTATTCCTAACGATTACCTTGTGAAACTCAGCATCTCAAAAGATGGTAAGCGGATTTTCGTTGCCACTTCTGTGGGTCTGGCTTGCTACGACCAGCAGAAACAGAGTTGGACTTCTAGTTTCGGGGGCATCAACTGTCTGAACAAGGGCTGTTTCTCTCATTGCGTTTACGCTGACAGCAAGAACCGCGTATGGTTTGGTACTGAAGAAGGCGCAATCTGCTATGATCCGAAGAAGGGATATGCTCATCCGAAGATTTATAACACAGAACTTGGACTTTCAGACAACAGCGTAGCCAGTATCATAGAAGATTACAAGGGCAGAATCTGGATAGGAACTGGCTGTGGCTTAAACCAGGTAGATACCGAAAAAGGAACTATCAACAAGTACTTCTCGGATAATGGATTACAGAGCAATGAGTTCAGCGATGCTGCAGCCTGCACGCTCTGGGGAGGAAAAATACTCATGATGGGCGGAACCGGTGGCATCAACTGGTTTGATACGGATAAGGTAAAACAGCATCCTTGGCAGGCAGAAGTTACCATATCAGGATTTCTTGTAGGCAACAAACCACTATTAAGAGATATGAAATCGGGCATCTATACTATCACCGATAAAAGTGCTTACAATAGCGACAAGTTCTCCTTATCTCATGAAGACAACACCTTCACCATCCAGTTGTCTACTCTTACATATAATAATGTAGAGCAGATTAGCTATGCCTACAGCATCAATGGTGAGGATTGGCGAACCATACAGCCAGGTCTGAACGAACTTTCTTTCTCACATATGCCAGCCGGTACCTATAAGTTCCGTGTCAAGGCTATCTGCAACAGATATGAAACCCCTGTCAAGGAGTTCTCCATCATCGTTCATCCAGCCTGGTATGCCAGTATCTGGGCTAAACTCTGCTATCTGCTTGCCTTCCTGGGGCTTTGTCTACTTTACATCAAGCACCGCAAACGCAAGATGGAAGACCAGCTTATATTGCAGCAGCATATCCATGCGGAAGAGATGGGCGAAGCGAAGCTGAAGTTCTTCATGAACATCAGCCACGAAATCCGCACCCCATTGACCCTTATCCTCACTCCGCTGTTCACGCTGATTAAGGAAGATAAAGACGCTCACCGACAGGGCATCTACGATATGATGCGTAAGAACTCGGAACGAATCCTGCACCTGATTAACCAGATGATGGACCTGAGAAAGATTGACAAGGGACAGATGGTGATGCACATGAGCGAAACCGACATAGTTACCTTTATTGGAGATGAATACAAACTCTTCTGCCAACAGGCGATAGCCAAGAGCATCCAATTCACCTTTGAGCACGAAGACGAGGCTCTCCCGGTATGGATAGACCGCGACAACTTTGACAAGGTATTGATGAATGTCCTGTCAAACGCCTTCAAGTTTACACCGACAGGCGGCAGAATCCGTATCACCCTCTCCCACTCGCCTCATCATGTCCGCATCGCCATCAAGGACAGCGGAAAGGGCATTCAAGAGGAAAAGCTCGAAACGATTTTCCAGCGCTTCTATCAGAGTACCACCACTTCTACTGACCGGAATGTAGGTACGGGAATCGGTCTCGACCTGACGCGCTCGCTCGTGGAACTGCACTACGGAACCATTACAGCCGCCAACAACAAGACACTTGATGAAGCCGACTGGACGGAAGGTAGCCAGTTCCTCATCACGCTGCCTCTGGGCAACGAGCATCTGAAACCGGAAGAAATGATAGATGCACCGGAGCCACAGGCTGCTGAAGACATCAGGGAACTGGAAGAAAACATGGAGGAAGGAAATAAGGAGAATAGTGCCGATACAGCCAATGACACCGAAGAAGATTTCATAAGCAAGGCAAAGAGCACCATCGCTGTGGTAGAAGACGATGAGGCAATACGTAATTTCCTGAAGACCCAACTACAGGAAACCTACAATATCCTTACCTTCTGCAACGGAAAGGAGGCGCTGCCGGAGATTATCAAGCAGAAGCCAGACCTCGTTATTTCAGACATCATGATGCCAGAAATGGACGGCAATACGCTCTGTACCAAGATCAAGAACAATGTGAACACCAACCACATTCCGGTGATTCTGCTTACAGCGATGAGCAGAGAGGAAGACCAGCTGACCGGTTTGCAGTCGGGTGCCGATGCCTATGTGGTGAAGCCGTTCAATATGGACATTCTGCGCCGCACCATCATCAACCTGCTCAACGTGCGCCGTACTTTGAAAAACAAGTTTATGGGCAACGAGAGCCAGAGCGACAGGCAGATCGCGATAGAAAAAGGCCTGTCGCCAAAAGACCAGCTGATGGAACAGGTGATGAAGGTAATCAATGATAACATGGATAATGAGGACCTGAGTGTGGATATGATTGCCCGCGAAGTAGGACTGAGCCGTGTGCATCTGCACCGCCGAATGAAGGAACTGACCAACCAGACACCACATGCCTTCATCCGCAATACCCGTCTGCAATATGCCGAAAAGTTGCTGAGCCACTCTAACAAGACGATATCAGACATCATGTTTACCTGCGGTTTCTCCAACCCAGCCAGCTTCAGCACCATGTTCAAGAACTTTTATGGCTCTTCGCCTCGCGATTATATGCAGGCACACCGGAAAATCTAGCCTTTTCACTCAGAAAAGGCCAGATGTTTCCAAAAATAAAGTATTTGTTACAAATAGAGAAGTTTATGATACGCCTCGCAAAGTGTTGGTAACATTCTGTGGGGGTATATTTAAAAGGAAAGCGGTAACTTTGCAGCAGTATTCTGAATACATGTTTCAGCCATGAGTTCAGATACTCATTCTGTAAATTTAAATCCTATAATAAAATGAAGAAAATTGCAATCTTATCGCTTTCCCTGACGCTTGCAGCCGCTGCACAGGCGCAGACAGCTGAGTTTGACTATTTCAAGTATGCGGGAAATGACGCTCGCTTCAATGTTGAAATCGACAAGACTCACCAGTATTACAACCCGGTACTGGCTGGTTTCTATCCAGACCCATCACTCTGTCGCGTGGGCGACACCTACTATCTGGTAAACTCTTCGTTTACCTTCTTCCCAGGTGTGCCTCTCTCAACCAGTAAAGACCTGGTCAACTGGCAGCCAGCCGGTCATGTTCTCGACCGCACATCACAGGTTCCATTGAAGGGCCAGCAAGTATCAGCCGGTATCTTCGCACCAGCCATCAGCTATAACAAGAAGAACAAGACCTTCTATATGATTACCACCAATGTGGGAGCCGGCAACTTCTTTGTGAAATCAAAGGATCCTTCCAAAGGCTGGAGCGAGCCTATCTATCTGAAAAAGATTGACGGCATCGACCCTAGCTTCTTCTTCGATGACAACGGAAAGGGATATATCGTACATAACGGTCCGGTAGTTGGCGGTGCCGACTATGAGGGCCAGCGTGCTATCCGCTGCTTCGAATTCGACGTGAAGGGCGACAGCATCAAGGGCGACTTCAAGGAGATTCTGCGTGGCGGAACCCATGTAGAGGCGCGTCCTATCTGGATTGAGGGTCCTCACCTCTTCAAGAAGGGCAAGTTCTATTATCTGATGTGTGCAGAAGGTGGTACAGGCGGATGGCACAGCGAGGTTATCCTGCGTGCCAAGAATCCGATGGGACCATGGGAGGAATGCCCTAACAACCCTATCCTTACCCAGCGTACCGGTCTCGACCCTAACCGCAAGGACCCAGTATCAAGTGCCGGTCATGCCGACATCGTAGAAGATGGAAAGGGTAACTGGTGGGCTGTATTCCTGGCTTGCCGTCCTTATGAAGAGGATATGTACAACACAGGTCGCGATACTTATCTCCTGCCTGTAACCTGGAAGAATGGATGGCCAGAGATTCTTGCCAAGAATACTCCTATCTCTACCGTTGGAGAGAAGGCTGGTTTGAAGCCTGCCGCAAAGAATGAGTTCTCAGGCAACTTCTCTTATGTGGATAACTTCGATGCAGATAACAATAAGGTGGGTCTGAAAGAGTTGAATCCACGCTGGATGTTCCTCCGTGACTTCGTTGACTGTTACAAGGTAGAAAACGGCAAATTGAAGTTCAATCTCCTGCCAGGCAATATCTACAAGCGTGAGCCGATGTCTGCCATCTGGGCACGTCAGCAGCATGGAACATTCACTGCAGAGACTGAAATCAACTTCACTCCTCGCAACGACAAGGATATCGCAGGCTTGGCACTTCTCCAGAAGGAAGACCACAACTTCGTATTGGGTAAGACCATGAAGAAGGGCAAGCTGATGATTACCCTGACCCGTGCCGAGAAGAACAACGTAACTATCGCCTCTGCTCCTATCAAGGGAGGTAAGCTGAAGCTGAAGGTAGAAGGTCATGACAGATATTATGATTTCTATTATGCCGAAGAAGGCGGCAGCTGGCAGCTTCTTGCCAAGGGTGTAGATGCCTCTAACCTGAGCACCCAGAAGAGCGGTGGCTTCATCGGTGCCTGCATCGGTCTCTATGCTTCTTCCAACAAGGAATAAGGATTTGAGAAAAGATTAACGTTTTAGGAATAGATAATAAAAGAAAAGGTTGATACCTCGCGTTTTGCCTGGTATCAACCTTCTTCTTTTATTTATTCTTCACAATATCCAATGTCATTTTTCCTACCCAGATGGCGCTCTTGCCGTTCTGGTCGACTGGCACCGGTTTGCCATCGAGATTATTCAGATACTCCAACTGCTTGAAGTAGGTATGGCTATGACCGCCCAGTATCAGGTCGATGTCACGGGTGGCTGGGGCTACCTCAGAATCGTCGATGCCATCTATCTTCCAGCCCAGGTGGGAGATACAGATGATGACATCACACTTCTCTTTCTTCTTCAATATCTCTGTCATTTCCTTTGCCTTGGCGATAGGATCGAGATATTTGATGCAGCCATAGTTGGCTTCAGTTACCAGACCGGCAAGTTCCGGACACAAGCCGAAAACGCCAATCTTCAGTCCCTTGCGCTTGATAATGGTATAAGGCTTAACGATATTTGCCAGTTCGGTACCAGTGAAATCATAGTTGGAGCAGACGATAGGAAACTTCGCCATCTTGAAGATGCGCACCATGTTGTCTATTCCGAAATCAAACTCATGGTTGCCGATGGTAGCAGCATCATATTTCATCTCGTTCATCAGTCCCACTTCTACATCTCCCTTGAAGAGAGAATAATAAGGTGAACCCTGTGAGAAATCGCCACTGTCAAAGAGCAGCAAGTCGGGATTCGCCTTACGCTCCTGCTTGATCATCGCCACCCTACGCAGGAAACCGCCACGATTTGCAGTTGCTGTATCTGCGAGATTCGGATTGATTGGCATCACGCATGAATGCGTATCGTTGGTATGGAGCACTACGAGTTGCTTTACCACCTTTGCCTCTTTCCTAGCTTTAGCCTGAACGGCTGCCGGCTGCATCATGAAGGATGCCAGAGCCAGACCTATATATAATAATGTATGTTTCATCAGAATTATCAACTATAAACTATTAACTATTCTACCACGCAGCGGCCTTCAATCTTAGATTCCACCACCTTGCCCTGTGCCTGCATCTCACGGAAATAATTCATGATGATGTAGCGCACATTGTTCTCTTTCTGCTTAGGAGCAAAGACATCGGTTCCGCTCTTGAAGGCTACGAGCTGGTCATTACCTTCGGCAAGATAATCGAGGGTTGCAACGCGGTAACTCTTCTCCGGATCAACTGGTTCACCATTCAGCGTAACGCTCTTCAGCTTGCCATCCTTGGTGATAACCATTCTAACAGCATGGCTCAAGCCTTCGCCGCCACGATGAGCTATCTGCTGGAAGAGTTCCAGAACCTTATCGCCCTTCAGGGTCAGGAAACAGATTTTGTTCTCGAAAGGAGCCATATCGTTCACATCGCCTACAGTAACCTTACCCTTGGCAAGATTGGAACGGATGCCGCCCATATTGTATACAGCGAAAACAGGCTGTTCTTCAAACTGCTTGCCGCCCCATACCAGGATGTCACAGAGCAAGTTACTGAGTTCGCTCTCCGGACGGTGACGGGTCATATCATGAGCAATATGACCTACAACAGGGCCCATGATACTGTCTACCTTACTCTTATAAGGAGCGATAAACCGGGCAGCCTCAGCATCAGGCTGTGCATCCCATTTCTGATCAACCAATATTCGGGTTCTCTCCACCTTCGCCACCTTGTATTTCTGGGCGAAAGCCGGACTTGCCATCAGCAGCATGACTGCCGAAGCAAGGTAAATTTTGATACTATTTTTTTTCTTCATACTTAATACAGTAAATACTTTTAGACCGCAAAGATACAAAATAAATCGGCGAAATCGGCAAAATCGGCAAGAAAATTCCATTGCAGAAGTAAAGAAAACAAAAAAACAAAGGGAAAAAGTGAAGAAAGTGACTGAAAATTTGCGAGATACAAGAAAAAGTAGTAACTTTGCACCCGCTTTTCGGCGTAACCGCTGTTGTCTGGGCAGAAGTGTTGTCCAAGTCCATGTTGCGTTGGAACGACAAACAATTTTTAATTTTATACAAAAAATGGATTTGATTAAAGTTGCTGAAGAAGCATTTGCAACCGGCAAGAAGTTCCCTGAGTTCAAGGCAGGTGATACTATCACAGTCGCTTACAAAATCGTCGAGGGTACTAAGGAGCGTATCCAGCTCTATCGTGGTGTTGTTATCAAGATCTCTGGTCATGGTGACAAGAAGCGTTTTACAGTTCGCAAGATGTCTGGTACTGTAGGTGTTGAGCGTATCTTCCCTATCGAGTCACCAGCTATCGATTCTATCGAGGTGAACAAGCATGGTAAGGTTCGTCGCGCTAAGTTGTATTACTTGCGTAAGCTTACTGGTAAGAAGGCTCGTATCGCTGAGAAGAAGACTGTAACTAAGGGTGCAGAATAATTTTTCTTAGGAGACCTAATCAGAAAAAATAAAGGGAATCCAGTCTCACGACCAGGTTCCCTTTTTTATGTTAATAATCTTAACCTAAAAACTTTCAAACAATTCATGGTTGACAGCTAAACCAACCATGTTCCATTCTTTTATTTTTCGCCCGCATCATAATTCACGAGCCCATCCTCCGTGCCGTGTAAAGCACCTTGGAAATCATCCCAACTCTGGAATCCGGCGAGCAGCGCCAACTTGTCCAAAGTCTGGCGGGAAGGCTTCTCCTTCCCTTTCAATACATCCCACATCTTGTGGAAAACATGCGCCTTGCCAACCTTTTTTTCTATGTGTTCAGCAAGGACTTTCAAATCCTGTTTCATAACAATCCTCTCATATTTTCTAATTGGGAACAAAAGTACTGAAAAAGAATGAAACAGAGTTCATTTTTCCCGACTTTTTTATGTTTTGGGGTAAAAAAAATGCATTATATCATAAAAATGCTGTTTTTTAGGGCTTTTTACGAAACAGAAGTCCAATATCTCAATCATTTTTTGTAACTTTGCGCCAAATTCCAAAATACATTTCTTAGAAGATGAAAGAATTAGCACTTAAGTACGGATGTAATCCAAATCAGAAACCTTCTCGCATCTATATGGATGACGGAAGGGAGCTTCCTATCGAAGTGATCAACGGCCGTCCTGGCTACATCAACTTCCTGGATGCCTTCAATTCCTGGCAATTGGTCAAGGAGCTCAAGGCTGCTACAGGAATGCCTGCTGCCGCTAGTTTCAAACACGTTTCTCCTGCCGGTGCAGCTATCGGCTTGCCTCTGAGCGACACATTGAAGAAGATTTACTTCGTTGATGATGTCAAGTTTGAGCTCTCTCCATTGGCTTGTGCCTATGCTCGTGCACGTGGCGCTGACCGCATGTGCTCTTATGGCGACTTTGTTGCGCTGAGCGATGTATGCGACGAGGCTACAGCCCTTCTCATCAAGCGTGAGGTGAGCGATGGTGTCATTGCTCCAGGCTATACCCCTGAAGCTATCGAGGTTCTGAAGGAGAAGCGCAAGGGTACCTACTGCGTTATCAAGATTGATCCAGACTATGTGCCAGCTCCTATCGAGCACAAGCAGGTGTTCGGTGTTACCTTCGAACAGGGACGCAACGAGGTGAAGCTCGATGATCCTGCTCTCTTCGAAGATGTTCCTACCAAGAACAAGACTTTCACTCCTGAGGCTAAGCGCGATCTGATTATCTCGCTCATCACCCTGAAGTATACTCAGAGTAACTCTGTATGCTACGTAAAGGATGGTCAGGCTATCGGTATCGGTGCCGGTCAGCAGAGCCGTATCCACTGTACACGTCTGGCTGGTTCTAAGGCTGATGAGTGGTGGTTGCGCCAGTGTCCTAAGGTGATGAACCTGCCTTTCAAGGAGAAGATCCGTCGTGCCGACCGCGACAATACCATCAATGTCTATATCTCTGATGAGTGGGAGGATGTATTGCAGGACGGCGTTTGGGAGCAGTTCTTTACTGAGAAGCCTGAGCCATTGACCCGCGAGGAGAAGAAGGCTTGGATTGCACAGAACAAGGGTGTATCATTAGGTAGTGATGCTTTCTTCCCATTCGGCGACAATATTGAGCGTGCTCACAAGAGTGGTGTTGAATACATAGCAGAAGCAGGCGGTAGTATCCGTGACGATCATGTTATTGATACCTGCGACAAGTACGGCATCGCTATGGCGTTTACACACGTTCGCCTCTTCCATCACTAATTTATTATATAATTAAGGTATATGAGTGACATTGACGATATTATCATGGGCGGTATGGTCTTCAAAGGCGGTGGTGGTCCTAAGAAGGATGACGACGACAAGGTGAAGACCAAAGCCAAGAAGAAAAAGTACATAACGGGTGCTCACGGTAGTGGCTCTGCCCGTCAGAAGGCAAAGTATCGCCAGCAGAGAGCCAATCGTAAATCCCAGAAGAAGAAATAAGAAGGAAAAATATAATTAGCCTTAAGGGAAAAAACAAGAGGGTGTGTCATAGGACTTATGACACACCCTCTTTGCTTTATTTTGCAGCAAGTGAAATCATGATAAGATATTGCCGCTTATCTATCAGTTCTTGACGCTCTTCACACCCTTTCCCTTGGTAAGATGCAAGGTAGCGGCTTTCAGCTTATGGTTGCTGTGGTCGAAGATGATGGCTGGATCCAGGCGCTTGCCGTCGAAAGACACCTCGAAATGGAGGTGCTCTGTGGTAGCCCTACCGGTGCGGCCCGTCAAACCGATTACCTGACCAGCCTTTACCTTATCCCCCTTCTTCACCTTGTTTTTGCTCTGATGACTGTAGAGCGTCTCGAAACCATAAGCATGCCTGATACGGATACAGTTGCCGTAGCCATAGTAGGGTCCTGATGCAACGACCGTACCGTCAAAGGCAGCCACTATCTCATCATTCGGGCACGTCTTGAGGTCAACCCCCGAATGACGGCGCTTGCCACCATAAGGACTGATTACCTTGGCACCCGGCAGAGGATAAGCCCAGGCTGTCTTTTCTATCTTCTCCAAATCCAGTTCGAAAGTATTGGTAATTGTAAATGGATCATTAACCTCATCAGGGTCGAGCGTCATTCCATCTCCTATTCTACCCTTTTTCTTGCCAGAAGCCTCCTTGTCAGCCTCAGCATTTCTACCTACAGAAGAATCTTTGCCGCCGATAACCGAAACAATGACACGGGCACCCTGCTTGCGAAACTGCACCGTCTGGCGGCGCAACTTATGTGATTTCAGTTCTACGAAGGTTTCAGGATTCAACCTACCGCCATTCACCATGATAGAGAAGTCACAATAAGTTTCACCCTCCTTAGAGCCTACAATGGCTATCGTCTGTCCGGCATCCACATGCTGTCCTACCTTAACCAGGTTCTCGGCATTGTTGGCATAAACGGTTTCCAGACCGCAATCGTGGCGCACCACGATGACATTACCCATTGATTCCGACTTTCTGGAAAGTCGCACATAACCTTCGAGCATTGCCTTTACAGCATCGCCTTTAGAGGTAGAGATACGCAACACATGATTGTTCAGAAGGGTTGCTTTGCCCACAGGAAGCGGGAAGGAATATTCCTTAGCTCGGAATATCTCAAAGTCTACATTAAATGCCTGACTCTGGGCAAAGAGACCGGGTGTTGCAATACTCACCTGCTGCTGTTCGGCTGCCGTGAATACATTTTTAGCGGGCATAAAGCTGCTCAGCGAGAACACCATGAGTCCTGCCACAGCCAATAGCCGCAATCCTTTTTTCATTCTTTTCATTATTTACTTTTTCTTTCTGATTTTCAAAATATTCTATAAACTATTAACAGAAAAACATCCATTTCTCCCTCTCCGTTCTGATAGAAAAGGAAAAATGGATGTTATCTTGAAAACTATCTGATACTTACCTGCTAGCAGGCTTTTACTTCAACAAGATACCTGTGAAGATTCTGCCGCTCTCGATACCCAGCTTTCTGGCAGAGAAGTACTCATCGCTGTGGGCAAAGGTACAGATGCCACAATCCTGGATATTCTCTTCGGCCACTCCACAATGCAGAAGAATCTGTCTGTTGCAGAGCGGAAGATTGAGATGCCATTTCAGCGGCTGCACGATATTACCCTCAGCAGCCAGGCGCTCACGCTCAGCAGGATCAACCGAGAAGGCGGCATTAGGACGCTGCTCGGCAATCTCTTCCATAGGGAAAGCTGCCTGCTCGAACGCCTCGTAAACCTCATCGCCCACCTCGAAATGGTCGAGCGAAATGCCCGGACCTATCACAGCCTTCAACTTCTTCGGGTCGGTATGATAGGTAAACGCCATCTCCTGAATGGTTTTATGCACGATGCGAGCCAGCGTACCACGCCAGCCGGCATGGATGGCAGCCACTGCCTGATGCTCCTCATCATAAAGAAGCACAGGGATGCAATCGGCAGTAGAAACGCCGATGCATACACCTTTCTGGTCAGTCATCACGGCATCTACACCTTCGAGCACCATCTTGCGGATATTCTCAGGCATGGTGAGAAACTCGCCGGCAATATTGCGCACCTCTACTCCATGCACCTGATGGGGCATGATGATATGGTCGGTAGTGATACCGAGCTCAGCAGCCAGACGCTTACGGTTCTCTGCAACATGCTCGGCAAAATCACCGCAATATTCGTTGATATTGAATTCGCTATAGTTGCCCTGGCTCACTCCTCCCTTGCGGGTAGTAGAGAAAGCCATGACGCCAGAAGCTACCTGATATTCTTTGATCATAACATTTATTCGTATTCGAAATCATCGAGGTCGTCAACATCCTCGATTTCATCCTCATCAATATATTCTACTACATCCTCGCCCTCTGCAGCCAGTTCCTGCTGGAAGCGAGACATATCCTTGTCACGGTGAACAAGCGTATCTTCGGCAGTAATCTCCTGAAGCTTGTTGCTCTCAGAATTGAGTTCCTTCCAGAGCACATCCTTCAGTTCCTGGATACCCTGTCCGGTAACAGACGAGATGAAGACCACCGGAAGATCGGTAGGCAAAGTTTCCTTGAGCATTTCAATCAGTTCTTCGTCGAGCAGATCGCACTTGGTGATAGCCAGCACGCGATGCTTGTCGAGCATCTCTGGATTGAAGTTCTTCAGTTCGCCCAGCAATACTTCATATTCTTTCTTGATGTCGTCAGTATCGCCCGGAACCATGAAGAGCAACAGAGAGTTGCGCTCAATATGACGGAGGAATCGCAAGCCCAAACCTTTTCCTTCGCTCGCGCCCTCGATGATGCCAGGAATATCAGCCATGACAAAACTCTGGTGATCGCGATAATCTACGATACCCAGCGATGGTTCGAGCGTAGTAAACGGATAGTTTGCAATCTTAGGACGGGCACTTGATACGGCACTCAGCAAAGTTGACTTACCGGCATTAGGGAAACCTACCAGACCTACATCGGCAAGGAGTTTGAGCTCCATGATGATGGTCATCTCCTGCATAGGTTCGCCCGGCTGGGCATAGCGAGGAGCCTGGTTGGTAGAGGTACGGAACTGGAAGTTGCCCAATCCGCCACGACCGCCCTTGAGGAGCAGAACTTCCTGCCCGTCATAAGCCACATCGCATACAAACTTGCCTGTTTCGGCATTATAAACCACGGTACCGCAAGGCACATCGATATAAATATCCTTGCCATCGGTTCCATGACACTTATCACGGCCACCGTTTCCACCATGCTCGGCGAAGAAGTGGCGCTGATACTTGAGGTGCAGCAACGTCCAGTAGTTATGGTTGCCGCGGAGATAGATGCTTCCTCCACGTCCGCCGTCGCCACCGTCTGGACCGCCGTTAGGCTGGTACTTTACGTGGCGCAGGTGCATGGAGCCCTTGCCACCCTTACCAGAGCGGCATTGTATCTTTACGTAGTCTACGAAATTGGATTCAGCCATTTATTCTTTAATTAAATATTTTAGAAGTTAAAGAAGTTAAGAGAAGTTATCACTCCCTTCGGTCGTTAAGGAAGTTAAAGGACATATGTCTTAAAGATAGTCAACAAAGCTATTGTCCCTTCACTTCCCTCATACTTCTCTTAACTTCTTCTAAATTCCTATCTTAGAGGTTGTCGATTACATTGCAAACACGTGCGAAGATCTCATCTACAGTACCGAGACCCTCGATGTGGTGATGAATGCCTTCCTTCTCATACCAGTCGATGAGCGGAGCAGTCTGTGTATGATAAACATTGAGACGTTTCTTGATAGTCTCCTCGTTATCATCAGAACGGCCGCTTTCCTTACCGCGGTTAATCAGGCGAGCCATCAGCTCATCCTCAGGAACAGCCAACTCAATCATCGCAGCAATCTTATGACCACGCTCAGAAAGCATCTTCTTCAGAGCCTCAGCCTGTGGAGTGGTACGTGGGAAACCGTCGAAGATTACACCTGCGTGATCCTTACCGAAGCTGTCGTATACACTTGCGAGGATGTCAATCATCAACTCGTCTGGAATCAACTGGCCATTGTCGATATAACCCTTAGCAGTCTTACCAAGTTCTGTACCGTTCTTGATTTCGTTACGAAGTACATCACCTGTAGAAATGTGACCGAGACAATACTTCTCGATCATCTTGTCGCTCTGTGTGCCTTTACCTGCACCTGGAGCGCCGAAAATTACGATATTTTTCATTTTTACCTTAATATATATATAAAATATTTATGTTGTGTCAGAAACTAATATTCATTCATCCATTTCTGTCCCCAAGGAGACAAAAGTATAGCAATAGTAACACCAAAGAAAACGGCAAACATGCCTAAAAAAATTAAAGTGTTCATACTTACATCCTCCTATTCTTCTACAATGGTGTAGATGTCGCGGAGATTTCTGCCTTCTTGGTCGTAATCCAATCCATATCCTACGATGAAATCGTTAGGGATTTCCATAACAGCATAGTTGATATCAAGATCAACCTTCAAGTTGCCTGGTTTCACGAGGAGGGAACAAACCTCAACGCTGGCTGGGTTCATCTTCTTCAGGTCTTCAATCATGTGAGCCATGGTGAAACCGGAATCTACGATGTCCTCTACGATAACCACGTGGCGGCCTGCCAAATCCTGGTTCAAACCCATCAGGGTCTTCATACTACCTGTAGAGCTTGTACCTTCGTAAGAAGCATACTTCACAAAAGATATTTCGCTAGGTATCGTAATCATTCGCATCAAATCGGCGGCGAAGATAAACGCACCATTCAACACTGCCAGGAAGACAGGTTTCTTGCCTGCATAATCCTGGTTGATACGGTCGGCCACGACCTGTACTTTCTTCAGAATCTCAGCCTCAGGAATCGATGTCTTGAAGCTCTTATCCTTGATCTTTACTATGCTCATAGTCTGTTCTATAATAATATTTTCTGCAAAATTACGAAAAAAACATGAAACTTCGTGCTTTCATCAACTATTTTTTGTACTTTTGCATGAAAATAACCGTTTATCTGCATGAGTTGACAAATTATCACGACAGTTCGCGCAGATAATACTAAGATTATCAGATAATATGAAGATTTTCACAAGCGCTCAGATTCATGAGTTGGATAAATACACCATTGAGCACGAACCTATCAGTTCGCTCAACCTGATGGAACGTGCAGCCAAAGCGCTGACACGTGCCATAAAAGAGGAATGGTCTAACCGCACTCCAGTAGTTGTCTTCGCCGGTCCGGGTAATAACGGCGGCGATGCGCTTGCTGTAGCGAGAATGCTCAGCGAGGATGGATATGATGTAAGTGTATACTTATTTAATGTGCAGAACAAACTGTCGGCAGACTGTCTTGCCAACAAGAAGCGTCTGCTGGATGCAAAGAGAGTGAAATTTACTGAGATAACCACCAACCTGGACCCTCCCAAGCTGAATGCAGAAATGCTGGTGGTGGACGGACTCTTTGGAAGCGGACTCAACAAGCCACTGGCTGGCGGATTCGCCGCGATGGTGAAATATATCAACCAGAGTCCTGCCAAGGTAGTAAGCATCGATATCCCTTCGGGACTGATGACCGAGGACAATTCCTATAATATCCATGCCAACATCATCCGTGCCAGTCTGACCCTTACCCTGCAGCAGAAGAAACTGTCGATGCTGATGGCGGATAACCAGCAGTACCTGGGCAGACTGCGCGTGCTCGACATCCGACTTTCCCAGGAATTCATCCAGAATACGGAGTGCCGGTGCCGCATACTCGAAGAGAACGACATCCGTCCGCTCCTGAAATCGCGCAGCGACTTTGCCCATAAAGGCAGCATGGGTAATGCGCTGCTCATAGCGGGAAGTTACGGCATGAGCGGTGCTTCGGTATTAGCCACAAAGGCTTGTCTGAGAACCGGTGCGGGCAAGGTTACAGCCCATACCCCAAAACGGAATTATGAAATCATGCAGATTTCTGTACCAGAAGCGGTACTGCAGATGGATGCAGAAGAAACCATATTCAGCGAACCGGTAGATACAGAGATGTTCGATGCGCTGGGCGTAGGTCCTGGATTGGGACAGAACGAGACAACAGCCATCGCCCTCATCGCCCAACTGCGCCGTGCTACCTGTCCGCTCGTCATTGATGCCGATGCGCTTAATATTCTTTCCAGCCACCGTGCCTGGATGCAGCAGTTGCCAAAGAATATCATCATGACACCTCATCCGAAGGAGTTCGACCGACTTGCCGGCAATGCGAGCAGCAGCTGTACCGAAAGACTGATGAAGGCAAGCGAACTGGCAGAACGACTCCAGGCATACATTATATTAAAGGGACATTATTCTGCACTCTGCCACCCCGACGGAAAGATTGATTTCTGCAGTACGGGCAATAGTGGCATGGCAACAGCAGGCAGCGGTGATGTGCTGACAGGTATCATCACCGGTCTTCTGGCTAGAGGATACAAACAGGAAGATGCCTGTCGCCTGGGTATGCATCTTCATGGTCTGGCAGGCGATCTTGCTGCTAAAGATCTGGGCAAAGAGAGCCTCATCGCCAGCGACATCATCCAATATATTCCGAAAGCATTCCTCAGATTGGAAGAATAATTATCAGGGAATAAGAATATCCATAAAAGTCAGGAGTTCTCGGCTCCTGACTTTTTTACTTGTTTCTGCGCATCATAGAACCTTACTTCCAAGGTTCTCCTTAAATCATCGCGACGGTCCATATTCAACTTTTTGCGAATATGGCAACGCTGGCTGGTGATATTTGATTCACTCTTATTGAGTTTTGCACAAATTTCCTTTAAAGTCCGCCCCTGAAGAATCAGCTTGCATATTTCCTTTTCGCTGAACGTAAGCCCATCACAAACCTGATCCCATGCCACTCTATTCAATTCTTCATTAAACAGATGTTCAGAAGCATGGGTAATAATCTTCTGCCGGACATCAGGAGTCAGACGCTTCATCAGGCTTTCTGCTGCTTCCGGTTGATTATCCTTCAAATCGGCAAGCATATTCAACGCCTTGTTTTCAACCCGAGCCATCCGTTTCGGCTGGCGCAACCCCTTGGTTACAATTCTCATATTATATACAGCCACATAAACCAGCATCATGAAACCCAGGAAAACAGTCTTCAGACTGAACAGAGCTGGCATAAGCGGAGTGTTGAACAGGTATATCAGCAATATCGGTATTATACCCACCGTGATGATGGTGCAAGTTTTGTACAAGGTTTGGCTCAACGCTGTAATAGCCAGGATAAAGACGACAAACAGGTTGCAGATAACACTCAAGTTATCATTGGGCAAACCAAAATTGATACAAAATACGCTATCAAGAGCCAGTTTGGCGAACATCAGAAGGTAAAGAGAAGAAATACCCTTCACAAAAGCAATCTTCCGCTTCCAGATAAGGAGCTGCAGGATACAGAACACGAATGTATGCAGACAACAGAGGCTTAAACCATAAGGTTCTTTCACCAGCAAAAAGAGCATAATATGATAAGGTATGATTACCAGCTCGCTTATCGTCAGAAGTAGAAAGGCAATAATGCGTCGGCGGTCTACCACACCACAATATTGAGGGCATAAATGATGCTCTACCCTCACAATCAGGTTTACAATGTCATTCTTCAGTTTCATTTCGTTTTGGTTATTTTCTTAAATCTTACTTATATTTTCGTAAGTCAAACGGCTCTTTTTCTAGGAAATTGCCATTTTTTAGGGAATTATTGATTTCGGCTGCAAAATTACAAATAATATCATAAATTCGTGTTCAAATATCAGAAAATCGTGCAACTTTAACGATTTTAAGCATAAATCAGCGTACTATTTTGTTAAAAAGGGCACTTTTCAGTATTTTTCAGTGCAGAAAAGTTTGGTCGTTTTAAATATTCACTTTACTTTTGCAGCCGTAATCCAAAAATTTGAGATACAGATGAGCTAAAAAGTAAGTTGAAAGTAAACTGATAGTAAAAAGAAACAGTTGAAACTAAACTTCAGGAAACAAGAGTTCTCAGTAACTTCAGGTATTGGTGATCATTATAATAAAGAGTATAAGTAAGTAAAAGGTGATTCTAAATCATTCAATGTATTTTTTCAATAAAAATTAATTGAGGTATGAAGAAAAGGATTTTAATTGCGTTAGTGGCACTCGGCAGTTTTATCTGTCCTGCTCTAGCGCAGAAAGCAGCGGTAAAGACCAACTTGCTGTATGATGCAACGACAACCATGAACTTGGGTGTTGAATTCGGTCTTTCACCAAAATGGACACTCGACGTATCCGGAAACTACAATCCTTGGACGTTTTCAAAGAACAAGAAATGGAAACACTGGCTCGTTCAGCCAGAGGCCAGATACTGGTTCTGTAACAAAATGATGGGTTCATTCATTGGCTTCCATGCCTTGGGTGGATCTCACAACATCGGTGGCATGGATCTTGACTTCAAGTTCCTGGGCACTGATTTCTCTAAGCTGAAAGACTATCGGTATGAAGGATGGTTTATCGGTGCAGGTGTAGCTTACGGCTACGCTTGGGCTCTCTCGAAACATTGGAATCTGGAAGCTGAACTTGGCGTAGGCTATATCTACTCTAAGGCAGATAAGTTTAACTGTGCACAATGCGGAGATAAACTTGAAGATGACAAGGCACACAACTATGTGGGCCCGACGAAAGCTGCCCTCAACTTAGTGTATGTTTTTTAAAAAGAATCTGTCATGAATACATATAATATAATAGGTAGTATGTTCGGAGCCTTGCTTATCGCTCTTCCTATATCAGCCGATAATACCCAGCAGGCTTACAAGAATCTGAAAATCCAGAATAAGGCAATCAGAAAGGTTGGCAACCAGGTGAAAGTGGCTATGGACTTGAATCTCGACCAAATTCAGCTTGCCAGCAACAATGGTCTCATCTATACCCCAATGATCCTCAACGAAAAGGATACACTTTTCATGCCGAGCGTTGAGGTGATGGGTAAAAAGAGATATATTTACTATCAGCGTAACCAGAAAACGGCTACGGCAAACCCACTCATCGTGGCACTCCGTAAGAACAAGACTGCACAGACGCTTCATTATGAATACGCCGCTCCGTTCTGCGACTGGATGAAGAACTCAAACTTCGCCATCAGCAATGATGCCTGTGGCTGCAACCAGCAACTTCTCGACGAAGGTATCCTGAATCCGGAAGGACGTGCATTCGCTACTCCGAAGAATCTCTTCAACGCTTATGTACAGCCTAAGGCAGAAGCCGTAAAGGCAAGAAAGGAGAATGGTTCTGCCCGTTTGAACTTCAAGGTGAACAAGTGGAATATCCTGTACGATTTGGGCAACAATGCCAGAGAACTGGATAATATCCGCAAGACTCTCGACCTTGTAAAGAACGATTCGGATGTTACCATCACCAAGATAACCCTCCACGGCTATGCATCACCAGATGGCGGATATGCCAACAACAACAAGTTGTCGCTTAACCGTACACAGGCGCTTTTGCAGCATATTCTGAAGACCTATCCAATTTCTTCAAAACTGTTTGCGACCACAGCTACAGCAGAAGACTGGGCGGGAACCATCAAATATGTAAATGAGAATGATGTTCCTCAGAAGGAAGTTGCACTTGAGATTATCAACAGCAACATGCAGCCAGATGCCAAGGAGAAAGCATTGCTCAAGAAGGCTCCACAGGCTTATCATTATCTTCTGCAGAATGTATGGCCATCACTTCGCCGTACAGACTATACGATAGAATATGATGTACAGGCATTCAATGTAGAAAAGGCTCGCGAGGTTATCAAGACCCGTCCGCAGAAGCTCTCTCTCCAGGAGATGTATCTGGTAGCGCAGACTTATCCTAAGGGTAGCACCGAATTCAACAATGTTTTCGACATAGCTGTAAGAATGTTCCCTGAAGATAAACTTGCCAATCTCAATGCAGCCTCAGCAGCCATCGAACGTGGCGACAAGGTGAGTGCAGAGAAATATCTCCTGAAAGCAGGCGACAGTGCCGAGGCAAACAATGCCCGCGGTTGTCTGGCTGCCATGAAGGAAGACTATCAGACAGCCAAGCAATACTTTGAGAAAGCTATTGCTGGCGGTTTGAAGGAGGCGCAGGAAAACCTGGATAAAGTTAACCAGGCACTTTAAAGTAACTATTTACTTTCTATTTATATAAGTATAAGATAAAAGATGATGTTAAATACGATCTGTTTTCAGCGGATTGTGCCAATATGTGCGAAACTTAATTTTGAGAATAAGAATTAATTAAATATATTGTATAACTTTTTTGTATTAAGTAAAAAGATTATGAAAAAAATGAATTTGCTCGTAATGAGCTTGGTTTCAGCCGCAGCTTTGTCTTTCACAAGCTGCAGTAGTAATGATGATTTGGATGGTAACGCTGGTCAGGCTAAGGTAGATGGTTTCTACATGACATTGACCATTCAGACTCCTAACAGCAATGGTACAAGAACTTCATTAAAAAATGATTTCGCTGCAACACCTGCAGAGTCTGATGTAACAAGTGGTACATTCTACTTGGTTGATGCCAACAACAAGATTGTGTTCACTCACACTATCACTAAAGAAGAGTGGGCTGAAAAGAAGATTCCTACACAGAGTACAAATGGTAAGACTACACTTCAGGTACCTGTAAAAAATGTAACTGCAGGTACAACATATAGTGTATATTTCCTGGCTAACGCAACAAGTAAGTCACCACTTACAGATGTTTTCACTTCTGATAACAAGTTTGCTACAGAATACTCTAAAGCTAACAACTTTGCAATGTTCAACGAGAACGATGCAGACGTAAAGGGAAACAGCCATACAGTTGTTTTCAAATCTGACAACAAGGATGCAAATTCTGCAGCAAAGGTTAGCAGCACTATCAATATCGAGCGTCTCACTGCACGTATTGATGAGCCAAAGTCAGCAGCAACCAAAATCCAGCTTTACGCAGAAGGTGCTAAAGCTAGCGATGAGCAAAAGGAAGCTAACAAAAAAGCTGTCGAGGCAGTTAAGAGCTTAAATTTGACAAGATATGCCATCTCAAATGTTGCCAACAAGACAAATGTTATGCAGCAGTGGACTGATGCAACTACCCTTTCAATTCCAACTGGTATCACTTACTTCCAGCCAACATCTGAGTTCGGTACAAAGACTCTGCTCCAGAACTATGGCTACTTCAATGCAGTAACAACAGATAAGTCACAAAAGGACTATGTCTTCGAGAACAATAATGAGAATGCTGCAACTTCTATGTACTTCGAGTACACAGTAACTCTCAGTGATGAGTACAAGAATAAAGCAGACTTCAAGGATGGTACTTTCTATCGTTACAACAAGGTTATCTATAGCAGAATCCAGGACATCATCGACGCTTTCAAAGATCAAAAGGCTATCTTTGATGGTAAGGACGCAGACACAGTTATTAAAGAATTGACAGCAGCTAAAAATGACGAAACAGATCCAGAGGCTAAGTTGGATGAATTCCGCAAGAAGTATGATATCGAGGTCTTCAACAACGGTAAGACATACTATGTTCAGAAGATCAAGGATCAGTACCTCAGTGCAGAGAATACTATTCAGCGTAACAGCATCTACCTGTTAAATGTAAAGAACATATTTAATGTTGGTGCCCAGGTTCCTAATGGTGGTCCAGATGATCGTACATTGTACTATCTCGATGTTGAGGTTTCTGTTAACCCTTGGGTTCTCAACGAGCAGTCAGTTGAGTTTGAGTAATATTCCGTCAAACCAGACAGATATAATATAAATACTTATATATATACCGTTACTCTCGGGGGAGCAATCCTCCTCCGAGAGTTTATCAATCAAACGTTCGTTCTGAAAAGAACGAAAACATTCTTAAAAGATAACTAACATTGCCGCCTATGTATAAAAGGCGGGAGACACAAAAACGTGCCGTCATACCCCAACCCGAAAGACTGGCACTTTTCATCCTTAGAAAATAACGATGCCGAAGGCAACGAAACAGAGAGCTGATAAAGCAAAGATATTCGCTACCTACGGCACTCTCTATATAAAATAAGTAAAAGTAAAAGATTATAAAAGATAAAGAATATGGCACATTTCCTCAAAAACAAATGTTGCAAGCTGGTTTGCATCTCAGCCATCGCACTCACTTCTCTTTCATCATGCATGAAAGATGATATCACGGGCTGCCCTACAGCTAAGTTGTCGCTCAAATTCGACTATACTTATAATGTGAAAGAGGCAGATGCTTTCTCTGCTGAGGTGAAGAACCTCAACGTTTATGTATTCGACAAGAACGGTAAGTTCGTAGATAACTATACCGAGTCGGCTGACAAGTTTGAAACAGGTCATAAGATGGAAATCACAGACCTGCAAGCAGGCAAGTACACCTTCGTCTGCCTGGCTCGTGACAAGCAACCTGCCGCAATGGGAACAAGAGCCGAAGGTGATGATGAGACCGAGTTTAGCTTTACTAAACTTACCCCAGGTATCTCTACCATCAACGACCTGCAAGAGGAAATGGGTAAAAGAAACGAAGAAGAATCCGTAAACGACAAGCACTTCACAGCCCTCTATACCGCACAGGACTCCCTCAACTTTGATGGAGAGAACGATGTGCAGGGAAAATTGAGTCTGATGAAGTGTACCAAAACCTACCGCGTGGTGATGCTCCCATTCGAAGCCGACCAGGAAGGATTCACAGCCGAAAACTTCGATGTAGAAATCAAAGGTTCCGCAGCCCTCCTCGACTATAAGGGCGACAAGGTAAAGCCAAAGGCTATCACCTATCTTCCTTATGAGAAGAAACTGGTAGAAAACCACAGCGGCAAGACCGAGGTAGAAGGCGAAGACGTAGAAAAGGCGCTGGTTTACGACCTGTCATCATCACGTATGTTCGAAACCAAAGATGACAACAAGAGTCGCGCTGCCGACGGATCCAGCCAATATGATGACAAGCGCATCGTCATCACAGACAAGCGCATCAACAAAGTCATCTTCAACCACTCCCTGCCTTGGTTCCTCTCACTCTGTGCCAGCGACCGCTACGGCAAAGACTGGAGCGACCAGCAGTATCTGGACCGCCAGGACCATTACACCCTGGTATTCTATGTGCCAGCTCCAAGCTCTATCTACAGCATGGATGCAAGAATTAAGGTAAACAACTGGGTTCTGAATCTTCAGAATGCCGACCTGGGAAAATAAGAAAAGAAAGAAGTATAAGTAAAAGAAAGAAAACATGAAACGCTATCAATCTACTTTGACCAAGATGACACGCCCAGTGTGTATGGCACTCGCTGCCTTGCTCATGGTAGGCGCAATGGCATCCTGTTCAGAGAACGAAAATACAGAAACAGCTCAAGGCGACAATGCCTATCTGAGCCTCAGCTTCTCTACCGGCACCGGAAACAGTACCAGAGCCGGAGAAACTAGCGGAAAGGTTCTTGCCGGCAATGAGACTGATGCGAATCCTACTCAGGAGAGCGACATCCACAACATCAAGGTGTGGGTGTTCAAATCAAATACCGGCGATGAAGCCACTCCTATCTCCTATAAAGCAGAAACGCTGAGCGAAGTGAAGAACGGTAACTATACCCTGAACCTCCGATTTCTGAGAAAGATTGGCGGCGAAGAAGTAAAAAACATCGATCTTTACATCCTGGCAAACTCTGAGAGCATCAACATGCTGGACCAGATGAAAGGCAAAGACCTCCGTTCTGTTACCCGCAAAGATCTGAAAGAAGTCAGCTTTACCTCGCCTTTCGGTATCAATAGCGATGGTACTGCAGAAACAAAAGAGGTTTCAAAGGAAAAGGGACTCCCTATCTCCCGTGCCATCACGCAGATTTCTGTAGACAGCCATGTGGCTGATACAGAAGAAGGAGCCCAAGCCAAAGGTATCAGGATTCCTCTGGTTCGCGCCGTTTCGAAACTCCATTTTTACTTTGCCCGCAAATCGGGTTCTGATGCCAATACCAGTCAGGTAAAGGTAACAAGAATTGAGGTAGAAGGCAACACCATTCCTACTGCCAGCTATGTTTTTCCAGATGAAGCGAAATATAACGAGGACGGTTACAACCAGGACGTAACCAGTCAGAAATATAACAGTTCAGGTACATCTTACGTACCAACCACTCTGAATCTGGCAGGTGTAGAGAACACAGATATCAAGGAAGTGGATGATCCTGAGAGTTTCATCAAAAAGAGCAACCAGTCTGCCCAAGCATACCTGGATGCATTTAAAAATAAAGGCATTGGTTCTCATGATCTCTGTTATCTCCGTGAGACCACCAAAGCCATCAAAGGCACCATCTGGTATTCATTAGATGGTGGAGTAACCGAGAAGAGCGCGACCTTCAAAATTCCTTCAGACGGAAATGCCATCAGAAACAGAGAACTGGTAGTTTACGGTTATTTCCTCAACGGACAGATGGGCAAACTCACCGTTACTCCATCTATTCAGGAATGGCAAGATGGAGGAACATTCGATTTCATCGATGCCTCAACCAACGTGGTTATCCCTGGCGGAGATCAGACAGAATGGGGCTACAAGGTATATTACGGTTTCCCTAAACGCGGACCGATGATTACGCTCAAGAATATCGATACCAAAGGGCAGCCTTGGATTCTCCAGACAGACAACCCGATGTTCGGCTTCGTAACCTGTGATGAGAATGGCAATTATGTGAATGATCCTAACGCAAAAACAGATTGGTACAATGATGGTGAGGCAGACTATAAAATAAAGGATTTCATCATCAACGAAGATGGCAAGACGGAAACACTCCACTTCTATGTGGTTCCGAAGAACAGACTGGATCTGGCAAAGCCACATAATGTAAAGGCGCAGGTTTTCCTGACCAAATATCCGAACGATAAGTTTATCCTGAATCCGGGACTCCGATATAAAGGATGTATAGAGGGCAAATTCGCCGGTAAGGATATTCACTTTGAGCAAGTATTATAAAGACAACAGAAAATAACATTCATCATGAAGAAGTTATATATAGACATAAGATTCGCGAAATGCCTCTTGGCTCTTACGGCAGGATGGCTCATGGCAGGATGCTCAGCTGAAGACGAACTGGGAAACGGTTCGGCTGCACAACAGCTGAGCATGACTCCTATGGTCAACGACCTGCAGAAAACAAGAGTGAAGGAAGAAGAGAATCTTCATGAAAAAACTCTGTCTTCTCTTGACTTTAAGATGTTCGAACCAACACCCAGCGAACTCAGAATAGATCGTCAGTTCTCTTCCCCTTCAGAGAACAAAGCAGAAGAACTGGGTTCGGGCAACTGGAAATCGGCACTCCATCTTGATGTGGATAATACTTATCCGTACTATGCAGTAGCCAATGCCAAGGAAGATCTCAAGGGTAAGAATCTGAAAGACCTCCTTGCCAGCACCCAGCAGGATGATGACATCTGGAAGCCAGCTACCATGGTAAACGACAAGAAATTCCTGATGAGCAGCCAAGATGAGTATACCATCACCCAAGATCCGGAACAGAACATTCCGGTAAAACTGGTGAGAGCGGCAGCCAAAATCAAGCTGAACATCTCTTCTACAGTGAAGGATTACAAAATAACAAAAGTAATGTGGAAGTTCATCAATTACAATACCAATACTGCTATCTTTGCCAATCAACCTGCTGATCAGAAGATCAAAAAAAATATTCAGGAGAATAAGGCTACAGCAGAGAAAGACGAAAATGGTAATGATATCTATAAGGTAACAACTTACAGCTATTCCACAACATGGACCGGGAAAGATGACATGCCACAGTTTGTTGCAGATGTTACTTTCGAAAAAAGTACAGATGCAAAGACAACCATTACCAAGAATCTGATTATCCCTGTGCGTGATCCGCAAGGCGAAAAGAAGTTAGACCGCAACTATATCTATACCGTCAATGCCGTTATCAAGTATCTGGATACCAAGACTGATATTGATTACAACGGAAAGAAAGACTATCTGCAATGGGCGATTACCAAATGGACGCAAGGTGAAGATACCCACGTCAATGCGGATGGTGCAAGCTATCTGGTGGTATCTCCTACTGCCATAGACATCAAAGGTGGTGAAGGCAATGATTTTACAGACTACACTATGCGTTGGTTCGCATCTTACGAATGTAAGATAGAGAATACAACTACCTATTATTTTGACAGATATGGCAACAAGCAGTCCGGACAAGATGGACAGATTTATGCAAGTTTCGAAGAGGCTACAGGAAACCGGTACAGAGGATGGATAGACGTACATTCGGGAGCACCTTCATACTGTACAATACAATATACTTATTTTGATATTACAGTTGATAAAACAGACAAGAAGCAGGAAATTCTCGTAAGAAAGTATCCTTCGGTCTATTCAATGAATGTAAGAAGCGAAGGCACAAATGATTCAGAAGAGAAGAATCATCTGTACACGATGCAGTTCTCCAGCAACAAGTATGCTACAGATTACACCATTGCCAAGCCTAGAGTTGACACAGAGAATAAGTCGGCTGACAATACTGTATCTCCTGCTTACATCCTAGCATCAACCGCAAAGGGTGAAACAAACGCTAAGGATAATCAGGCTGCAAGAGATTACTGTAAAAAGTATCAGGAAAAGGCTACGACTTACAAGAATGAGAGACTCGAACTGCAAGGTTGGCGACTTCCTACAAAGGAAGAAATCAACAGAATCTATAAGTTAGGCAACGAAGATAAGGCTGTAGGCAAACAGCTGCTGAGAGGCGAATACTATTGGACGCTGGATGGAGACAAGACTGAGAGAAACGGCAACAATACGCAGAGCGGTACCTACGTTCGCTGCGTCCACGACCTGACTCAGGGAGAAATAGAACTGATAGAGAAACAAGGTGAAAAGTAAAGAAGGTGAATGACATGAAACAAATAAAATTATATATCGGAATCATGGCAGTCCTGTTGACAGTAATGTTGACAGGCTGCTCTGACTGTATTGCCGACAGCGAACCTTCTAAAGACGAGACTGAAGAAGGTTACTACACCGTCCGTCTCAATATATCCATACCAAACTTCGAACAGCAGATAACCCGAAGCACCATCTTTGTGAACGAAGGAATCAAGGAGAATGCCATGAAACTCTTCTGCTTCGACAATGAAGGGCAGTTTGTTGGCATCGGAAAGGTTACAAAATTCGAAGAAATCAAAGGTTTCGTCAGAGACGTTACCGGCAATATAACTGACTATGGTGACATGGATAAGGACGGAAGTACAAAGCCGAAGGCGTTTTATGCGACCATCCCCAACAAGACATCCCGAATCCATCTGGTGGCAAATACAGAAAGTGAATATCAGACCATCAATTGGGACAACCAGTCAAAATGGGTAGGTATGCATGAGAATATGCTCATGACTACATTTGAGACCAACCATACAGAAAACCAGGCTCTCAAAATCAGATATTGGGGATATATCAAGAAAGATTCTCCTGAAGAACTGAAAAAATATCTGGATCCAAATACAACAAAGAAAGACTATATCATCCATCTCATCAGAGACAGAGCTAAGATTTCAGCTGAATGGAGCGAAGAGGCGAAAAAGCAGAATCCAACAAACGATCTCGTTATGACTGTAGTCAACGGAGCTGCGAATGGAACTCTGGCACCTTTCAACAGAGATAGTCTGTTGTTCAATGAAACTACAGGAGATGACACCTGGGTATGGAAAGCAAAATATGTAACACCTTCCATCAGCCAAGAAAGACTGAAAGGTGATGAAGGTCAGATGTACAATCCAACAGGTGCTTTCGAAGAGCGTAATTTGCCTACAGATCCTACAAAAGTACTTTTAAGGCATGATGGCAAATATTACTTGATATACTTGCAGGACAGCAATCACAAGCCATACATCATCAAGCGCAACTATGAATATAAAATCATTATAGATAAATTGGATCCAAGCTATGGTAAAGCTTTTGAACCTGCTTTGAAAGGTGCACCGGTCAATAACCCTTGGATCAGAGTAGAAGAGATTGTACCGGGAGTTTCTGATGGGAATTACGAACTGGCTATCGTAGGAGGTACTTATAAGACTGTAAATACAGGTGAAAATACTGAGCAGATGGTACAATTCACTTATAAGGGTAGTGATGCCGCCACAAAACTTCCTACCAATTTTGAGGCTTTATGGACCCAGAATCTGGCATACGCAACTGCAGAGACACCAGTGGTTAAGAATTATACTTATAATGAAGCAACAAAGACCGGTACCGGTACCATCACCTACAAGCTGAACAAGATAGATAAAATCTGGCGAGAAGGCATCATCCACCTCATCGACAAAGTGCATGGACTCAACAGAAATATCCATCTCTATAGTGTGAGTGAGGCTAGTTATGAGTTTCAAAATGCCAATAACATAGGCGCAACATTGAACAGCGAGGGAGATTTCACCATCACCATTCCTAAGGATTATCCTGACGGACTGCTGCCTGTGAATTTCAAAATCGCATCCAATGATATCAATCCAGAGGACTGGAAGGTAGAGATAGGTGATACTGAAGCCGAAACGGATGGCAACTGCAAAACAAGCAGCTGGTTTACCAATAAAGCTGAAGTAATCCGGAGAAATAGCAATACTCTTCTGGAGGAGGGAGAAAGAACCTATACATATACCTTTAAGTTGAGGAATGTGCGCAGCAATGCCAAAAAAGGTGAAAAGGGATGCTTCTGGCTGAAGGCTGATAACTTCAACCAAGGAAAGGCCAAGAAGTTTGAATTCACCTATCAATAGTAAGTCTTAGAAGAGTTTAGTTCATATATCTGTATCGGGGCGCATATCGTTTCAAAATATAAATGCCCCCCAAATATCAATGAAATAGGTAATAAAATAATTATCATTTACTATACAAATAGAATGCGGGAACCAATAAATTAAACTAGACTGGTCGTTGGAACTGTAGTTGCCGAGGTGATC
>OJJU01000150.1_pt1 | contig 31214 bp, 27 predicted proteins | sample 1596141 | NCBI WGS metagenome assembly OJJU01 (sample SAMEA4350150, study PRJEB24818) | metagenome | biome: human; feature: gut; material: faeces | place: Denmark | collected 2013-09
TATTTATACCGATGGCTACGATTTCTTCCTTACCTTATTATATAATATAGGACAGGCAAAGCATCATATTCATCTCGATACCTATATCTTCGAAGCCGATGCCTTGGGATATCTGATAGCTGATGCCTTGATTGATAAGGCAGAGCAGGGAGTGGAGGTGCGACTGATTTATGATGATGTAGGCTGCTGGAAGGTGAAGGATGAATTCTTTGAACGTATGCGTGATGCAGGCATTGATATACATTCGTTCATGCCAGTCCGCTTTCCGGCTTTTACGAGTAAGGTAAACTATCGTAACCACCGCAAACTCTGTGTCATAGATGGTAAGGTGGGCTTTATCGGCGGCATGAATATAGCTCTGCGCTATGTGAAGGGTGATAAGAAACAGGCTTGGCGCGATACGCATCTCCGTATTGAGGGCGGTGGCGTTTACGCCATTCAGAGAGCCTTTCTGGTAGACTGGTATTTCGTAGACCGTACATTGGTTACCAATCGCCAGTATTATCCGCCAGTCAGTGCGCATATCCGCAACAATTGTCTCGTACAGATAGTTACGAGCAGTCCTATCAGTCCTTGGCCTGACATTATGCAGGGCTATGTCCGCATCCTGCTTCAGGCCCGGAAGTATGTGTATATGGAAACGCCTTATTTCCTGCCAACTGAACCCGTATTGTTTGCCATGCGAACAGCAGCTCTGGCGGGTGTGGATATCCGTCTGATGTTGCCCCGTCATGCTGATGCCAAACTGGTTGAGTGGGCATCACGTTCGTATGTGATGGAGGCGATAGAGGCTGGCGTAAAGGTTTATCTCTATACGGCAGGCTTTAATCATAGTAAATTGCTGGTGAGTGATGATAATCTCTGTACGATAGGCAGTACGAATATTGACTTCCGAAGTTTTGAGAATAATTTCGAAGCGAATGCGTTCTTCTTTGATGAGGGGATGGCGCAGCGCGTGAAGGCTGTCTATCTGCGGGATGAGGCGAAGAGCATCCTGGTAGATGATGTATCTTATTTCGTAAAACGTCCGTTCCTGCAGCGTCTTTTCGAGAGTACGGTAAGATTGCTCTCGCCGCTGTTGTAACGAATAAATCCCCGTTTGCATCTTGTCTGGTGCAAACGGGGATTTTTTTCTATCTGAATATTGAGAAGTTCACGCTTCCGTAACTTCTGTGTTCCAGGAATCGTGGATGCTCGGAGAAATCATAGTCTTTGCCATGCTCAAAGACGAAGATGCCTCCTTCGTTGAGATAGTCGCCATTCAGAACGAGGTCTGGAATCTGCGGCAACTCCTTCAGAGCGTATGGAGGATCAGCAAAGATAAAGTCAAACTTCTGCTTGCAGGTCTTCAGAAAACGGAATACATCACCACGAATCAGAATATCCTTGTCTTCGCCCAACTTCTGAAAACATTGGCGTATGAAGTTGGCATGGTCGCGGTCGGCCTCTACGCTGATTACCCGGCTGCAGCCTCGTGATACCAGTTCGAGCGAAATGCTGCCCGTGCCGGCAAAGAGGTCGAGGGCAGAGGTATCTTCGAGATCAATATATCCCTGCAGCACATTAAAAATGTTCTCCTTTGCAAAATCTGTTGTCGGACGCGCCTTAAACGAACGTGGAATGTCGAAATGGCGTCCCTTATATAGTCCTGTTATGATTCTCATATTTACTTTGAACTTTGAATGTTGAACATTGAACTTTATGATAAGCTATTCTGTTGAATTCTTAACTATCAACTTTTAACTATCAACTCTTGTCTTACTTACTTAAGTACAGCGCCATCAAATCGAATGGCAGACCTTTAATCTCTGTGATGGGCGCACGGTTGAATTCGGCGGCAGGATTCAGAATGAAGGTCTTCTTGATATAGAGTTTCGTGTTGTAGAGGAACCAATCCTTATCAGGAACATTGCCTGATACATGCAACTCATCCTGCATCTGGTTGAATCCTAACTGCTTCCATACATAGAGAATGAAATAGAGGGCATCCTTGGCATGCTCGGCATTGAACGAGTTGAAGAATTTGAAACGGTTCTTCTCGAAACCGAAAACGTCCAGCTTCTTGTCGTGGAAATAAACATAGAGCTTGCGGTGAATGCCGGTGAAACTGCGATGATGCAGATAGTGCCACATCGGTTGCATGATAGGTGTGAAGCGGACATCCTTGAAGTTGTCTTCTACCACCATTTTCAAATCCTTGTTGATAGGGAATACCGCTACCGCATTCAGTTCCGGCTGCACTCTGTAGAGAATGGCATCGCTGTTATGACTGTTGAAGGCATGCTGATAGAGCACATCGATATCCTCTTCATGAAATTCTTCGATAGGAACCAGCAGGATAGGTGAATCGAGATATACGCGTACCTTCTGGTATCCCCGCTGCAGGAGAGTACTCTCCTTGAAAGCCTGACGCAAGTTGGCTGCCATCGAAACACCACTCTTTACTGTATAAGGTTCATAGATGAGCTGATGCTCAGCTTCACGGTCAACTACCGAAAAACTGAGGGTGTTTCTGCTCACGCGGATGGTGAGTCGTGCTTGCTGAATGTTGTTACCTTTTATTTGCATATCTGTTACCAATTACCTGCGTTGTTATTATCTGTCGTTAAATCGCCTATCTTGAGTCCGGGATAGTTGCCGGCATAGTTGGCCTCCTCTATCTTCTGCTGGATGGAACCTTCATCGAGTCCGTCGAGGAAGGTTTCATAACCGGCCCCACATTCCATCACCGGAATCTGCTTACCGCTTTTTCCTACGATAACCGTGGCAGCAAGTGTAAACTTCTTACCATCGGAATAGGGAATGTATTGGGCATCTTCCTGTAAGAACTTGCCTTTTACCAGTGTCGGAAAATCGCCTGTATATACGCCGTGTTTCGCCTTGTATTTCTCTTCAGCCTGACGTATCTGCATCAGTTTCTCCTTCACCTCTGCTTCTCTGCTAGCCATGGCTTTCTGGAAGCGGATGGGCTGGCTCACACTCAGAATACAGAGTAGCATCATGATGATGACGCATGCTCCCAAAATATAATTATTCTTTATTCTTTTTCTCATTTCAAAAAGTATTATTACTTTTGCACAGCAAATAGGTGCAGTAAATTTTCTGCAAAGATACTAAAAGTTTTCGAAATATGAACATTGAAGAGTTAAAATATCAGATATTACAGCAATTTGGCTTTCCGCCAACCCCAGAACAGGCTCAGGCGCTCGATGTTTTCGTGCAGTTTATGACGGATAGTAATCCTCATGCTGTGATGATTCTCCGGGGTAGTGCGGGTACCGGTAAGACATCGCTTTCGGGTGCTATTGTCCGTACGCTCCGTGCCGTTCGCCAGAAGGTGATGCTCCTTGCTCCTACGGGTAGGGCGGCTAAGGTCTTCTCTCTGAACAGCGGGATGCCTGCCTATACCATTCATCGCCGCATCTATCGCGAAAAGGCGTTTGCCGGAGTGGATGGACAGTTCAATCTCAATGATAATCTCTATACTGATACGCTTTTTATGGTAGATGAGGCTTCGATGATTGCCAATCTGGGATTGGGCGGAACCACCTTTGGCAGCGGCTGTCTGCTAGATGATCTGGTTCATTTTGTGTATCAGGGACGTAACGACCGACTTTTGCTGATTGGCGATAAGGCACAGTTGCCTCCTGTTGGTGAGGAAGAATCACCAGCCCTTTCTGCTGCGATGCTCCAGGGATATGGACTGTCGGTTTATGAGTGCGATTTGAACGAAGTAGTCCGTCAGAGTCAGCAGTCGGGCATCCTCTTTAATGCTACCCGCATCCGTCAGATGATTACCCACGATGACATTACCCAACTGCCTAAAATCCGTTTCTCCGGTTTCTCGGATATCAGGGAGATGCCGGGCGCAGAACTCATCGAGGCACTTGGCGACAGCTATCATCATGTAGGACTTGACGATACCATTGTGGTGACTCGTAGCAACAAGCGCGCCAACATCTTCAACCAGGGCATCCGCAACATGGTGCTTGATAGGGAAGAGGAACTCGAGAGTGGCGACATGCTGATGATTGTGAAGAACAATTATTATTGGATGGAGGAAGAAAGAAAGAAGATAAAGGAAAGTGAAGAAAGAAGAGTGAAGAGTGAAGAAACTGCGTTCGGCGGCCGAAGGGAAAGCCAATTTAATAGTTTAACTAATCATAAAGTTCAAAGTTCAAATCTCAAAGTTCAAAGTAACGAACTTCCTGCTTTCCTGGCTAATGGAGATAGGGCGAAGGTGATGAAGGTGAGCCGTCGCATCGACCTCTACGGCTTTCATTTTGCCACCCTTCTGTTGAAATTTCCCGATTATGACAATTATGAACTGGAGGCTACGGTATTACTGGACACTTTGACGAGTGAGGCTCCTGCTTTGACCCATGATCAGCAAGAGCAGCTTTTCCGTCAGATAGAGGAGGATTATCAGGACATACCACTGAAGGCAGACCGTATGAAGGCAATCCGGCAAGACCCGTATTTCAATGCTCTGCAAGTGAAGTTTGCCTATGCCGTTACCTGTCATAAAGCGCAGGGCGGACAGTGGTCGCATGTCTATGTAGATCAGGGGTATATGACGGACGATATGCTTACGCCCGATTATATCCACTGGCTCTATACTGCATTTACACGAGCCACAGAGATGCTCTATCTCGTGAACTGGCCGAATACGCAAATAGAAGGATGAAATAATTCGTATAGTGAAATATCAGGCAAAATGTTTAATGGTTAAAGAAAAAAATATGAAAAAGATTATTTTATTTTTGCAGTTGATCTTCTCGATAGGGATGTCAGCTCAGACGACTGTAGAATCAGTCCAAGTTGCGGATATGGATGAAGGTGCCCCCATCTGTGGCAAGTCAATAGATTTGCACAAGCGCATTCTTCAGGCCTACAATTGCGATAGCACGCTCATCGTCTTCGCTTGTGATACCACTAAAAAAGGAAAAAATACCGATACTGGCTATCTCTATTCACTAGATGCCAATACCTTGGAAGTGCAATGGCAAAAGTCGCTGAAACTTTCTTTGTCAAAACTCTATGGCGTCTGTTCCAAGGGAGTGCTGCTTTCCTCCACTCTGAAAAGTACAGGCAAGTCGCTCTTGACCTTGTCTGATACCAAGACGAGCCGGTCGCTATGGACACAGTATCTTTATCCTGTCTATTTCAATGATAGCTTGGATATCGTGGTAGGACTTGAGAAAGTGGGAGACAGCAAGACATACGCTTATCGCCTGAGCACGGGAGAGTTGTTGTGGGATGCCGAGATTCCAATGACCAAGAACGTGGGATGGAAAGATGCTTGCATGGTGGATTCCACTCACCTGGTGGTTGTGGGTGATGCCATCAACGAGATCAACATCCATTCGGGTGAAATCAAGAAGGTGAAGGCTGTGACTGGCATCAGTGATACCAAGGGAATGATGGCTTTGGCATTGACCAATGTCTTGTCTGCGGCAGTCACCATCGGATTTAATTCTCCTTTTTATTACTATTATTATAATCTTAATCCATATCTCATTACGGGCTTGACTTCCAATATCCTTCAGGTGGGCTCTGACTTGTATATTAGTGATAGAAAAAGCCTCTATTGTTTGGGAGCGGACAGTTTGCAAACACGCTGGAAGTATGATTTCCAGGACAAGGAGGCTTCTACGGCTCATCTTCTGCTCAGGGATGGCAAGATATTGATGCTCAATTACGGTTATGGCAACAGTCTTATGAGAGGTACGGTGAAGTGTGGCAAGCCTTTCTTGGCTTCTTTTGATGCACAGACGGGAGATAGGGAGAAAATGTTTCCTTTATACGACAAAAAGCATATCATGAACGACGGAATGCTCACGGAGAGTGGTGTCTTCCTTGCTGGTTCCAACAAGGCTGTATATCTGTCATTTGCTGATTCTGCTGTCATCAGCAAAGATTGGGATCGCAGAGCCAATGGGGCTTTGACTATGGTGTTGAGAAAACCATTCTATGCGTTTCATGGACTTGCACCAAGGCTGTCTTTAGTGGAGGCATTCGACAAGGTGTGCCCGATACAGACCAGTACCAACAAGCTTTTTGTCTTCAATGACAAGTTGGACATTCTTGAATCTTATGATCTCTACGAGACTTTCTCCGTTTGTTTCCGTTTGGATGATGTGCTTTGCATACAAAACAGGGATGACAAATCCAACTTTAGGCTGATTCATCCCGATGGTTCCTCTATCGGAAAACTGAAAGGCAAGCCTGTATCCGCCCTGCTCAAAGGCAGAAATGTGCTAGCTGTATATGATAATCACCTTACAGTCTTTAGGCTGTAAGGTGCCTAGTGCCCTCTTATTACTGAAATGATGTGGATATATTAAAAAGAAAAAATCCGGCTCTCTCTCGAAAGTCGGACTCTTAAATTTTTGAGTTATTTTTTGGGAAAAGTGGGTAGTGATGGATTCGAACCACCGAAGGCATAGCCAGCAGATTTACAGTCTGCCCCATTTGGCCACTCTGGTAACTACCCAAAAGCTTTATGTCTCAAAAGCGAGTGCAAAGGTAATGCTTTTATTTGATATTACCAAATTTTTTCGGCACTTTTTTCTCTTTTCCTTCAAAAAATGTTCATTTTCCCCTATAAAATAGGTTTTCCCCCTCTCTTTTACTTTTTTACCCTTTTACTTTTTTACCTTTTTACCCTTTTACCTTTACCACATGTCTTCTGCGGTGTTTCCTCGACAGCCTTCTGTGCTTGTAATGTTCATACTTCTTGATGGCAACGAATACCGTGAGGGCAAGGACTACGGCTAGCAGGAAGATAACGATGCCGCCGCCCAGATTGTCGCCCTTCACCTTCGACCACATATCCAATACTTCGGGAGTATGGTCGCCGGCATCATGAATCATGGCGCATCGGGCTACTATGCTGCTGTCTGGATACATGATAGGGTTGAGATGGGCATTCCTGCCTTCCTCGCCAAAGAAGTAGGCCAGATTTACAGGTTTGGGATAAGCCTCAGTATCGCTCATAGCTTCTAATACCTTCTTGCCTGCCACGCTACTCACATATCCTGTAGTCTCCATATTGGCGAGTGCCACGTCTTCCTGACAGAGATAGTTGATGAAATAGGCGGCAGCCTTCGGATTGCGGGAATATTTAGGGATTACCCAACCGTCGAACCATACATTGCTTCCTTCTTTCGGTACTTCATATCCCAGTTCTACACCCACTTTTCCGGCTTCTTCAATAGCCCAGACGGCATCACCGCTCCAGGTCATGTTGAGATAGGCTTTGCCTTTGGTCATGGTCTCCTTGCCGAAGTCGGCTTCCCATCCTTCAATGTTTGGCTTCAGAGCTTTCAGCTCTTTCTCTACTGTGGCTACGGCAGCGGGTGAATAGTCGTTCATCAGCTGTGGTATGGTCACCTTGCCTGCTTCCAGGTCTTTGCGATGTGCCCAGATGAGTGCGGTGCCATAGGAGTCGCGGTAGGAATCCTTCATCAGGAGTTTGCCCTGATATTTTCTGTCCCATAATGTTCCCCAGGTCTGTGCATCTTTTATAGGTACGTGTACCTTATTATATAGGATGCCACAGGTTCCCCACATGTAAGGCACGGCATAATGGTGGGCGATGCGGCCATTGTTGGAGGTGGCATCTATCTGTTCAACAATGTATGGTGATACGTTGCTGATATAGTTGGGCGTCTTGCCGAAGGCTGTGTCGATAGGCAGGAGAAGGTCTTTGCGGAGCATGCGCTCGATGATATATTCTGACGGGCATGCCACATCGTAGTCTTCATGACCTCGTTCTATCTTGGTAAGCATCACCTCATTGATGTCGAAGGTCTGGTAGATGACTCGGATCTTCTTGCCGGTCTGCTGTTCATACCATTTCGGAAAGTTGGCAAGAACGTCTTCATCTATGTAATCAGCCCAGTTGTAAACCTTCAGAATCTCCTCACGGTTCTCTTTGTTGTAACAGGAAGAGAGCGGCAGAATCATCAGCAGGCAAAGAAAGAGAAAGACGATGGCCTTAACTCCTTTTACTCCACTGACTCCTAAAAATATCTTATTCTTCATTCTCATTTCTTCTTATTTTTCTCAGAACGTTTGTTGATGATAATCAGCATCACCAATACCAGTACGAAGATGATGGTACTCAGCGGACGAAGTTCTGGAGTCAGTCCTCCCTTTCTGGCATCGGCATAGATGAATGTGGAGAGGGTTTCCAGACCTTCGTTACCTATCGTGAAGATGGTGACGGCGAAGTCATCGATACTCATCGTAATGGCAAGCATGAAACCGGAAATCATACCTGGCAATATTTCTGGGATGATGACCTTGCGAAGTGCCTGCAACGGAGAGGCGCCCAGATCGAGTGCCGCCTCATAGAGGTTCGGATTCATCTGCTTCAGTCTTGGCATCACACTCAGGATAACGTATGGCAGACAGAAGGTGATATGCGAGAGTACCACGGTAGTATAGCCCTGCGGAATGCCCAGCGTGATGAAGAGCAGGAAGAGTGAGATACCGATGATGATGTCGCCGTTGAGTATCGGAATGTTGTTGACAAACTGGATGGCATTACGTGCATAGCGGTTTCGCAGGTTGTAGATGCCGATGGCTGTCAGGGTTCCGAAGAGCGTGGATACGGTTGCGGTAATCAGGGCGATGGTTACGGTATTGACCAGTGCCGCTGTGAGCGAATGGTGTGTACCTTCGGCAAAGAGATTCTTGTAGAGCTGTAGCGAGAAACCCGTCCAGTTGCCCATCACCTTGGCTTCGGTAAACGAGAAGATGATGATGATGAAGATAGGGGAGTAGAGTAGCAGCAGGAGCAACCAGAGATAGCCCTGGCAGAATACTTTCTTCATCATATCCTTACAGAATAATGACTGCATCATCTGATACCTCCTTCCTGTTTACTGCCATCACCTGCGATGAGGGTGGAGGCGCCGATGAGGAAGAGCATGATGAGCGAGAGGGCTGCACCGTAGTTCCACATCGAATTGTTGATGTTCTCCTGGATGGTGGTACCGAAGAGCTTGATGTTGTTCATCGTCAGCAGTTCGGAGATAGCGAAGGTAGAGATGGTTGGCATGAATACCATCAGGATGCCACTTGCTACGCCCGGCATGGAGAGGGGCAGGATGACCTTATAGAACTGCTGCCAAGGTGATGCGCCCAGGTCTTCGGCTGCTTCGATATAGCTGCGGTCCATCTTCTGCAGGGTGTTGTAGATAGGGTAAATCATGAATGGGATGAAGTTGTAGACCATACCGAACAGGAGGGCGCCCTCACCCAGCGGAAGGTCGGCAAAATCGAAGAGGGCCACGGTGGCAAGTGTGCGCACCAGGATGTTTACCCACATCGGCAGAATGAAGAGCATGACGATGGTGTTGGCATACTTCATCCTGGTTTGTGTCAGAATATAGGCTGCCGGATAGCCCAGCAGAATGCAGAGCAGGGTGTTGAGAAAGGCGATGCCTATCGAATACACAAAGGTGTTGATGGCTTCGGGGTGTGCCAGGAACTTCTGGAAGTTGTAGAGCGTCAGGGCTCCGTTCTCATCGGTAAATGCGAACACTACGATGAGAAGCAATGGCAGTACCACAAATATCGCTGCAAAGATGGCGTAAGGTATCGACCAGCTTTGTCGCGAAGAGATAAACTTGATAATGTTCAATTTATAATTGATAATTAGGAATTAATAATTTTTATTCAAACGAAATATTCTCCTGAGGAATGGTGATAGCCACATGATCGCCTAAATCCCATACATCCTGTGTATCTACATAGAGCTTCTCGCCCCAGTCGGTATCGATGGTGAGATGATAGTGGTCGCCCTTGTAGAGAATGAAGCTGATGTCGCCTGTAAAGGTTCCTTCGCTCTCGTTGTCGAAGAGTTCTATCTTGTTGAAAGGTACGTTCACCCGGATGGTTTCGTTTCCGTTTTCATCGGTCTGAATCTTGTCCTTCATTTCTGCCGGAATCTCCATCTGGTATTCGCAGCCCAGGAATTCTATTGTTCCGTCGCCATTTACCTTTGCATCGAAGGTGTTGGTGATGCGCTCCTTCTTCATGATGTGAATATTGTCGGGTATCACGCTCATTCCTATCGTCTGACCTACTTCGAAATGCTTGTAGTTCTGGATGAGAAATTCGTTGCCTTTCTCGGTTTCTGCTAGCATCTCGTAGTGTACTCCCTTGAAGATAGAAGAGGTTATCTTGCCCACAAACTGGGCGTGGGCGGTATCGGTGGAAACTTCGATATCCTCAGGACGTATCACGACATCCACTTCCTGGTTGCAGCCGAAGCCCTTGTCTACACAAGGCAGTTCGGTACCTGCCACATTCACCAGACAGTCGTGGACCATCGTTCCGCAGAGAATATTGCTCTCGCCGATAAAGTCAGCAACAAAAGCATTGGCTGGTTCGTTGTAGATATCGGTAGGTGTACCTATCTGCTGTATCTCTCCCTCGCTCATCACCACGATGGTATTGCTCAGGGTGAGGGCTTCTTCCTGGTCGTGGGTAACGTATACGAAGGTAATGCCCAGGCGTTCGTGCATCTGCTTCAGCTCCAGCTGCATGTCTTTACGCATCTTGAGGTCGAGTGCTGCAAGCGGTTCGTCCAGGAGAAGAACTTCCGGTTCGTTGACGATGGCACGGGCGATGGCGATACGCTGTTGCTGACCGCCCGAAAGCGAGTTGACATCACGATATTCGTAATCACTCATGTTTACCATCTTCAGGGCACGTTTCACCTTCGGCAAAATCTCTTCCTTCGGTGTGTTCTTGAGTTTCAGACCGAAGGCGATATTGTCGTAAACGTTGAGATGAGGGAACAGAGCGTATTTCTGGAATACCGTGTTCACATTTCGCTTGTAAGGAGGAAGGTTAGTAATATCGTTGCCGGCGATGGTGATGATGCCTTCGCTGGCGGTTTCAAACCCTGCCAAAAGTCTCAATAATGTCGTTTTTCCGCATCCCGAAGGACCCAGAATGGTCATAAATTCGCCCTTTCTCACATAGAGATTGATGTTGTTGAGGGCTGTTTTCTCGCCAAATCTTTTCGACACATTCTTAATATCTATGATATGCTGTGCTGTCTTGTTCATTTTTGTTGTAAATTTGCGTGCAAAGTTACGCATTTTTCGATAAATATTGAAAGAAACAAAGAAAAAGTTGTATCTTTGCAAACGTTTTGTAGTATCTGATATACAGAACTGAATAATTGTTGAATAAATATACATACATGATTGTTACAATAGAATGGATGGAGGAGTGGTTCAGACGGTTTGACCACGAATATTTCGGGGGAAAACTGCCTGTTCCTGAACTCGGACTTACTCATGCCAAGACTCGCTTGGGGCAACTTGCCTATAAGCGGGCCTCCAGATGGGGGCGCACCAAACTCTACGATTTCAAACTCTCCATGTCTACTTATTATGATATGACCGACAGGCAGGCAAAGAGTGTCTTGCTCCACGAGATGATACATTACATCATCGGTTATACGGGACTGAAAGATACCTCGGCACATGGTGTTGTGTTCAAGGGACTGATGGATAAGCTCAACAGCCAGTATGGCTGGGATATCAGAGTATCGACATCCACCAAGGGTTGGAAGGTAAGCGAAACCGTAAAAAGTAGGAAAGAGAAAAAGGGACCGCAAATCTATCTGATGCTTGCCATCGAGATGAATGATGGAAGACATTATCTCTCGAGAGTGAATCCGAGTTTTGCCCGTCGCATCGAAAATCAACTAAAGACGGTCAGGGAAGTGGTTTCCCATCAGTGGTATACAACGATGGAGAACTATTTCGAAGACTATCCGCAGGTGCGCAGTTTGAGAGGAAGGCGCATCTCAAAGGCCGATTTCGGAAAGTTGCTCAATGTGCTCTCTCCCTTTCAGCTGTAATATCGGGCGAATGTATAAGAAAAAGAATAACCAAAACTCATTAAAGATATAAAATGAAAGAAACCTGGAAAATGATAGCCCTGCTGGCAATAGCCATTGGAGGACTGCTGGCTTATGCCTTTATTCCAGAGCAAGTGGCTGAAAACATTCCGCTGAAACAGATTGGAATGGATGCGCTCACCGGTAAAAGCGAGGCAGAGCTTGCTGAAGAGGAAAAGGCTGACAGCATGATAAAGGAACCCGTGGATACGGCGGCGCAGCGAGTACTGATCTTCGGCGACTCGATGTCGGAATATCTAGGTCTGCGACTGGCTGATTATGCCAACAAGAACGGTCATAAACTCACCTGTATTACCTGGGTGAGTTCGGGCACTAGAAACTGGGCTGCTACCGATACCCTACAGCATTATATCCAACGTATTAAACCTACCCATGTCTTTGTATGTCTGGGTAGCAACGAACTGTATACGGCTGATATGAAGGGCTGTGAAAAACGCATCCGTGCCATCCTGAGCAAGATTGGTAATATTCCGACGATATGGATCGGTCCGCCAAACTGGTGTGAGGATAATGGATATAACAAACTCCTCCGTGAGGTGATGGGACCACGAGGCTATTATCCTAGTTACAAACTTACCTTCGAACGCCAGAAAGACGGCCGGCATCCGACTATGGCTTCATCTGCCATGTGGATGGATAAGATTGTTGAATGGATGAATAGCGGACATTGTGTGCATCCGTTCCGTTTGGAAATGCCGGATAAGCGAGACCGCAGATACAGACAGATTACCATCTTGCCTCCTGGAACCAGACATAGGGCTGACAGTACGGCTGTGAAGAAGGATTCTCTTTCTATGCCTGTTGAGGGAACTGTGCCTGAAACGACAGAAAGTCCTGCTGCAACCAAGGAATCTGCAACTGCTGGAAAAACGTCTCCGGCTGCTGCTGACAAGTCGGTTCCAGCGGTAAAGCATGTAAACCATAAAGACTCCGTATAAGAAAGAGTTCAATAAATAATATCTTCAGAACAGACAAATGAATTATTCAACATTCGAAATAAGTGCCTTGTGGCATTGGATAGAGCGGCTGTTTGTTTATCAGGCAGATTCTCCGCTGATGATGGGCAGCATTCCGTTTGCGCTGCTCTTCATCTTCTTCCTTGCCATTTATACCCTGCTCAAGAGCTATTCGCGCACAGCCATGATGATGTATGTCATCTGCTTCAGCCTTTTCTTTGCCTATAAGGTGAACGGAATGGTGATGTGGATGCTGCCGCTTACGGCTTGCATCAATTATGCCGTAACCCAGGAAATGAGACTGCATGAGGGAAAGGCACGCAAGGCGCTGCTCACCTTCGTAGTGCTTGTAGACCTGGCTCTGCTGTGCTATTTCAAATATACCAATTTCATCATTGGCGATGTAGTCAACGAGATGTTCAGCACCAACTTCTCGCTGCAGTCTATCGCTCTGCCTGTAGGTATCTCGTTCTATACCTTCCAGGCTATCAGCTATGCGGTAGATACCTATAAGCGCAAGTTTGACATGGAGGTAACGCTCCTGGAGTATTGCTTCTATCTCACCTTCTTTCCGCTGCTGATGGCGGGTCCTATCACCCGTGCCGCCAATCTGATACCCAGACTGAAACGAAACGAACAGGCTTCCAGCAGAATGCTGTGGACGGGACTCTTCCTCGTCATGTTGGGACTGGTCAAGAAGAATATGCTGAGCGATTATATCGCACAGTTTAACAACTGGGTGTTTGATGCGCCGCAAACCTTCTCGGGTTTCGAGAATCTGGCAGCGCTCTTCGGCTATCCTGTACAGATCTTCCTCGATTTCTCGGGATACAGCGATATGAGTATCGGTGTGGCAGCCATCCTGGGTTTCTATCTGCCCGACAACTTCTATTTCCCTTACCGTTCACTCTCGGTTACCGAGTTCTGGCGTCGCTGGCACATCTCGCTTTCCTTCTGGTTCCGCGATTATGTGTATATTCCGCTGGGTGGAAACCGGAAGGGAAAGGTGCGCATGTATTTCAACAACTTCCTCACCATGCTGGTGGCAGGCTTATGGCATGGCTCTTCCTGGATGTTCGTCATCTGGGGTGCTCTTCATGGTTTCGGACTTGTGGTGCATAAGTTCTTCAGCCGTCAGTTGGGCATAAGCATTCCCCGTACGCTGGCTGGCAATTCCCTCAGCTGGCTCATCACCTATTTATATATATGCTTTGCGTGGTCTTTCTTCCGTGCCAGGGATTTGGGTGTGTTGGGGAAGATGTATGATAAGGTGGCAAATGATTTCAGCATCGATTATCTGGTGCCTTTCTTCCATGCCCGTCCTGCCTGGACGCTTTGCATCATCGGCGTCATGCTGAGCTATCTCTTTACCGAGCGCCAGTATCACCGTCTTCAGGCGCGGTTCATCCTCCTGCCTTGGGTGGCTAAACTGCTGCTCTTCATCATCTGTCTGCAGATGGTGGTGGAGGTTTCCCAGGAGAGTGTGCAGCCGTTCATTTATTATCAGTTCTAGTTTCGATGGTTAATATTAATATATATATTTGAAGTAACAGACAAAACAGAAAAATTGTATGAAGAAACTATTATTCTTTTTGCTCCTGACGACGGCTGTCGTCGGTAGAGCACAGACTTCGCTTGACTTGCTGCCTGTAGGCACCGAGGCTCCCGACTTCACGATTACTGACAGTAAGACGGGTAAGAAAATCTTCCAGCTCTCAGATACGAAGACTCAGAAGGATAAAGACGGAAAGACGGTTCCAGGTGTCTGGACCATGCTCGATTTCTGGGCTTCCTGGTGTCCAGACTGCAGAAGAGACATGCCGATGGTGAAGGCTATCTATGACAAATACAATACCAAGATCCAGGTAGTGGGTGTTTCTTTTGATACCGATGAGGCTAAGATGAAGAAATATCTGGGCGATAATCAGTATACCTGGTTGCAATATTGTGAGTTTAAGAAATGGAAGGAAACTAAGATTTCTAAGGATTATCACATTTCATGGATTCCTACCTCTTATCTGATCAATCCGGAAGGTAAGGTTGCGTTTTCTACCGTGAAGGCGGAGGAGATGATGAAGAAACTGGATTCGCTCGACCAGGCTGGAGCATTGAAACCTGCTCAGATGCAGACTGCTCTCAAGAAGGTGTATAATGAAAGCATCGATCCGACGGCTCAGATTGATGAGGCTTTGGCTAAAGCTAGAAAGAATGGCAAGTTTGTTATCTGTCAGGTAGGTGGTAACTGGTGCCCATGGTGCTTGAAGTTTGCCGATTTTGTAGAGAAGAATGCTGCGGTCAACAAGATGGTGAATGATCATTTTGAATATATTCATGTGAACTACAATCGCAGAAAAACTGCCGGTGATGCGGCGGTGAAGAAGGCTGAGCAGCTGATGAAGCGACTGAACAATCCTCAGCGTTTCGGATTCCCGGTCTTTGTGGTGCTCGATGAAACCGGAAAGGTTCTCCATATCCAGGATTCCAGTTTCCTGGAAGAAGGTAAGGGATATAACGAAGAAAAGGTGCTCAGATTCCTGAATAGCTGGACACCTCAGGCTATTAAAGGATAAAGAAAGAGGGTGTGTCATTAACTTATGACACACCCTTTTTTCTTATTTGTAGAAATCTTTATTTTACAGCTACCTTTCTGCCGGCTACGATATAGATTCCTGGACGCAGGTTAACCTGGACAGGAACACCGGCTGAAACGGATAACTTGGTGATAAACTGGCCTCCGATACTGTAAACAGGAATCAACTTGGATTCTGCTGACACAATCGTGAGTACACCGGCTGCAGAACTGATGCGGATATTGTTCTGGGCGGTTACCTGATTGATGCCTGTACTCTCGCCAGCACCAATCTGACCAACCTTAAACTTCACTCCGTCCAATAAGATTTCGCCATTACGGTCGGTTACCCAAACATACATTTCATTTGCTGTCTGGTTTAATGTAATGGTGCGAGTTGTAGACTCACCTGCCGGTACACACATATATTCCTCAGCGCTGCTAAAGGTTGGCTTCTTGTTGGTTTTGCTGGTGTAAACGTTTATCAGACCGAGATATTCGCGCTTGCTGTCATTCTTGATGGTAATATCAAACGAATTGTCCATTTTAAGCCGAATCGCCTCGTTGCTCTTTAATTCTGCCGAAAGCTTATTGCCATTCAGCGTAAGCGATGTGGAAGTAGCTTCCAGTTCGAACGGAACAACGTTCTCCATATAGGCACATACATCCCATGTCTTGCCATTATCAGTACTGTAGATTTCGTAAAGAACAGTGGCTCCTACAGGGAAGGCATAGTTGAGGTTGAAATCAAGAATGTTGATTACATATTCCCCATTTGGTTCCATCGCTTTCATAGCTACTTTCTCATTCTGCGTGATTGGCGTATATGAACCGTCATCTTTTCTGATACCAAGAGCAACTAAGCCTTCGAACTTATTGTAGGTAGGATTAGAAAATACAGGTGTTACCGTTAGCGAGAATTTCTCTGATGCATTCTTGCGCTTGCCCTTGGTGATGGTACATTTTCTGTAATCTTCATAGGCATCAGCGTAAAGAGAATGCTCTTTTACCAGCGGTTCATCCTTGATTCCGTTGTCCGGCGCAATACCGATGATGACAGAGCAGGCGCGGTTATAGCCGTTAGCCGATGTGCCGGCACCTGTTCCACGGACTGCAGGGTCGAGGAGGGTGATGTCGAAATAGCCATCGCTGTAGCCTGACCAGCCCCAGTTGATGTGATAGAGACCTTCTCCGTCAGAACCATCGCATACAAACTGGTGGCCGCTTTCATCAGAGGCAGCACCGCCATAAAGGATAGGGCGCTTAGCCTCCAACTCCCGGTCGAGAATCTCCTTCCATTCTGCCAGCGTATAGAATGAGCGGTAAACCTCCTGCAAGAGGTCAGCATCATATCCGAAATAGGTTGACATATCTTCTGGGAGCACCCATGCACCCGAAGATTCTCCGTAATCCATCTGTACTGCAGCTCCACAATGGAACATCAGTTTGGCTACTGCATCGGCTTGAGTGGTATTATATTTTCCTTGGGTGTAGGTTGGGAGCATGTTGTCCCAGTCATAATTTTCACCCTTGCTGATGGCATTAACCTTGAGCTTATTTGTTGTGGTGGTATAAGCGGGAATGGTAGCCTTCAGCTCTTTAGGATACTGATAATACATCATCACCTGTGCCATGGCTGTAGCTACGCATCCTGTAGCACTCAGCTTAGAACCTTTATATTTAGGACATAGTTTATTATAAGGTGTCAGCTGGTCCCAGGCAATATCTCCCAAGAGCGGTGCTATCTTTGATTGCTGATAACGGCCATCCGTCTTCAGCGCTCTCTGCTCAGCCAGAATCTTTCTGGTTTTGGCATCACCCTGGGTGAAGGCTGCAACAAACTTCTGATAAGCTTTCAGAAACGCTGCACATCCTTCTGTCTTCATCAGATTCTCAGAGTTGCCATGAGCCGAATAGCCTACAATCTCCGGCAGTTCATCATCACCCGAAACGATGGTGAATCCCTTGTCGGCTCCGTTGTCAAAAACATAATAGCTGGTAGCTGTCTCTGCAGAACCGCTACCATTCTGCAGATATTGCTTTCTAGCCTTGCTTACCTGCTGCTGGTCCATTATGATGCCTTGCAGGGCAGCCTGGCGCTCGGCAATAGCTTGTGCCTGTTGGAAACTGCGAGGCCCTGCCCATGCCAGAACCTGAAAGAGCGTAAGGCCTACTGCCAGTAGTGCCGTACGCTTTATCTTCAACATCGCTGTATGAAAGTTGGTCTGTCTCATATTGTAATTTTATGCATTACAAACCTCTTGCTTTCAGGAATCCGGAAGCATCAGGCTTCTCCATACCTGTAAAGTCGGTAAACATTTCCATCTGGTCCTTGGTGTTGCCACGGCTCAGAATCTTATCGCGGAATGCCTGACCAACGGCTGGATCCAAGGCACCATGCTTTGCAAAGTAGTCGGCGATGTTCACAGCCAACACCTCTGTCCAGAGATAGCTGTAATAGCCTGCAGCATAACCGCCGCCCCATACATGGTTGAAGTATGATGTGCTGTAGCGAGGAGGAATCTGGGTGTTGAGCAAACCGATGTTGTGGAGCTCTTCCTTCTCGAAGGCACCTGCCATATAAGGTGAAGGCACCTCTTCTTCGCTAATCTTGTGCCAGGCAAGGTCAAGACAGGTCGCAGCCAGATTCTCGCCCAGTGAATAAGCGGTCTGGAAGCTGATGCTCTTCAGCATGCGCTCTTTCAGATCGGCTGGCATCGCAGCACCGGTCTCGGTATGACGGGCGTAATGGTCGAATATCTCAGGAATAGATGCAAAAGATTCGTTAAACTGGGATGGCATCTCTACGAAATCGCGGGCAACGGCTGTTCCTGAAAGGGTATTGTACTTGCAGTCGGAAAGGATTCCGTGAAGCGCATGACCGAACTCATGGAACAGGGTAGTAACCTCATCCCATGTGATGAGAGATGGCTGACCTTCCGGTGCCTTGGCATTGTTGCATACATTATATATAATAGGCAACTGGCCGCGCTGCTTGCTCTGTTTGGCAAAGGCGCTCATCCATGCACCGCCACGCTTGGTAGGACGGCGGAAGTAATCGCTGTAGAAAAGGGCGATTGGCTTGCCGTTCTTATCGCTTACCTCGAATACCTTCATGTCTGGGTGATAAGTAGGAATATCCTTGCGCTGCTTGAAGTTCAGTCCGTAAACACGATGGGCGGCATAGAACACACCGTTCACCTGTACGCTGTCGATGTTGAAGTATGGCTTAATCTCATCATCGGTGATGTTGAGCATCTCCTTCTTCATCTTCGCAGAATAATAGAAGCGGTCGTATGGCTGCAGCTTGAAGTCCTTGCCTTCAGTCTTCTGAGCATACGCTTCTATCGCCTTGGTTTCAGCATCAGCCTTAGGAGCATATTCCTTGATGAGCTGCTTCAGGAAATCATCCACATTCTTGCTGTTCTTAGCCATCGTCTTTTCGAGCGAATAGTCGGCATAGTTGTCATATCCCATCAGCTTGCCCTTCTCGGCACGCAACTTGGCAATCTCGGTTACGATAGGGAAGGTGTTGAATTTTGGGTTAGTACCATCGGCACGGTGGATACTTGCCATATACACCTTCTTGCGCAATTCGCGGTTCTGGAGATTGGTGAGGATAGGCTGCTGGGTGGTGTTGATGATGACGATGCAGTAAGGCGCCTTGCCTCCGCGGCTCTCTGCATCTTTCTTACATTGTGCAATGTCAGCATCGCTCAATCCGGCGAGCTCTTCCTTGCTGTTTACCCAAACAACGGCGTTGTTGGTAGCGGCAGGAAGAAGATTGCCCCACTCCTGCTGCAACTCTGAGATGCGGGAGTTGATTTGCTTCATGCGCTCCATCTTCTCGGCAGAAAGGAGGGCACCTGAACGTACAAAACTCTTATAGATAACCTCAGTAAGGCGCTTATCTTCGCCCTTGAGTTTCTTATATTCGTTGTCGTAAACATACTTGATGCGCTCGAAGAGTTTCTTGTTGAACGAAATCTCATTATCGAGCTCGGTCAGCAATGGGGTAGCCTTCTTTTCGGTTTCGGCGATGCCCGGAGTTTTGTGGGCACTGGTGAGACCGAAGAAGATGTTAGTCACCTTTTCGAGCAGCGCACCGCTCTCCTCATAGGCGAGGATGGTGTTCTGGAAGTTTGGCTTCTTCTTGTTGTTTACTATCTTCTGGATGTTGGCACGCTGCTCCCTGATAGCCGCTTCGATAGCTGGCAGGTAATCGCTCTCCTGAATCTTGCTGAAGTCAGGAGCACCGAATGGAAGACTGCTCTTTGTTAAAAGAGGATTCTGACGGTTACCGCCCGCAGTCTGTGCGAACGATGAGGCTGGCATCTGCAAGAGTGCTGCGGCCAAGCCCATGGTAAGGAAAGTCTTGTTAAGTTTCATTATGTTTCTTTGTTTATTTGAAATCTTCTGCAAAGATAATGATTTATTTCGGATTATCGCATTTTTATTCATATTTCTTATGGAAAACCAGCAGACAGATGGCTCCTGCCAATGCCATTGGCATTCCGATAAGGGCAGGGAAGTTGTATCCCAATCCCATAGCAACAGGAATACCACCCAGGAAAGCGCCCACGGCATTGCCCAGATTGAAGGCACCCTGAATGCAGCAGCCGCCCAGCATTTCGCCACCCTTGGCATGCTTCACGATGAGGAACTGCTCAGGCGAACCGATGCCGAAAAGACATACGCAGCAGATAAACATCAAAGCTACTGATATCCATCCGAAAGGAGCGAGGAAGAAGGTGAGCAGAAGTGCAGCTGCCGCCAGAAACTGGAGATAACAGGTAAAGCGGCCCGGTTTGAAGTGGTCGGCAAGCAAGGCACTCACCTGATTGCCTACTACCATTCCGCCGCCTGCAAGAATCATCAGCAGAGAGATGCTGGCTGCGCTGAATCCGCCCTCCAACTGAAGCAGCGGCGAGATATAACTGAACCAGCAGAGAATGCCGCCATTGCCCAGGAAGGTGGCGGCGATAATGAGCCAGGGAGCCTTGTTGCGGAGAAAGTGGAACTGTGCTTTCATTCCCTTATTCGGCAACGCAGCCACGTCTGGAACCCATCTGTGAATCATATACATCGTCATGATACCGAGCAATATACAACTGACAAAAGGTACTCGCCAGCTGAACGCATGACTCAGGAAGGTGCCGATAGGTACGCCCACCAGATTGGCTACCGGCATTCCTGCGCACATCATAGCCACCGCCTTGGTTCCCTTTCCCTCCTTTGCCATCTTCACTGCCACGATGGTAGCTGTTCCGAAGTAGGCACCATGAGGCAAACCCTGAATGAATCGGGCGCAGAGCAACAGCCAGTAAGTTGGGGCTACGGATGCGATGATGGCTCCGATGGTGATGATGGAAGCCAGGAACATCAATATCTTCTTAGGGCGATACTTGTGCATGAGTATCAGTGAGAAGGCTCCGGCGCAGACGCCCAGCGCATAGATGGAGATGAGGTGGCCTGCCTCTGGAATGGATACGTTCATGTTGTGGGCAACATCGGTAATGATGCCCTCGATGATAAACTCAGTCATGCCCAGGGTGAATGTACCCAAAGCGAGTGCAAAAAGTCCTTTTTTCATTTGTTTTTGTAATCTCTATATTATCCTAAAAAAAGTTTCTCTCTTGATTTTATGTCTTTGTGAGACAATCGTTTCAGAAATCCGTGTGCAAAGTTACTCATATTCCCATTATCCTGCAAGTTTTCCCGCTGGAATATAGTAAAGATTAACAGAAAGTGTGTGGCGATTTTTTCTCTCTGATTTAATGCCACTATTGCCACCTATTGCCACCAAATGCCACGCAAACTATAGGAGAAGTCATCAGTACCCATGGATATGGGTATTGAAAGAACCGGAATAAGTTGTTGGGATATATAGGATAAGTTGTTGGCAGATATAGTATCTGTTGTTGTGTAATATACTGTCGTGAACCGCACAACAGCTGTTGTGCGCTTGCATATCAGCTGTTGTGCAGACGTCCATCAGCTGTTGTGCGCTCGTCATCCCCCTGTTGCGCGGTAAGTTTACATACAGAAATGCGTCTGTATTTTTGTTTATGTAGCGAATTTTTTTTAGTCTTTCAAAGAACTTCATGCAGTATGTATATTGTATTTCATCTGTAGTTTGATCTTCCTTCTTCATCTTTTCTCCTCCTATGTCAGTTTTTGTCGCAACCGGATTGTACTTTTGCAGCAGAATTGACAATAACTCTATATTATTAAGGTATGAATGCAGAAAGAAAGAGGGAGTGGAGTCCCTGAAAAGTACAATATAAGAGGAATCCATAAGATTTCTTGTTAAAAGTTTGGTGGTTCATCAGATTTTTACTAAATTTGCCATTGGATTAGTGACAGGGCAGGTGAAAGTCCTTGCTTGAAGTCGCTATGATGCAGAGAAACAAGATAATCTTGTGGACACGAGCAAACTATTCAGTTCTGTAGGTTGAAATCTGGTAAATTGAAACGTAGAAAGAACGAGAATTTGTTTGAGCGAGTCTACGCCGTCATAGGTGTGGATTCCTCTTTCGCATTTTCTTTTCTACGGGTTTTACCAGAGCCTAACTTACAAGGAAGTGAAGAAAGTAGGGGTTCGCACCATCTTTTTTTTACTTATGAACCATTATGAACTTGTTTGGTTCGCAGATATTTCCTACCTTTGCAGAAGATTAGCTGCACTCGGCAATTTGAAAGCAGGCTTTCATTGCGCTCGTTTGCATGAATTTTGCAGTAAGACAAGCTGCATATCAGCATAATAAAAGTAAATGATCTGCTGTTTCGGTTGAAAAGCAGGAGCAGCAATATGTAATAACCTAAAAACTCAATGCTTATGAGTAAAGTATTTCAAGTGAAGCCTAAGCGCCTTAAACGCTCAAATGGTACTGTCCTCACTCCCGAAATGGTAGTGACAGTAACGACCCTGCAGCACACCGCCACCCCTTTTTACAATGGAGCCAAGGAGGTGCAAGAAGCCTACATGCGCATCTATGCTTTCGATTATAAGAAAGCCTGCTGCAATCCGAATGATTTTGAATTTAAGAAGTTGGACTAAAAATATATAGTGTTTTTCTGAACAATAAAACAAGTGTCATGGAAGATAATCACATATATACAGAATTCATGTCAAACAAACAGCTGTTTAAACCGTTTGTTTCATGGCCCGATTGTGTACATTTGGGATTGAACAATGTAGATGCTATTTCAAATAAACTTCTTACTGAGATTACATTGAGAAGAGGTGAACATCTGTTATGGGTGTCGCATCATAAAGCTAATTGGAAGGCGAAAGACGAAGATGAGAAAACTCCTTCAGGTTGTATCATCACAGATCAGCGCATTTGCTATTTCAATTTAAATGATAAGAAAAAAAGTTTTAGTGTAGAATGGAGTGAGGTTGCAGCTATAAAGCACATGATGAATAGTTTCTATATTCAAAAGTCTTTAGCTGCTACATCCTATGACTTGAAAATTTGCGACTACGCATTGTTCGACAAAAAAGTAGAAAACTCGAGCTCAGTTGTTGCGTTCTTAACAGGTATAGCAGGTAATGCGTATAATGATAATTACGCAACAAAAAAAGAGACTTCTTCAAATGTAGAATTATCTACTAATGAGAAGGAAGTAGCCAAAGAACGATTGATTTCAGAATTTGAAGAACAACTTAAGCAATATCCCAACAGAGATGAACGAGTCGTTCAGAATAATGAGGAACCCAAAAAGAATAAAGTAGTTAGAAGATCTTTTTTATAATATAAAAATGGAACATATTGAATTTTTAAAAGAAGTGGCTCAGGAACTTGGCCAGCAAAATATCTTGAATAGTTTAAATGCTATTCAGGAACGAGCATCTCAGCAAAATGCAAATTTGTTGATACCATTGGTAGGTGAGTTCAGTTCTGGTAAGACAACGTTATTGAACGCTCTTACAGATAGCAAAAAACTTGAAACAGCAACAAAACCGACAACTGCCACAATTTATGAAATCCATTTTGGATGTAATAAGTGTGAGGCAAATGTTGTCCTGTCAGATGGACAAGTCACTCATTTTGATGATTTGGGAGAACTTAAAAATGACCAGCTCTCAGATGCACAAATTGTTACAGTATTCGATACATCAACAAAAGTTCCATCATCAACCATTTTGGTTGATACTCCGGGATTGTCTTCTCCTGTTGTAAAACATCGTCAGGTGTTAGTTGACTTTTTGCCGTCTGCCGATGCCATCTTGTTGATTGTTGATATTAATCAGCAGGTGACCCGTTCGTTGACAGACTTCATAGATATGATAAAGCTGTCAAAGCGTCCTGTTTATATTGTATTGACAAAGTCTGATACAAAATCTGTATCTGAGATAGAGGCTGCAAAGCAGTATATTGCTGATAACTGTAAGTTACCTGTACAACAAGTAGTTGTTGTCAGTGCTGCCAAAGACAATATGTCGGAATTGTATGCTCTTTTAGAGACAATACAAAAGTCAAAGAATGAGATTTTAGCAAAAGTTGACGGTCAGCGTATCAAGGATTTAGCTCAAATACTTGTAAATCGCGTAGATGAGATGTTGACGGCATCTTCTTCGGACGAGAATCTTGACATGGAGATTAGACATCAGCAACTTGATTTGGATAAAATCAAGAGAAATATCAATAGATTGATAGACTCTATGGCAAGTGATATTTGTGAGGATGGAACTAAGATATCACGTAGGTTTGAGGATTCTATGTATGAAAAGTTAGGTGCTCTTGTTGCAGGTGGTAGTGCAGATATGGACAATGATGCTCTTTCTGTTATAAATAATACCGCTTCATTGCTGTTGTTGGAATATAAGAATAACATTATGGGTATTTTGAAGTCAAAGGTACAAAGCGCACAAGGGTCAGACAGCGAAATCCCCGTTGAGTCATTGATGTCTGTAGATTTGTCTGGAATCCAAATTTCAGGGTTGAATTATAATCTTGATTTGAATTCAATGGGACATGAGTATGACGGAATAATCAAAACTGGTGTTATTGCAGTTGCTACCGTTGCGGCAGCTGTTGCTACAGCAGGAGCAGCAGGAGCAGCTGCGGGTGCAGCAGGAACAGCAGGAACAGCGGGTGCAGCAGGAGCTGCAGCTGCGGGTACAGCGGGAACTGCTGGCGCAGCAGGTACTGTAGCAACAACAGTTGCCGCATCTAAGGCCGTAGATATTGTAGATACAGCAACCGATGTTGGTAGTATCATATATACACGCAAGATGATGAAACGTATTGCCAAGACAGAGGAGTTTGCTGGTAAAGCTGTTGATAAGTACAATAAGATAGAGAAGGCAGATAAGAAAGGTATTCTTTCTTCTATGGTTGGCTTTGCCACGGAGAGATTGCTTTCTAAGCCACAACGTGTAAGAGCTGTCAGAAATTATGTTGATGGTACTTTGGCTCCTGAATTCAAGTCTCAAATGGAGAACTTGAGTCAGAGTGTTGTAAACATGGTTAGAGGTAGTTTGCAGAATGATGCATCGGAAATGATTGCACAGAAGACAGCAATGTTGAATGAACTTAAAGAACAATGTTCGGAGCATAAGGCAGAGTTTGCCCGTAGAAAAGAAACTCTGAAGCAATACAAAGAAAAATTATCAACAATTTAATAATATGGATATGATAGAAATATTAGGTGCATTGGTTGTCGGTGGTGTTACTGGCGCTATTGCAAAGGACAAACTTATAGGTAATCCACAGTTGCAAGCTAAGATTCGTGAGCTTGAGAGTATTTACAAAGAAAACAATAACCTGCGTGAAGACAAGAAAAAACTCTCACGACAGGTTGAAGACTTACTCTCTGAACTGAAAAAGTTACGTCAGACCTCACAAGATAAAGAGGATGACAGAGACGATATGGAAGACGACTTGATGAAGGCTCGCATGGAACTTAAGAAGTTGAAGAGAGAGAATGAAGAGTTGTCGCGTTCTCTTAAGGAGCATAAGCAAGCTTGTGATTCTTATGAGATTGAAATCAAAAACTTGAAAGAAAAATTAGGTTGATTATGACAGAGTGGATAGTCTTATTGGTGGGCATCATTATAGCTCTCGTTATTGGTTTCTTTTTGGGACGACAGAAAGGAACTGCTGCCATTGTGGAGGATGATACCAAAAATCTTGAAGAGGAGAACAAACAGCTGAAGGATAAATATTCGGCTGTTTGCTCTAAGTTGAAGGATGCGGAAGCTGGTCTTGAAAATGTTCAAAAGGCTAAGGATATAGAGTCAAAGTACAAGGAACTTTTGAGCGAAGCAAAAGCAGAATGTAAGAAACTTGATGAGCAACTTAAGAAAGCAATAAGTGGTAATTGCGATGAAACTGTTAAAGCTCAACTTGATGAGGTCGTAAAACTAAAGAAACGTATTACAGACCTTGAGGATGAGATTGAAGACAATGAGGATGATATTGACAACTACAAGAAAAAGTTGAAGAAGAAGGATTCTGAATTGTCTGAATTACGGGAAAACTATGACAAAGAATGCAAGGCTTCAAAGCAGATGAGCGAGGAACTTGGACTGGTCAAGAGAGAATTGGATGAGAAAACCGAAGAACTTAAATTAAAGATGGGGTCTTTGGAATTTATTCAGGAGATTCTTTCGGCTCAGCAGACAAAAGCTGATAGTTCTGTACAGCTGTATAAGAATATAAACTTCTTAGAATCTGTTATACGTGGTCAGGTTCTTGATTGCTATGAGATGGCATGGGCGGAAAAAGGTATACAAGTAGGAACTTCCAATTACAATAAAAAGAAAGAGGTTTTAATGTCAAGTTTCTTCCATTGGGCTGCTATGAAAAAGAAACATTGGCTTGATGGTAAGACTACGATTGCCTTTGTTGGTGAGTTCTCTGCAGGTAAAACTTCTATTGTGAATAGAATTCTTTCGCAAGATGACAAGACAATTCCGCTATTGCCCGTTAGCACAAAAGCAACGACTGCTATTCCTACATATATTGCAGGTGGTGTATCAACAGCTTATCGCTTTGTTACTCCTGATAATGTTGAGAAGAATTTGTCAGAATCCACATTTAAGAAAGTGTCAAAGGAGGTTCTTGATCAAGTAAAGGGAGTATCTTCGCTGATAAAGTACTTTGTGATGACTTATAAGAATCCTAACCTTGATGGCTTGAGCATATTGGATACTCCTGGCTTTAATTCTAACGATAGTGAGGATAAGGAGCGTACCATTGAGGTTATAAATGAATGCGATGCTTTGTTCTGGGTTTTCGATGTTAATGCAGGAACTGTGAATCGCAGCTCTATATCACTAATCAAGGAAAAGCTGAACAAGCCTTTGTATGTAGTGATTAATAAGGTGGATACTAAGCCAAAGTCGGAGGTAGATAAAGTAGAAGCTCTGATAAGCAAGACATTGAAGGATGCTGGCTTAAAAGTGGAACAATATATCCGCTTCTCGGCAAAGGCTCCTTTGGAGGATATAATGGCACCAATCAAGTCTGTTGGTTCTACATCTGAAAGTGACACTTTTGTAGAGGATGTTCAAACCGATTTGGAAGGTTTGTCAAAAAAATACGAAAGTACAGTTCAAAATGCTTCTCGCAAATATGACGGGCATACAAAAGCTTACAACAAGCAGATTGAAAAAGTGAATAGATGTCTCACTGCTATATGCGATAATTGTGTCGAAGCTGAAGATATCCCGCAATGGAAAAAGCATACTTTTTCTAAGGATAGATATGAAATGTCCAGAGATGAAGGAGAACGCCTTATTGCTATTTTGTCGGATATTGCAGGTGAACAAACGGACGATTTGATCTCGGCTTTTCAGACTTTGCAGGAAATGCAAAGCGAAATGGATAAAGCGCATGCTTGCTTAATTGAATGCAAGAAGCAGTTTGTTCAAGTGCAAAAATGTCTTGAATCTTATAATAACGAAACTAAAAAGTTTAAGTAAACATGGAACAAAATCTTTTTGAAGAATTTCAAAATAAGAAGAATAAATTAAAGTCCTTGGCATTGAAAGCCAAGGACTTTGGTTGGATTGATGAGAATCGTTGTAAAGAACTTATCGATAAATTGGAAAAAGACATCTTGACGATTGGTGTTATCGGTCAGATGAAGTGTGGTAAATCTACGTTCCTCAATTCTTTTGTTTTTGAGGATACGGTATTACCAGCTGCTACAACTCCTATGACTGCAGCTCTGTCTGTGATAACATACGGAGAACAGAAGAAGGTGGTTGCTGAGTTCTATACCAATGATGAATGGGAAGAGCAGAAGGCTCAAGCTGCTCGTTCGTTGGATGATGTAGCTGGGGATACTATGGCTGAATCCAAAATAAAGGCAGCAAAAGAACTTGTATCTAAAGCTTCAAGACTTGGCTCTAATCTAAGAGATTATTTGGGTAAAACAAAAGAAGATTCTTTTGAAAATCTAATAGAGTATGTAGGAGCAGACGGTAAATATGTTTCTATCACTAAATCAGTAAAGATTTACTATCCTAAAGAATATCTCAAGGGAGTTGAAATTGTGGATACTCCGGGATTCAATGACCCTATTGTTTCTCGTGAAGAGCGTACTAAAGAATTCCTCAAAAAGGCAGATGTCGTATTGATGATGCTTTATGCCGGTCGTCCGTTTGATGCAACCGACAGGGATATTATCTTCAAGAATGTTAGTCAATGTGGTATTGGTAAGGTGCTCATTGGTATAAACAAGTATGATATACCGTATTGTAGCGATGTAAATCCTGAGGATGAAGAGCAAATCAAGGATTATGTAAAGTCTGAGATTGCTAAGGCATGTCGTGAGTCAAATGACAATACGTTGTCTGATATTCTGAGTGAGGCAGAACCTATTCCTTTGTCGGCAGAAATGGCTTTGTTGTCAGAGTTGCCAATGTCAAAAGTGAACTCTGAAGAAGCTTTGAGTTTTGCATGGAATCGTCATTGCTCGAATTTCGGTATAGGTTCACAACCGGAAATGCGTAAGTGGAGCCATATAGATAATTTGGTCAACGCGATTCGTAATTTGATAGATAAAGAAAAGAGTCAAATACTGTTTGCCAAGCCATTGAATGCTATATATGCAGCAGGAGGAAAGCTTAAGATGGATAATGAGAATGCTCTCAATCAGAAAAAGGCAGAAATAACAATGCTGCAAAGTCCTGATGATGATTTGGAGGAAAGAGAGTACAATCTGTCAAAGGCTTGTAGACGTTTAGAGAAAAAACTGGGCATTCTTGAAGATTCTTTGAATGATGACGTAAGAACTCTGGTGAAAAATGGTGAAGACATTCTTGAGGACTTAGTGGATTCAGCTTGCAACAAAATGGAAAATGTTGTAGAGACAGATTTTGGTCTTTTCACTAAACCGGAATCGTTACAACCTAAATTCGATAAGATATATTCGAATTTGGTTAATCGTGACGTGAAGAGAAAGATGAAGAATCTCCAAGAAGAAGGACGTCGTAAGTTTACGTCGTCAATTCAAGACTTCTTTACCGATGCAGAAGATATTTTATTAAAGTATCTTCCTGACATTGATATTGATACCCAAGATTTCATCAAAGATTTACAAGGAAAGATTAAGCTTGATATGGAAAATGTTTCTTTGTTCAGTAAAGATGGTGAGGACCTGACAGATGCAGGTTGGTTGGATATTATTGGTGGTTTTCTTGATGAATTCTTTAATCGTCTAAGTTTTGGTCTTGTTGGTGCGATAGGAAGAGCATTTGCACATAACTCAACGAAGATAGATTTATTGAATGATATTAATAATATGCGTGATAGCTTTGATTGTGGAGATTTATTGCAAGGTGCTTTTGCTAATAAGGATAAAGTCATCAATACTATAAGACAAGAACTAATTGAAGGTATGTTGAATCCTCTCCAAGAAAAGGTGGAAGAAATCCGAAACGATAAGGCAAACAAGGAGACTAAATTGGAGGAAGCCAAGGCTACCTTAGATGGTTTGCTTGAGAAGAAGACGATACTGGAAGTACAGTTGGAAGAGGTTGCCTCTTTAAAGAATGCAATCTGATGTTCTTAGGTAAAGTGGGTATGGCTTCTAAGTCATACCCACATATAGTTTATTGATATATTCAGAATATTATTAACTAACAATTTAAATAAGATGTAGGCAAGTATGAATAATAATGACAACAAAATCTTAGATGAACTTAGACGGCACGGCAAAATCTTTGAAGATCCTTGTCCGAAGTCTGAGAGCATTATTGGTAAGTTGATAGACTTATTCTTGAAGAAAAAGTCTTGAATTGTGAAACACTCGGTGTGGCGGAGGCAGGAAACCTCCGCTACTGTCAGATAAACGATAATATTATGAAGTTGGCGATTACTTATGCTGAGCTGCAGAATTATGTAGCCAGTCATTTTCATAAGACTGTTAATCTTGGGTATGTAAACGGGGCTACAGTGTCTGTCTCTGTACCTATCAAGGTGTTGGGCTTTACCAAGTCGGTTAGCATAAACCTTATAGTGAAGAAGATTGAGGGTACAGACTTGTTCTTGTCGTATGGCGGCAAGATGGGTATTGACATGCTTGTTTCGCCAGCCATCTCTTATGCCAAGAAACTTGTGCCGGAGAAAGCAGGTTGGGTGGAACAGATGCCTGGCAATATTGTTAAGCTGCGCCTTGGCGACATTGACAAATTGCAGAAAGTGTTTGAAAAGCTGAAACTTGACAAAATCTTATTTGAACCGGGAAATATTGGAATAGAAATGTCGTTAGTTTATTGATTCGTTATGGGTGACAGATGTCTTTATTCGCAAAAAAATAGAGCGTTCTTGCTTTTTTCTTGATGTTCTGCCACCATTTGACATATCTATATAGTTATTTCGCAGCCGAAATCAAATGTATAACTATATAAGGTAATGTAACAATGGAAAAGAACATCAAGAAAAGAGTATGTAGGTTGGCTGCGGTATTGAGTGCCGTGCTGGTAGTATTTTTTAATTTTCTGTCATATTTTGGTCTTTGCTGTTAAAAAAGTTCCGGAAAATTTGGTGGTTATCTTGATAATTACTACATTTGCAGAAGGATACTCCACTTCATCATATCGTGAGTTGGGTATTTCCTTAGTTAAATAAAAAAAGAATGGAATATCAAGAAATAGAGGCACTTATAGCCTTAAAAGAAAGTAAGAATTTGGAGTTTAAAGAATCGACAGGTCAATTGGACCGTTCGATGGAAACTTTATGTGCCTTTCTTAATGGCGATGGTGGTATTGTACTTTATGGAGTAAAGGACAATGGAAATGTAGTAGGTCAAGACGTTTCTGATAGTACAAAACGTGCTATTGCAGAGGCTATTAATCGTATCGAACCTTTTGTGTCTTTGGAAGTAAACTATGTCCGGATTCCAAATTCCGATAAGTTTGTTATAATTGTCAATGCGGAAAAACAACGTTTTATGCGTCCTTTCGCTTACAAAGGTAGGGCTTATCTTCGTATAGAAAGTACTACTACGGTAATGCCGCAAGAGCAATATAACCATTTGTTGATGCAACGTGGTGGAAAATATGGTTGGGAAGCAATGGTCAATCCCGATTTGAAAATATCGGACCTTGATGAGAATGCCATTCTTGGTGCAGTACGTGAGGGTATAAGAAATGGTCGTCTTCCAGAAGTGACTATTCGGGAAGAAATACCTACGATTCTCAGGAAGTTCGGTTTGGTTAGTGATGTGAATGTGAAAAATGCGGCAAATGGGGTGTGAAGCGTGGATTTCTATGAGA
>OJJU01000152.1_pt1 | contig 30946 bp, 26 predicted proteins | sample 1596141 | NCBI WGS metagenome assembly OJJU01 (sample SAMEA4350150, study PRJEB24818) | metagenome | biome: human; feature: gut; material: faeces | place: Denmark | collected 2013-09
GTACATACTCGTCATCGGAGTTTGCATAATTTCATTATGAATATTTTGGCTGCAATGGGGGCGTATTGCTTCTTTTCTACCAAGCCTCATGTCAACTTTGACTATGAGATTCCCCCATCTGACGGGCGACTTGTAATTTGGCAATAAAATAAACTTACATAATTTTGACAGGTGACCATTTTATGGCCACCCTTTGTAGGCTGGATGTTTTTCTGCTCTTTACTTTTTAGAATATTATCTCGAACTCGCGTTATTATGGAGAGAAACCAGATTTGGGAGAAAAGACATCGTTTGAATTGAAAGATGTTTTTCGTTCAATAAGGAGACATGACCGTGGGTTTGATGAGGCGGTGGACAAGTTGAACAGTTCCTTAAAATCATCTAATGAAGCCGAGTATAGGGAAATCATAGATACTATTGCGGAAAGACTTCGTCAAGAAAATATTCCAGAAGTGGAATTATCAACCATAATAAACGCTTTATGCAATGCAAAGCGTGGATATCCGGAAAGATTGCAACATAGCATACTTGCCATGCTGAATAACAAAGGAATAAAAGAATCCAACAAAATCCATTTGTTGTGGGTGCTGTCGAACATCTGTGTGGAGGATAAGCAATATGATCTTGACCACTATCTAGACTCTCTTGTCATGCGGAGAATACCCGTTTTAACAGGATATGCTACATTGGCTTGCCTTCACAAAACAGTAGAAAAAACGAGGCCGTATATTGTAGCACGAAACAGAGCACATGAAGTAAATGAACAATTTGTGAACTATTGTAAGTCACTAAACAACGTTACGGAAACGCTTGCTTTATTGCTTATGATGAATCAAAGATGGTTTCATGACCCAGAATATAACCATTACATAAGTTACGAAGCACATTATAAAGAGTTTTTGGAACGTGAGATTTCCATTGCCCTGAGTGGATATCTCTCTTACATTAAACTCACAGACGATGGTGAGTACAAGATATGTGTAAAGTATCTTCAAACAAAACATTATCTGTTGTTGCTTTATAGGTTGGCGGTTAAGGAAAAAGAGCGAAGACAAGACCATAATGTATTTCTCGAATTATGGAATAGTAACTGTTTCTATAGAACCAGATTTGATGTTTTCGAAGCATTGGGAGTGGGTTTAATGACAGAATTATCTGGTCAAATAGATTTGGCGAGAGACATTTTTGAGTCTATTGTAAAAGACAATCCTATTAATAAAGACGTTATACAAACGCTTAATCAGTTTAACGAAAGACATAACAAATTGAATTAATAATAAAAAACAAATGAAATACTTATTAGTAGTAGCCCACCCCGATGACGAAGTTCTTGGGGCTGGTGCTTCAATGTGGAAATGGTCGCATGAAGGCGACGAAGTAGACGTTGCCATTATGTGTACGGAGGCGAAAGCAAGAGCTTTCCGTCCTTCGGATGCAGAGTTGGAAGGTGATACGGATGCTGCCACCAACTATGTTGGTGTGAGCAAGAAGTATGAGGCGACTTTTCCGAACATCGAGATGAATACTGTACCGCATTTGAAATTGGTGCAGTTTATCGAGAGTGCTATCCGTGAGAGTGAGCCTGATATTGTAATTTCCCATCATCCTGCTGACACTAACAATGACCACTTGCAGACCTCAATGGCCTGTCAGGAGGCTATACGTTTGTTTCAGCGTCAGCCGACAGTGAAGCCAGTGAAAGAGTTCTGGTATATGGAAGTACCATCATGCTCGGAGTGGGCTATCAACGATGCCATGAATCTGTTCCGTCCGAACTGTTATGTTGAGGTCGGTCAGAATGGAATACAGGCAAAGTGTAAGGCTCTTTCTATGTACCGTGGCGTAATGCGTCCATATCCACATCCCCGAAGTGTAGAGTATATCACAGGCTTGGCTGCTATGCGCGGAAGCCAGTGGGGATGTAATTATGCAGAAGCATTCCAAGTCGTGTTGCGTAGATATTGAATATAATGAAAATATTAAAGGCTATTTGGGCATTCTGCTTCTACCTCTTTGTTCCAAGAAGGGCGAAGCGGATGCCCAATAATTGAATGTAACGGTATGGAAATAAATAAAGAATTACTCGATAATTTGTTTGAGCAGGCAAAAGAGAATCCTCGCTTACGTCAAAACATGGACTTGCGCACATCGTCGGCTGATACAAGCCAGCGTATGCTGAATGCCTTGCTGCCAGGAACCGTTGTTCCTATCCACAGGCATGAAGACACGACAGAAACAGTTGTTTGCTTGTGTGGAAAATTGGATGAAGTGATATATGAGGAAGTAGTGACATACGAGAAGAATGCATCTAAAGCCTTGCCTATGGCTATAGATGCACAGGATGTAACACGAAAAGTAGAGTATCGCGAGGTGCAACGCATTCATCTTTGCCCAGCGGAAGCGAAGTATGGATGTCAGATACCAAAAGGTGCATGGCACACGGTGGAAGTAATAGAGCCGAGCGTGATATTCGAGGCTAAGGATGGGGTGTATAAAGGATAAAAAGGGATGAGAATATCATTTCTGAAGGCACATTATGGTGATAGTATTCATATTGAACATAAGGGACATCATGTTATAATAGATGGTGGTCCTCTGTGTGATGAACTGAATGCTATAATAAAAGATATAATAGACAAGCAGGAAGTTATAGATCTACTTGTTATTACTCACTATGATGAAGATCATATTCTTGGCATTTATAAAATATTAAAAGAACTGTCATGCAGTGTCTCACTAAAAGACGTTGTTAAAGCAGTGTGGTTTAATGCGACTAAACTTGGACTGAATGGGAACAATCATTACCTTTCTTCACAACAAGCAGTTGGTATGGCTGAGCTTTTAGTAAAGAATGATATAAATTGGATCTCATTATTGAAGAAAGGAACAAAATACAACATAGACGATACAGTATGGATTGAAGTACTATATGGAGGTGATGTATATACCCCACAGTCTGATGGACAATTTTTAAGCAGTGCAAGATCTGATTGGATGACTTCGTTTAAGGAACTCGAACCTTTTATAAACGACGACGTACCAGATGATTCGCCTACTAATAGTCAATCTATAATTCTTGTCTTGCATGATGGAGAAAGACAGATTTTACTTTCTGGAGATGCAACACCAGGAAAGCTGTATGATGCCCTTCGTCAATATATTAATGATGGAAATAATAATCATTTTGATTTGATCAAACTTCCACATCATGGGAGCTATAGGAATATCACAAAGGAAATATTAAATCTGGTGGTCTGCAATGATTATATAATTAGTACAGATGGTAACAGGTTTTTTCATCCGGACAAGAAGATGTTTATGAAGATATGTAATTGGGGACAAAGAGATAAAGATGAGAAAATAATGTTTCATATGAATTATTATGATGAACTATTTCCGTTGTTGAATATAACAGACACTGAAATGTCTACATATAAATTTGAATGTGATGGAAGAAGAAATTTCTAATTTCAATTATAATGCATGTAGCATAAGTGTAAAGGTTGTAGGGGGTCAATCGCATGGCTCAGGTTTTCTTTATATTACCCCACCTTCATGCAAGTATAACTATATACTAACTGCAAGACATATCTTCCAAGAAGGAAGCGCATCTCCTAAAATAGAGAATTTAAGCGACTTGACGATAAAAAGGTATATAGACAAGGCTATACCTCAACCGCTTAAAATATTGCCAGCAGATTATAAATATAGATTATATTTTAGCAACAAGGCTGATTTGGCAATAATAAAGATTGATAAAGAATGGTTGCCGAAAGCTAAAAGAATATTTGTAAGAAATATTCAAAATGTAAAAAATCAGGCTTTGTGTCAATCTGCTTCTTTTCCAGAAATGTCCCGTGAAGAACGTGTGATATTAAGCTATAAAGTTATTGATAATGAATTGTTTAATCTTAGGCTGTGTGAAGATTCTAAGGTTGAAAATTGGGAATTGTTGAAAGCAATTTCTGGTTCGGGTATATATCTACAAGAAGACCCATATTTGATAGGTATCGTTTCTTTCTACCGATTGCCAAAATTTGGTATAGACGAGATAAAGGTTTCAGAAGTAAATTGGAATGAGGTAAATGCGGAATTAAAAAATATCGGTTGGCTACAGCTCGAGGTTAAAGAATCAAAGTATACCATAATATCCGATAATAAAGATGTTATAAATATAGGAGAGGTTGAAATTAATGGGCTACCGTTAAACTTAGGAAAAGGAATTGAAGACTTACGGCACGACTTGAGAGATGATTGGTTTTTTGATCCTTTGCATTATGCGGATATGTGCAATAATAGTTTTGTGCTTAACTACTTCTCAAATAAGGAAAAACGATGCAAATATAAAGCTGCGAAAATGTCGATAGCATACATCCCAAAGAAGTCTTTAGTTTTGAGAAAAGCTATGATAGGTAGTTTTGTTGATAGATTGGTATATGCCTCAGTAATGGATATTATTGGCCCTGTTATTGAACGGAATTTGAGTCCATACGTCTTTTCTGCACGATACAATCAAAATGGCACTTATTCTGGACTCATTGTCAGCGGTGTTGAACAGTGGATAAAGATGAACTATCTTGTGAAGGATTGGACTGCCGAGAAGAAAGGGTGTTTGGTAAAAGTGGATTTGTTGAACTATTACGACACTATAAACAATGATATTCTCGTCCGTTTATTAACAGAGGTTGCTTGTTCTGACATTGAGAAAAAAGCTGTTAGCTTTCTAAGGGAGTTTCTTGAAAGTATAGATTCGTCTGAGAATAAGAATGGACTTCCACAGAATTGTGATGCCTCATCGTTACTTGCTACTTTTTATGTCAGTCACATTGATGAGTTTATGCTTTCAAGAGTAGATCATTATTGCAGATTTATGGATGATATATACTTTGTTGCCTCAGACGTATTTCAAGCTCGTAATCTATTACAGATTATGGAGAAGGAATTAAGAGCAATAGGATTGTCTTTGAATGCGCAGAAAGTACAGTTTATAAATCTTGAAAAGCAACAAGAATCTGAATGTTTTGAAAAGGATCTCTATACTTTTGATTATGATAAACAACTTATAGCATTATTACTTCGCAGCAAACAAAAGGCGAGACGTATGGCTGCAATGGCAAAACTTGTTAAAGAAATTCACCAGGCCTTGTTTACTGAAGGCAATTCTGAGCAAGCAGAACGTTCATTGAAATTCTGTTTGCATACATTATGTACATCTCGAATAAACCTATATACTTATTGGGACGATTTTCTTGGATCATTGAAAATATTAGTGGATAAGCAAGAACAAGAACCAGGTATAACCCCATTGTTATGTAGAATAATAGCTTCGCTGAATAAGAGCAGAGATATAACAGATATTAAAAACAAGTTGGCAGAATCACTGATAAATGGACATTTTACATACGAATGGCAAACTTATAATTTATGGATGCTTTTGGCTTATTTGAAGTTTCAGACACCAGAGCTAGTGAGATACGCAACAAGTCAGATTGACAGCAATGATGAAACTCGTAGGATAGAGGTGGCGGCAATAATGATTTATATGGTGACAATCCGTCCAAAATACAATAGAATTATATTGCATAAACTAAGAAGTGGGCAAATGCATGGCTATTTTCAGAAAAGATGTGCTCTTATAGCTTGTAGAAATATAGAGAATGAAGCAATCGATAGTACTATTTTCGAAAATTTGCCACGTAATCTACGAACTTGTCATCGCTTTTTAAATAAGCATAAAGACAAGGACTTAATGCATTTCCATACTATTAGTTCTGTTGTGGTTGAAAATAACCCTAATATATTGTTCCCTGAATACTATTCTGGTTTATGAAAACATATGTAGTTATTGTTTGTGAACAGGTTGCATATGCAATTGATGTTCAAAGCCATGATAATGAGGTTATAAAACTTAAAGGGAATAAATTGTATTTGGATTATTTGTTTGTTACACCTACGCCAAATGATTTGGTTACTTTTCTTCCTGTTGGTGAAGGTTGCATGGCAGATGTCCTTGATTTTGAATGTTTAGATAAAGAAATCAGACAATCTATCACCTATGTAGACACAAAGAACTGGAATTGGTCATTACCAGAAATGATACAATTCTATTTGTCAAAAGAAATAGAATGGAGTGAGGATAATATAAAAGAGATTCTTGAATCCATGAAGGAATGTTTTTTGACAATGCAAGAAAGGGGGGCATCAGAATGGAATAGAATTGTGGAAATAGAGTTGCCTATAAACAGATTGCTGTACAAAACTCAACGACATGGTGTGTATGTAAATAATGAGGCGGTAAAAGTAGAATGTAAAAAATGCTATTCGGATATATATAATCTAAAGAATACCATACAGATTAAGTTGGGGCAAATAATACCTGATTATAAGGATTATATGTTAGATATTGACACTCCTGAATGGGTTTTAAATCATTATAAAAGAAAAATATTAGCTCGGCATCATCCTGAAATAGAATACTATATAAATTTAGAGAAGATGGAGAGAAATTTCCGTTCACTAATGTATATGTCCTCATTTGCAGAAAACCAAAAATGTAAGCCCCTATTTAAAGGCTTTGGTAGTTCAACTGGACGAATCATAATGAAGGAGCCTTCACTTCAGAACCTGAACAGAAAGTATAGAAACTTCATTAAAGACCCTGAAGCTGATGGCGAATGGAAGAGATATGTATATGTTGACTATGGACAGTTTGAGGCTGGAATTTTAGCTGGTCTTATAGAAAATGAAAAGTTAATTAAGTTGTATAATGAGGGGGACATATATGAAACATTAGGAAGCACTGTTAAGGTAGATAGAGATATGGCTAAGAGTTATTTTTACTACTTTGTATATGGAGGGCATTTTGCAGATGGATCAGAGGCATTCTTTAATAAATACTGTCCAAAAGAAGAAATAGATGTTATGATCGAAAAATATAAATCGGAAGGTAAAGTGATATCTTTATTTGGAAACGCCAGAATATTGGATAGCAATGGTGAAAACAAATGGTTGATCAATCATTTGATTCAAAGTGTATCTTCCTTGATATTTAAGAAGGCATTATTGGGTATTGAAACTATAAATTCCGGTAATATAGAACTTGTAGTACCTATGCATGATGCTGCATTGTATATGGTAAGTTCTATGATAGACGATGAGCAGATAAAACGTGTTTTTATAAATGCGTTTAAAGAGTATTTTCCAAAGATAAATCCCATAGTAAATCTGAAAGACTATTTTAAGGGAGAATAGGTTTTTATAAACAACACATAATTTTACACTGCAAAGATGTGGATTACTTTGAGCCAGATAGAGAGAGTCATTGCTCGTATTCTGAGTTTCTATTGGAGGCTATATGCCATATCCTGACACTTGTGATGAAAGACAAGCTTGAATTGTCGAATTTTGAATTATTATGGCTTGAATCATATTTATCTCGCAAATAATGTATATCTTTGCAATATGTATAAAACATTTACCAGGAGGGCATATTATGAATACAGTAATTTTATCAGACGGAACAAGCTATTATATTCCTAATTCAGATTTAAGTTTTTTCAAGGAATTGGCTTTGAGGATGAAATGGCAGGTTGTTGACAAGAAAAAGCCGACAGCATCAACTGCTACTGCAAGCAAGTCGTGGGTTGATGAATTTGCTGGTAAATGGCAGGACCAGCGCACTACTGCCCAAATAGTTGAAGACATACATAAAGCAAGAACTAATAATTCAGAAATAATATTATGAATGGATATTTGCTTGACACAGATATTGTTGTTTTTTTCTTGCGCAATAAGAAAAACATAGCAGAACATTTGGCATTGTTAAGTCCAAATGATATTTTTGTATCAGAAGTGACTGTGGCTGAATTGGAATATGGCAATAGATGTAGTGGAAGATATGAAGATAACAAATGGATGGTTGACAGGTTTTGTGTTAACAGTTAACACTATGCGCGAAGCGCAATGTTGGTTTACTACCATGATATGATGAAAGATAGTAAAATATAAAAGAGCCTGAGAGATAAACTTTTGCACCGTCAGTCGTAGATTTGACTGATGTTCTCCAGTTTTGGAGAATAAACAATGTTTAGACGTTCACGCCATCGCTTTCGCCTTGCGCGTGTGAAATAAAGAAGAGAAATCTCGAAGGCTCTCTTTTCTAATTAAAGGAATAATTATGGATGATAGGACCATTAGAAAAAGGATAGCTTCCATGACTACATCGAGGGATTTGCACTATGTTCTTAATGTTATAAAACAAAATATGGCAAAAGAATTTGGGGTGGAATACTATCCGATTTCTTGGGAGGACTATTGCTATTTCTCCTCACCGAAAAGGTCAGTCCGTAATTATGTCTCTTTCGAAATACCTAAGAAATCAGGAGGCTATAGACATATATCAGCTCCAGTAAGAGGATTGAAAGAGATACTGAAATGTCTGAACTATTTATTAGAATTAATGTATTATCCAAAAGACAATGTAACAGGTTTTGTTCGAGGTAAGTCTATAGTTGATAATGCATCACCTCATATAGGTAAGAATTACATCTTTAATGTAGATCTACAAGATTTTTTTCCAAGCATAGACCAAGCAAGAGTATGGAAAAAACTACAATTACGACCTTTATGTCTGACTAAAGAGGTTGCAAGTGCTATTGCTGGTCTTTGTTCTATGGAGATTGAAGACGAGAAAGGAAATAAACGATATGTCTTGCCACAAGGAGCCCCTACGTCTCCTATGTTATCGAATATTGTATGTGAACGTTTGGATTGGAAACTCTCAGGTGTAGCACGACGGTTTGGATTGACTTATACACGTTATGCTGATGATATAACATTCAGCAGTATGCACAATGTATATCAACACGATGGAGATTTCTGTAAAGAACTACGCCATATCATCGAAGATGAACATTTTACTTTAAACACATCAAAAGTGAAGTTACAGAAGCGTGGAGGGCATCAAGAGGTTACGGGACTTGTAATTAGTGATAAGGTGAATGTTCCTAAAGCGTATGTAAGGGAGATTCGATCACTGTTATTCATGTGGGAATGCTATAGTTATGCGGTTGCAAGTCAAAAATATGCATTGTATCATAATGCATATGTAAAACATAGGACGTATGGTGAGTTCGTTTCATTGGAAAATGTTCTTGATGGAAAAATTGAATATCTGAAAATGATAAAGGGATGTAAGAACCCTTTGTATTTAACTCTGCGTTCTCGATTAGATAAACTAATAGGAAAAAGCACTAAGAAGAACAAGGATTGTGAGGTTATTGAGGTTGTAAACAACAAGAAAGAAGTCAAGAAACATGATATTGAGGCTACATATGAAGTCTTGCATTTATTTGAAGATCCTAATGGGTTGAAATTTTTGACTCACGATTTTCCTGATGCAAGTTGGACAATAGATAAACTTCTCAAGCAATGTAGGACCGTTTTTAACGAAGAAGCAAAGGGACATCCCAATATACCACAGTCACTATACAGCTTAGTGCATACTTTTATGTCTGGTGTCAGTAACAATATAAAAGGATGGCTTGGTTATGACGAGAAGCTACATACGGAGACATGGAATGATTGGGAAAAAAAGAAAGAACATCCTATAAAACGATATGGAGACATTATAGATATATTCAGAAATACAATAAGAATAAGGTCGCCTAAACTGTTAGATTTGATAAAAGCCCTTGAAGGGCAGAATACACAGTTTGTATTTGACTATGATTCAAAGGAATTAAAAAAAGCAGACTTTTACACCAATGTATATATGTTACGTTGGTGTCTGGTGCATGTGTTATTAATGTTTAGACAGTATCCAGAACATAAAGAAATAAAAATTTCATGCACGAGATCTTCTATGAATGGCTGGATAGTGTATATAATCCAGTTTACACAGGTTGGGTCGTTTCCCTCGGCAGATATAAACGATGCTATTAAAAGGGTGAATGAAGGTGCCGGTGATTTGGGAGTTATAAAGGAAAAGATGAGAAGTTATTGTAACTGGAGCATCATATCCAAATGGAATGACAAAAACTTACGTTGGAATATATTAAGAAGTGAAGGTGTGAAAGAGATAGAAGAAATAGCAGAACAGACAATTGGGTTTACTCATGAATTTGTTTTCTATAAAATAAAATCAAACTGATATACTATGAATGGTAATAAAATGATATATATAATTGACGATAACCAGTATGGGGAGTTGTCTAAAGCCTGTGGCTACATAGAGACTGGCATATACAACGATGTTGTTAGATGGGTGAAACCGAGTAAAGAAACAAAGGTGGAGGATTTTCATGATGCGGCTTGTATCTGCTATCATTCATCCTTGGCTATAGAAGAAAATGGTGTTTGGAAACAAGCTTCGATGTTGTTGACTGACATAGAAGATTTAATGGATGAAATACCATTGGTGAAATATTCTAAAGGTTGTACTACCATCGATTACGATGAAGGATCTCAAATAATATATGGGATGCCCAAAGAGACGTTTTATAAACGACTGAGGCATTTTGTTCTGCATTATAAGAATGTTGGCAAAGTAGACTTGGAAATATTTTCAAAGGACTATTTGGAAACGAGTAGTCCAAACAACATTGTTGTATTTGGCAATGAAGAAAATTTAAGTAGCTGCCAATTGTTGAAACAGGCTAACAAATGCGAATTCTATGCTATAGATGATGATAAGGATATTGATGATATAATTATATCAACTATAGATCCAACTACAGACACTATCATTCTCGATTTGGATGAGTATGCCAAACATGGCATTCAAATGGCATTCACAACACGACTGATGTGTGAACAATTGCGCAAGGCTGTTTTGGCGCGTATTATTGGGGTAACCGAGCAATCAATAGATAGTTTTTATCGCTATTTCCCATATTCACAAATTCTACAAACAGAGGGTTTTGCCATCTGTAGCGTTGAAGATTTGGATTCTTGTTTAGCTAATACTCCGCTATTGACTTGTGACACTTTTGAGTCGAGATTCTTGGATAGAATCAATATTAAAGAATATGCGACATACGGTCATCATTCATTGGCAAACGAATGGGGATTGATGGCTCTTAATCGCTTTGTATCGAAGGACACAAATTGTATTTCTGAGATATTGCGAAAAGCAGAAAAGAATATGTTTTTCAGATATTCTGTAATAAAGAATATGGATATACGTGATGTTTTGGAAGATACGTCTGACAATGAGAAAAAGGATGCCAATCTTATACCTCAGCAAGACAAACAAAAAGGAGGAAAGTATCTGCTGATTGACGACAAAGGAAATGAAGGTTGGAAAGAAGTATTGATGTGTTGTGTCAGAGAAGTAGAAGCATTTGATGTTCACGACAAAGAAACAGCATCGTATAACGCCCTTCCACAGGACCTAAGGGATAAGCTGAAAGAAGGTTTTTATGATGTAATATTTTTGGATTTGCGATTGATGGCTTGTGAGGAGAATAAGGATTTAAATGTTATGGATTTCTCTGGAATGAAAGTTTTGCAAGGTATCAAACAGGCCAATCCAGGAAATCAGGTGATAATATTCACTGCTTCTAGTAAATCATGGAATCTTAAAGCTCTAATCGACAATGGAGCTGATGAATATTACCTAAAAGAGTCACCGCTATTTCATTTTTCTAAAGAAGAATCAAAAGAAAATGCAAAGCATCTCGTAAAAACTATAGGATATTGCTATCGCCGAAGTTACTTGCGTAAGAGTTACAAGTTGGTGGAGGGCATAAAGGAAAATATTAATGCTTCACCTCGATTAAATGAGAATAATAAAAAGGAAACTATCGCCCAATTAGATATGGCATTTCATCAGTTGCTGAAAATAACGGGAACTAATAATAAAAACAGCTTTGCTTATACATTTGTGGCTTTTGAGTTCGTTATTCCGTTGTTGTGCAAACATTTGTCTGCAGTAGGAAGTAATACTCCTGAAAAATTTGAGGACCTAATAAATACACAATTAGCTACAAGCAACACGGAGTTAATCTATGATGGAAAACAAATGATTCTGGCGAGAAATGCGTATATGCATGGAAATAAAACTGCATTAAAGAGTAACTTTTCATTTGTTTTTCATGCGGAAGGTATATTGAAAATATTGGAAGTATTGGATAAAGTATCTCAATTATTGTAAATACCCCCACATTCAACACTCAACATTTAATTTTTAGCCTCATCCGAGTGGCGGCATAGTGCAGAGCGATACTGCAATGGGGAACTAATCTTTTATTTTTTTTTATTCATTATATAGGCATTTGCAAAGGTGTCTATAAAAGTTGTATTCCCTAAATTGAACACTGACTATTCTTGGCGGATGATTTTATGGTTGTTGTATAAAGCATTAATCCCAACCTTCAAGTCTTTGAAGGTTGGGATTAATTATGTTTGTTTGGAATAGTTTTTTTGTTTTAATTAAGCCTCAGCTTCGGGTATTACGGAAACAGTGCTCTTGTCGTTGCGACCCTTGCGGAAGTTAACGGTACCGTCAACCAATGCATAGAGAGTGTCGTCCTTACCAATACCTACATTCAAACCTGGGTTGTGCTTTGTACCACGCTGGCGAACGATGATGTTGCCTGCGATACACTTCTGACCACCCCAGATCTTAACGCCTAATCTTTGAGAAGCTGATTCACGTCCGTTCTTAGAACTACCTACACCTTTTTTATGTGCCATTTCTTGTTCCTCCTAAAATTTAAGCGATTACTTCCTTGATTGTGATCTCTGTGAACTGCTCACGGTGACCGTTCTTCTTGCGATAGTCCTTGCGGCGCTTCATCTTGAAGACGATTACCTTGTCACCCTTAACGAGAGGGTTAACAACCTCACATACAACTTTTGCACCTTCTACGGCAGGTGCACCTACCTGTACTGAACCTTCATTGTCAACAAGCAGTACCTTGTTGAATTCAACAGTCTGGCCTTCCTGAGCGTCCTTGATGTGGTGAACGAAGAGCTTCTTGCCCTGCTCTGCCTTAAACTGCTGACCGTTAATCTCTACGATTGCGTACATTTAATTAATTAATATAAACGGGTTTTTCCGTGAGGCGAACAACACTATGTTGTTACTTTTTCTGGCCTATGCGGATTAAATCGGCTGCAAAGGTACTAATTATTTGTGTAGCAAGGAAATACATGTAGATGTTTTTTGTAAAGTTTAACAATATTAACCTGCTATAGCTTCTTGAACACGTTTTTAAGCTGCTCGCCTAGGCCGATTGTATAGCCTTGGGATGAGAAGACTACACGGTTGAAGGTGTCGGCGAGGATAAACATTGGTAGCTGTGCCTTGTTTTGCAACTTCATTTCGCGTGCTACTTGCTCACGGATGGAACCGTCCTTGTCTATAGCATATTGTACGGTTGAGGGTAGGGAAGCGAACTCGTCCTTTTGGAACTTATTGGCATCTGCCTCGCTCTCGAATAGCAGCACAACAGGTCTGCCCCAAGCCTCAAATGCGGCACGCTCTTTCTCGATGTCGTGCAAGGCATGATTGGTGGGTTCTTGTCCAACTCCTAACACGGCGAGTATATAATAACCGCGACCAGTTTGGGAGAGGATGCTGACATCCTTGCCGTCTTTATTGATTATAGATTCGGAATTGAACTGTCCGATAACGCTTACCTCGTTGGCATCGTAGCGTATGTCGAGGGGCAGGGTTGTGGTTTTGCCTTCGGTGATATTAAACATGCGTGTGGTTGCAAGTACGCCTCCATTGGCAAGTCTGGTGCCTGTGGTGAGCATGTATGTGCCTACATCGAATGTTGCACCGTCTTTGAAGGTGTTGCTCCAGCATGTTCCGTTGCCCATATCAGCCTGGCCTTCCTCAAAGTTCATGAGTTGGGTGGTGCCATTAACTATGCGACTGATGGTGAAATGGTTGTAATACTTGGGGTCGTCGAGTATTGGACTTGCCTTGTATGTGAGCTTGAGTGTGCCTGTTGGTGCGGTTGCCTGTTGTTTTGCCTCGAATTTAACGTCCTGCCATTTGCCGTCTTTCTTGTACTGCACCTTGCCTGTAACTGCGTCTTTGCGGGCTTCGATGCCAAGGCTGCGTGCAACATCTACGAAGAAGATATCGCGTGAACGCTCGTCGGTAAGCTTTGATTGCATGACACCTACTGGTGTTTGGGCTATCTGCAATGCCTTTTTGTCGGGGTTGAGGCGTATGTTCTTGTTTATCCAAGTAACGAGGGTTGTTGGATTCTTACGGAAAGCATTGGCTGTTGAGGCTGGGAAGGCTTTGGCAAGATAGTTTTTGAAAGGTTGTGATATCATCTCGCTCTCCACACGTGGTGACAGTTGATTGGTGGCAGCTGTGAAGTTGTCTTCGAGTATCTCTGTAGGAATATCGCGCAGGTCTTTATCGGTTAATGTGGCAAGGATGCCAAGTGCACGCTGTTCGTTGTCCTTATGGCGAGCAAGGAAGTCGATGATGGTTTGCTTGTTTCCACGTGATTTAACGAGGTATTCGGCAGCTTGCGGATTGATTTGTTCGGCCTGTTGCTTAGTGAGGAACGTGGCTGTGTATGCTTTGCGCACAGAATCCTCGTAGGCAAAACGGCGGTTGTTCTCCTTGCGCATCTCGTCGCTTACGTAAGGCATCTTGGCACTTTCGACTGGTGGCACTACATCAATTGTCTCTTCAGGGAATATCAGTTGCTTGCTGTCGGTTTGTGCATCGCGGTGGAGTTGGATGGTTATTGTCTTGTCCTTGCCGAATGATGCTTTCTGGTATCCGTATTTGCCATCTTTGGAAGCCCATACCAATAAGTCGCCTATGCCAGCAGACAATGACACATGTCCTTGCTGGTCGGTGTATTTGGTTACGGCTGTATAGAACTCGGCATAATTGTATATTTTGAAGTCGACACGTGCTCCTGGTACAGGAGAGCCATTAGCATCCTTTATGGTGAAGCATACTTGTGCTGTTGGAGCATAGTTGGATGTGAGATTAATCTCGGTGAAGTTGCTTGTGCGAAGCATAACCTCCTCAGGTCCTTGATAATTGCCAAAGGCACGGGTATGCATAAGCATGGCGCGTGAGGCTGGTGCATTGAACCAACCAAGATTGAGTACAGGTTCGGGTTCGCATGCTCCGAGGAACCACCATTTGCCATCGGCCCATGCCTCTACCCAAGCATGATTGTCGTCGGTATGTGCCCAGCGTGGGGTGTATACTTGTCTTGCAGGTATGCCCATAGCACGTAAGGCTGCAACGGCAAATGTGCTCTCCTCGCCACAACGTCCGGTTGCGGTGCGCAGTGTCTGCAATGGCGATGATGTGCGAGCGTCGGAAGGTTGGTAAGTAACTTTTTCGTGGCACCAGTGATTAATCTCAAGAATGGCATCGTGCATTGAGAGATGCTTGACACGATTCTTTAGTTCGTTGTAGAATACACTACGTGATGAATCGAGCGCTTCGTTGTTGACGCGGATAGGCACTACAAAGTGGCGGAAGAGTAATTCGGGCACGTCCTTGCCCCAAGGCATCTCCTTGCGGGCTTGGAATGACAGGCGCACGTTGTCGGCAAAGAATGAGGTGGGGTAGTCGGTAATGTCGGCAAGGGGCATGTATGCATAAAGAAACTCAAGAGCCTGGTTCTCGTCGGCTGTGAGATTGAGGTTCCTGGTGTTGTAGAAAGTTTTGCCTACTGTTTTTATACGCTCGTTAAACTGCTGTTGCATAGTAGTGCGGTAGGCTGCGTTGGATATAAACGTGCCCTGTGCACTGGCGGTTAGGCATAGAGCGAACAAGGAGGCTGAAATGAAAAGGCGTTTCATAGGGTTTGGGCTTAGTAGATAATTTTAAGGAGGATACAGCAAAAGAGCCGTACCCTCCTATGAAATGAGTTGGGATAAAAAGGATATTACAAGTCGATCTTCTGTACGCGGCGCTCGTGACGTCCGCCCTCAAACTGAGTCTTGAAGAATTCGTCAAGTGCTTTCTCGGCTGTCTTATTGTCGATGAAGCGACCCGGAAGTACAATAACGTTGGCATCGTTGTGCTGACGTGTAAGCTGAGCAATCTCAGGACTCCATACTAAAGCGGCACGTACTCCCTTATGCTTGTTAAGAGTGATTGCCATGCCCTCGCCACTACCACATATGCCGATGCCTGGGTAAACATCACCGTTGGCGATGCCATTGCCGAGAGCGTGAGCAAAGTCGGGATAGTCGCAGCTCATGTCGCTATAAGTACCGTAATCTTTGAATGGAATTTGATGATTCTCAAGATATTCGATAACGAACTTCTTCAATGCGTAACCAGCGTGGTCGCATGCAATACCTACTGTCTTGATTTCCATAGCTGTTGGGTTTTTAATGGGTTAAGGTATCGCACACCACTATATAATAAGGTGGTGTGCGAGACAATTAATTAGTTTTATTTAGATAAAAAGTTTTTCACCTGATTGTAAACGTTCTGGGCATTGAAGCCAAGTTTTTCGTCGAGCACTTTGTAAGGAGCTGAGAAACCAAACGACTCGAGTCCGTAAACCATACCGTTGGCACCTACAAGTCCCTGAAGATTGACTGGCAGACCAGCTGTGAGACCGAAGATCTTAGAACCAGCAGGGAGGATGCTATCCTGATATTCCTTGCTCTGATTGCGGAAAAGACCCTCAGAAGGTACGCTTACCACGCGAACCTTTATGCCATCTTTGCGGAGAAGCTCGGTTCCGGCAACAAGTGTAGATACCTCTGAACCAGAAGCAACAAGGATAACATCGAAGTCGGTATCGGAACCCTCTACAATGTAAGCACCCTTGCGTGCCTCCTCGTAGTTATTGCCCTCGGGCAGTGATGTTATGTTCTGACGAGAGAAGATAAGGGCTGTAGGAGTAGACATATTCTCCATAGCCATCTTCCAACATACGGTAGCCTCGTCGACATCGGCAGGGCGGAACACGCGAACAGAATCCTCGCCCTTGTGGTTCTTGAGTTTCTCCATAAGGCGAATCTGTGCTTCTTGCTCAACAGGTTCGTGTGTAGGACCGTCCTCGCCAACGCGGAATGCATCGTGTGTCCATATGAACTTAATAGGTACGCGCATAAGAGCAGCCATACGAACTGCGGGTTTCATGTAGTCGGAGAACACGAAGAATGTGCCGCAAGCCGGGATAACACCACCGTGCAGATACATACCGATGCAGATACATGCCATAGACAGCTCGGCAACACCAGCCTGGAAGAAGGCTCCAGAGAAATCGTCGGCCTGAAGGTTGTGGGTATGCTTTAGGAAGCCATCGGTCTTGTCGCTGTTGCAGAGGTCGGCTGATGAAACAACCATATTCTCTACCTGCTCAGACAATACGCCGAGACAAGCAGCAGATGCAGCACGTGTAGCACCGTCGCGCTTCTGTACAAGAGCGCTCCAGTCTACCTTAGGAGCATTGCCAGAGAACCAATCGTCCATCTTGGCTGCCAATTCAGGGTTCTGCTTACGCCAAGCTTCTTCCTCGGCATGACGAGCCTTAACAATCTCGCGAAGCTCTGTGTTGCGCTTAGCATACAATTCTTTAACGTCGTCGAAGATAACAAATGGGTCGTTGATGTCTCCACCAAGGTGCTTTACAGTATTAGTATAAGCGTCGCCACCGAGAGGAGCTCCATGAGTCTTAACGTTGTGCTCGTAGCTTGAGCCGTCGTCTTTAAGGGCACCCTTAGCCATTGTTGTGTGGCCAATAATGAGTGTAGGACGCTCGGTTTCCTTTTGTGCGAGAACTAAAGCGGCACGTATAGCGTCGGGATCGTTGCCAGGAATCTCCATAACATTCCATCCCCATGACTGGTATTTCTTGGCTGTGTCTTCCTTCATTACGACATCGCACTCGGTAGAGAGCTGTATCTCGTTAGAGTCGTAGAACATGATGAGGTTGTTGAGTTTCAGCAGACCGGCAATACGACCAGCACCCTGTGAGATCTCTTCCTGAACACCACCATCGGAGATGTAGGCATAGATCTTGTGCTGCATCATAGTAGAGCCAAGACGAGCCTCGAGGAACTTTTCGGCAATAGCAGCACCTACAGCAAATGTGTGGCCCTGGCCGAGAGGACCAGAAGTATTCTCTATGCCACGCTCAATATCGCGCTCTGGATGTCCTGGACATACCGAATCCCATTGACGGAAGGACTTGAGTTCGTCAATGCTAAATTTTCCCTGCAAAGCCAAAGCAGAGTAAAGCATAGGCGACATGTGTCCAGGGTCGAGATAGAAGCGGTCGCGTCCTGCCCATGTAGGCTGGTCGGGATCGTATACCAAAAACTCGGAGAAGAGGACATTGATAAAGTCGGCTCCGCCCATTGCACCTCCAGGGTGTCCTGATTTGGCTTTTTCTACCATAGAAACGGCAAGCAGACGGATGTTGTCTGCAGCGTGGTTCATAAGTTGCTTGCTATTCATTTTATTTATTGTAGGTTTAAATTTGTTGCTATATATGTATTTTTGCGATTTCCGCCCGTTGGCGGCCTTTCCTAATTGCAAAGATAATCATATTAATTGTAACTATCAATTTATTGTATGATTATTTTTCTTGATATTTATTTAAAAGTGTCTGATGTTGATTTAAAAAAAGAGCTTGATGTCGTTTCAAGCGGGGGCTTAGGTCCTTATAAAAACAAAAAAACATAGATTGTTTCACAACAACCTATGCTTTCTTAACCTTAATAATCTAATACCATGAAAAACACATTGCAAAGATAGTTTGATTTTACAAATAAGCAAGTGCTTTCGTCGTTATTTATTGCGTATATAGCATAATTTAACTGAAATCTCATGAATTTTACTTTTGTTTACAGTTAAATGGAAGGTTTGTTTCCATTTATGCTTTATTATCTGTGTGTCGTTGTTACATCAGCAAGCTGCGTATTTGATAGACAATAGCCGATACTATCCATGCAAGCACGGTGGTATAGCAAGCTGCAAAAGTAGCCCATTTCCATGAGCCAGTCTCGCCCTTAATGGCTGCAATAGTGGCTATACACGGGAAGTAGAGCAAAACAAACAGTAGGAAGCAGTAGGATGCAAGCGGTGTGATGCCATCGGCAACCATCTGTTTCTGCAAATGTGAGTAGGATTCCTCGGAACCTTCCTCGGCAGCCTCGTCGCTATGGTAAAGAATACCCATTGTGGAAGCAACGATTTCCTTGGCACCTACACCAGAGATGAGACCTACATCAAGTTTCCAATCGAAGCCTTGAGGACGGAATACAGGTTCGATAGCATGGCCAATGCGACCAATGTAGCTCTGTTCCTGCTGTTGTTCGCGCGATAGGCTTTCGTCGTGTGGAAAGTAACCAAGAGCCCAGACAATGAGGCTTGCTACAAGGATGATGCCTCCCATCTTCTTGAGATATTCCTTACCCTTCTGCCATGTATGTCGACCAATGGCCTTGGCTGTAGGGAATCGATAGGGTGGAAGTTCCATAACAAACGGAGTGTCCTCGCCTTTGAACAGAGTCTTGCTGAACAGTCGGCTCATTATGACAGCCATGACGATGCCCACAATATATAGCGACATCATGATGGCAGAGCGATATTGCTGGGCAAACATGGTTCCTATAATCATAATATATATAGGGAAGCGTGCCGAGCAACTCATGAGTGGCAGGATGAGCATTGTAATAAGGCGTGAGCGTCGGCTCTCGATAGTGCGTGTTGCCATTACGGCTGGCACGTTGCATCCAAAGCCCATGATGAGCGGGATGAACGACTTGCCGTGCAGTCCCATCTTGTGCATTAGCTTGTCCATGATAAAGGCAGCTCGGGCCATATAGCCGGAATCTTCCATAAAGGAGATGAAGAAATAGAGGATGAGGATTTGCGGTAGGAAGACAATGACAGAGCCTACTCCTCCAATCACTCCATCTATAAGCATGTCCTTAAGAGGGCCTGCTGTCATATGCTCGGAAATCATAGAGCCAATCCATTCGACACCAGCTTCTATCCAGTTCATAGGATATTGGCCAAGCGAGAACGTTGTCTCGAACATCACCCATATCATAAGAATGAATATAGGGAAGCCAACATACTTGTTGGTGATGACGTTGTCGATGAGATGAGTAACCTGATAGGTGTCCTTTTTATTGCCTGTCTGGTAGCCGGCTTCTTGAAGAGCGCCGTGAATGAAACCGTATTTGGCATCCATGATAGCCGTTTCCGAATCCTCGTGAGTATAGGTTTGCACGTCGGCTGTTGCCTTATCGCGAACGGTCAATATACGGTCGGGATGGGAAGTGGAGCTTTTGATAAGCTGCTCGGTATCGGAGTCGCGCTCAAGCAATTTGATGGCAAGATAGCGTGTGGAGAACTTGTGACGTAGGTCGTTTTCCTTCTTCAGCTCGGCCTGTATTGCCGTGATGCCCTCCTCGATGTAGGTGCCATGGTTGATGTGTATATGTCGGAACACATTATGTTTAGGCTTGACACCCGAAGCAAAATCCTCGTCGTGGTCGGGTTGTTCTTTTTCCGATTTGCTGTATTGTTCGTGCCACTGCTTGATACCTTCGGCTACTTCGGGGTCGAGATTGCCGTTGGCGTCGAGGAAGTCGAGACCCTCATACATATTAATAATGATATGGAACAGCAGTTCGACACCACGTCCAGTGGTGAAAGTAGTAGGAATCATAGGCACGCCGAACAGCTCGCCCAATTTTGCATAATCGACATTATCTCCACGTTTCTCAGTCTCGTCGAACATATTTAACGCGCACACCATACGCAAGTGCATGTCGATGAGCTGGGTGGTAAGGTACAGGTTGCGCTCAAGATTGCTTGTATCTATAACGTTGATGATAACGTCGGGAGTGTTCTCGATGATTTGCTTGCGCACATAAAGTTCTTCTGGCGAGTAAGCAGAAAGCGAATATGTGCCAGGAAGGTCAACAATATTGAACTCATAGCCTTCGAATTCGGCATGACCAACCTTGGCATCGACAGTAACACCAGAGTAGTTGCCTACACGCTCGTGAGCTCCAGAGGCAAAGTTGAAGAGAGAAGTCTTGCCACAATTAGGATTGCCTACAAGCGCAACATTAATGGTGCGGCGTTTCTTCATAGCTGCATCGCGTAGCTGTCCATCGGTAAGTGGGGTAGGGTTAGGGGCAGCCTTGTCTTCTACAGATGCGTTGTTGGCAGCCTCGTCGTATGTATCGGACGGGTTGTTTGACTTGTTCTGTTTGTTTTCCTTTTCAATTCTCTCGGCTTCCTCCACGCTTATGACCTCAATCATATCAGCCTCAGAGTGGCGTAGCGATACTTCGTAGCCCATGAGTTTGTATTTTACAGGGTCGTGTAGAGGAGCATTTTGCAAGACATCAACCACCTTGCCTTTGATAAATCCCATCTCGACGATACGCTTGCGGAATCCTCCATGTCCCATCACCTTAACGATGACACCGCGTTCGCCGGTTTTCAAATCTGATAACTTCATATTATCTATATATGTTATTCTGTATACAGTTTTTTATATTTCTTTTGCTATCTAACATGACAAAGTTACACAGAATAATTGAAAAGTGGTTTTATAATTCGAATTAATTGTGCTAAAATACCTAAAAATAGGTACTGGCTTGGGTGTGCAGGTTTAAATGGGGTGTGGTAAAGTATGTATTTAAGGCTCAATCGCTTTGCTGTTCGGAAAATAATGCTTATATTTGCAGACACAAATAACGTTATATGGGAATTTTTGGATTTTTTAATAAGAACAAGAAAGAAGTTCTTGACAATGGACTCGAGAAGACCAAGCATAGTGTATTCGACAAGATTCAGCGTGCCGTAATGGGCAAATCGACTGTTGACGATGAAGTGCTTGACAATCTGGAAGAGGCCCTTATCACATCAGACATAGGCGTGGAGACAACGCTTAAGATAATAAAGCGCATTGAAGAACGTGTGGCTCGCGACAAGTATGTGTCGACATCCGAGCTGAACGGAATAATGCGTGACGAGATTGCCGCGCTGCTAACCGAGAACAATACAGCCGACAACGACGACTGGGATTTGCCTACGGACCATCGTCCATACGTAATCCTTGTTGTTGGAGTGAACGGTGTGGGCAAGACCACAACTATCGGCAAGCTTGCATATCAGTTTAAGAAGTCGGGCAAGAAGGTGTATCTTGGTGCAGCTGATACATTCCGTGCTGCTGCTGTAGAGCAGATAAGCATTTGGGGTGAGCGTGTAGGTGTGCCTGTTATTAAGCAACAAATGGGTTCGGACCCTGCATCTGTGGCTTTTGATACATTGTCTTCGGCTAAAGCTAACGGTGCGGATGTTGTGATTATTGATACAGCCGGACGTTTGCACAACAAGGTAGGACTGATGAATGAGCTAAAGAAGATAAAGGATGTGATGAAGAAAGTGCTGCCCGAAGCACCTGATGAAGTGTTGCTCGTGCTTGACGGAAGCACCGGACAGAATGCCTTTGAACAGGCTAAGCAGTTTGCACAGGTTACGCAGATAACATCACTAGCCATAACCAAACTCGATGGAACGGCTAAGGGAGGTGTGGTTATAGGCATATCTGACCAGCTTAAGGGGCCGGTAAAGTATATCGGACTGGGTGAGTCGATGGAATCGTTGCAGCTTTTCAATAGACGTCAGTTTGTTGACTCGCTTTTTAATGCTAACAAGTAGGCATATCACAGAACAAGATGAAGAAAGGACAAGTAGATATTATTACAATGGGTTGCTCGAAGAACCTTGTTGACAGCGAGGCCCTGTTGACAAAATTTGAGCAAGCCGGCTATCATTGCACACACGACGCAAAACGCATTGAAGGCGAGATTGTTGTGGTGAATACATGTGGATTTATTGAGGATGCCAAGCAGGAGAGTATAGACACTATACTGGAGCTGGTACAGGCAAAGGAGGAGGGACGCATAAGCAAACTCTTTGTTATGGGATGTCTGTCGCAGCGTTATCAGGAGGAACTGGAGAAAGAGATTCCGCAAGTGGACAAGTATTATGGCAAGTTCAACTTTATGCAGCTTCTCTCTGATCTTGGAAAGCCTGAGGTTTCGACATGCTCGGGCGAGCGTCATATCACAACGCCTAATCATTATGCATACATAAAGATAAGCGAGGGATGCGACCGTCGTTGTGCATATTGCGCCATTCCGCTTATTACGGGCAAGCATGTGAGTCGTCCTAAGGAGGAAATACTGGATGAGGTGCGTGCTCTTGTGGAACGTGGTGTTAAGGAGTTTCAGATTATTGCACAGGAATTGACATATTATGGTGTGGATATTGACGGCAAGCGTCATATTGCCGACCTTATATCGGATATTGCCGACATAAAGGGGGTTAAGTGGATTCGTTTGCATTATGCTTATCCAAATCAGTTCCCGATGGACTTGCTCGATGTTATTCGCGAGCGTTCTAATGTTTGCAAGTATCTAGACATTGCCTTGCAGCATATCTCGGACAACATGCTCACACGTATGCACCGACATGTGTCGAAGCAGGAGACGATGGAGCTGATAGAGAAAATACGCGAGGCAGTGCCTGGTATACATTTACGTACAACCCTTATGGTGGGATTCCCAGGAGAGACGGAGGAAGACTTTAAGGAACTTGTCGATTTTGTGAAATGGGCTAAGTTTGAGCGTATGGGTGCCTTTGCCTATAGTGAGGAAGAAGGCACATACAGTGCCGAGCATTATGAGGATGATGTTCCTGCAGAAGTGAAACAACGTCGCCTTGACAAGCTTATGGCTGTACAGCAGCGTATATCTGCAGAAGTGGAGGCAAGCAAGGTGGGCAGTGTTATGAAGACAATCATCGACCGAAAGGAAGGCGACTATTATATAGGACGTACTGAGTTCTGCTCGCCAGAGGTAGACCCAGAGGTACTTATTAAGGACACACGTCGTCTGCGTAAGGGTTGCTTCTATAATGTACACATTACAGACAGCGACGATTTCGACCTTTATGGCGAAGTGACAGACTGAAACATCTCCTAATGAAATGAACAACAAGGAATACATAGCCGAATTGTCCCGTCGTACGGGATTCTCACAAGATAACACACAGCGTATGGTACGCTGTGTGATAGAGTCGATGGCACAACAGTTTGATGGCGGAGAGAATGTAATGGTTCCCGACTTTGGAACTTTCGAACTGAAGAACAGGATGGAACGCATTGTCGTTAACCCGTCGACTGGTCAGCGTATGATGGTTCCTCCAAAGATTGTGCTAAGCTTTAAGCCTGTGGCTTCGGTCAAGAACAAAATGAAGAAAGGAGAACAGAATGGCTAAGGTCTCTGATTTCGCTTCGGAACTTGTAGGGCGGTATGGCTTGAAGGAAGAAGAGGCAACCGAATTTATATCCGCAATGTTCGACATTATATGCGAACAACTTGACGGTGCTGATAAACAGGTAAAGGTAAAGGGACTCGGAACTTTTAAGGTTACGAGTGTTGGCGCACGTGCAAGTGTGGATGTAAATACGGGCGAACGCATCATTATTGAAGGGCGTAATAAGATATCGTTTACGCCTGAGGTTATGTTGCGCGATAGGGTTAACCGCCCCTTCGTGCAGTTTGAGACTGTTGTGCTTAATGATGGTGTTGATTTCTCAGAGATTGACAACGAGTTTAATGGCAGTAAGCAAGAGGTTGCTGCAAGTGATTCTACTGTGGAAACTGCAAATGAGACTGTTGCGGATGATGCCGAAGAGGTAGCTGAAAAGGCTGTTGTTGAGACTATTGATGAATCAGTTGCTGAATCGGTAGTTGGAGCGGAAGAGGATAAGAGTGATGTGGCAATTGAAGAGAAGGCTTCTGATGTTGTGCCTGAGAATGTAATGGATCAGGGACAAAAGGAAGAGGCAAAGCCGGAGCTTGAAAATGAATATGTGCCTGAATATGGACATGAACCAATGTCTGAGGTTGAAGCAGATAATTCGGATGAATCTCAACAATCGACAGTTGGATTAAGCTCGGATGAATCAGTTGAAAAAAGCTCGGATGACTCTCAGCAATCATCAGTTGAAAGTTCGGCGACTACTCCTCAACCAAAAGAGGTTGTAGTGGCTGAAGGTTGCAAGCAGCGCAATCCGCGTTTAATGTATTGGTTCTCCATAGCTTCGTTTGTGCTGCTCATCTTTATAGGTGTTGGTATGTATTTCCTTTACGAGCAAGTTAAGGCAAAGAATGTGGCAATAGAACAGCTGCAGACCAAGCTTGCAATGCATTCGATGGCGCTTAAGTCGGCTGCTGTAGAACCTAAGCAGGGTGTAGCTTCTAAAAAGAATATTGTGGCAGATACAACAGATGCTGCTAAACAAGTAGCTATAACAGATGCAGCGGAAACTGTAGCTAAGGAAGAGGTGTCCAAGCCTATAGAGAAAACACATGAGCCACCTGTTGCAGAGAAAAAGAAATCAAATGTGCCAAAGCCAGCTGCTGATTATAATTTTGATGTACGTGTGCGCACAGGTGCATACATTATTGTTGGTGAAGAGACCTCGGTGACAGTACGTAGCGGTCAGACCCTTGCATCTATTAGCAAAGCCTATCTCGGTCCTGGCATGGAATGCTACGTTGAAGTGTTTAACAACCGAAAGGAAGTGAAGCCTGGCGATAAACTAAGAATACCGAAACTAAAGATAAAGCCAAGACATTAAAACGGTCTTGGCTTTTTTGTTATTTTTGTTTTTTCAGGCTCATACATTTTTTATTTGTCATAATGATATAGTTATACATTTTTACTATATAATAATGTGTAAGCAGATTAACGATGTACAAATGTAAAGAAAAGGGGGTGTATTTATGCCGTTTATTTTCAAAGTAAATTAATTATTGCATTTTATTTGGACTATTCGAAAATAAATCGTAACTTCGCTATCGAAAGAACATTTAAATATTAACTTAATAACAGACAGCACATGAAGAAGTACAACTTTAACGCTGGTCCTTCAATACTCCCTCGCGAAGTGATTGAGAATACAGCAAAGCAGATTTTAGACTTTAACGGCTCAGGACTCTCTTTGGCAGAGATTAGCCATAGAGCCAAGGACTTCCAGCCAGTAGTAGACGAGGCTGTAGCCCTTATCAAGGAGCTTTTAGGAGTTCCCGAGGGATATTCGGTTTTGTTCCTTGGTGGAGGTGCCTCGCTTGAATTCTGTATGGTTCCTTTCAACTTCCTTATCAAGAAAGCTGGTTATCTCAACACCGGTACTTGGGCAAAGAAGGCTATGAAGGAAGCCAAATTGTTCGGAGAGGTAGTAGAGGTGGCTTCATCAGCCGAAGCTGGCTACACTTATTATCCGAAGGACTACGAATGCCCTGCTGATTTGGATTATTTGCACATCACTACTAACAACACGATTTACGGTACTGAAATCCGTAAAGAACCCGATGTTCCCGTAAGACTCATTGGTGACATGTCGTCTGATATCTTCAGCCGCCCAATTGACGTGGCTAAGTACGACTGTATCTATGCCGGTGCTCAGAAGAATCTCGCCATGGCAGGTGTTACACTTGTCATCGTTAAGGATGATGTTTTGGGCAAGGCTCCTCGTCAGATTCCTACAATGCTCGACTATCGCACACACGTAGACAAGGGCTCTATGTTCAACACTCCTCCAGTAGTGCCCATCTATTGCGCTCTTGAGACATTGCGTTGGATTAAGAAGAACGGTGGAGTAGAGGAGATGGACCGTCGTGCCAAGGAGCGTGCAGACATGCTGTATGCCGAGATCGACCGCAACAAGTTGTTCCGTGGTACAGTAGAGCCGGAGTCTCGCTCACTCATGAACATCTGCTTCGTAATGAACGACGAATACAAGGATCTTGAGAAACCATTCCTCGACTACGCAGTAGCTCACGGCATGGTAGGCATCAAGGGCCACCGTTCAGTAGGAGGATTCCGTGCAAGCTGCTACAATGCTCTTCCGCTTGAGTGCGTAGAGGCTCTTGTTAAGTGCATGCAGGATTTTGAGGCTGAGCACTGATTATAGTGTTTTCTTATCGTATAATTTTAAAAAATCGTTTACTATGAAAATATTGGTGGCAACCGAAAAGCCGTTTGCAGCAGCAGCCGTGAATGGTATTAAGGCAGAAATTGAAGGAGCAGGCAACGAACTTGTTCTTCTTGAGAAATATACTGACAAGCAGCAGCTTCTTGATGCTGTAGCCGATGCCGACGCAATGATTATCCGTTCTGACAAGGTTACTCCTGAGGTGCTCGACGCTGCTAAGCAGCTCAAGATTGTAGTTCGTGCAGGTGCCGGCTACGACAATGTAGACTGTGCTTATGCCAAGGAGAAGGGTGTTGTCGTAGAGAACACTCCAGGCCAGAACTCTAATGCTGTTGCCGAACTTGTATTCGGTTTGCTGGTTTATGCCGTTCGCAATTTCTATAACGGCAAGTCTGGCTCCGAACTCTTGGGCAAGAAGCTTGGTATCCTTGCCTTCGGTAATGTAGGCCGCAATGTGGCTCGCATCGCTAAGGGCTTTGGTATGGAAGTATATGCTTACGACGCTTTCTGTCCTAAGGAAGCTATCGAGGCTGCTGGCGTAACTGCTGTTGATTCGCAGGACGCCCTCTTCGAGAATTGTGATGTGGTTTCGCTCCACATCCCAGCTACTCCTCAGACCAAGCAGAGCATCAATGCTGCTCTTGTAGGCAAGATGAAGAAGAATGCCATCCTCGTCAACACAGCACGCAAGGAAGTAATCAACGAACCCGAACTGCTCAAGCTTATGGAAGAGCGTACCGACATCAAGTACGTTACCGACATTATGCCTGATGCCGATGCTGAGTTCCGCAAGTTTGAAGGCCGCTACTTCTCTACACCTAAGAAGATGGGTGCACAGACAGCCGAGGCAAACATCAATGCAGGTATTGCTGCTGCCAAGCAGATTAATGCTTTCTTCAGCGAGGGATGCACTAAGTATCAAGTAAACAAGTAATATACAATTAAAAGCCCTACCCCAAAGTGGGGATAGGGCTTTAACTGATTCCTTAAAATCTGAAAACGATTAAAAATTTCTTATGGCTACAATAAAACCCTTTAAAGGACTGCGCCCTCCACACGATTTGGTGGAGCGTGTAGAGTCACGCCCCTACGATGTACTTGACTCTGAAGAAGCCCGTGTAGAAGCAGGCGACAACGAGATGAGTCTTTACCATATCATCAAGCCCGAGATCGACTTCGAGCCTGGTGCAAGCGAGTACGACCCTCGTGTCTACAAGCAGGCTGCTGACAACTTCCGTAAATTCCAGGAGAAAGGTTGGCTTGTACAGGACGACAAGGAGCAGTATTACATCTACGCCCAGACAATGAACGGCAAGACGCAGTATGGTCTTGTTGTAGGTGCCTTCGTTGAAGACTATATGAACGGTGTAATCAAGAAGCACGAGCTTACCCGTCGCGACAAGGAGGAAGACCGTATGAAGCATGTACGTGTATGCGATGCCAATATCGAGCCCGTATTCTTTGCCTATCCTGACAACAGCGTTCTCAACGAACTCATCACTCGTTATGCAGCTACAACTCCTGTTTATGACTTCATAGCACCTATTGACGGTTTCCGCCATCAGTTCTGGACAATTTCCGACGATAAGGACATTGCCACCATTACTGAGGAGTTCCGCAAGATGCCAGCCCTCTACATAGCCGACGGCCATCATCGTAGTGCAGCAGCTGCCCTTGTAGGTGCCGAGAAGGCTAAGCAGAATCCGCAGCATGTGGGCAATGAAGAGTACAACTACTTTATGGCAGTTTGCTTCCAGGCTTCACAGCTTACCATTCTCGACTACAACCGTGTAGTAAAGGACCTTAACGGAATGTCGTCAGAAGAGTTCTTGAAGGCATTGGAGGCTGACTTCATCGTTAAGTGTGAAGGCGCTGACGAATACAAACCACAGCATCTGCATGAGTTCTCGCTCTATCTTGACGGCAAGTGGTACAGTCTTGAGGCTAAGGAAGGAACATACGACAGTACCGACCCGATTGGAGTGCTCGATGTTGACATCTCAAGTCGTCTTATTCTTGACAAGTTGCTTGGCATTACCGATTTGCGTTCCGACAAGCGTATTGATTTCGTTGGTGGTCTTCGTGGACTCAGCGAATTGAAGCGTCGTGTGGATAGTGGTGAAATGCGTGTGGCATTGGCTCTCTATCCCGTCACAATGCAGCAGATAATGGACATAGCCGACAGTGGCAAGATTATGCCTCCTAAGGCTACATGGTTTGAGCCGAAACTCCGCTCAGGACTTGTTATCCACAAACTTGGTTAAAACAATATTATTAATATCCGACTATAGGAGGTTGTGTCATCATCGTCATAGCCTCCTATTTTTATTGATTGTTGCTTGTCATTTATTGGTTTATTTGTGTTACCTTTGCACTATCTTGCATATTATTTACTGAACGAACACAAGCAAATGGAGCTGATAGACGAATATTTGACAATAACAGACAGCCCTGCAGAGGGCTTTTACAGTGAGAAGCGAAGCAAGTTTCTCGCTTTTGCCTTTCATGTCACTACCGAAGAGGAGGTGAAAAACATTGTTGCCGAACATCGCAAGAAGTATTACGATGCCCGCCATGTTTGCTGGGCATATACCCTTGGAGCCGACCATTCGCAATTCCGTGCCAATGACGATGGCGAACCTAGCAGCACAGCCGGCAAACCGATACTTGGACAGATTACCAAAAACGACCTGACAGACATCCTCATTATTGTGGTGAGATATTACGGAGGAGTAAATCTTGGCACAAGCGGACTCATTGTAGCCTATCGTACAGCAGCAGCCGAGGCAATAGCCGCTGCCGAGATAGTGAAGCTCTACAAGGAAGAGGAGGTGGTCTACGACTTTCTCTATATAATGATGAACGACGTGATGAAGATCATCAAGGAAATGTCACCCCGTATTGTTGGTCAGACCTACGACAACACCTGCGAGATACGATTGTCGATAAGAGCATCTGAAGCCCCGATATTGAAAGAGAAATTAGAGAAACTGTCGTTTAAGGACGACTGATAATAGGGATAATGCTCTAAAAAAATTTGTAATGATAAGTTTTATCGCTAAAATACTGTTTTATCATATTATAAAAGCAGAATGCCTGTTTTCACATGATAAAACAGGCGAAGAGAGAAAGGTGCTGAAAATAAGCGCTTTAAGCGATTTTTGAGTGTTAGGTGGTAAAAAGGATTTGAGGTAAAATCCGTGGTATACTAAACTTTTCCAATATAATGTGTTAATAAATGAAGGAAAAATAGTAATTTTGTAGCTAGAATACTGTTTTATCATGTGAAAACAGTACATATAAAGCCACTCAAACATACCCAAATACAGTATGTATTTATGAGAAATGTTATTGTAAATATGGCATTGTCCTCCCATGTGAGGGCAGCCAGCAGTGACATAAAGTAGCAGAGAGATTATGAAGCAGGATTGCACGGTTTCTCAGTCTACAGCCGACGAGACAAAGCGTTTTCTGACAATAGATAACAATGAGTTTCCAGAGGGCACACACGTTTCTGAGCCAGACAATACGACTGGTTCTGAGATAAAGATGTGTTCGCAAGTGAACAGAAAAGCCAAGGCTGCGGACGTAAAGGACAACTGCACGTCATGGAGTTATCTTTTTGTCCACAATCAAAAGGTTAAGTCGATAGAAGAACAACTCATAAAAGATGAAAAAACTCACTTTGTGCATAGGACAATAAAATACATTCACCGTCACAGAAACGGCAACGGAATGCGCAAAGTGGAAGCCCCTTCAGTAAGTGGACTGATATTCCTGCAAGGCGATCCGGAAACATTACAGTACTACTTAGACGAAAACGTAAAGCCATACAGACTCTGTAAGAATTGCAGTACCGGAAAGGTAGCCACTATCCCCTGCAACCAGATGGAGCCATTTATGCGTGTGGCAGAAACCGACTCCGAACGTCTCCGCTTCCT
>OJJU01000153.1_pt1 | contig 30939 bp, 41 predicted proteins | sample 1596141 | NCBI WGS metagenome assembly OJJU01 (sample SAMEA4350150, study PRJEB24818) | metagenome | biome: human; feature: gut; material: faeces | place: Denmark | collected 2013-09
GGGGAGGCTTTGGCAGCCCGATCCAGTTGACGGTTTTGCCAAGGGCTCCCCTATTAGGGGAGCTGGCAACGCCGCAGGCGTTGACTGAGAGGTTTAATCCGTTCTTATGCTTCTTGTGACGCTCCGCACTGTGGGCGGGGTGTCCTTCTCATAAAAATCTAAACGTCCCGCACCACAGGCGGGGCAGAATGGACGAAACTATGAATCCTTTGTACATCCTGGGCTGGCCCTTGGGCTATGTAATGGAGTGGATCTACAAGCTGATCCCCAACTACGGCTGGGACATCATCCTGTTCACCCTGCTCATCACCGTGATCAAGATCCCCCTCCAGCTCAACCAGCAGAAGAGTATGGCCCGCATGAGCGCTTTCCAGCCCATGGTGGCCGAGATCCAGAAAAAGTACCGCGACAAGCCCGAAAAGCAGCAGGAAGAGCTGATGAAGCTGCAGGAGCAGGGCTACAAGCCCACCGCAGGCTGTATGCCCATGCTGGTCAACTTCCTGGTCATGTTCGGTGTTATCGAGGTGGTGTACCGCCCGCTGCAGCGCATCTTCCACATTGGTGCCGATGCCCTGACCGCCGCAGGTGAGGCCTTGACTGCCATGGGCATCAGCTTTACCACCGTGACCCGCGACACCAACATCATTGCACAGGTCATTGCAGGCGAGAGCACCGTTTCCTCCTGCTTCACCCCGGATCAGGTGGCTACCATCACCGAGTTCGGCCAGCACATGGATTTCTTTGGCATCGACCTGACCCGTGTGCCCCAGTACAGCCTGGCTGCAGAGAACCTGCCCCTGCTGATCCTCCCGGTCCTGGCGATCGTGACCATGTTCCTGTCCACCCACATCAGCATGAAGGCCAGCGGCCAGGAGATGCAGGGCAGCATGAAGCTGACCATGTATATGATGCCGCTGATGTACGTCTTCTTCTGCTTCACCGTGCCCAGTGCTTTCTCTCTGTACTACGTTGTTTCCAACATCCTGATGACCGTGCAGAGCCTGTTGATGAAGAAGATCTACGACCCTGAGAAGATGAAGGCAGAGGTCGCCGCCGAGATGGCTGCCCGCAAGAAGGAGCAGAAGCGCGGTGTAAAGAGCACCACCATCAAGGTCACGGATGAAAAGACCGGCGAGGTCGTGGAGAAAAATATCTCCGCCAGCGAAATGAACAAGCGCCGCTTGGAGTATGCCCGCAAGCTGGATGAGGAGCGCTATAAGGACGAGCGCACCGTTCCGCTGAGCGAGCTGGAAAACAAGAAGGAGGATTGACGGTTATGATCCGTACTCAGGAAGCGACCGGCAAGACGGTCGATGAAGCCCGCGCAAAAGCCTGCGCCCTGCTGGGCGTGCAGGCCGACGACCTGAATGTGAGCTATGAAGTGCTCGAAATGCCCCAGAAAACCGGTTTTCTGGGCCTGAAGACCACCCCCGCCAAGGTGCGTGTGAGCGTGGAAGAGCCCGATGCCCCGGCCGCTCCCGTGATGGAGGAGAAGGCGGAGCCTGAGGTGGAGCCTGTTGTGGAGGAAACTCCCGCTGAGGAACCCAAGGCCGAGGAGCCTGCCGCTGCCCCTGTGGCAGAGGAGGCCGCTCCCGTTGAGGAGACTGCCGCCCCCGCCGCAGAGGGTGAGGAGCCGGAAGTTCCCATCAACATCGAAGAGAACGCCAAGGTCAAGGCCGCTGTGGACTACCTGAAGGAAGTCATTGCCCTGATGGGCGTGGAGAATGTCACCTTCAGCGCTGTGCAGAAGGGCGAGGCTACCATCATCCGTCTGGATGGCGAGAAGCTGGGTGCCCTGATCGGCCGCCGCGGCGAGACCATGGAGAGCCTGTCCTATCTGGCAAGCCTGGTGGCCAACCGTCTGGAAGGCGATTACATCAAGCTGGGCCTGGATGTGGCCGGCTACCGCGACAAGCGTGAGAATGACCTGACTGTGCTGGCACAGCGCATTGGCAACAAGGTGCGCAAGACCGGCCGCAGCTTTGCCATGGAGCCCATGAACCCCTACGAGCGCCGCATCATCCACTCTGCCATCGGCAAGATGGAGGGTGTGCGCAGCGAGAGCAAGGGGGAGGGCCGTGACCGCCGTGTGGTCATCTACTCCACTGCTCCCGATGCCCAGACCGACAACACCTACGGCGAGCGCCGCCCGCGGGGCAATGGCCGCCGCCCCGGCGGCAACCGTAATGGCGGCTTCCGCGGCGGACGTGGCAGCAGCCCCCGGAATGGCGGTCCCCGCAATGGCCGCCCCGCAGGCAGCCGCGGTCCCCGTCCTTCCAGCGTGCCCGAGCGCACCTATGCTCCCCGTGACGCAGAGACTGCCGCACCCGTGGCACCCAAGCGCACCGAGCGCGTGGATGATTTTGCCGATTTCAGCTTCGGCAAGATCGAGCTGTAAACTCCGCTGAGTTTTGCACAATGCTGCCCCCTTCCGGTGGAAAACTGGAAGGGGGCTTTTTGTCTCTTTCCTTTTTCGTCGCTTCGTGATACAATAAAAGCAAAACTGGCGGGAAATGTCGTATTAACGGCGTTTCCCGCCTTTTCTGTTACTAATTTGTTATTAGTTCAATGTTCAAGCGCAGTTCTTCAATGTTCTTATGGGTGTATACGCGCTCACCCGTTCCCTTTGATTTATGCCCCATAAGACGATCTATACAAACCTTGTTCGCCCCGGCTGAATCAAGGCGAGAACGGAACGTGTGGCGGCACTCATGCGGGGTATGATCCATGTTCAGTGTGTTCATTAGTTCATTCCAAACATCCCGGTATTGGCTTTCGTTCAGCTTCTTTCCGTTGTACTCAAAGAGATACCCGCTTTTTGACTGTTCAAAGTGGCGTTGAACAATCGTTTGAATTTTTGAATGGATAGGAACAAGACGGTTTTTGCCCGCCGCTGTTTTCACGCCCCCGATCATCGTTCCGGCGTTGAGGTCGATATTTGCCGTTTTCAGCCCGATCATTTCAGAGATGCGGAAACCCGTATACAGGAAGAACAGCACAGAATCCGCCCACTCTAAATTTTGGTTGTCCCAAAGCCGTTGTACCTCATCATCCGTGAAAATCTGCTTTGTGGTTTCGGGAATGGGGGCAGAGGTGAGCAGATCGGAACACTGCTTTTGGATTATGTCAAGTTCCATTGCAAAGCGGTCAAGATGCCCCCACAGGTTCTTTATTGCGCCTTGGGTGGAGTAGCCTTTACCGCACCCGTCTATACAATCTTGCATTTGGTAAGACTTGATCTGATTGTATTTCAGCCCGCCCAATTTGGCGCAATGGTTATAGGCTGATTTGAGGGATGCCCGGTTAGCTTCACCCAATTTGCAAGCCCGCTTATCAAGCCATAGCTTGTAAAGTTCATCCAGTGTGATCTTGTCCGCTTCAATGTCCCACGGGGTAGCGTTGAACTTTGCAAGCAAGATTAAACCATCTTCCCGCGTGGCCGTGTAGCCTATGGGTTTTTGCTGTCCAGATTTTCCCTCACGGACAACCCACGGTTTCCGCCTGTTCCCGGAAAGCCTAGTAACTGATCCGTACCGATTCGGATTTTTCACAGAAATCACCGCCTGTTCCTTGCATTTTGCACAGTTCGGCGGTATAATCAATATGACCGCCGAAATCACTTCATCCTTGATTTTTGGTCGTTTCCCCTGCTGGTGTTACCGCACTGGCAGGGGATTTTTTGTTTTTAGAAGCAAGCCTGAATAATAGCTTTATATTTGGATTCGTCAATATCCAAAAGACTTTTCTTTCCATCTTTGAAGATAACTTTCACTTGATACCCGCCTTTCATTATCGCTCCGGCAGTTCCGCCCAAAACTTCATAGCTTTCAACCGTAGTGCTGTTCAGTGGTAACTTTTTAATAAGCCCTAACGAAATTGCAGTATTAGCGATACCACCGCCAACAACAAGGCTTCCTGCATAGTCGCCGTTTGTAACCATGTTTTTCATTGATATTCCGTCCTTTCTTTAGGTTCTTTTCGTTACGAATAACAGTTACACAGGCTATCTTTACTATTATATATTATTTCTTATATGTTGCGTTACAGTATGATGATGCAACGTGCAAGCCTAATATATAGAAGTCAGACCGCAATGTAACAAACGTGACAATATAAAATAATTAACGATACTTAAATAAATTTTTACTATACGCTTTGAAATCTTCAAAATGTACGGCGTGAAACAAGTGTAACTAGAACTTGACAAAGAACAAATTGCCCTCTATCCGCACGATTCTTTGACAGAATATTTTTCGTTTTCAAGCAACATATCGGTACGTTCAATGATTTTTCCTTGATCTACACTGTCAAGCCTTGAAAACTTTTTCAGCATTTCACAAGCTGGATCACCAAACACTTCTTTTACATCATCATATATAGCGGACTGCTTGGAAAATGTAGCGGAATCATCATTCCAACACATTAGATCGGCGGGAGACACGCCCAAAATTTTTGCGAGTTGTTCAATAGTGGATCGCTTGATGTTCTCCACTCTGCCGCACTCCCACTTATTCACCGCCGCCCGGTTGACACCCACCATCTTTCCTAATTCTTCTTGGGAAAATCCGTGAGATGTTCTAAGTTGCTTTATGTATTCACCCATTGTCATTTTTATTCACCTCCTAACTGTATCTTGATTGTAGCACATTTTTACAATTTAATCAATTATTTTTGAATTTGTATCTAAAAAACACTCATATTCTATTGACAAGATACAAAGCGCGTGCTATACTCAATGTATCCTCATAAGATACATGAAAGGATGAAGTGAGCATGAGCGCAACGAGCCTAAAGCCTGTCATTGAGAAACTTGAAAGTTTATTTTCAAGTTTCAATCAGAAGTTCTACAACGGCGAACTTCAAACCCCCGTTATCACGGTAAGCCCGGACACGACAAAGGGCGCGTATGGGTGGTGTACTTCGTGGAAAGCATGGAGCAACCTTGACCCGGACAACAAGACCACGGATATTTCCCAAATGAGCAAAGCGGATTTGGACGCGATGCAGAATGAGGGCTTTTACGAAATCAATATCTGTGCTGAACACCTTGCAAGACCCTTTGAACAGGTTGCGGAAACCCTGCTTCACGAAATGGTTCATCTGTACAATCTTCAGATCGGTGTACAGGACACAAGCCGAAACGGTACATATCACAACAAGAAGTTCAAGGAAGCGGCTGAACAGCACGGTTTGAACGTGGGCAAAGACCCTAAATATGGGTGGACAATTACAACGCTGGACGAGGAAGCAAGGGCTTTCGTGGACAGCTTACAAGACAAGAAGTTTGAACTTCACAGAAAGCACTTGCCGAAAATTCCCGGTTTGTCAAAAGCCAAACAGTCCAGCCGAAAATATGTTTGTCCGATGTGCGGCTTGATTATCCGAGCAACAAAGGAAGTCAACGTGATTTGCGGTGATTGTGGGTGCGCCTTTGAAGAGGATGAATAACATGAAGAAAGTAAACGCAAGAACGCTTGTTTTGAACGAGTTTCGCAATTATGTATGGCATTGTCACAAGAACGCCTATGATGCTGATACCGTCAAGGCGAAATATCACCGGGTTAAGGGCGTTCTGTTCGCCCTCTGGAAAGTCGGTGAGATTGATCTTGAATATTACCGAACGATGGTAGGCCACACCGATAAACTCTATCAAGAAACCAAACTCAAGCATTCGGGGGAGTGATCCCCCTACCTAATGTAGCCGTGGACGGTCACAAGCCCGTGTAAATACAGAGTGGGTAGCACCTTGAAAATTGAATCTGTCCGGCAACAGTATACAAAACTGGTAAGGGGTGACAATGTGAATCCCCTGCATAAGTGCCGTACATAATTTTGAAAGAAAGGGGATATGCAGAATGACTAATTTTAAGATTTCTTTAGCCGCCGCCCGTGTCAACGCGGGACTTACCCAAAAAGAAGCGGCTGAAAAGCTAGATGTTAACATTGGCACTATGCAGAATTGGGAAAGCGGTAAGACCGCACCCACGGTTGATAAGTTCATTGAACTTTGTAGGCTGTACAACTGCCCGACAAGTGCCGTTTCTTTTGCAAAATAACTTAACTTTAAGTTAAGAAAGGATGAAGTGATTTGAAAACTGTTCAAGATATTATGCGTGAGAACAATTCACTTGCAAACGTGGAGAGGTTCAACGCTATGCAGAAGTGGGATTACAAAAGGAAAGTAGCCCACGCCGCTGAAATGGCAGAAGCCTTTTACAGCTGGGCGCGGGAGCATGGGAAGAATGTTCATCTTTCCGTTGGCGGTCTGGATTCCATCACCCTGCATTACTTCCTTGAAAGTATCGGGTTGCCCGTGACCTGTATTTCCTGTTCTTCCCTTGAGGGGCGCGGCGTACAGGAAGTTCACAAGCGGATCGCGCAGGAAATGAGCGCAGAATACAAAGACTGGATGGGTGACGGGGAAGCCCCGGCGTTCGTCTTTTTGAAGCCGCTGAAGAACAAAGTACAGGTTTTGCAGGAATGTGGATGGCCTGTTATTTCCAAAGAAAAGGCCGGAAAGATCGCCCTCTTGCAGAATCCAACCCAAAAAAATGCCACAGTTCGCCACGCCATTATCACAGGCGAAACGGGCGAGTATGGCGGTTTTCGCAAAAGTACCCGTATGAAGTTGCCGCAAAAGTGGCTTGAACTGTTTGGTGGTGCTGATCCAGAGGGCGCGGCACTGGGATATAAGGCCGCACCGTTCAAAGTGTCTGATCGGTGCTGTTACTACCTCAAAGAGAAGCCTTGTTCCGACTGGGCGAGAGAACACAACAGCGTTCCTTACATGGGGCTTATGGCGAGTGAGGGCGGCAGACGTGAAAAAAGCCCTCAAGCTGAACGGGTGTAATTACTACGGTAAGACTACAACCCGTTCCGCACCGTTCGCAATTTTCAGCCGACAAGATATTTTACGCCTTGCCCTTGATCTGAACGTACCCGTTCCCGCCGAATATGGCGAAATCGCGATGGACGAGAACGGGCAGTTGTACACCACCAAAGCACAGCGCACGGGCTGTACCATGTGCGGCTTTGGTATTCACATTGAGAGCCGCCCGCACCGTTTCGATGTTCTTCGTGAAAACAATCCCCGCGAGTGGGAATTTTGGATGAAGAATGTATGCACTGATGAAAACGGCGAGAAATACGGTTGGGGTCGGATTCTTGATTATATCGGCGTGGAATGGGAGTGATCTAAAAATGTCGTTTGCAAGCAAGCTGAAAGGCTTGATGGAAGAACTTGATCTCACACAGGCTAAGGTTTCGGACTTAACCGGGATCGGGCGTTCTTCTATCAGTCAGTACGTTTCCGGCAAAAATGAGCCGTCTAAGGAACGCCGGAAAGAAATTGCCCGTTCTCTGGGCGTACAGGATAACTACTTTGAAGAGTATGACCCTGTTGCAACTGTTCAATACAATTCAACCGTTAATCTCCCCGTTGAACTTGTGGCGAAACTTATGAAGAAATCCCCCCGGTTTGTTCGCCGGGGCTTACAGGACGGGGTTTTCCCGTGGGGTTATGCCGTGAAGCTGGAACATTGGAGTTACTTTATTTCCTCTGTTAAGTTCACCGAATGCACCGGGATTCAGATTCCCGCCGTTGAGGTATCCGCATGAACGGCAAGTATTACGGACGCTTGGAAGTCCGTTATCACAAGAAAGAAGCCGCAAGGCTTGAGCATATCAAAAACAAAAGAAAGAGGTCTAAGACGATGGTTAAAGGCTATAAGGTGTTCAACCCCGATTGGACGTGCCGCGATAAGCAGTATACCTGCCCCGGTACGTTTGAAGAGAATGTAAACCCGTCCGTCTGCAATGTGGGTATGCACTTCTGCAAAAATGCCGCTGACTGCTTCCGTTACTATGATTTTGACCCGAACAACCACGTTGCTGAAGTGATCGCCCACGGTACGGTTGCAGAGGGCGAGGATAAGTGTGCAACGAACAAGCTGGAAATCGTGCGGGAAATCCCTTGGGCTGAAGTCCTTGAGATCGTGAACACGGGAAAGGCTTGCACTGGACGTTGCAACAGCGGCAACCGCAACAGCGGCAACCGCAACAGCGGCGACTGGAACAGCGGCGACTGCAACAGCGGCGACTGCAACAGCGGCAACCGCAACAGCGGCGACTGCAACAGCGGCAACCGCAACAGCGGCAACTGGAACAGCGGCAACCGCAACAGCGGCAACCGCAACAGCGGCAACCGCAACAGCGGCAACTGGAACAGCGGCAACCGCAACAGCGGCGACTGGAACAGCGGCGACTGGAACAAAACATCCTTTTCCAATGGCTGTTTCAATACGGTATCGCCCAAAATCTATATGTTCAACAAGCCCACTGACTGGACGTTTGAGCAGTGGTTTAACTGCCGCGCCCGGTATCTGCTGAATCAGATTGACGATTGCCCGCTTGAATACGTCTGGTTCGACAGTATGACCGATGAAGAAAAGGCGGCGCACCCTGAAGCTGAAACTACGGGCGGCTATCTGAAAGAGCGTACCACGGCGGATAACGCCCGGAAGTGGTGGGCTGGGCTTAGTGCCGATGATCGCAACATCATCTTCAGTTTGCCGAACTTCGATGCGGCGATTTTCAAAGAAATCACCGGGATTGACGTTGACGCGGAATAAGGGGGTATCTGCTATGAAAGAGTACATGATCGTTAAAGTACAGTTTAACGTGAGTTCTAAGACTTGCACTGGTAAGCTGTACACGTTCCTTGCCTACGAGGAATACAAGCCCGGTGACGTGGTGGTTGTCGATACGCAGAACGGTTTCCAGCTTGCCACGGTTGAGGGTACAGCGTCTAAGATTCCCGATGGAATCCCAACGGGCGGCCTGAAAGAGATCGTTTGCAAGGTGGATTTCACCGCATGGAACGAACGCCGGGAGCGGGCAAAGCGCATGAACGAACTTCAGTGCATGATGAACAACAGGGTTAGGGATTTGCAGGAAACGGCACTCTTTGAAATGCTGGCAAGCAAAGACCCGGAACTGAAAGCCATGCTTGACGAATACAAGACTTTGCGGGGGTGCTAATGTGGAACTTTACCCCCATCAACAGACCGCCCTAGAAGAAACCCGGCAATATAGCCGCGTTGCCTACTATCTGGATATGGGTTTAGGAAAAACCTTTGTCGGATCGGAAAAGATGCGGGAACTGAACAGCCCCGTGAATCTAATCGTGTGCCAAAAGTCCAAAGTTGAGGATTGGGAAAAACACATGATAGAAAATTATGCAATGGATCACTGTTGGATAATTTACAACCTGACCGACAAAAAGGATTTTGAACGCTTCTTCAAAGAAGTAAAAACCCGGAAATCTGGTGATCCTACCATTTGCGGCGTTATCAATTATGATCTGCTGTTCAGACGGGCAGAAATAGCCCATTTAACGGGCTTTACGCTCATGCTTGATGAATCATCCATCATTCAGAATGAGGGCGCAAAACGCTCTAAATTCGTCTTAGGACTGCACCCGGACAACGTGATCTTGCTTTCTGGTACGCCAACAGCTGGGAAGTATGAAAAACTTTGGTCGCAACTGCACCTTTTGGGATGGGGAATCAGCAAAGAACTATTCTATAAGCAGTATGTAACGACTGAATGGATCGAGGATTCACAGAGCGGCTTTCGGATAAAGGTTGTAACGGGTTATAAGAACGTGGACAGGCTGAAAGCAAAACTTACCCAACATGGGGCGGTTTTTATGAAGTCTGAAGATGTTTTTAATCTGCCTGAACAGTCCTTTATCTCTGTAACGTCCAAAATACCCGGATGCTATAAGAAGTTCATGCGGGATGATGTGATAACCATTGACGGGCGGGAATATGTGGGCGATACCACCTTATCAAAACGCATATACGCCCGGATGATGTGCAGTTTCTTAAACCGTGAGCGCGTGGCGGCGTTCGTGGATTTGGTACATTCAACGGAAGATCGTTTGATCGTGTTCTACAACTTCAATGAAGAATTGAACACGATGTTAGAAGCCCTCACCACCTATACGGGGGAGATGGAGCGGCCTTGTTCCATCATCAACGGCGAGAAAAACGATTTGACCGCTTACGATCAGTACGAAAATTCAATCACGTTCATTCAGTATCAAGCCGGGTCTATGGGCGTGAATCTGCAAAAAGCCAATAAGATCATCTATTTTTCACTGACCGATAGAAGCGAACTTTTTGAACAGTCTAAAAAGCGGATTCACCGCATTGGGCAAACTCAACCTTGCTTCTACTATCAAATGATATGCCCCGGAACTGTGGAAGAAGATATTTTAGAAGCTTTGAAGATGCGAAAGGATTATACAGATGAATTGTTCAAAGCCTATCAAGCGGCGCACCATTGCTAACCGCATTATCACTTCTTGGATCATTATCGCCCTGATCTTCTCTATCGTTGGGTTTGCAATCGGCGCGGTTTCCCATTCCAGCAAGCCCAAAACCGAAACCCTGATCTATGGCCGCACGGCAGACGGTAAGATTTTTGATGGTGATATGTCCGTAAGCTATGAGGGGGAAGATACCCTCTTTGTTCCTCTGGACGTTCCCCTTGATTCGGACGTGCAAGAGTTCATTTATTACCTGTCCAAAGGCTACAACATGGATTTCACCTTTGTTATGGCTATCATCCAGCAGGAAAGCGGCTATCAGCCGGACGCGGTGAGTAATACCGATGATTACGGTTTGATGCAGATCAACAAGGTAAATCACGGCTATATCACAGATGAAATCGGCGTAACAAACTACCTTGACCCCTACGAGAATGTAAGAGCCGGGATGTTTATTCTTCGCAAGCTGTTTGAGAAGTACGAAACCCCGGAAAAAGTCTTGATGGCCTACAACTTAGGCGAGAGCGGGGCTAAAGCCCTTTGGGACAAGGGCGTTTTTGAAACCAACTATTCAAAATCTGTTCAACAGATTCAAAGTGAATTGAACAACATGAAAGGATGAAGCAACTATGAAACTCTGCAAAGAAGCTATGGACAACGCCACGGCTTGCGGTAAGAACTGCTGTTGTTTGGAATGTGATCGGCGGGAATCCTGTTCTGAAGTGTGCGGTGAACTTTCCGAAAATTGCGAACTTGCGTTTGAAAGCGACACGTCACTTGTTGAAATGCAGAAGAACGCGGCGGTTATTATTTCCAGCATTGCCGCTCTTGCAGTCCAGAAGAAGCAGATCGAGGAACAGGAAAAGACAATGCGCGACAAGTTGCGTGAAACTATGGAGAGTTACGGCGTGAAGTCCTTTGAAACGCCTGAAGTTAAGTTCCTTTACATCCCGGCCACTACCCGCACCACCATTGATACGGCGCGGCTGAAAAAAGCAATGCCGGACGTGGTGGAGAAGTACAGCAAGATCACTAATGTTTCCGCGTCCGTCAAGATCACAGTGAAATGAGTGAGAGAACGCCGCGTTTCCTTTGGATGGAAGTTTCAAAGGATGAATACGAATTGCCGTTAGCTGTGGCGGATTCGGCTTTAGAACTTGCAGAGGTTTTAGGGCTGAAAGATGAAAATTCGGTCATATCCTCTGTAAGCAGAGCAAAACGCGGCGGTTATTGGTGCAAATACAAACGTGTTCCTTATCTGAAAGAGTAGGTGATCTAATGGAAGATGAGGTTATTTTAATGTCTCCGCCCGGTGCTACTGGGAGTAAGCGGCACAGATTTTGCAAGGTTGAACACAACGGTAAAAGCTACTGGGTAGACCTGACGGCAACCCGTAGATTACGGGGCATTGACAGCGCAAGGCTGTACACGCTGAAAGATGGTCGGCTGATTGTTGCAAGGCTGGTTCGTGTGTCTGTTCTTCGCTCACAGGGGGTGATCTGATGACAAGGACTGACAGAGAATCCGATCCGGGTGAATCCTTTGACGGGGGCTATCACCTTTATGCAAAGGAAAAGCATAAGGAACGAGTTGCAAAAAATTCTGAACGGATTGACTACGCAATCAAGCAATTTGAGTTGAACAACATTGAATTCACCTTGAAAAATGAGCAAAGCGGGCATTTCCATTGTAGAAGAAAGTCAGATGATAAGCTGTTTCAGTTTTGGGCTGGAACGGGGAAAATCCTTGGATATGACCGTTTGCGGGGGATTCATTCACTTATCAAATTATTGTTGGGGTGATGCAATGGCAGAAGAAAAACTTTTTGAAAAACGCCTTGAGCGTTATTTGGAAAAGCAAGGCATTTATCCTTTTGGCCGTGCCGCTGATCGGATGCCCGTTCCGCCCATTGGATACTATGAAAAGCGTTGGGGCGGCGGGTTTTCTAAGTCCGGCTTGCCTGATCTGCACCTTGTCGCCAACGCAATCAGCCTTGATGTGGAGTTGAAAGCCCCCACGGGCAAACCGTCCCCGCTTCAAAAGTTCATGGTATCCCAAATCAACAACGCCGGGTCTATCGGTGTGATCCTTTACCCCGATGGATTCGAGGACTTCAAAAAACTGTTAGAGGGGGTGATCCAGTGCAATACTCACATTCCCGTGTTGAATGCTTTGAAAAATGCCCATTCAAGTACCAAATGCGCTATCTTCAGCGGTTGAACACCCTGCCCCCGGATGAAGCGGACAGCCCGTTGATTTTGGGAACGGCGTTACACACTGGCATTGAAGAAAGCCTTGAAGCGGCTATCAAAAAATACTGTTCCAGCTATCCGATTATCACGGATGAACACATTAACGAGGTTATCAAGCTGGAACACGTTATCCCGCTGGCAAGGGCAGGAATCCCGCCCGGTGGTGCGTTTGAAGTCCCTATTATGGACAAGGACTTTGTGGGTTACATTGATTACCTTGTGCCGATCAACAAAGTTGATGGTACTGAATATTTTGATCTCTACGACTTCAAATATTCAAACAATGTTCAAAGCTACAAAAAATCTAATCAGTTGCACCTTTATAAATACTTCTTTGAGCGGAACAACCCCGGCAAGAAGATCAGAAACCTGTATCTGTTCTTTGTTCCTAAAGTCCAGATTCGGCAAAAGAAAGGTGAAACGCTTCTTGACTTTAGGGAGCGGCTGAAAGACGAACTTGCCGGGGTTGATGTTCAAACGGTTCAAGTAGAGTTTGATTATTCAAAAGTGATTGAATTTCTGCTTGCGATAAAGACGGTGAACGAAACAACAGAGTTCACAAAAACAGAATCGTACTTGTGCCGATTCTGTGAGTATCAAGATTTTTGCGAGAAAGGATGGGATTTTATGATTCTTCCCGAAAACAAACGCCGCAACATCGAACAGGTTCACAAGCGCAAGCTGTGGATTTATGGCGCACCGTTCAGCGGCAAGACCACTTTTGCCAACTCTTTTCCTGATCCGCTCATGCTCAACACGGACGGTAATGTTGAGAACGTAGACGCGCCTTACATCCCTATCCGCGATAACGTCAAGGTCGAGGGGCGCATGACAAAGCGCACCCTTGCATGGGAAGTGTTCAAGGATACCATTTCCGAACTGGAAAAGAAGCAGAACACTTTCCGCACTATCGTTGTTGACCTGCTGGAAGATACTTATGAATCTTGCCGGGTCTATATGTATCAGCAGATGGGTATTACCCATGAATCTGATGATTCTTTCCGGGCATGGGATAAAGTACGCGGTGAGTACCTGAACACCATGAAGCGGCTTATGGTGCTGGACTATGAAAACATCGTGCTTATTTCCCATGAGGATATGAGCAAGGATATTACCCGCAAGGGCGGCGATAAGATCACGGCTATTAAGCCCGCTGGACTGCCTGACAAGGTGGCTAACAAGGTTGCGGGCATGGTTGACGTGGTTGCCCGTATTGTGGCCGATGGCGAAACCCGCACGTTCTCTTTCAAGTCCAATGAGGTTGTCTTTGGTGGTGGCCGCTTGCGCGTGACCGCAAAGGATCTGCCGCTTGATGTGAATGCGCTCTTTGCCGTGTACGATGAAGCTAACAAGAACGCCGCAAACGGCGTATCTGAAAGCAAGCCGCAGACCGAAACCACCGAACGTGCCGGACGTTCCCGCCGTAAGGCAGAGGAAAAGCCTGTCACCCCGGCAGAAAAGCCGCAGGAAGAGACGGAACAGGTTGAGCCTGTAAACGATACTTCAGCGGAAGAAACACCGCAGGAAGCCCCCGCAGAGGGCGAGAGCGCACCCGCTGAAAACGCCGATGATGGCACCCCCCCGATGGACGGGGCGGTTGAAGTTCCCGCGCCTAACGCACAGCCCGCCGAACGCCCCCGCAAGAAGCGCAGGGTGCGGGAAGCCTAATCACAACTGACAGTAAGAAAGGACTATAACAATGAGCATTTTTGACGAATTTGACGCTAACTTTGATACCGCTGGTTTGGCGAAAGATGCCGCTGAAGCGGCAAAGAACGGCAACACCCGCCGTGAAGTCCCCCACGGTACTTATGAGGTGGAGATTAACAAGCTGGAGCTGGGCAAGAGTAAAAAGGGTGATCCCATGTTCTCTTGCTGGTTTAAGATTCTCACGGGCGAGTACAAGGGAAGCATGATCTTCCTCAACCAGATCGTGACGCAGGGTTTCCAGATCGGCATTGTGGACGAGTTCTTGCGTTCGCTCATGTCCGAAATGGACGCACCGATTCCCGTTCAGTTCCAGACCTACAATCAGTACAACAACCTGATTCTGGATATTATGGAAGCCATTGATGGGAACTTTGAGTACGCTTTGGAGTACGGCGAGAACAAAAAGGGCTTTAACACGTTCAAGATCACGGAAGTTTACGCCCTTGAGGACTAAGCCCCGGCTTGTGACCTGACAAGATAAACAGGCGGGCGGGTATGGTGGGAATTTCAAAGAAAGAGGGTGATTGCTATTTTATTCTACGATTTTGAGGTTTTCGCTTATGACTGGCTTGTTGTCATTATTGATATGGTGGAGAAGAAAACCCACGTCATTATCAATGACAAGGCGGAACTTGAAGCCTTTTATGAAGCGCATAAAACCAGAGTTTGGGTAGGATTCAACAGCCGCCACTACGATCAATACATCTTACAAGGAATTTTGTGCGGATTCAACGCTAAGAAGCTGAATGATTACATCATTGTCAAGGGTAAACCCGGCTGGCAGTATAGCAACCTCTTAAAGAGTTACCCACTTCTTAATTACGATGTAATGTTGAATACCGATGTGGGCTTGAAATCCTTTGAGGGTTTCATGGGTAACGATATTCGGGAAACGGAAGTACCCTTTAACCTTGACCGCAAGCTGACGGATGCAGAGATCAAACAGACCGTTTTTTATTGCACCCATGACGTTGAACAGACTATACAAGTTTTTATGCGCCGAACACAAGAGTTCAACACCATGATGTATTTTATCAAACACTTTGAACTAGGAATTGAATACATTTCCAAAACAAAACCACAGCTTGCCGCAACGATTTTGGGCGGCAACAGGAAAGGCGCAAGCTTTGATGATGAATTTGATTTCCCGATCCTGCCGTGTTTGCGCTTGAACAAATACAAACATATTGCGGACTGGTACGCAAACCCTGAAAACCACGATTACGAGAAAAAGCAGGGTAAGCAGATGATTGCCGGGGTCGAACATACTTTTGCATGGGGCGGCGGACACGGTGCGCGGGCTAAGTATTCCGCCGATGGCGTGTTTATCATCATTGATGTTACCGCCTATTACCCATCTTTGCAAAAGCAATACCACTTCGGCTATCGCGTAATGGATCACCCGGAAAACTTTGAGTTTATCCACGATTCCAACATAGCCTTTAAGCGCAAGGGCGACAAGAAAGCCCGTCAGCCGTTCAAGATTATGGATAACGCCATTTCCGGGCAGATGAAACAAAAATCCTCTGCCCTGTATGACCCCATGAGTAACAACGCTATCTGTATCAATGGACAGCTTTTGTTGCTTGACCTTGTGGAACATCTTGAGGGGCATTGTGAACTGATCCAGAACAACACAGACGGTATCATTGTTAAGGTCGCGGACTATGACCGGGATTTTGACGTTTTGGATGATATTGTTTGGGAGTGGGAACAGCGTACAGGTATGCGCATGGATTTTGATACTTATTTTGGAACGATTTATCAGAAAGACGTTAATAATTATCTGCTGGTAGACCGGGAAACGGGCGCGGTCAAGCGTAAGGGCGGATATGTTATGAAGCTGGACGATTTAAGCTATGATCTCCCCATCATAAACAAAGCCCTTGTTGATTACATGATCCATCAAATCCCGGTGCGCCGGACGATTTCAGAGTGTCAAGACCTACGCGAATTTCAGCTTGTTTCCCGGATCAGTAGCAAGTATACGCACATCATGTACGGCGATAAGCCGTTGAAAGAACGGTGCATCCGCATTTTTGCTTCTACTGATCCAAACGATCCCGGCGTGAAGAAAGTAAAAGCGTCCAATGGTCGGCTGGAAAAACTGCAAAACTCCCCGGAACACTGTTTCATCTATAACGATGATGTAAAAGATGTTCGAGTGCCGGACAAGCTGGATCGCCAATGGTACATCAATTTTGCAAACAAACGTCTTGAAGATTTTGGAGTAAGTTAAAATGGACGATTTTTATAAAACCTGTCGTTGGTGTCGCTGGAATAAAAACGGTGAGTGTCGGCACAGCGGTACTTTTGCCGTGGACTCCCTCAAAGCGGAGTGCAAATTGGATGATGGGATCATCTATGAAGCGGTTAAGGAAGCCTTTTCCGATAAGACCTTTGCGACCCTGAAAAGGAATCTTGAAAGTTCACTTTCAAAGAAAAAGGCGAACTTGTTTTATCAAGAGTTCTTACAGGAACTTGAAGATATGCAACGCGATTGGGCGATAGCTATTGATGATGCTGTGAGCGCAAAGATCAATTATGAACTTGAGGGCGTGAACGGGCTTTCCGTAGAACTTGCCGATGAAGATTCGTTTTGCTGTAAGTATTGGGAATAAGGACGGTGATAGATTTTGTTCTTTCGCGGATATGTAGAAACCAAAGATAAGCAGTGCGTAGAGAAGTTCAAAGGCAGGACGGATTTTAAGACCTATGAACAGGTGAAGTCTTTACCAGAGTTCGCCGGGATTCTGGCAGAAGATACGATCCTTGTTGATCTGGACGATGGAGAAAGTTCGGATGTTCTGTTCAAAGTTGTTCAAGATTATTCTTTGAACTGCCGTGTTTATCGCACCACACGGGGCAAGCACTTTCTGTTCAAAAACAGCGGCGTGGGCGGCTGTAAGACCCACTGCACCCTTGCAATCGGCCTGAAAGCTGATATTAAGGTTGGCGTGAAAAGTTCCTATGAAGTGCTTAAATACGGCGGCGTGGAGCGTGAAATCCTCTATGACACAGCCGAAAACGAGCAAGCGCAACCGCTCCCCCGGTGGCTGTTCCCTGTCCGTAGCAAGATGGCGTTTCTTGATATGGAAGAGGGGGACGGACGAAATCAAGCCCTGTTCAATTACATTCTGACCCTGCAAAGCAATGATTTTACCGTGGAAGAAGCACGGGAAACTATTCGGATCATCAATAAGTATGTGTTGAAAGTTCCACTGTCAGACAGCGAGATTGAAACTATCTTGCGGGATGATTCGTTTAAGAAACCTGTTTTCTATAACGGTAGCACGTTCTTGTTTGATAAGTTCGCTATCTTCTTGAAGAACAACGCCCATATCATCAAGATCAACAATCAGTTGCACATTTACAAGGACGGTATCTATACCGCTGGATATGGCGAGATTGAAGCCGCCATGATTAAGCACATCCCCGATCTAAACCGTGCAAAGCGGTCTGAAGTCGTTGATTATCTTGATCTGCTGATCCGCGATAACACCAAACCAGAGGACGCGCACCTAATCGCCTTTAAGAACGGCCTGTATAACATCATTGACGGTTCTTTTGTGGGCTTTACCCCGGAACACATTATCACCAATAAGATTCCTTGGGATTATACGCCGGGGGCTTATTGCGAACTGGCAGATAAGACCCTTGATAACATCGCTTGCCATGATTCACAGGTGCGTTTACTGCTGGAAGAAGCTATTGGTTATTGCTTCTATCGCTGGAACGAACTTGGAAAGGCTTTTATCTTGACAGGTGACAAAAGCAACGGTAAATCAACCTATCTGTCTATGGTGCAGAATCTTTTAGGTGAAGAAAACATTTGCGCTCTGGACTTGAAAGAACTTGGAGATCGTTTCAAAACCGCTGAAATGTTCGGTAAATTGGCGAACATTGGTGACGATATAGGCGACGAGTTTATAGCAAATCCCGCCGTTTTTAAGAAGTTAGTAACGGGTGATCGCGTATCTGCTGAACGCAAGGGGCAAAACCCGTTTGAGTTCAACAATTATTCAAAGTTCCTGTTTTCTGCAAACCAGATTCCCCGTATCAAGGACAAAACGGGCGCAGTTCAGCGGCGTTTGGTTATTATTCCATTCGATGCCAATTTCTCAAAGGACAAGGCGGGCTTTGATCCCACTATCAAGCACAAGCTGAAATCCCCTGAAACGATGGAATATCTTATCAATCTTGGGCTTTCTGGCCTGAAGCGTATTCTTGAAAATCGTGGTTTCACCGATTCGGACAAGGTAAAGAAAGCTCTGGACGAATACGAGGAAGATAACAACCCGATCTTGGGTTTTTTCAAAGAGTGCGAGGATGAAGATTTTCATATTGAAGATAATTCAACGGATGCTGTTTATTCGAGGTATCAAGAATACTGCTTAGCCAACAACTTACAGCCTATGAGCAAAACGGGTTTTTCTCGACAGATTACCCGCAATCTGCATCTTCATAGTGAAGTTCGGCGGATCGGGAAAAAGACTGCCCGTTTTTATGTTGCAGGGGATCAGAAATAAAGAGGTGAACACTTTGATCTTTACCGAGAGAGAGAGAGAGAGAGAGAGAACAGCATGGTTACTTCGTTGGTAACAGGCGCAACCGGGATGCTGAAACACACGACTATTACGCCACTGAGCCAAAAGCAACGGAAGTTCTGCTTGAGCAAGAACGCTTTGCCCCGGTGGTGTGGGAGTGCGCTTGTGGTGAGGGGCATATTTCTAAGGTGCTTGAATCGCACGAGTACAATGTTGTTAGCACCGATTTAGTATACCGTGGCTATGGGCGTGTAATACCGTGCGATTTCTTATTAGAAAATGTTGTGGATTTCAGCGGCGATATTGTCACAAACCCGCCTTATAAATACGCCCTTGAATTTGTTGAACACGCTTTGAACATCGTTCAACCGGGGCGTAAAGTTGCAATGTTTTTGAAGCTAACTTTTCTTGAGGGAAAAGCCCGCAAAGCGTTCTTCCTGAAGAATCCGCCCAAAGTCGTATATGTGAGTTCTTCCCGGCTGGAATGTGGGAAGAACGGCAAATTTGAAAGCAAAAATGCCGTTGCGTATGCGTGGTTCGTATGGGAAAAGGGCTTTTGCGGTGATCCTATCATCAAATGGATAAATTGAGCATGGAAAAACTTCACTTTCAAGCAGAATCTACGGCTAATCTTGTGAAGCTGGGTTGCACAATCCTTTTTGAAAAAGGAAACAGGATGGATGATCTTGGGGCAGTATGGCATGAATATTTTAACGGTGATAGAGGAGATCAGCTTTTTCAACGCTTTATGGAAGAAGCGTTCCCGAATGGGTGTACCATTGGAGAAAAAGAGTTGATACAGATCACCAACAAAGCAATCAACTTTTTAGAAACAGACGTTTCAGCCCTTGAAGCTAAAGCGGCTATTGATAAAAGGCGGTTCGCCTATTGGGTGTATTTTGCCCCCACTCATACAGTTTCCGGGTGCTGGTTTGCAGAGCATGAAGAAACCGTGATACAGATTTTGGTAAACTTTTTCGGGAAGTCTATTGAAGATTTTACCCCCGATGATCTAAAGCGATTTATCATCGCTTCTTTTGAAATTCGTTCAGATAACTCGTCCGTGCGTTCGATTGCGGACGATGCCGAATTTATTCAAAGAGCCGTTCGCACAAGGTCGGTTCGATTAAAAGAAAGGATGGAACACTATGGAGTATGAGTTGGTTTATGGTCTGCCCAAAGCTGAAGTTCTGGCGCAGATGGCAAAAGAACTGTATCACAAGATGCACCCCACAACCCCGATTGAACAGCTTGAAGCTGATATTGTAGAGCGGGGGTGTAACTGGTAATGCACGTTTATTCAACTAAGTTCAAGAAGAACGTGAACTTGCCGTATGCAAAGGTAGGCAAACAGGTTTTTAGAAGCCTGTACGATGCCGAAACCTATTGCGGAGAAAACGGCCTTGACCCGGATTCAGCGATTGAATACGGGAACGATCCAGACCTTAGAAACCAATGCGCGGAAATTGCCAAATATCAAAAAGCCGTTCTTCGCCGTACTGAAAGCAAAATCCGAAAGCAGATTGAAAAGTTAAGCGCGGATATTGAAAGGGATAGCGAAAGGCTGAAATCCTGTCACCATCTGGATGAACGATCTTGCGAGGATAGGTTACATGAAGATGTTGCCAAACATACGGCAATGTATGACGCGCTAAAAATTGTTTCCGATATGGTTACAGAACTTGAATGGTTATCCAACTGGAAAGATTGAAAGGACTGACTATGAACAATCCGGCTAATCCCAAATGCAACGCAGAGGGGTATAACGATCCAACGGCGTTTTATGGTACACAGAAAATCGTTCGGGAAGAATCGGAAACCGAACGGCGGGCGAATGAACTTATCAAGGTGTTAAAGTTTATTATTCGTTCAACGGGCTTTGAACTGATTGAACGTGTTAAGATTCGTGACGTGAAAACGGGAAAGGAATTCAGATAATGAACATTGATGAACGCTATCGAGCGGCAGAGGATGAAGCCCAACTTGAGTACATCAAGCAGTGGAGAGAGCGCAAGCGCAAGAAAAAGGACAGGCGCAAAGACTATTGGATGGAAACCGTTTGGCATTTACGGATGTTCTTTGATATGCTCTTTAAGTTCGTTAAGGGGGAATGAAAATGGGGATGCTTGCACAAATCAGTGACGCGGTAAACGCCGCTTTTGCAGAGTATAAGAAAGAGTTTGGAGAGAACGCCCAAATCACCGATGGTACGGAGTTTGTGACGGTGTTCAATAACTGTGCGCTGATCGTTCGGGCAGAGGGCGACGCGCTCAAAACGGAGTTTATCGGCGGCAAGCCGTATCAAGTAGATATGAGCCTTGCAATCTATGATGAGGTGGAAAAGAATGGACAGATTCAAATTGACTAAGCAGGATCGGATCAATCAGTATAAAATCATCATGTACAACGTGAAAGGTGATTTGGAATACTACACCCGCCCCGATACCGTGCGGCGGCTTGATGAAATGGGATTCTTCGATGCGCCCGCTTCGATCAACCACCACGGCGCATACAGCGGCGCACTGTTCGATCATTCTCTTGCCGTTACGGGTTCTCTACTGGATTCCACGGAAAAGCTGGGCTTGACGTGGAGCAATGCGAGAAGTCCTTACATTGTGGGTATGTTCCACGATCTGTGCAAGTGCGATAATTACAAAGTGGTGGATGGAAAATGGAAGTATAACCCGAATATGATTCTTCCCGGCCACGGCGAAAAGTCGATCATCATGCTTCAGAATATCGCCCCCGATGCTTTGACAAATGAAGAGATCGCTTGCATCCGCTGGCACATGGGCGCGTTTGATGATCGGAATAATTGGGAGTATTACACCCGCGCCGTTGCAAAGTTTCCGAATGTCATGTACACACACGCGGCAGATATGGCGGCGGCATACATTGTGGGGGTGTAAATTTTGATTTGTTTACTTCAAAATATTTTTGAACTGGCAAAGAACATGGTTGGCTGTGCAGGACTTTTTTATTTCTTTTTGATCCTTGTGGATAAGGGGCTGGATGCGGTAGACAGCGTAAACCAGAAATTGCGTTCTCTGAGAAAACGAGGGAGAGCGTACCGGGAATACAAACGCCTATATAATGACTTTTGTACTTACAGAACGGATTTGGAGCACTGGCGGGAGATGCACGAAAGGTGGGCTAAGGGTAATGAGTAACAGGCTTTGTAAGGACTGCTTGCATTGCAAGAGCAAACAGACGGGCGTTGTGACGTTCCGTTATTGGTGCGAGATCACGAAAGTTGGTGTTCGCCCGTGGATTGGAAAGCCGCACCCCAAATGCCCGCTCAAGAGTGGCAGGGCGGGACGCTTTGAAAGTTAAGATTCAAAGTGTTACACTTGTTACAGAGGTTACAGTTTAATTATTTTGAGTTGTAACGCAAAAATTTATTCAAGAATCGTTATTTATTGTATACTGTTACACTTGTTACATTTAATTATAAGTTCTTTATAAATTGATACTCTTGTTGCATCGTCACACGATGACGCAACAATATAAAGAATATAATATATATAGTAAATATAGTGCGTAACCGAAACGCGTAACGATATATTCTATAAAAATAACGATAATTCGCAAAGTGAGTGTTACTCAAAGAAAAGAGGTTTGAGAAGTGACGGCGAAAGAGTATTTACAACAGCTTGAACGCTTGAATACAGTTATAGACCAAAAAATGAAAGAACAGCATGAGTTGCGGGCTATGTCAAAGAGTATCGGCGGGCTTGATTATAGTAAGGATCGCGTTTCATCCAGCGGCGCAGGAGATGCCCCATTTGTGAAGCCCGTCTTGCGCATTGTCGAACTTGAACAGGAAATCAACGCCGAAATCGACAAGTACGCCGATGAAAAGCATAAGATCATTAACCAGATTCAAGGCTTGCCGAACAAGACCCATATTGAATTACTGTTCAAGAGATATGTTGAGTTTAAGAACTTCAAAACGATTTCCAGCGAAATGCACATCACATACCAGTATTCGATTGAAGTTCACGGTGAAGCCTTACGCGCCTTTCAAACTACCTATGAAAACCAGTTAAAACCTATTTGAATTTATCCCAATAATATCTGTCAAGGCGGTATAATTGCATTGTAAAAAACCAGCGGGAACAAAGTTCCTTGCTGGTTTTTTCTTTTGCCCGGTGAATCATCGTAGCTGATCGTAGGCAGTCAGTGATCTTCCGTTCACCGGGCTTATTTTGTTTTAAGGGGGTGAATATCTTGAACGAAAGACAACAGCGGTTTTGTGACGAATATTTGATTGACTGCAACGCTGTACAGGCGGCAATCCGGGCGGGGTATTCGCCTAAGACTGCCCGTTTTGCGGCAGAATGGATAAATGAGCGAAACCCACAAAAACCTACTTCAAAGTTCAACGCCGAAATGAAAGCCTATATTGACGCGAAACTTGAAGCGATGCACAACGCAAAAACGGCGGATGCACAGGAAGTTTTGGAGTATTTAACCTCTGTTATGCGAGGGGAACACAAAGAACAGGTGTTAAAGCTGATCGGTGACGGTATACAAACGATCTCCGATATTGACGTTGGGGCTAAAGACCGTATCAAAGCCGCCGAGCTGATCGGTAAGCGATACGGGATGTTCAAAGACGGGCTTGCCGTTGAGGTTGAGCCTGTCACACTGGTAAACGACTTGAAAGAATGAGGATTTCTTTACAGGATGCCGTAGGGCGCGGCTATGTGGACTTCTGGAACACGAAAGCCCGATACCGTGTGTGTAAGGGTAGCCGTGGATCGAAAAAGAGTAAAACAACCGCCCTGAACATGATTCATCGCATATTTCAATATCCAGAGAGCAACGGCCTTTGCGTTCGGCGGTTTTCAAACACCTTGCGCGATTCCGTGTTTTCGGATTTGAAATGGGCTATTCATAAACTTGGCGTGGATGCGTACTTTGATTGCACCGTGTCACCTATGCAGATCACCCGGCGTTCAACCGGGCAGAAGATTCTTTTTCGCGGCCTTGATGATGGCTTAAAAATCACCTCTATTTCCGTTGATAAGGGCGTTCTTTGTTGGGTATGGATAGAAGAAGCCTATGAGATCAGCAATGAGGATGATTTCAACAAGCTAGATATGTCAATCCGTGGTGAAGTTCCACCGGGGTACTTCAAACAGCTTACACTTACGTTCAATCCGTGGAGTGCAACAAGCTGGCTGAAGCCCAGGTTTTTCGATACGCCGGATGATACAGTGTTTACCAAAACAACAACATGGGAGTGCAACGAATGGCTTGATGATGCAGACCGCAATATTTTCTTGAGGATGAAAGAAAACAACCCCCGCCGCTATCGCATTGAGGGCGCAGGGGATTGGGGTATTGCGGACGGTCTGATTTACACCAACGTCATTGTTGAGGACTTCGATGTTGATAAAATCCGGGCTATACCCGGTATCAAATCCGCATTCGGCCTTGACTTTGGCTTTACTGATCCTAACGCTTTTACCGCTTGCATGGTGGACAACACCGCTATGAAAATCTATGTTTTCGATGAGTGGTATAAAACAGGGGTCACGAACAAAATCATAGCCGAACAAATTAAGCGCATGGGGTACGGCGGTCAACGCCTGATCTGTGATTCTGCTGAGCCGAAATCCATTGCAGAATTACAAGATGAGGGATTGAGGGCTGAATCTTCCCGAAAGGGCAAGGACAGCGTAAACCACGGCATACAGTTGATTCAAAACTATCAGATCGTGGTGCATCCCCGTTGCGTGGAGTTCAAAAAAGAGATAGATAACTATTGTTGGGCGAAAGGCACAGACGGAAAACCCACGGACAAGCCGGATCACGAATTTTCGCACGGTATGGATTCGATGCGGTACGCCGTTACCAAAGTGCTTATGCCTGATACATTCAGCTTTGACTAACTGGAAAGGGGGTGAACAACATGAGTTTTGTAGATTCAATGATGTTCAAAGTTTCAAACCTGATCTTGCAAGGTGCGCAGATTTCCGACAAGCAGTTTTTGGAACGTGAGATCGAAAAGTGGAAAGGTAGCCCACAGCGCGTTATGCAGATCAAGGGTCACTTGTACTACGACAACGATCACGATATTTTACACCGCAAGCGTCAGATGATCGGTGAAGATGGGAAGCTGGTTGACGTAGACAACGTGCCAAACAACCGCCTGATAGATAATCAGTTTGCAAAGCTGGTTAATCAGAAAGCTAACTATCTGCTGGGCAAGCCCTTTGTTGTTGATGGGGAGAATGAACGATATGTTGAACTGTTAAAAGACGTGTTCAATAAGAAGTTTATGAAAACCCTGAAGAACGCTGGAAAACTTGCCCTTGAGTGCGGTATTAGCTGGTTATACCCTTACTACACCGAAACGGGCGAACTTGCCTTTAGGACGTTCCCCGGCTATGAAATCCTGCCGTTCTGGAAAGACACGGAACACACACAGCTTGAAGCCGCTGTGCGCCTGTATTTGGTGATCGGCTATCAAGGCACTACACCGACTGTCATTGAAAAGGTCGAAATCTACGACTTAGAGGGCGTTCACCGCTTCATTCTGGACGGCGGCGCACTGATCCCCGACTTAGAGGGAGCGGACAGCAACACCGCCCCGTATGCAAGCATGGTGGATGAAAACGGCAACACCATTCCCCTGAACTGGGAACGTGTGCCGCTTATCCCCATCAAGTACAATGATTGTGAAATCCCCCTGCTGAAGAAAGTAAAGACCTTGCAGGACGCGCTAAACGTCATGCTGTCGGACTTTGAAAACAATATGCAAGAAGATCCCCGAAACACTGTGCTTGTGCTGAAAAACTATGATGGCACGAACTTAGGTGAGTTCCGCAAAAACTTGTCTACGTTCGGCGTTGTCAAGGTGCGCACGGTTGACGGTGCAGACGGCGGGGTTGAAACTCTTGAAATTCAAGTCAATTCAGAGAATTACAAAGCTATCCTTGAACTGCTGAAAAAAGCCATTATCGAAAACGGTATGGGCTATGATGCGAAAGATGATCGACTGAATGGCAATCCTAACCAGATGAACATTCAATCTATGTATTCGGACGTTGACCTTGACGCTAACGATATGGAAAGCGAATTGCAAGCCGCGTTCGAGGAACTGCTTTGGTTCATCAACGCCCATTTTGCTAACTCCGGCATGGGTGATTTCAGCAGTGAGGATGTAACAATCATCTTCAACCGGGATGTCCTCATCAATGAGGGTGAAGTAATCCAGAACTGCAAAGATAGCGTTGGTATTCTGTCGGATGAAACCATTGTGGCAAATCATCCTTGGGTTGACGATCCCGCCGCTGAAATGAAGCGGTTGGAAGATCAGAAACAGAAAGAACAAGATCGCATTGCACAACAGCAATATGACCCATTCGCACCACCACAGCAACAGCAGGGCGGTGATCTGAATAATGACTAATGCGGAATACTGGAAACAGCGTTTCACACAGCTGGAAGCCGCTCAAAACCGAAAAGGCGCGGGGGCTTATCTGGAAATCGAAAAGCAGTACAAAGCCGCGCAGAATGAGTTGGAAGCCCAATTAGCGCGGTGGTATCAGCGTTTTGCTGACAGCAACGGTATTTCTCTTGCACAGGCTAAACAATGGCTTAAAGGGCAGGATTTGGCGGAATTTAAGTGGGATGTGAAAGAGTACATCAAGTACGGCAAAGAAAACGCCATAAACGGCGCATGGATGCAGGAACTTGAAAACGCTTCTTCTAAGTTCCATATTTCCCGCCTTGAAGCCCTGCAAATCCAGACACAAAACAGCCTTGAAACTATGTTTGCACAGCAGATGGGAACGATGAAAAAAGCGTTGTCCGATGTTTACGCAAGCGGATATTATCACACGGCCTACGCCGTGCAACAGGGCTTTGGGCTGGGCTGGGATATTGCCGGACTGGATCAAGCGCAAATCGAAAAGGTGCTGTCTAAGCCGTGGGCTGTGGATGGCTACAACTTTTCAACCCGCATTTGGAACAGCAAAACAAAGCTGATCGGCGAGGTTCACAACGAACTTTCAAAGAATCTGCTAACGGGTGCTGATCCGCAAAAGGCTATTGATTCTCTTGCAAAGAAGATGGGAACATCTAAGAGCAACGCCGGGCGGCTGGTAATGACCGAGCAAGCCTATTTCAGTAGCGCGGCGCAAAAGGATTGTTTCAATGATCTGGGCGTTGAAGAATATGAGATTGTGGCAACGCTGGATTCTCATACTTCCGATATTTGCCGTTCGCTGGATGGCAAAGTGTTCAAGATGAGCGATTACAAGCCGGGTGTTACTGCCCCGCCGTTCCACGTCTATTGCCGTTCCACTACCGCCCCACACTTCAAAGACAACTTTGATGCAGGGGAGCGGGCGGCACGTGGTGCGGATGGGAAAACCTACTATGTGCCGGACGATGTGACCTATTCAGAGTGGAAAAAGGCTTTTGTGGACGGGGATAAGAGCGGGTTTGAAGAGGTAAAGTACAAGCATTATAAGCGGGAAGAGCCAAGGCAACAGGCTAACCCACGCGACTATGATTGTGATATGGCGCAGAAAGTCGGAAAGGATCATTTTGATAATATCCGCGATAAGGTGGATGATTGCCAAAATGACGATCTTCGCACAGTCTGGAACGCCTTTGAATCTAAAATTAAAGTAGCTGACGCTCATTATCATGGGCGTTCCTTTGCTTCTGGTGGCACGATCAATGTTACTATTGGTTCGGATGCAAAGGGGAATAGCTATAATGCCCCGTATGCTGTCACGTTCCATGAATCGGGTCACGCTATCGACTGCTTAACCGCACCAATGGGCGGTAAAAGCGGACAATGGTTTATTTCTTCGTCCTATAAAGATGGACTATTCCCCAAAACGATTAAAGCCGAGGTTTCCGATTGGGTAAATGCCGTCTATAAAGAGATGAAAGCCCACAAAGACGATTCCAATACTGGATAGATCAGAATTGGATTGATTCAAATACAGCGGCGTATTATTCCAACAGTAGTTGGTTCAAAATGAGTAAATCGCTTGCGTACAAAGCAATCCAAAATCAACTTTCAGCCCTTAACTGGTTGCAAAAAGGTGATATTTCTGATATTCTTGAGGGGGCAACCCGAATGAAAATTTGTTTGGGTGTTGGGCACGGTGCGGCATATTGGACTAACCGCGTATATGACGGTATTGATTTTGGTTTAGGAACTGAAGCATTTGCAGAAATGACTTCCGCTTCAATGACCTGTCCTGAAAGCCTTGCGGTAATTCAGAAGTATTTACCCAAATCTTATGCCGTATACAAAGAGATAATCAAGATGATCGCTGAAAATGTGTAAAGGTGGTGCGCTATGGAAAAACTGATCGAACAGTATGTTGAACGCTTCCACGAAAATTTCCCGCTATTCGCCCTTATGGGAATGGATGAAGCAGAAATTGAAAAAATCATCCAGAATGCCCTTAAAGATGGCGTTCCCTATTCGCCCCCCGAACAGGACGGGGAAAACACCGTGTACTAAACCGCATATCGCTAACTAAGCACTTTTGAAAGTTATCTTTCAAGGGTGCTTTTTTCATGCCATTTTAAGGGGGTGAGATCATGGCGTGTCCGTTTGTCGGCAAGTAGAAAGGCGGTGATCCAAACCTATCTCCCAACTATGGGTTAAATAGTGAATCGTCTTTTTCGTATTGCAGACGGTAAAGAACAAGATCAAATTCGTGGTTCGTTACCCACGGTAAACAACGGAAAGGCTGGTATGAACAATGAAACGTGAGGACTTGATTAGTTGGGGTCTGACCGATGAACAGGTTAAAAAGGTTATGGCCGGGCTGGACGGTGACTTTGTGACTAAGACCCGTTTTAACGAGGTCAACGAGGAAAACAAGACGCTGAAACAGTCCGTTTCTGACCGTGACAAGCAGTTGAACGATCTGAAGAAGTCCAGCGGCGATAACGCCGAACTGAAAGCACAGATCGAGGAACTTCAGAAGAAGAACACCGAACAGGCTAAAGCCCACGCCGCTGAAATGGCACAGTTGAAGCTGGACAACGCGGTTGATACCGCGCTTACGGCGGCGGGTGCTAAGAACAGTAAGGCCGTTAAAGCCCTGCTTGATATGTCTAAGGTCAAGCTGGGTGAGGATGGCAAGCTGTCGGGCTGGGATGAACAGATTTCCGCTGTTCAGAAGTCGGATTCTTACCTGTTCAACGCCAAACAGCCCGCAAATAAGGGTATCAAGGGTTTCAATCCCGGCAAGTCGGACGACGTGAAGCCCGGTACTAAGGTGGATATGTCTAAGATGAGCCTTGAAGAGCTGACCGCTTACATTGAAGCTAACCCGGATGCGGCAACCTAACAACAGAGTTCAAAAATTCAAAGAAAGGATTGAACACAAATGAGCAAATTCGATGCAAAGAGTTTCAACGAGCGGGCTTTTGGTGTTTACATGAACGCCATTCCCAACGTGAAGCTGAACAAACTTCGTGAGAGCCGCGCGATTGTCGCAGATCAGCGACTTCGTGAAACTTTCGTCAACAACGGACAGACTGGCACTGTGTACGCCGTCCTGCCCTACTTCGGTCTGATCGGCGGTGATGCACAGAACTATGATGGCGTGTCTAACCTCTCTGCCGAAAAGACTGATACCTTTGAGCAGGGTGTTTTCACCTATGGCCGTATGATGGGCTGGACTGAAGCCGATTTCTCCTATGATGTGACTGGCGGTGTGGACTTCATGGCGAACGTCCGCAACCAGATCAGCCGCTATTGGAATGATCGGGATCAGGACACTATCCTTGCCATTCTCAAGGGTATTTTCTCTATGTCCGCCACTGGCACGGGCAACATTAAGACCGCTAACGCCGCCTTTGTGTCCGCCCACACCTACGATATTTCCGCCCCCACCACGGATGCAAAGACCACCGATGATATGATGGTGAGCGCAACCACCCTCAACAGTGCCATTCAGCAGGCTTGCGGCGACAACAAGAGCAAGTTTAGCCTTGTGATCTGCCACTCTACTGTTGCAACTAACCTTGAGAACATGAAGTTGCTGGGCTATCTGAAGTACACCGACAGTGAGGGCGTGGAGCGTGATCTGGGCATGGGTACTTGGAATGGTCGTCTTGTGCTGATTGACGATTCCATGCCCGCCGAGGTTAAGAACGTGGGCGAAACTGGCGGTGACGTTACCTTGTATACCACCTATGTTCTGGGCGAGGGCGCAATCGGCTTTGAATCCGTTGGCGCAAAAGTTCCCTATGAGATGGTGCGCGATGCAAAGACCCGTGGCGGCGAGGATACGCTGATTTCCCGTAAGCGTAACGCCGTTTCTGTTGCTGGTATCTCTTACCTCAAGGCGGTGCAGACTACGAACAGCCCCACCAACGCGGAACTGGAAAACGGCAAGAACTGGTCTCTGGTGAGCAACGGCACTGATACCATCAATCACAAGGCCGTTCCCATCGCCCGCATTATTTCCCGTGGCTAAGTAAGGCGGTGTTTCCAGTGCTGGATATGGTAAAAGCGCGGTTGCAGTCTTTTGGGTATGAGATTCAAGATGGGGATGAAACCATTTTGAATTTTTGTATTCAAAAGGTGGAAAGTTCTATCAAGAACGATTGCAACGTGTCCTCTATCCCGGACGGGCTGGTTTGCATCGCGGTTGATATGGCAGTAGGCGAGTTTTTAACGGCAAAGAAAACTTTTTCGCCGGATAGCATTGCAGGGCTTGATTTAGATTATGCTGTGAAGCAGATACAGACGGGCGATACCAATACTGTATTTGCCACAGGAGAGGGGTCACAAACCGCTGAACAGCGGCTAACGGCCTTTATCAGTTATCTTCTGACTTATGGGAAAGGCGAATTTGCTTGTTATAGGCGGATTCGATGGTAAGCGCACTTGAAGCCGCCCGAAAAGCGGCACGAAAGGCAATCGAAAAAACTTACTATACCGGGCTTTGTTCTGTTGTGGAACGCCGGGATGTAAGAGATGATAAAACCAAAATCACCCATAAATCAGAAGTGACCGTGATCGAAAATCAGCCCTGTAAGCTGTCCTTTGAAAAGCTGGATGCCACAGCACAAACCGAAACGGCGGCAAGCCTTACGC
>OJJU01000159.1_pt1 | contig 30227 bp, 21 predicted proteins | sample 1596141 | NCBI WGS metagenome assembly OJJU01 (sample SAMEA4350150, study PRJEB24818) | metagenome | biome: human; feature: gut; material: faeces | place: Denmark | collected 2013-09
TCATCAATCCTGAGCACAAGCATCGTTCACACCTCTGCCACAACACATCCAAGAAGTTCGAGAGTACATTCCTCGGTTTGACTATTCCTCAGAACGACAGTGTGATGTTCGGTAGCCTGAGCGGTGATAAGCTCGGTATCTGGGTAGCTCACGGCGAGGGCCGTTTCTACTTGCCAGAGCCAGAGGATCACTACAACATCATTGCGAAGTACAACTACGCTGAGTATCCAGGTAATCCTAACGGCAGTGACTACAATGTAGCAGGTATCTGCTCAGCAGATGGTCGCCACTTGGCTATGATGCCACACTTGGAGCGTGCCATCTTCCCATGGCAGAACGCCTGGTATCCAGCAGACCGCCGCAACGATGAGGTAACTCCTTGGATTGAGGCATTTGTCAATGCACGTCAGTGGATTGAAGAAAGAGCTTTTAAAAAGTAAAAAGGTAAAAAAGTAAAAAGGTAAAAAATGAATAATAGCGTAAGTTATCTTACATTATTCAAAACATTTATGAAGATTGGCATAGTCACCTTTGGTGGTGGCTATGCCATGATTCCTATTATAGAATCCGAAGTCGTCGACAAGCATCATTGGATGACGAAGGAGGAATTCTTGGATGCCATCGCTACCACCCAGATTTGTCCGGGAGCCTTGGCAATCAACATGAGTTCCCTGCTCGGATATAAGTTGGCAAAGACACCGGGAGCCATCGTCTGCACCCTCGGCGCTTCGTTGCCTTCGTTCCTTATTATCTTAGCAATAGCCATATTTTTCCATCAGTTTGAAGACAACAAGGTTGTTGCTGCCATGTTTGCGGGCATCCGTCCTGCCGTTGTAGCATTGATAGCCGTACCAACATTCTCGCTTGCCAAGAGTGCCGGTATTTCGCTTGTCAACTGCTGGATACCTATTCTATCCGCCCTTCTGATTTGGCTTTTGGGCGTCAACCCAATCTGGGTGATTATCGCAGCCGCTATAGGTGGATATATCTATGGACAGTTTATCCAGCCAACGGAATAAAGGGTAAAAAAGTAAAAAGGTAAAAAAGTAAATAGCTTAAAACATAATGATGATATTTTTTCAGCTTTTCATCGTATTCATTCAGATAGGCATCTTCGGATTCGGAGGTGGCTATTCCATGATATCCCTGATTCAGGGACAGGTTGTTACGCAATATCATTGGATGACGATGCAAGAGTTTACCGATGTGGTTGCCATCTCTCAGATGACACCGGGACCTATCGGTATCAACACCGCCACCTACTGTGGCTATACAGCTGTCCATAATGCCGGCATGAGTGGCATGATGGCAGTACTCGGAAGTGCCGTGGCAACCTTTGCTTTGGTTCTCCCATCCTTGGTTTTGATGATTCTTATCAGCAAGATGCTGTACAAGTATATGAACACCTCAGCCGTCCAGAGCATCTTCATCGGTCTTCGCCCAGCCATTGTCGGATTGGTAGGAGCCGCAGCCCTGCTCCTGATGAATGGCGAGAACTTCTCTACGCCAGCCAATCCCTGGCATTTCTACATCTCCATCGCCCTCTTCTTTGCCACCTTTATCGGCGTGAAGGTGATGAAGATCAATCCTATCCGCATGATTCTCTACTCAGCTTTTGCCGGACTGGTATTACTATATTAAACAAAATCTTACGATTTTATTTGGTAGTAATAAATAAAAATCGTACATTTGCAACAAAAAGGAGATAGACCATGACATACTCACAGGCAGATATTACCGTTCCATACGCTGTGGCGAACTTTGCAGAGATTCGCCACAAGGGATATTATTATGTGGACAAGACCAACTATATTCCACTGCTTGAGCGTTACAAAGCACCAGTTTTTCTCCGTCCTCGCAGATTCGGAAAGAGTCTGCTCGTTTCCATGTTGGCTCACTATTACGACCGCAACATGGCAACACAATTCAAAGATTTGTTTGGTGGAACTTGGATTGGCGAACACCCAACAAACGAGCACAACCAATATCTCGTTGTAAGATATGACTTTTCCACAACTTCCGTTGCCAGCAAGAAGGAAGATATCGAGAAGAACTTCAACGCCGTGAATTGCAGTCCACTCCGTACATTGGTGGAACGCAACAGAGACCTTTTTGGAGATTTCAGGTTCAGAGAGGATGGCAATGCCTCCAACATGTTGGTTGAAGTATGCGAGTTTATCTCTTCCCATAATCTTCCACCTCTTTATATATTAATAGATGAATACGACAACTTTACCAACCAGCTACTAGTTGTCTATAAGGACTCGCTGTACCAGGACCTGACCACAGGGGAAAGTTTCCTACGAACATTCTTCAAGGTTATCAAGGCTGGCATTGGCGAAGGTACCATCCGCACCTGCTTCTGCACAGGAGTACTGCCTGTCACCATGGATGACTTAACCAGTGGCTATAACATCGCAGAGATGTTGACTCTGAAGCCGGAATTTACCAATCTATTGGGCTTTACCCATGAGGAAGCAGCCCAATATCTGAAGTATGTCATCAATAAATATGGCCCTCAAGCCTCTTTCGAGGAATTATGGACTCTGATACTCAACAATTATGACGGTTACCACTTTTTGCCAAATGCAGAACCGTTGTTCAACTCTACCATTCTGACTTACTTCCTCAAGAACTTTGCAGAACTGAAAGGCGGCATCCCTACGGAAATGGTAGATGAGAACCTGCGCACCGACACTAGTTGGATAAGAAGATTGACCATCACGCTTGACAATGCCAAAGAAATGCTCGACAACCTGTTGATGGATGGAGAATTGTACTATTCACAAGCCGATTTACGCAGCAAGTTCAACAAGCAAAAGTTCTTCTCTCCAGAATTCTACCCTATCAGTCTCTACTACTTGGGTATGACCACCCTGAAGGACAATTACAAAATGGCTTTACCAAACTTGACGACCAAGAGTGTATATATGAGTTACTACAACGAATTGAATAGTATCAGCGACAATGCCCGTAAGTTTGTTCCTGCATACGAGGCATTTGTCAGAGACAGAGAACTAGAGCCATTATTCCATAACTATGTTAAGGAATACTTAGGTCAGCTTCCAGCCCAAGCCTTTGACAAGATGAACGAGAATTTCATTCGCTGTTCATTTTTCGAGTTACTGAGCCGCTACTTAAGCAATTGCTATACATTCGCCATCGAACAGAACTTGCCATCAGGTCGTGCTGACTTAGTGCTGACCGGCATTCCCGGCACATCATTCCACAACGACTGCCGCATCATTGAGTTTAAATATTACAAGTCTAAAGACGCAGGCATTGTTGATCAATTGGAAGAGGCACACCTAGAAGATGCCCAACAGGTGAAGGCTTATGCAGCAGATATGCAGAAAGCCTATCCTCACTATCAAATAAAAGCATACGTAGCTTATATCGCAGGAAACAAGGCTTGCAAGATCTTTGAAGAGAAGAGTAATGATTAAGGTGGATTTTCTGATGAAAATCCACCTTTTACACTATAATTCGCTTTTTGTCCACCCCTTTTTTGTGTTTTTTGTGTACTTTTGCAACTGTGTATTAATAGCGGCATGAATTCTGGCTTTGCTTGGTTTCATGCCAACCAACAAGTAAACAAACAAACCTAAGAATAAGAAATGAATAAGAAAAGACAGATTTTACTTTCAGCAGTGTTGGCCTCTGCTTTGGCAGCCAACGCACAGGTTACCATCAATGTAGATGCCTCTAACCCAGGTATCAAGGTATCTCCTAACCTCTATGGTATCTTCTTCGAGGATATCAACCATGCTGCAGATGGCGGACTCTATGCCGAGCTCATCAGTAATCGTTCTTTTGAGGATGATGACAAGAATATTCCTACCTGGAAGACTGCGGCTCAGGAAGGTGCAAAAATCTACGCACAACTCATCAATAAGGGTTTGCTCAACAATGCACAGGGCAAGGCACTCCAATTGACTATCGCAGCCAAACCTGCTGCTACAGCCTCTCTCATCAACGAAGGCTTCTGGGGAATCAACGCCGTGCAGGGCAGAACCTACAAACTCTCTTTCTGGGCGAAAGGTAGCTACAAGGGCGGATTGAAGGCTCGCCTCACCAACGCCAAGGGCGATAAGGTGTATGCAGAAACCACACTCAATGCCAAGGTTGGCAAGAAGTGGACCAAATATACGGCTGAGTTGACTGCCAACGGAAACGATGCCAAGGCTCAGTTCGAACTTGTAGCCAACGGAAAGGGTACCATCGTTCTCGATGTAGTAAGCCTCTTCCCTCCTACTTTCAAGAATCGCGAGAATGGCTTGCGCCCTGATTTGGCTCAGCTTCTCTATAACATCCACCCTAAGTTCGTCCGCTTCCCTGGCGGTTGCTACGTTGAAGGACAGGAATCTCCAGAGAATGCTTTTCACTGGGAGAAAACCATCGGTCCTATCGAGGAACGTCCAGGTCATAAGAACGTAAACTGGCGCTACCGTACCAGCGACGGTATGGGCTTCGACGAGTATCTTCAGCTTGCCGAAGATTTGAACGCCAAGCCTCTCTATGTTGTGAACGTAGGTTTGTGGCACGGCGGCATGACTCCTGTGGATAGCATCCAGCCTTGGATTGACGAGTGCATGAATGCCCTGGAGTATGCCAACGGTCCTGTTACCTCTAAATATGGTGCGCTCCGTGCCAAGAATGGTCATCCGGAGCCATACAACATCGAATATCTGGAGATTGGTAATGAGAACAACCAGCCGGATCCTGCGGCTCAGAGCGACCATTACTACGAGCGCTTCAAGAAGTTCAAGAATGCCGTTCTGGCGAAATATCCTAAGATGCACCTCATCGGTAACGTGGTGGCTTGGGGCGATGACAACCCTAAGTGGGAAAGCAACGAGAGCGTAGAGCTGCTCGATGAGCACTACTACAGAAACCCTGCCTGGTTTGCCGAAAACTTCAACAAGTATGATAACTACGACCGCAAGGGCAGCGAGATTTATGTAGGTGAATATGCCGTAACCCAAGGCTTCGGCAATATGGGTTCACTCGATGCAGCACTCGGTGAGGCTGTCTATATGATGGGCATCGAGAACAATTCGGATATCGTGACCATGGCATCCTACGCTCCTATCTTCGCCAACCTCAACAACCGTATGTGGGCGCCTGATATGATTCAGTATACATCCGATAAGGTATTCGGAACTCCATCTTACTACGTTCAGAACGTGATGGCAAACAACATCGGTACCCGTGTATTGAAGGTGAACCAGGAGAATCCATACAAGTATGACCAGACTCAGGTGAAGCCAGCTATCTGCCGTGTAGGTATGGGAACATGGGGCACTCAGGTTTCTTTTGAGGACAAGGGCTACAGCGATGAGAACGGAAAGGCGCTGCCGATGACCTTGCAGGAGTTGCCTACCGATATCCGTGGACAGTGGAAGACTGAGGGTAGCCTCATCAAGCAGACCAGCAACGAAGAGAGCTGCATCCGTCTGAACCCAGGTGAGATTACCAGCAATGGCTATATATATAAGGTACGCGCGAAGAAGGATGCCGGAAACGAAGGTTTCCTCATCATCTTTAACTACGTAGATAAGAACAACTACTGCTGGTTGAACCTCGGTGGCTGGAACAATACCCAGCACGGTGTGGAGTCTATCGTGAATGGTGCCAAGAGTCAGAGAGCTACTACCCCAGGCAGCATCGAGACTGGCAAGTGGTATGACATCGAGCTGAAAGTAGTAGGCGACAGCATTTTCGCCAAGTTGGATGGCAAGGAAGTATTCTCTACCAAGTTGAAGGCAAACACCCTTCCTGGCATCTTCTCTACAGCCACACTTGATGAACAGACGGGCGAGGTAATCCTGAAGATTGCCAACACCAGCACCGAGCACACCACAGCGAAGATTAATCTTCAGGGCAAGGAAATCAAGAATGGCAAGCTCATCCGCCTTTCTGCCAAGAGCGGCTTGGAGGAGAACACCATCGACAACCCTACCAACATCTATCCTGTAGAATACTATGTAACTACAGAGAAGAACGGTGCTACGGTAGAGATTCCAGCCAGCTCGCTGAATATCATCCGTTTGAAATAACAGACTACATCCAGGGCAGGATGCCCTGGAATCCATATATAGGTAATAACATTTTGAATAGTTGATAAGAAAGTTAGTTAGAAAAGAGAAGGCGGCAACCTGCGTGATGCAGATTGTCGCCTCGTTTTTTATCTGTCGTTTAAGCAGAGTACCATCGTAATCATCGTGATAAAGGCAGGGAATGACTCGGAAATATCCTCCAACTCAATCTTCTTGAACGAATCAATCATCAAGCGAGAATGGTAGGGTTCACTGCCAGGATGTAACACATGGTCAGGAAGGTAGTCATACCAGCAACCAACTCTGTCTTGACCGTAGTAGTCTTTGGGTCGAAACCCAATAATGCTTTTAATTTGTTCATTTCTTATATTACGATTATTTTTCTCTATTTTCTCTTCCCCCTTTCCACAACCCAATCCCGTTGTTTTTTCAGGGCGAACAAAGATAAGAAAAAATAATGAGGAATGTATTATTTTACATGTTTTTAACTCATCAGAACACCTTATTTTACAAAACATCTTATTTTTAACCATTATACTTGGCTAATTCGGATTTTCTTTGTAACTTAGCAGCGCAAAACGTAAAGCATATAGGAATATGGCAAAAATAGTAAATAAATATCCTGTAGGAATTCAGACTTTTGAAGAAATTCGCGAGAAAGGTTATCTCTATGTAGATAAGACCAAATACATCGTAGATTTCAGAGAAAAAGGTATGAAGTATATCTTTCTAAGTCGTCCAAGACGATTCGGAAAATCGCTTTTTGCCTCTACCCTCCAAGCTTATTTCGAGGGAAGAAAGGAACTGTTCGAGGGATTGACCATTGCTGATTACGAGAAGGAATGGGTGAAGCATCCTGTGTTCCACTTCGACATGAGCGGTGCCAAGCATTTTGATGCTGATGGCTTGAAGCATTATCTCGACTTGCAGTTGAAGCCATATGAGAAACTCTATGGCAAGGATGATGATGAATTGTATCCAAACGACCGACTGGATGGACTCGTGAAGCGGGCTTACAAGCAGACGGGCGAAAAGGCGGTAGTCATCATCGATGAATATGATGCCCCATTGCTGGATGTGGTGCATGAAAAGGAAAACCTGCAACCGCTCCGTCTCATCATGCAGAACTTCTACAGTCCCCTAAAAAAGCTCGACCCATACCTGGAGTTCACCTTCATCACGGGTATCACCAAGTTCTCGCAGCTCAGCATCTTCAGCGAACTCAACAACCTCGACAACATCAGTCTGTTCGACCAGTACTCTGCCATCTGCGGTATCAGCAAGACTGAGCTTACCACGCAGATGAAACCGGATATTGAAGCTATGGGTGAAACTCTTGGTATGACGTACGAGGAGTGTCTGAAAGAGCTGACACAATTCTATGACGGATATCATTTCAGCAAGAATTCTGAAGATATTTTCAATCCGTTCAGTCTTGTAAAGGCTTTGAATGCTCGGGATATTGCTCCTTACTGGTTTGGGTCCGGCACTCCATCCTTCCTCTTGAAACTATTGGATAAGTATCATGTCAATCTTTCTACTTTAGAGAGTCAGGAGACAGTATTGAGTTCCTTCGATCAATCTACAGAGGAAATGACAGAAGCCTTGCCATTGCTCTACCAGAGCGGCTATCTGACCATCAAGAAATATGAACCGATGTTTCAGGAATATACGCTGGGAATTCCAAACAAGGAGGTACGCGACGGACTGCTCAACTCATTGATTCCCCATTATGTGAACCCTCGACGTTCTGACAACAATGCCTTCCTCTTGGGATTCTGCAAGGCGGTTTATCGAAACGATATCGAGGCGGCACTGGAGCACATGCGCACCTATATGGCTACGATACCATACGATTTGGAGAATCACAGCGAGAAGCATTATCAGACTATCTTCTATCTGATGTTCAGCTTCCTCAACATCTATATCCGCACAGAGGTGAAGAGCGCCATAGGCAGAGCTGATGCCGTGATGCACATGCCAGATACAATCTACGTCTTCGAACTGAAGGTAGATAAGAGTGCTGATGAGGCTTTGGCACAGATAGACGAAAAAGGCTATATGCTGCCATATCATGCAGAGGGCAAGCGACTGATAAAAATCGGTATCAGTTTTGACAGCACCCAGCGCACTATCAGCGATTGGAAGATTAAGGAAGAATAAAGAAAAAATCCGAAACAGAAGCTTGCCAAGTTATCTGTTTCGGATTTTTTGATGCTTATATAGTTAGGATGAAGCGAGTACTTCGAGCCGACTTGATAAGACTTACTTTTTACCTTTTGTTACATGAAAACGATAAATGGCGTGGATGAGCACATAACGGGGCACTGTGTTATAGTATTTCTCTACCCTGCCCTGCGCATTGATTGTTCTATCCACTTTCTTCAACTGATGGAACACATCGAATGCATCAGCCTTCACAACCAATTTTCCCTTGAAAAATGGTCGGGAAAGGCGGAAGTTCCATAATAAATTGTCATCATTCATCACAGACTCCCCATATCCACGTCGACTATACATCGAAAGGTCGGTGTCAAACGAGAACCTGAAAGGAAGTGCCAATACTGCACTCAGCCCATAATGATAGTTGCAAGCATCAAGGGTTTCGAAATCCTTCTGTTCGCCATTGGAATGAAGACAGGCAACATAACCATTCACTCCCAAAGAATGCTTACCCAGTTTGTAGTCCAGACGCAAATCTTCAGAAATGGTGGATGTCTTTACTATACTCTTCTTCATCTCCACAGTTGCAGCATCACTAATCATATCAACACTGTTAACATATCCCCAAGAGGTAACCGTATTAAACATTAACCGTTTCTTCTTATCAACATTGCCACTCAATCCTAAGCGCAAGCTTGTATTCCAGTTACCATTCACATTGGTTGGCGAGAAAGTACGTCTACCAGTGTTTTTATCATATATAAAGCCCATAGCCACTGCATCGCTGGTAGAAGCATAATCGTATTTAAGATCATACATTAGAGACTTGAAACTTCCATTATAAGCAAATTGCAGATGATGCAACATTGAGTTCTTCAGTTTTTCATTTCCATAACGCTTTACATTCAGAGGGTCTGCATCATCTATATAATCAAACAGATAGAGCATCTGAGGAGCTACCTGAGTTATAGAATAGACCAGACTGCTAGAAAACTTTCTGTTTTTTCTATTTCCGCTCCAATATAGGGTAAACTCCGGGTTCAGGAAACTTAAATTACGAGAGAGTTCCTTATCTAGAGATGCCCTTCTATAACGCATATTCTCATGCGAGAAGTTGAAGTTCCACTGGCTCTTGAACAAAATATCATTCTTTGCATCTTCTACCACCTGCCAGGAAAAAATCGCAAACGGCTTATGCGCATCAGTATGAAAATCATACAGATAACTATTAGCCGCATCTATCGTTGAAAGATAATCAGTAACAGATGGCAAGACACCTAATTCATGATTGGCATCAGCTCCCCATCCTGCAAGTTGATCCAAACGATAAAGACTATTCTCTTCATGAGAATACTTCTGCTCATAACCATATTGAATAGCTCCCCACAACTTATCAGAAACATTGAAAGAGTACCCCAAGCCGCCATGATAACGATACCCTTTAGAAGACCAAGGTACATAACAGCGACGATAATCATTATTTCCAGCAACATTTCCTGAAGCATAATCAAGGCTATAAATGCTATATCCCTCATCATCTTTACCAAGCACTTCACCACCAAGCTTTAGCTGCAACATATCTCCAGCTTCGTTTACGATGAAATCTGAACTGTAGTCCAATGATGCGAGCCAACTCTTCAAGTCATTCAGGCTCTTACTTTCCACCCTGTTTATCAAGTTCTTATACAGCTCGCCTGTTGAAATCGGGAAGAGACGATTCCACATCTGTTCCTGATTTTCCCAACTTTCAGCCATCAGAGCTGAATAAAAGATGGAATTCTGCTTACGGCGAGAGTAATTGGCTTTTTGGTCAATTGTCATATAGCATTTAGAATTTCTGCCACCAGGAGTCAACGTCAACATGTTGTTCATATTGAGATAGAAATTACAATACTTTGCTTCATTCATAGAACGCTCGTATGTATCCCCCGATGACAAGAAGTTGGTGCGATACGCATTCGTTTCCTCATGATTGTCATAATGAGTAAGATCGGCATTACTCCTTAAGCGGAATCGGTTTAATCTATCATCCACATTCAGGTTCACTCCCACCTTCTTTGTTGTCAATCTAGACATCGGCAGCTTCTCCGGTGTCCAGTCAGAGCCTTGCATCGGTGCACCACCATCATTCATATTATTAAAGTTGCTGAATATTGCCAACTGCGAATGGTCAGTTGTTCGCAAAGCAAACAAGCGCGCCAAATACAGGTCATCATTTGCCATACCAGCATCCACATTGCCCAACCAACCAATATTATATTGTTTCTTCAGGTTGACATCCATCACATATTCATCCTCCTCAACCTTTCGTTTGGCAAACAGATTTAGGTCAGTTTTCTTTTCATATACCTTGATGGAGTTTACCGCGTATGTAGGCAAGTTCTGCAAGAGTACCGTATTGTTACCCTTGAAGAAATCCTTGCCATTAAGCAAGAGGCTCTCCACAAACCGACCATTGACATAGATACGCCCATCCGACTTCAATTCTGAACCAGGCAACTGCCTGATAAGCGCATCGAGCATGGAGCCTTCTGAGAGTTGGAAGGCATCAGCATTATACACCAGCGTATCACCCTTATGATAGAATTTCACCTTGGTGGCCGTTACTGTTACCTCATTCAGTAGCTGCTCATCATCCAACTTTTTCTTCTTACGCAAAAAAATGGTTGGCAAATAACGGGTATTCACCCGTTTACTAACCTTTACATCAAAAGAGATACTTTGTGGCACATAGCCATCACACTCTACTTTGATGGTATATCTGTGATTGTTAGCAACTATAAACGTAAAGCCACCATTTTTCTGTTCGTTTCTTTCGTCTGATATAGTCTCTTTTACAACCTCTCCTTTGTCATCAAGCAAAGTTAGTTTTGCATTTGTAATAGCAGTATGGGTAACGAATTCCTCTACCCATCCACCATATTCTAGTGTTTTCTCCTTAGTCTGCCCCATCATAGGCAATCCACACAGAATAGTTCCAATAATAAATAAGATTCTTAATTGCTTCATAATCTCAATTGTTTGTCAGTTTACGTTTTTATATATTTATATTAATTAGTGCGACAAAGATAATAAAATAATTCAAATTAGAGGTACAGAAAAAACTCTTTCTATCACCTCGTCCATATTATAATACTTATATTCTGCCAATCGTCCACCAAATAGCACATTTTTCTCCACATCTGCCAGCTCTTGATACTCATGATAGAGGCGATTATTTCTATCATCATTCACTGGGTAATAAGGCTCTGCCTGTCCTGGCTGATACGCCAAAGGGTACTCACGAGTGATAACAGTCTTTGGATTTCCATATACAGCCTCCCCAAATTGCTCAAAATGCTTATGCTCTATGATGCGAGTATAGGACGTTTCCCTATCCGTGAAGTTCATCAGTGCTACACCTTGATAATTAGGAACATCCAACGTTTCTGTTTCAAATCGCAAGGAACGATACTCCAATCTGCCAAAACGGCATCCATAAAAGTCATCTATCTTTCCTGTATAGACTAGTCTATCAGCAATTTCTCGCCAACTTTGACTCAAGCCCTCAAAGAATTCACAATCGGTCTTAACCTCACAGCCTTCCAGCAAAGCATTTATCAACTTATTATATCCACCTATAGGAATGCCTTGATAAGGGTCATTAAAGTAGTTGTTGTCATACGTTAGCCTTACGGGCAGTCGCTTGATGATAAAGCTAGGCAATTCTTTGCAGTTCCGCCCCCATTGCTTCTCGGTATAGCCTTTTATCAGTTTCTCATAGATGTCTTTGCCTACCAAAGACAGAGCTTGTTCCTCTAGATGATGCACCTCTCCCTTATATCTCTGCTGCTCCAAGAATTGCCAAGCCTCAGCAGGTGTATTCACACCCCACATCTGATGGAAAGTATGCATATTGAATGGCAGATTGTATAGTTCTCCCTTATAGTTAGCCAGGGTGTTCAGCGTAAAGCGATTGAAAGAAACGAACTGGTTTACAAAATCCCATACCTTCTGGCTCTTGGTATGAAAGATATGTGGGCCATACAGATGAACCTGTATGCCTTCCATTTCCCTACAATGCACATTGCCCCCAGTATGCGACCGCTTGTCTATTACAAGCACTCGCTTTCCTGCTTGCCTTGCCCGATACGCAAAAGTCGCCCCAAACAAGCCTGCACCTACAACAAGATAATCATACTGCTTTTTCATTGAGTTCCAATTGATTGTTTACCAATGTATAATAATATCCTTTCTGTTTGATTAACTCTTCATGAGTTCCCTGCTCCACAATGCGCCCTTTATCTATAAAGACGATATTATCGGCAGACTTCACTGTACTCAACCGATGGGCGATGACAACAACCGTGCGTTCTACATAGAATTCTGTAAGATTGTGCATGATAACCCTTTCTGTCGTTGCATCCAAAGAAGAAGTCGCCTCATCAAAGAACACAAACTCAGGATTTTTATAGACAGCCCTTGCTATAAGCAAACGCTGTTTTTCACCACCGCTCAGATTGATGCCAGTTTCTCCTATCCTCGTCTGAAATTTCATCGGCAAATGATTTATTCTCTCGTCAATGCAAGCAAGTCTTGCGGCATATTGCATTCTTTCGAGATTAGGCTGTTCATCTGCCATGGCGATATTTTCGGCAACAGTTCCACTGAAAATCTTACCATCTTGCATGACCACACCACATTTCTTGCGCCAAGAATCCAGTTCTATCGTTTCCATACGGTCATTATCCAACCAAACGGTTCCTTGCTGGGGATAGTAAAAGCCTAGAAGCAATTTCAGTAATGTCGTCTTACCGCTTCCACTTGCCCCAACGATAGCTGTCATTTTCCCCTTTGGAATAAGAAGGCCCATATCTTTCAGCACATAATCACCAAAGCCTTTGTACCTAAAAGAAACATGGTCTAGCCTTAAGCCTTCACTTACCATTTCCTTTGTCAGCTTCACCTGCGTATCGTCTGATTCATTTGGAGCATCAAAGACTTCGTTCAAACGCTCCGCAGACAATCTTATCAAGATGGCATCATTTACCAAGGAATACAACTGTGAGACAGATGGTGTCAATTGTCCTAGCAAAAAACTAATCATCATCATTGTACCCATACTCAACTCATCCTTGATGACAAACAAGGCACATAAGCCAGTCAATATGATGTCTCTCAATTTTCCTAAGAAGTTTGCTCCATTAGATGCGTAAGCATCAATATACATCATCCTTAGTTGTAAGGCATTGCTCTTTTCCTCCAGCTTTCTCCAGACATTCATTCGAGCTTGCTGGGCATTGTTTAGTTTCACTTCCTGCATACCCATCATCAACTCATAGGTCACATTGTCTTTTTCTGCATGAAGAGAAAAGTTAGCATAATCATAACTTTTCTTCTTTTGTGAAAAATAGTAATTATAACCAAAGGTCAACAAAGAGAATGCCATGAATATAAAGAACACAGCCTTGCTATTTACCAGCAAGATGCCCGAAAAGAACAAGATGTTCAATAAGGCAAACAAGATGTTGATTAAATTGTCAGTAAAGAAGCTCTGGATTCGAGACAAATCACTCACCTTTGCCAACAGCTCCGTACGTTGAGATACCTCAAAATATTGCATGGGCAACTTGATGACTTTCTCAAGATACACCAGCAAAAAAGCCACAGATGTTTTCAACGTAATCTTGGTAGATATAAAGCTAGACACAGTGTTTGCCGTAGCAAAACCGACAAAGAATATTAACTGACACAATAAGAGTTTCAGAACATTATCAATATTCTTGCTCATGATACCGCTATCTATTGTTGTCTTCAACAGAAGTGGCATAGCCCAATTCAACGCTGATACACACAATGTTAGCAACAACACATAAACGTATCTCAGTTTATAGCTACTTAATATTTCCCAAAGTTGAGATTGGAAATTCCTCATTGTTTTCCAAAGCGAGCCTTGTACAAAGTCACCTTTCTCGAATTTTTCCGTCGGTGCCAGTACAATAGCCACCCCATAATCATCAGAAAGAAAATCATCGCATAAGAAACTTTCCTGTAACTTTACCCTTCCTCGAGAAGGGTCTATGATTCTAAAATAATCCTTGTTCCTTTTCTGATGGATTCTATCTAATACGACAAAATGCCCTCGCTTCAAATACAAAATGGAAGGAAGAGGCATGCGCCTCAAATCCTCCATTTTCACATTCACAGCAATTGCCTGTAAGCCTATTTTTTCACAACACCCAATCATCTCCCTAACAGACACGCCGACACGAGTAGACTCACACAAACCTTTGATGGTTTGCAACGACATTTTCTTTCCATAATATGCGGATATCATTTGCAAACATACTGGACCACAATCAATTGTCGATATTTGTCTATAATAAGGAACCCGTTTCATTTACATTCACTAACAGAAAAGGATGGGAGTTTCAATCCCACCCAATAAATAATAAAATTAAAAAACTAAAGAAGGAAAACCTATTCCTAATTGCCTTGTCCCACCGGTGCCACCAGTACCACCAGTACCTCCGGTCCTACAACTTGCAGAATTATTAGTATAATCACAAAAACCGGTATTTTTGCAATCTGTACTATTGCTGCTTTGATCACATCTACCAGTATTCACGCATCTCTGGTTTTTGGTACTCAAACAAGAAACTTTATTTTTGTCGGTTTCTTCACCTCCTAGCAAGTCCTCTTGCCCTTCCAACAAAACAGCAGTCTGCCCACTCTGCCCCATTTTCACCTCCAGCTCTTGTACAAAGCTATTCAGTGTCTCTAAATTGTTACTCATAATCTTACATTTTTTTATTATACAATAAGTTAACTCAAGCCATACAGCTTTCTTCTTTTCTTGCAGCTTTCACTATTCTTTCATAGAAACGTGTCAATACTATATTATCTTTTTCCATTTCGCTCTTGCATAATGTACAAGCATCCTTTACCTCAGAAGCTGTTTGCGAACATCCAGCTCCACAAAGTGGAAAAATCTTGCAACTTTGGCAAACCTTCTTAGAAAATTTATTGCACAATCTCTGTCTAGCATATTCTGGATGTTTCCAAAGAATCGAGCCGTCATTTTGCAAGGTTCCCAAACAAAGTTCTTCCGTGAAATCCCTAGCCGTACACTTATAAATACCACCATCATAATTTACTATGCACTCGTTTTCTAAGTCACCATAGCAGGGATTTCTATATGAATTTACACGATTGAAGAAATCTCCTACAAACTGGAACTTACTTTGAAAATCTGCTATCGTTTTCAGAAGAAGCTCATCTGTTGACTCAACAGCCTCATCCTGCCAAACTCGCTGGAAATCTATCGTTAACAATGACTTACCATAACCACTCAACGGTTCGATGTCTTTCTGCACTTGTCCCATAGAAGCGACGTTCTTACCGGAATAGTTCAAACGCAATCCAACATGGAATCCATTTTCCAACAACTTTTTTATATTTGCCAATATTCTGTCATACGAGCCACTTCCTGAAGCAGACCTTCTCACCTTGTCATGTTCTTCCTTGCTTCCATCAAGCGTGATTTGGAAAGAGACATTGGCATGCACCTTCTTCAAGTCCTCTATCAATTGGTTTGTTATCAAGTAGCCATTGGTTGTGAAATGTATTGAATATCCTAGCCCACGCTCTTTTTTCAAGTTCTCCACATGCCCGATGATTGGTTTTACCGTATCTATATAATACAGCAAAGGCTCACCACCGAAGAAAGAAAGGTGAAGAAATTCTATATGCTCGGTATCACACAGCCTATCTATCATCCGTTTAACACTCTCCACTGTTTCGGGCCGCATTTTCTTTCTGCCCGAATGATTCTCATAGCAATACCAACAACGGAAATTACAATTCAGTGTAGAATTGATGATTAAGTAGTATTCCTTATCATTCTTGCAATTCTCCAGTCCCTTCTTCACAACCTCCTCCGTCTCGTCCTTATCATTAGGAATAACGAAGCCTCCTTTTTCCAACTGCTCATAAAACTGTTCCGATTCCTTTTTCAAGACATCCAAATCTGTTTGCTTACCAAAATCAAGTTCCTTGCTATACAGTACAAACCTATCTGTCACAGCATTATAGAGCAACCACGATTTATCGGATACAGACAAACGAGTCGTATATTTACTAATCTTCATAAGCTAGATTTTATTTTATGCAAGCTTTCTTGCTATTAATAACCCGATGGAAAAACTCTTCCAACTCTTCTACATGCTTGTCGAAACAGAATTCCATCCTATTGCGCCAAACATCCTCACGTTTCTTCTCCATCAGAGGTTTGTTGTCAAAATACTCCTTTAATTGCTTGATGGAGGATATAGGCAAAGCCATGTTCATCTTTTCAAGATATTGCTGGTGATGAACAACATTTCCCGAATTGTCATGCATAATCATCGGGAGCCCAGCTGCCGCATAGGTTGACAATCTCGCAGGTGAGTTAAAATCTATCCAGTTGGCACGCAGCAAGTCACCGTGATTATTGCTCTTATAATAATGCAACCATCCTGCATCATATTGCGACAACTCACTAACCCATTTCTCTGATGGACAATTAGGATGAAGGTGAATATAGTCTGGAGCCACAGCCATAGCCTCATCTATCAGCATTCGAGACTGGTCTTGGAATATATCACCATAAACATGCAAATGTATATGAATCTCTGCCATCTGCTCTATGTCATTCACACTGATTCCTAGCAGTCTACCAGCTATCACGGTATGCATCTCTCCATCCTTAGCAGAGAGCAGTGGGGAACGTTCTCCCTTGAACCACTCTTCTGGTGGCAGGTCGGCATCTAGCACCAAAGTGTTGGCATTTGGCTTTTCCATGTAGAGATGATACCAGTCTCTGGCAGTCTCATTGATATAAATGGCACCATCGGCATGCTCATAAAGTTCTATCAACTTTTCCCATGCGCCATAAGACCTACAATAGAAAGGACCTTCCTTAAAATGCCAGACAAAAGGGATGTCCTTTACCTTCTTAAAGACTCTCCATGACAATTCCAAACCCTTAAAGTTGGTCATACCACAAATGATGTCTGGCTTTATCTCCTTTATTTTCTCTTCCCATCCTTGGAGAGGAATATCTTCCACATGTCCAAATGGGAAGTTACCATTACTATTGAAGTTAAAAGGATTGTCTATCCAGAGACCATAAAGTTTGTGCCCACGCTTTTCAAGAGACACGATTCTCTCAGGATTATATGAGAGTTCCCCTACCAACAATATTTTAAGTCCATCTTCTCGATGTGGCAAATTTCGGAATGCCTGATAATGGGTAATCTCATCAATATAATTGCCAGAAGAAGACTGATAATGGATGGCTTCCTTTACGTGGTAATAGGTCTTGTACATATAAATACCACCAAATTCTCTGTCGTTCATGACACGATGGCGTTGAAAGAGATGTGAAGTCCACTCACAAGTAATCTTATTCGTATAAGCAACCTTTGGGAAAGTCTGCAACAATTGGTTCCAGAACATTCTACCTAGGTCGTCCGTTGCAAGTTCCTTTCTTTGGAGCCAACGTAGATTTGTACGTCTATGCATCACCTGTACTAGCTGAAGCCATTTCCCAGGAATTGTCCCCAAGGTATAGGTTGACTTACCTTCACCTCCAACATTGTCTTCATTATATAGCATACCCGACACCACAACCTGGGCATCATTCTCAACCAGTGTCTTGAGCATGGTTTCCAGATGTGAACCATAATAAATATCATCTGCTGGCAGATAGGAAACAATAGGGTATGAAGCAAGCTGCATACCAAGGTTCAGACTATAGCCCAAGCCCTCATTATGCTCATTACGAACATAGCGGATACGAGAATCTTTATTTAAGTAATCTGTTATCTTGCCGTTTACCCCATCAGTAGAGCCATCGTCTATAATGAGCAACTCCCAATGCTTGAAAGTTTGTCGTTCCAAGCTAGCAAGTGCTCCTCTAACGAAAGAAGCCTGGTTGTATATCGGCATGATGATGCTTATGTTTTGTTCCATCTTTTGGTCGATTTTAATGTAGAGTAATATGTAACATCATATTTTTTGAGAGAAATAATCTATTGTCTTCAACAAGCCTTTCTCCAAAGAGACTTTTGGTTGCCAACCATCCAAGTTCTTTCTTGCCAAAGATATGTCAGGACAACGGCGACATGGGTCATCTTGCGGCAAGGTTTGAAATTTAATTTCAGAACTTGACTTTGTCAATTCCAATACCTTATGAGCCAAGTCCAAGACAGATACTTCCTCTGGATTGCCAAGATTGATTGGGCTATGATATTTACTAGCCATCACCCTTACCATTCCCTCCAATAAGTCATCAATATACATGAAGGAGCGAGTTTGGTTGCCATTCCCATTCACCGTTATATCCTTTCCTTGCAAAGCCTGAACAATGAAGTTTGAGATAACTCTCCCATCATCTATTGCCATTTTAGGGCCATAAGTATTGAAGATGCGAATGATTCTGACATCCACTCCATATTGGCGATGAAAATCCGTGCAAAGGCTTTCCGCACAGCGCTTGCCCTCGTCATAACATGCACGAGGGCCTATGGTGTTCACATTACCCAGATAATCTTCTCGTTGAGGATGAGTCAAAGGATTGCCATACACCTCACTTGTTGAAGAATAGAGTATAGGACAGTGGAAATATCTTGCCAATTCCAACATATTGAGCGTTCCCTCTACAGATACTCGAGTTGTATAGATTGCATCCTTTTGATAAAGAACAGGTGAAGCAGGACAGGCTAGATGATAAATCTCATCTACATGAAGTGACCTCAATCTATCCATGGCATCCCTATCAACAACATCTATTTGTCTAAACTCAAATTTTGGGTTGTCTAAAAGAGTTTTGATGTTATCGAGACATCCCGTGTATAGATTATCTATACATATAATATGACATCCTTCATGCAACAATCTCTCACAGAGATTTGATCCAACAAATCCTGCACCGCCGACTACCAATATATTGTTTAAAGATTTCTTCATTTTGTCATCATATTAGTATAAATTTATGTTTGCACTATAAGTTGATTTTTCCAGTAATAAGACAAGTTTCACTGTACCAATTATTTTTGCAGGAATATTGACGCATCCATTTGCGTCAATTGTAGTAATGAATAATACCATATCATCATCCATCACTTCTATCATATTCCCAGCATATCGTACACCGAATTCTATCTTATGTTCCTCCTGAGTTATATATATAGGAGGAAGAGGCATACGAGAAACATGTCCCTCATCACGAGGATAATCATACTGCCCTCCCATAATTAACTGTTGCGCATATAGTGGATTCGCAACAAATCGAATACTTGGCAATATTACCAACATCGATAAACTTAATAACAAGACTTTCTTCATATTTTTGATATTTTTGTCCGTTTGCAAAGGTACAAAAAGGACTAAAGAAATCAAAAAACATGAAGGAAATAATATTCACCAAATATTCATTAGTTGCAATCAAATACATTATTTCTACCTTATTTTTAGATAGTTAGAAAAACTATTCACTAAAAATTCATCAATACGAAATTGTACTTTTAATGTATGAGCGTAGACAAATTTTTATATAAAGAAGAAGCACTATTTTGGTCAAATAACTTATAATTTGCCTTTTGCTTTGCATTACAAATCGAACTTGTTGTTGTCTGCAAGAGTATGCTCATTTCTCGATTATCAAACTTTAGCCAAGATAATACGCACACATGAAACTCTTGTGTACTTAACTTTGTTCTAGATATTTTTGCATAGACCAAAGGGAAATATTGTTTAAATAATATTTCTAAGGCTTTCCAATCATTCTGATTCGGAAGAATTGCTTTCAACTTAGGTGTTGTAGCATTCTTGAATTTTAAAAATATGTCACTATTCTCTATTGCAATAATACGATCAGACTGTTTTACGTTCTCTAGTTTTGCTTCATATTGATCTATTACATCTTGTAAAACATTTATTTTTTTTATCATTTTTTGCTCAAACAAAGTCGTATTCTTCTTAAGTTCCATATAATCAGCAATGGTGTTTTGAGCATTATCGACAGCTTGTAGGTACTCTTTATTTAATTTTGCCAACCTTATTTCCTTCTTTCGCAAATTATTCTTATATTTATTATATACATAAATACTAAAGAATAAAGCAATAAATCCCATAAGGAGCAATACATTTTTATTTTTTTCTTCCTGTATTACCATATCACTCATTTGCTTTTGCAAACGTTCATAGTCATAAAGAGAATTTGCCTGAATCACAGCATCAGCCTGAGTACTATTCAAGATTTTATCCATTTCCTGCTCACTAAGTACTGCATATTTCTTGACAGAATCCTTTTGGTCTAATTTACTAAAAACAGACAACAATCCATTGCAAGACTCATATTCCATCCCGTATGCCCCTAGCTTTCGGAAATAGTATTCAGATGAATCCAACCTGTGTATTCCCCAAAAATAAAGCCCTTTTGCCTTATAATAATGTTCATGTCCTTGTTTTATATTATGATGACTGTCAAACAACCCTGACTGCGATTCAAAGAGAGACATATAATGAGCTGCCTTTTTATAATTGGCTCGATTCAATAATGTATAAATAAGTCTAGGATAAGACAAAGCAGCTTCTTTACGCATTCCACTCTGCAAATACAGTTTACGACAATGCGCTTGTAAATTCAAAGCTTTTAAAGTATCTCCCATACTATAATATTCAATAGATGCAAATAATAATCCTTGTATCCCGTCTTTTTTGTTATTGGAAAGAAAAGAATAATCACTATACTTATGAAAATTTTCGACTGCTTTGCTATGCAAATATTGTCTGCTATAAATCTCAGCCATTTGCCCATAAACCTTAGAGAGAGTACAATAATCACACTTTTTACTCAACGTATCAGCATACTCTACGGCCTTTTTATAACTCATCATTGCTTTTGGTGCCTCCTTTTGGTCACGATACACACATCCCATTAGATAATAAGCTTGCATTTTCTCATTATCACTTCCTTTACTATCATAATAATCCACCACCTCTTGAAATATGGAATCAGTAGGCATAGATAGATAAAGTTTGTTCTGCGCCTTAGCCATCAGCAGCCGCTGCTTCATTACCACCTTACGAGATGCATTCCCCATCTCCAAAGAATCAAAGCGACACAAACTATCATAGGCTGCTTGAGGATGTGCTTCCATCAAACTGTCTATAACCTGTAATCTCTGCATTTGTACCCGATTTTCGGTACACCCTACTAATATATATAATAAGGTGAAGAACACGGAATATCTCAACAACACGAATTCTCTTCTCTTCATTTTTATCATTTTTACTCTCTAAAATACCATTCATCAAATAAACAAATCATCCAGAGTTACTGAAGCCCTGAATATATCGGAGTATTCATTACTCACCAGTTCTGAATTTCCCACATACGTAAGGAGGAATGTCTTGGCAGGATTCTTTTCTTCCAAAGCCTGCAAGCGGCTATTCAGCACCTGAGCATAGCCCTTGGTAACGGCATAAGGAGCCTTATAAAATTTCATCTCACAAACATTCACCGCATCATCAGCCCTGTCTATCAGCAAGTCAATCTGCATGCCATCAGCCTCCTCGTTTCCTTTCACTATAAGCGAAGATTCCTGCGAAGACACTGCACCTATATGAAGAGCATATTTTATCTGTGAAATATGCTGCAAACAAACCTCCTCGAATGCAATGCCACGCCATGAGGCAACATCGCTCTCCTTCAAATGCTGCTGCCAGTAATCAGTTTGATTTACAGCCTTCTTCTCCTTAAAATGAAGCCAGAACCAGCAAAAGGAATCAATAAGCTTATAATACTCCTCTCGCTGACTGAAACCGAAAGGAGTATATTTCACCACAAAATCACTGCCCAACAAGGCTTTCAGTATCTTGGTAAAATCACCATTCGGATTCAAACCGGTATGCTCTGCTATCTCCTTACGGGTGAAACCAGCATGGCGGGTACCCAAAAAGCGCACAATCTTCATGCTGTCTTCTGCATGATCAAACACGGAATTGAAAAGCCTGTCAAACTCATCCCCTAACTTCGCATGACGGGCAAAGAACAAGGCATCTATGTTCTGAGCCAGACTATAGGATGGATTAAAGAAATTCATATAGAAAGGAATTCCACCCATAATCATATAGGCCTGCGTAATATTATAACGGGACATCTTGATGCCACGACTCTGATAAAACTCCTCACATTCTTTCAAAGTAAACGGCGACAGTTTGATTTCGCCAGTCAAACGCCCGTATAATCCTCCTTTATTACTGATTAGATTATCAAGCATCCAGGAGGTGGCAGAACCACAGACTACGAGCAACAGATTATGGCGCATATTGCCCCAACCATTCCAGAAAGCCTCTAATGCCGTAAGAAAACCGGAACGAGCCGTATCCATCCAGGGCAACTCATCGATAAATACCACCTGTCGAGAACCATTATCGCAAGTTTCCAAAAAACGTTCCAGCAAAAAGAAAGCCTCCATCCACGACTTAGGTTGCGCTATATCCTCCATGCCATGGCGAAGAAGCGAGAAATAGAAATTCTGCAACTGGTCTTTCAAGGTTACCTTCCGACGACGGTCATAAGGCGACAATCCTGTATGATGAAACACCATATCATCATGAAACACCTCATCAATCAAGAATGTTTTACCGACACGGCGACGACCATACACAGCCACAAACTCAGCCCTACCACTTTCGTAGTAACGCTTCAATTCAGCTATTTCCTTTTTTCTACCTATTATTTCACACATAATCATACCCAATTGGTTCGCTGCAAATATACGACTAATTTCGGAAATAGCGAAAGAAAACAGTGTATATTTCGCTACGAAACCGATTTTTTACCGTTCGTAGCGGAATAAACACTATTTTAACTCTATTTTAACACTAAGCTAATATATCTTATTCCAGCGTCAGCCACCCATCTTCCGTCCAGTTGATTCGCTTCTGAACCAGGATGCTGGCGCCATTCTTGGCGATACTGTAACCATGGCAGAAGAAGAAATCACCATCAGGGAAGGAGTAGGCTGAACAATGGCCCATCGCCTCATATTCCTTCTTGTCACCTTCCAGCAGCAGGGTGCCACCACCCTCTCGCATATCCTTACCCGTCTTGTCCAGATAAGGACCGGAAACCTTCTTGCTTCTGCCTACGGCAACACGATAGGTACTCTTCATCCCCTGGCAGCAGTAATCCCAACTGACGAAGAGATAGTAATAACCACCATGCTTCATGATGAATGGAGCCTCGATGGCATTGGTGCCGGCATCCTTGGAAGTAGGATTGGTAGGCACATCAATCTGATTGAGTGCATAACGGCGGGCAATGGTCTGAGGCTTGGCGCCCTTCTTCACATGCATCGTCTTCTTGTCCAGCGGAATGAGCTGGATGCCATCCCAGAAAGAACCCCAGGTAAGCCAAGGCTTGCCCTTCTCATCTATTACGAAATTAGGATCGATGGCATTCCAATTCACTTTTCCACCCTTTGAGACAATGAGACAACCCTCGTCTTTCCAACCATCGGTATCGGCTAAAGAAACATTGCTGAGCAATCCGATGGCAGAGGTGTTCTTGCCGAAGGTAGAACAGGAATAAGCCATATACCACTTGTTCTTATACTTGATGACATCAGGTGCCCAGGTATGACTCTCATACCCCGGCACACTATCATGGGTCCAGGCTGGGAAAGCACCACGCGCCTCGTCTTTCAACACCCCCTGCGGATTCAAGGTCCAATGCTTGCGGTCGGTGGAAGTCATCTGCGTGATGCCATGACCCGTGCAATAGAGATAGTACTTGCCGTTCTCATAAGCCATCACGGGGTCGTGGACAAAAGGAGTATCTACAACCAAAGGCTGTTGTGCACGAGACTCAGCTGGCGCTAGCATCATGGCTATCGCCACAATGCCAAAATATTTCATTGCAGTTTGTTTCATCTGTATATCTTCTCTATTTTTTTAACAAAAAAGGGGAGTCATAGCTTCACTGCTTAACTCCCCCAAAAGATTCTACTTAGATTCTTTTATACCTTAAAAACTAACTAACATTTATTTTTTCTTGCCCCAGAAGCTCTTGCTACCACTGACGCCAGAGTATACGATAGTCAACTTGCGAGGACTAGCCTCCCAGTCTACCTCACGCTGTACCTTGAGCTTGGTAGTACCGATGGTGAGGGTATTGGAAGAAGTATCAAAGTTCCATACCTTCACATTAGGCCAAGCCGTACCACCAGTCATTGAGCCGTCGGCATTGAGTGTAAATTCGGTGCTGACGCGCTGTTTGCCATACTCATAAGCGAGGTCGATACCTTCCCAAGTGCCAGCCAGTTCGCTAGCCTTGATAGCCACTTGTGGCACAGCACCATAACGCTCAGGCATGACAACAGGCCATCCGTTCTCATTCCACTTGATACTGCGCACGCCACCCATCATCAGGGCGTTGCTATAAGCATTTCCACCTACATTCTGTGGGAAACGCTGCTGGGATACATAATACCAGTTGCCCGCGCCATCGTCGAAGACGGCACAGTGGCTGATACCTACCCAACCATATCCCTGGCTGAACTTATAAGGATGAGTCAAGACGGTAGGATTGTCACCTGCGCCATTGGCTGCATTAGTCACTCTGTTGTTCATCGTCTCGTAAGGACCGTCCACATTCTTGGAACGAAGCACACGGGTGTTGTAAGGAACATCCAAGCCATCGTAAGCCAAGAAGAGATAATAATATCCATCATGGTATACAACCTCAGGAGCCTCAGCTCCCTGCCAACGACTACCGTTGGTACGAGTGAAGATAAGCTTTCCGTAAGGAGCAATCTCATCTGCTGTACCGTATGACTTAGGAAGTTCTTTCAAGGTCTTGCCTGTCTCTGGGTTCAACTGCACGGCAGCGATACCGCTGTGCCAAGAGCCATAGATAAGCCAGTGCTCGCCATTAGGTGTGATGATGAACGAAGGGTCGATGGCATTGAACTTGAAGTAGCCGTCCCAGTCGCTGGTCGATTTGCGAGCCCAGTTCTTACCCTTATCAGAAGAAGAGCAAATCACGAAACCCTTGTCTGTCCACTTGTTGCTGGCTGGGTCCGTAGTCTCTGCCATACCGATGAAGGCACGCTCCGTCCAAGAGCCATCATAAGTAGTGCCACCTGTCTTGATGTAGTTGTTCACCACGATGGCATAGTACATACGATAGAGATTATCCTTCACTTTTCTTACGCAAGGAGCCCAATAGCCATAGCTTGGGTTGGCGATAGGAGCCAAACCTTGCTCAGCACGAATCTCGTTCAACTTAGTCTTCACCCAAGCAGGAGCCACCGTCATCGTACCACCGCGATATTCCCAGTTTACGAGGTCTTTGCTTCGACGAGCATGGAAGTGTCCATGACCTTCGTGGGCATTGCCATAGCTGGCATCAGTCTGATACATATAATAATAGCCGTCGGCTGCCTTCATCACCGATGGGTCGTGCACATTGGCAAGATTCCACTGGCTACGCTTACTCCAGTCGGCTATGGATACATAGTTATCAACATAGGTTGGGCACTTGTAGTTTGCTAAGTCGGCATCCGTTGGATCACTAGGTGTTGGAGTCGGCGTAGGAGTTGGTGTAGGCGTAGGCTTTGGATCGTCAATTGGGTCATCGCCTCCACTGCTACAGCCTACCGCCAAAGTACAAGCGAGCAAGAGTACTAAAGTATGAAGTTTCTTCATTGTTTCCTTACGTTTAGTTAGTTTTTATATACTTTATATTTTCTTTCTAATAAAGGCAGGTCTATGGAAGCCTGTTAGCATCAAGACCTACCTTTATTATTATAGTTTTGCCAAAGATTTCTCTTCAAGGATTATCTGCGGTGAGCACGTGCATAGTGCTTGCGAGCAGATGCTGCTGTATCAAACTTCAAGCAGCTGCTATCTACGGTGAAGTCTACAAAGAGGTCGTTTGCATCAACTCCATCAATACCATAGTAATACTGAGTATTTACCTTGCCATCAGTACCTGTTGTAATAGCTAAGACGTCAGCAGTACCATTATTATTGTTGGTTACGTAAACAACAACCTTAGCGCCATTCATACCTGCCAACCAAGTTGCCCAGTCAGCCGCACCAGTAGAACCAGCAGTACAATTCTTCCATCCATAAGGACCAGAGTTGTCGCCAGTCCAACCGAAGTTATCCGAACGAACTACAACATACTCAGCTAAAGCTGCATTGCGGAGTACTACTACGTAGTTGTTCCAGTTAGCTGCACCACCCAAGTTAGTGAAAGAGAATGCGCGAGTCTCGCCAGCAGGAACCTTCACGTCTGCATCGAGGTGAGCACCCCACCAACCAGTTGTACAATCCTCAGCACCCAAGATAGCTGGGCTAGGAGTTACGAATGTTGCAGCATGCTTCTCTACTGTTACATCAAATGTTGTCTTCACACCATTCTTAGCAGTTACAGTAACAGCCTGCTTGCCTGCCTTCATTGGCACTGCAGAGATAGCCAACTTATCGAGTGTGATATCACGAGTTACACCATCCAAGTAAGTAGCCTGAACTGTCAAGCCCTTAGTATCTACTGGGAATACAGCAGAAGCAGGGTTAGTGATGCCTGCTGCCTCATAGTACTTATAAGTGAGACGAGTAGGAGCACTTACTATATGGAGAGCTGTGATAGCTGGCACAACTTCGAATGTCTTCTGTGCAACGATAGGAGTAGAAGCATTCTCGCCCTTGAATGTCTTGTTATAGATGACGATGAGGTTCTTGGTGCCAGAAACATCCATATCGTTGATGGCAGAGAAATAAAGTTCCTTGGCAGGAATTACCTTGGTTACACCTTCCTCGAAGGTTACGGTAGCAGATACATTCTCCATTGCCTTCTCTAGGGGTGTATTCTCGTCTACTTCGGCAGGAACATTGTTCAACACCATAGAAACCGGAGCCTTATCCTGGGCAGATGTATATCCGCCGATAGGTTCTACGTTGCTCTGCATGAAATCGATGTAAGAGCCCTCAGGTACCAGGAAGCAGCGGATGTTGGTATTGCTCTCGTCTGCATTCAGATTAGCAATCTTAGATGGCTGAATGTAGGTCTTGGTAACAGTACCATTGGTAATCTTCACCATGAAAGTATCTACACGGGAACGGTCAACCGTCAAAGTTACCTTACCACCCAACTTTTCTACACCCTTGTCTTTATCAGTTTCAAAGGTGAGATTACTCTGCACGCAGCTTCTGTCGATATGGTCACCCCACTCAGAGTTACCGCTTGGCTGGTTATCAAAACGGATAGCACCATACTCGGTATAACCTGTTCCGCCACGATCCACATCATTGGTGATGACGAGGGCGAAGTTCTTATAGGTGTTAGTTGCAGAAGGATTGATGTTCAGATTGAACACGGCATTCCACTTCTGGTTGTCTTGAACCACATAATACTTTGAGAATGAAGTCCAAAAGGCTGAAGAGAAATCAGTGCTACCTACAGTATAAACATCCTCATTCATACCTACGAGCACTTCCTCTGTAGATTGGTTAGCTTTTTCGATTGAATCAATCTTTTCAGAGAGCCAATCAGGAGAGTTGACGCTAAACATGTCACTTCCCTCACATCCTGTCATCGCTGTCAATGCCATGGCTGCCACGCAGAAGACGGCTGCTAATTTATTTAGACGTTTCATATTATATCCTATTATAAATATATAAATTGTTATTTTGGTTTTCCTATAGGACTATCCTTAAGAAACCCCATAGGAATAGATATTATTAGTTGCCCAAGTTAACTACAGGATGAACGGTCCAACCTCTTCCGAAGAAATCAGATGAGTTATCCGTATTCGTATTAGCTGAGTTACCTGTCAGGTTAGGGTTATCATTCAACAAGCCCTGATAGATAGGCAGGAACTCATGACCTGGTACGTATGTATCGTAAGAGCTCTTCACCTCTGAATCAACACCTACCAAAGAGTAGCTTACCGGCTCCTTTGCCTTGTATGGAGAACGACGGAAGGTTCCGTGCTCCTTCAACTGAGCCAAACGACCCTGATCATAGAAGAATCCCCAACGGATCAGGTCAAGACCACGACCATTCTCGCAACCGAACTCCTTTGGACGCTCTACATTGGCAATCTGCTCGAAGAGCTTATCCTTGGTATCGAAGTCTGAGAGACTCAAATCCTTCAGGTTGGCACGCTCACGAACCTGGTTAATCCAGTCGATAGCCTGCTGTGTAGGACCGTTCACCTCGTTCTCGCACTCTGCTGCACGGAGCAAAACGTCTGAGTAACGCATCATACGGAGGTTGATACCGCAATGAAGACCGGTTGTCACCTTATCATAAAGGTTGGTACGGAAATTGGTCCACTTAGCGATAGGAAGACCACCATAGTTGTTGTTGGTTATGATGGTATCAGTAGCCGTCATCTGACTGGTATAAGCCACGTTGCCATTCTCAAATCCTTCCCAATCATTCTCGTAGGTACCGATGGTCCAGTAGAGACGTGGATCCAACTTACCAGCTGTGGTACGCTCCTGCTTGAAGAGGTTGTACAACCATGGAGAAGCTGAGAGGTCAGCCCATCCACCGAATCTACCTGGAGCGAAGTTAGACTCAACGGCATGTCCCTGTGTAGCGTTAGGGCTTGTATTGACTGGAGTCCACTCATCATCCACACCCTGTGAACCGTAGTCGAGATACTGGATTTCGAAGAGGCTCTCGGCATTGTTCTCATAAGCAGAACCCTCACGGAAGTTATCGCCATAGTTGGCCATCAGCTTGTAAGAGCCATACTTCTTGTTCATGATGTCCTTGAGTACGGCAAGAGCTTCGCTGTACTTATGACGCTGCATCAGAGTGCGGGCATAGTAACCGGCAGCAGCACCGCAGGTTGCACGACCCTTAGCCCACTGACCACCTGCATCGCGAGATGGGAGGAGAGTCATAGCCTCTGAGAAGTCCTTCTCTACCTGATCGAGCACCTCATCATAAGTACTGTTCTTGCCATAGAGACCATCCAGAGAAGAATAGTTGGCATAATCAGTAATCAGCGCAGGATTCTGATAATATCCTGCCAATGTATAGTATGAATAACCGCGGAGGAAGAGAGCCTGTCCCTTGATTCGCTTCATGCTTTCGCTGAGCGAAGCATCATCGCCTGTGGTACGTGAAAGGATGAAGTTACATACATTAATAGTATAGTAAGCCTCACGCCAAGGCCACATAGAGATTTCGTCTGTCACAGGGTCGTTCATGTCGTCGAATGGCAAATACCATACCTGTGACGAGTTCCATACTTCATCGCCACGAACAGCGTCTAGGGTATAACCTACACGAGCAGAAGAACCTTCCATACGAATATGGTTGTATGCTGCGATAACGCACTCCTCCAAATCATCTGCATTGAAACCGAAGGTTCCGGTGGTCTGCTGGTTAGGATTGGTAACATCCAACTTGTCCTCGCAAGATGTGGTAGCCATAGCACCGAGGCCAAGGAAGAGAGCTAATGATAATTTATATAGTTTCATATCAAATGTTCTTTTAAATAATGATTCTTATACTTGTCTATTCTCATTATTAGAATGTAAAGTGGAGACCACACATGAATGTTCTTGCACTTGGGAAAGAGCAGAAGTTGTAACCTGGGGTAAAGGTACCGCCAGCATAGTCTACATTATATCCATGATAGCCTGTGAAGGTGTAGAGGTTCTGTGCTGATACATAGAGACGTACACCACTTACATATCCACCAAACCACTTGTCTGGGAAGTTGTAGCCCAACTCTACGTTGGCTATCTTCCAGTAAGCAGCATTCTGAATCTTGCGAGAGCTGAAGAGGTCGTTCCATGCCAATGTTGCATTGTTGGCTGCGTAGGTACGTGGAACACTTGAAAGGTAGGTACCATCCTCTGACCAGCGGTTGGCATCCAGCATGCCTACTTCCTTGTTACCATAGCCGTAGCAAGAGTTCAAGCTATTATAGATATCATCTGATA